>Ga0209913_1001499_pt1 | contig 12605 bp, 10 predicted proteins | sample PersoiDNA2013203_FD_185805 | JGI IMG/M metagenome (GOLD analysis project Ga0209913, IMG submission 185805) | Permafrost soil microbial communities from the Arctic, to analyse light accelerated degradation of dissolved organic matter (DOM) -... | ecosystem: Environmental > Terrestrial > Soil >... | reverse complement strand
AAGTGGCTTCCCGCCTGAAAATCTCGGAAGCCTGCCCGGCGATCCTGCCTTACCACGTCGCCATCGACATCGCCCGCGAGAAAGCCCGCGGCGACAACAAGATCGGCACCACCTGCAAGGGCATCGGTCCCGCCTACGAAGACAAGGTCGCCCGCCGCGCCATCCGCATCGCCGACATGCTGAATCCCGAGCGCTTCGCCGAGAAGCTCAAGGAAAACCTCGACTACCATAACTTCGTCCTGGTCAATTACCTGAAAGCCGATCCGATCGACTATCAAAAAACCTACGACGATGCGATGGCCCTGGTGCCCCGCCTGCGTCCGATGGTCGCCGATGTGCCGAGCGCCCTGCACGAGACCTACAAGGCGGGCGGCAGCCTGCTGTTCGAAGGCGCGCAGGGTTCCCTGCTCGACATCGACCACGGCACCTATCCTTACGTGACGTCCTCGAACTGCGTGGCAGGCAATGCCTCGGCCGGCGCCGGTGTCGGTCCTGGCATGCTGCACTACATCATGGGCATCACCAAGGCCTACACCACCCGGGTCGGTTCCGGTCCCTTCCCGTCGGAACTGTCCACCGATGAAGGCGTGGGCGAGCACCTGTCGCGCGTGGGCCATGAGTTCGGCACCGTGACGGGCCGCGCCCGCCGCTGCGGCTGGTTCGACGCCGCCCTGCTGCGCCGCTCCGTGCAAATCAACGGGGTGACGGGCATGTGCCTGACCAAGCTCGACGTGCTGGACGGCATCGAGTCCCTGAAGCTGTGCACGGGCTACACCATCAACGGCCGCGCCGTCGACATCTTCCCGGTCGGCGCGGAAGAAGCCGGCATGTGCGTGCCCGTCTACGAAGAAATGGCCGGCTGGACCGAGTCGACCGTGGGCGCCAAGTCCCTGGCCGACCTGCCTGCCGCCGCCCGCGCCTACATCAAGCGCATCGAAGAACTGGTCGGCGTGCCGATCGACATGGTATCGACCGGTCCCGACCGTGAAGAAACCATCGTGCTGCGTCACCCATTCGAATAAACAATCCCATCGTACAAGAGGAAACCATGACCACGCCACCATCGACCGACAAAGACCTGTGGGTCTCCTGGGACGAGTACCACCGCCTGATCGAGCGCCTGGCGCTCAAGGTCTATGAATCGGGCTGGAAATTTGACCAGGTGCTGTGCCTGGCGCGGGGCGGCGTGCGTCCCGGCGACGTGTTTTCGCGCATTTTTGATGTGCCCCTGGCCATCCTCTCGACCAGCTCCTACCGTGAAGAAGCGGGCACCAAGCAGGGCGACCTGGACATTGCCAAGTACATGACGATGACCAAGGGCCCGCTGGCCGGCAAGATCCTGCTGGTGGACGACCTGGCCGACTCCGGCGTGACCCTCGACAAGGTCACCAAGCACTTGAAGGACAACTTCAGCGGCGTCACCGAAGTCAAATCGGCCGTCATCTGGGTCAAGGGCACCTCGTCGATCCGTCCCGATTACTTCCTGGACGAATTGCCGCACAACCCCTGGATTCACCAGCCGTTTGAGGACTACGACGGCCTGCGCCCGCATCAGCTGGCTGCATGGATGAAGAAGGGTCGCGCCGCCTTGTAAATCGGCGTTGTCGAAAGAAGGCCAGAGCGATCTGGCCTTTTTTATTTTGATCAGAACGAGTCCATGACCCAAACTTTTCTGCAGACCTTTATCCTGCTCCTGCTGGTGACCGACCCCTTCGGCAACGTCCCCATTTTCGTCTCCGCCCTGGCCCCCGTCGAGCGCGCGCGCCGGCCCCGCATCGTGCTGCGCGAGTGCGCCATCGCCTTCGTCGTACTGCTCGTGTTCATGTTTTTCGGCCGCCACCTGCTGACCGCCCTGCAACTGTCGGAAGTCTCGCTGCGCATCGGCGGCAGTGTGATCCTGCTCCTGATCGCCATCCGCATGGTGTTTCCGCACCCGGACGGCGTGCTGGGCAAGACCGAAGGGGGCGAGCCCTTCATCGTGCCGCTGGCGATTCCCGCGCTGGCGGGCCCGTCCGCCCTGGCCACGGTGCTGCTGTTCTCGCGCGAAACGATGGGCGAAGTGATGATCCACGTGGCGGCCCTCGCCGCCGTCGCCATCGTCTGGCTGGCCGTGTTCCTGGGCGCCGAGCGCCTGCAAAAGGCGCTGGGCCCCCAGGTCATGACGGCCTTCGAGCGCCTGATGGGCTTGATTCTGACGGCGATGTCGGTGGAAATGCTGCTGGGCGGCATCCGCGAGTTCGTCCGCACCCTGTAAAGCCAAACGAGCGAAGCGAAGGGGGACTGTCACTCGCTGACTGTCCCCGTTTTTTCGTCCGCCTTCAAGGCCTTGCCGCTGCCATCCCCACCTTCGGCTTGCTCGCGTGATACAGCACCAGGGTCGCCACCAGGCTGCACACCGCCGCGCCCGTCATCCACAGGGCGGGCGCCGCCTTGTCACCCGTCTGTGCAATCAGCCAGGTGGCAATCGCGGGCGTAAAGCCGCCGAACAGGGCGGTGGCCAGGCTGTAGGCCAGCGAGAAGCCGACCGTTCTTACTTCCACCGGCATGACTTCCGTCAGGGCCACCACCATGGCGCCGTTGTAGCTGCCGTACAGGAAGGACAGCCACAGTTCCACCATCAGCATGTGGCTGAAGCTGGCGTCGTGCACCAGCCAGCGCATGGCGGGGTAGGCCGAGACGATGGTCAGCAAGGTAAAAAAGATCAGCAGGGGCTTGCGGCCCACCTTGTCCGACAGGGCGCCCATCACGGGCAGCCAGATGAAATTCGACACGCCCACGCAGAGGGTGACGATCAACGCATCGCTGGTCGACAGTTTCAGCACCGTCTTGCCAAACGTCGGGGTGTAGACGGTGATGAGGTAGAAGGACACGGTGGTCATGGCGACCAGCAGCATGCCGGCAATCACCAGGCCCCAGTTGTCGAGCATGGACTGAAAAATCTGGCGCAGGGTGGGGCGGTGGGTGCGGCGGGCGAACTCCTCCGTTTCCTGCAGGGAGCGGCGGATCACGAAGAGCACGGGCACGATCATGCAGCCGATAAAGAAGGGAATGCGCCAGCCCCAGTCGGCCACCTGCGGCGGCGTCAGCACCTTGTTGAGGCCGTAGCCGAGGGCGGCCGCGACGACGATGGCGACCTGCTGGCTGGCCGATTGCCAGCTGACATAAAAGCCCTTGCGGCCCGGGGTGGCCATCTCCGATAAATACACGGACACGCCGCCCAGTTCGGCGCCGGCGGAAAAGCCTTGCAGCAGGCGGCCGATCAGCACCAGCAGGGGCGCCAGGTAGCCGATGCTGGCGTAGCCGGGCACGCAGGCAATCAGGAGCGTGCCGATCGCCATCAAGCCCAGGGTGACGATCAGGCCCTGGCGGCGGCCCACCCGGTCGACGTAGGCGCCCAGCACGATGGCGCCCAGCGGGCGCATCAAAAAGCCGGCGCCAAAGGTCATGAAGGTGAGCAGTAAGGACGCGACTTCATCGCCGCTCGGAAAGAAAGCCGCGGCAATGGCCGAGGCGTAAAAGCCGAACAGAAAAAAGTCGAACATTTCCATGAAGTTGCCGCTGGTGACGCGCAAGACGGTGGCAACTTTGGAAGGGGAGGGGGTGGCGGGAGCGTGCATGGGGACTCACTTTGGGCGCGGGCGCGCTTGGATGGGAACAGAAATTTTAGTGTACTGCTTCTGGCTGGCGGATGGCGGGCTGGACGCTCGCAGCGGGACGGGATGCCGTCGCGGCGACGGGATCGAGTCCGCTGCGCGCGATATCGGGCTGCGCGGCGGGCGCCGCCAGGAAGCGCAGCAGTTCGCGCGCCGCCTGGGGATGGCGGGCGCCGACCGGCACGCCAGCCGCAAAACGGGTGACGCTTTGCACGCTTTCCGGCAAGCGGCCCACGAAGTCGATGCCAGGCACGGGCAGGATTTCGCTGACCTGCTGGAAGCCCAGTTCGTAATCGCCCCGCGCGACCAGCGACGCCACCGGGGTCTTCTCGATCATGTGGGCCTTCGGCTTCATCTGGGCTTCGATGCCCAGCTTCGTCAACAATTCGCGTTCGATGTAGACCCCGCTGGCGCTGTCGGAGTAGGCAATCGAGTTTGAGGCCAGCATGGCCTGCTTCAGTTTGTCGACGGTCGAAATATCGGGCTTGGCGTGGCCCCGCTGCACCGCCACGCCGATGCGCGAATCGGCCAGTTCCGTGCGGCTGGACGGCTCGACCTTGCCCTCGGCAATCAGTTTGTCGAGGGCGTAGCCCACCATGATGACGACGTCGGCCGCTTCATGGCGCGCCAGGCGGTTCGGGATCGCCTCGGGCGACTGGCCCATCGACGGGCCCCAGGCCGTCTGCAGGGTGTGGCCCGTGGCCGCTTCGAATTTCGGCTGCAGCAATTTGTAGGCGGCGGAAAAGCCGCCCGAATTCATGACGGCAATCTCATCGGCGTGCGCGGCGGGAAGGCCGCAGCCGAGGGCGAAGGCGAGGGTGGCGGCAAGCGCGTGGCTGCCGCGCAGGCGTGGGAATACAAGGTGCATGCTGTCTCCGGATGGAATAATAGGCTTATTGTTTTCAGCCATGATCGCAAGGACAAGCGATAAAGTAAAATGCGCAATTGCTGTGTTTTGATGCGTCCAGGGCATCAATCGTTCAAGGGAGGTGTGGGGTGCAAAGGCTGCGGTTCGATCTCGACGATTTGCAGGCGATGGTGGCGGTGGTGGAGCAGGGCGGCTTCCGGGCGGCGGCGCTGGCCCTGAACCTGTCGCAGCCGGCCCTGTCGCGCCGCATCGCCAAGCTGGAAGACGCCTTGCACGTGCAATTGTTCGAGCGCAGCACGCGGCGGGTCTCGCTCAGCCTGATGGGCCGCGAGTTCTACGGCCGCGCCGTGGCCATCCTGCAAGGCGTGGAAGCGTCCCTGCACGACATCAGCGACATCGCCCTCGCGCAAGGCCAGGTGACGGTGGCGTGCGTGCCCTCGGTGGCCCAGCACCTGCTGCCGCCCATCATGCGGCGCTTCCAGCAGCAGTCGCCCCGGGTGCGCCTGCGCGTCATCGACGATGGCGCCAACGCCGTGCTCAAGCACATGGAGCGGGGCGACGCCGACTTCGGGATCAATTTCCTGGGTGCCGGTGAAAACGGCATCGATTTCGAACCCATCCTGCAGGAGCGCTTCGTGCTGGCCTGCCGCTTCGACCATCCCCTGGCGGCGCGGCGCGCGGTGGGCTGGGACGACATCGGCCAGTACCCCACCATCACGGTGGCCAAGTCGAGCGGCAACCGCATGGTGCTGGACCGGGCCGCGCCGCCCGGTAGCGCCCGGCTCGCGTCGATGGTGGAAGTGAGCCATGTCTCGACCCTGCTGGAAATGGCGAAAGCGGGCCTGGGCATCGGCGTGGTGCCCCAGCTGGCCCTGCCGTCGGGCAGCGACAGCGTGCTGCGCGGCGTGCCGCTGGCAGGCGAGGCCATCGTGCGCACCCTGGGCGTGATCCGCCGCGCCGGCCGGCTCCTGCCGCCGCCGGCCCAGCATTTTTACGAGATGCTCAAACTGTCCTTGCCGGCTGCGGCGCTGCTGGGCGCGCGCTAGACCAGCTTGAGTTGATCCACCGTGAAGCCGATTTGTTCAAGCGCGGCGACGGCCTCGTCCAACTGGCCGAACACCTGGGGTTCCAGGGTCTGGACCGACAGCAACATACCCGTGCCCGCTTTGGCGCCGGTCAGACGGATGGTCCAGGCCGCATGCATCATCGGCACCCGCAGCAAGGTGGCGGCAGTGAGCCGGCCGGCGGCCACGTCGCGCCGGGCCTGCTCGATGGTGCGGTTGCATTCGATCATGGGAACTCTCGGTAGGGTTGTGCGCCATTTTAGATCGAACGATGCCCAGGCCACGCACCTTCGCGGCAGGCACGCGCCATCGGCGGAAGAAGAGAAAGTGGGGTGGGAGTTTTCTGAGTGAGACTAGTGGTCCGCGCCGACAGTACCGGGGACTGGCACTTGCTGCCTGTCCCCGGTTTCTCGTGACGCGTACATTGTAAAAGGCGGGTACAGGCAGCGAGTGCCAGTCCCCATGCTAATTACTTCGCGGCGGGCTTCAAATGCTGATCCAGCCACCCCAGCACGGTGTGATGCCACAGCACCGAGTTGGCCGGTTTGAGCACCCAGTGGTTCTCGTCCGGGAACACCAGCAGCTTGCTCTCGACGCCCTGGCGCTGCAGGGCCGTGAAGGCGCCCAGGCCTTGCGAGACGGGGATGCGGTAGTCCTTCTCGCCGTGCACCACCAGCATCGGTGTCTTCCACTTGGTGACGTAGTTGACGGGGTTGAACTTCTCGTGCTTCTGGGGCGCGGCGAAATAACTGCCGCCGTTTTCCCACTCGTTGAACCACAGCTCTTCGGTCGAGTAGTACATGGCGCGGTTGTCGAACACGCCGTCATGGTTGACGATGCACTTGAAGCCGTTCGACCAGTTGCCTTCGATCCAGTTCATCATGAAGCCGCCGTAGGACGCGCCCAGGGCGCAGGCATTGCCCGTGTCCAGCCAGGGGTACTTGGCGCCGGCCGCGGCCAGACCTTTCTTCAAGTCTTCCAGAGGCGCGCCGCCCCAGTCGCCGCTGATGGCGTCGGTGAACTTCTGGCCGTAGCCGGTGGAGCCGTGAAAGTCGATGAACACGGCGGCGTAGCCGGCGCCCGCATACACCTGGGGATTCCAGCGGTAGCTCCAGCTGTTGCCGAAGCTGCCTTGGGGCCCGCCGTGGACCAGGAAGGCGACCGGATACTTTACGCCGGGCTGGGCATTCCACGGCTTCATGACGTGGCCGTAGACGGTTTCGCCCTTGGCGCCCTTGAAGGAGAATTGCTCGAACTGGCCCATCCGCACGTCGGCCAGGGCTTGGGCGTTCAGCTGGGTCAATGGCGCGAGGGCATTTTCGCCCGCCGCGAGTCCCGCCTTGCGCAGGTACAGCTGGGCGCCGCCGGAGAGCGAGGCCTGGCTGACGACCACGGTGTTGCCGGCGACATCGAAGCCGCCCACATAACCCTGGTCGGTCAGGGCCGTGACCTTGCCGCTGGCGGCGTCGATGGAAAACAGGCGGTGCTGGCCCAGGTCGTCGGCGGTGGCCAGCAGGGACTTGCCGTCCGGCGCCCAGCGGTAATCGGCGATCGAGCGGTCCCAGCTGGCGGCCAGGGGCGTCTTCTTGCCGGTGGCGACGTCCATCAGCACCAGGCCGAAGCGGTCCGCTTCAAAGCCGGGCCGCTTCATGGCCAGGTAGGCAAGGGTGCGGCCGTCCGGCGAATAGATGGGTTTACTATCCCAGGCCGGGTTGTCGGCGGTCAGGTTTTTTGGTGCGCCACCGGCGGCGGGCACGCTGTACACGTCAAAATTGGTCGACCACGATTCCGTCTTGCCGGCAATGCGGGCCGCAAACACGATGGTCTGGCCGTCCGGGCTGAAGTGGTACTCGTCGGCGTCGCCGAACGGTTTCGAAGGCACGTCGCCGTCCAGGCTGCCGGACAGGGCGACCGGCGCGCCGGCCTTGCCTGCCGCATCGATGGGCGCCGAATACAGCACATTGTTGCGCTGGTCGTTCCAGGTGTCCCAGTGACGGACGAACAGGCGGTCGTAGACCTGGCCCGTGGCTTTCACTTTGGCCTTGTCGGCCAGGCGCGCGGCCGTGCAGGCCAGGTCGGCGCAGTCCCGATACACGGCGGCGCTGAAGGCAATGCGCTGGCCGTTGGGCGAGAGGCGGAAATTGTCCACGTCCACCGGCAGATCCGTCACCTTGCTGGCGGCGCCACCGGCGGCCGGCATGCGCCACACCTGCGAGGCGTTCATGTAATAGATGGCGTCGCCCGATGGCGACCAGACCGGATCGCTGCTGCTGCCGTCGGCGCGGGTGAGCTGCCGTGGCGCGGCGCCGGGATTTTTCAGGTCGATCAGCCACAGTTCGCTGTGGCCCCGGTTCCTGGCCAGGTCCGTGGCGCGCACGGAATACACCACTTTGCTGCCGTCGGGCGAGAGCACGGGATTGCCCACGCGCTCCATCGCCACCAGGTCTTCCACCGTCAAGCCCCGTGGCGCGGCCAGGGCGCCACCGGCGGCCAGGGCGGCAGCCAGGGCTGCAGCCGTTGCAAGAATACGTAATTTCATCGGTCTCCACCTATCGCTGAGTATGCCGGCTGGATGCCGGTCGACCTGCATGATACCAAGAAGTTGCCGGAGCAACATTCCGGCGTGCAGGCGCGCAGGAGGCCTCAGGGCCGCAGAAGCGCCTGCTCGAAACCGTTTTCGCGGAACCTCGCCTTGCCCGCGGGGCTGGTCAGCATTTCCACCAGGCCCGCCACCGCGGCCTTCGGGTGGGCATCGGTGGGGGCGATATTGTAGGTCGACACCAGCTGCAGCGCGTCCGGCAAGGGGCCGGCCAGCAAGGTGGGGCCGCCGTGCACGATTTCGCTGATCTGGGTGACGCCCAGTTCGGCGTCGCCGGCCGCCACCAGTTTCATCACGTCGAGGCCATCGGCCACCAGCTTGGTCTTGCCGCGCACGCTGTCCTGCAAGCCCAGGCGCTCGACCACCTTGGCGAAGTGGGCGCCGCTGGTGGCGCCGCGGGCGGGATCGGCGTAGCTGATGCTCGATGCCGCCTGCAGCGAGGCCCGGAAACCTTCGGCGCTGCGCAGGTCGGGCATGGGCGCACCCTTGCGCACGGCCACGCCCATGCGCACCGAGCCCAGGCTGCGGATCGCGCCGGGCGCCACCAGACCGTCCCGGCCCATATTCGCCAGGCGCTCGGCCGCGTTGATCACCAGGTCCGGCCTGGCGCCGCCCCGCACCGCCTTTTCCACCCCGCCACCCGTGGAAAACTCGAACACCACGTGGTTGCCCGTCGCCTTTTCGTATTCCTGTGCAATTGCCGTGACGGGCAATTGCACCGCAGCGGCGCTCAGCACACGGATTTCAGCTGCGTGCGCGCTGGCGGCCAGGGTCAGCAAGGGGAGCGATGTCAACAGCAGGGAACGCAAGGCGGTCATGGTTTATTTTCCGAGTATGGAGACGACATTGTCGGTGCCAGGCGCACCGAAAGCCTGCTGCTTGAGCATATGCAGTTGATCGCGCACCTGGGCCGCTTTTTCGAATTCCAGGTTCTTGGCGTGATCGACCATGAGTTTTTCCAGGCGCTTGATTTCCTTGCTGATCTGCTTTTCGCTCATGGATTCGACCTTCGCCGTTTCCTGCGCCGCCTCCAGGGTTTCGCGTGCCTGCTGGGGGCTGTAGACACCGTCGATCATGTCGCGGATGGTTTTCTTGATGCCCACCGGCGTGATGCCATTGGCCGCATTGAAAGCGATCTGCTTGGCGCGGCGCCGCTCCGTTTCATCGATGGCTTTTTTCATCGAGTCGGTGACGTTGTCCGCATACAGGATCGCCACCCCATTCAAATTGCGGGCCGCCCTGCCGATGGTCTGGATCAGGCTGCGCTCGGAGCGCAAAAAGCCTTCCTTGTCCGCGTCGAGAATCGCCACCAGCGACACTTCCGGCAAATCGAGACCTTCGCGCAGCAGGTTGATCCCGACCAGCACGTGGAAGGTGCCCAGGCGCAGATCGCGCAGGATTTCCACCCGCTCCACCGTTTCAATATCGCTGTGCAGATAACGCACCTTGATGCCATGGTCGCTCAGATATTCGGTGAGCTGCTCGGCCATGCGCTTGGTGAGCGTCGTGACGAGCACGCGTTCGTCCTTCGCCACCCGGTCCTGGATTTCCGACATCAAGTCATCCACCTGGGTCATCGCCGGCTTCACCAAAATCTGCGGATCGACCAGGCCGGTGGGACGCACCACCTGTTCCACCACATTGTCGGCGTGGCTGTTTTCGTAGTCGGCCGGCGTGGCCGAAACAAAAATCGTTTGGCGCATCTTGCGCTCGAATTCCTCGAATTTTAATGGCCGATTGTCGAGCGCCGAGGGCAGGCGGAAACCATAATCGACCAGATTGGTCTTGCGCGAACGGTCGCCATTGAACATGGCATTCAATTGGCCGATCAACACGTGCGACTCGTCCAGGAACATCAGGGCGTCCTTGGGCAGATAGTCGACCAGGGTCGGCGGCGGCTCGCCCGGCATGGCGCCCGACAAATGGCGCGAGTAGTTCTCGATGCCCTTGGTGAAACCGATCTCCGCCATCATTTCCAGGTCGAAGCGCGTGCGCTGTTCCAGGCGCTGCTCTTCAATGAGCTTGTTCTCTTTCTGGAAGTATTCGAGGCGGTCGCGCAGCTCCAGTTTGATGGACTCGATGGCGCGCAGCACGGTGGAGCGGGGCGTGACGTAATGCGATCCCGGATAGACCGTAAAGCGGGGGATTTTCTGGCGCACGCGGCCCGTCAGGGGGTCGAACAATTGCAGCGATTCGATTTCGTCGTCGAACATCTCGACGCGGATCGCCAGCTCCGCATGCTCGGCCGGGAAAATATCGATGGTGTCGCCCCGCACGCGGAAAGTGCCGCGGCCGAAATCGACTTCATTGCGGGTGTACTGCATCTGAATCAGGCGCGCAATCACATCGCGCTGGGCCACCTTGTCCTTGGCGCGCAAGGTCAGAATCATCTGGTGGTATTCGCTGGGATTGCCGATACCGTAAATGGCCGAGACGGTGGCGACGATGATGACGTCGCGCCGCTCCATCAGGCTCTTGGTGCAGGACAGGCGCATCTGCTCGATGTGCTCGTTGATCGACGAGTCCTTTTCAATGAACAGGTCGCGCTGGGGCACATAGGCTTCCGGCTGGTAGTAGTCGTAATAGCTGACGAAATACTCGACCGCGTTTTGCGGGAAGAATTCGCGGAACTCCGCGTACAGCTGGGCCGCCAGGGTTTTGTTCGGCGCGAAAATGATGGCGGGCCGGCCGGCGCGGGCAATCACATTGGCCATGGTGTAGGTCTTGCCGGAGCCCGTCACACCGAGCAAAGTCTGATACGACAGGCCGTCTTCAATGCCCTCGACCAGGCCGGCGATGGCGGTCGGCTGGTCGCCCGCGGGCGGGAAGGGCTGGTGCAACTTGAACGGTGAATCGGGAAAGGTGATTACCGTCGGCGACGGCTCTTGAACGATCGTGACTTCAGCCATGCTTTCCTACCTTTGCTAGAATGGTGTTTCGCCCGCGCCCTTGCTGCATACGACGCCATTGCAAGCGGCGCTGTCTATACAACCCCGCGGCGAACCAGCCGATTATCAAATTCAAACGATGACTTCTACAGCCTCCGCCAGTATCTTCAGTGCCATCGCCATGGCCCCGCGCGACCCGATCCTGGGCATCACCGAAGCATTCAATGCCGATGCCAATCCGGCAAAGATCAATCTGGGCGTCGGGGTCTATTATGACGATAACGGCAAGGTGCCGCTGCTTGATTGCGTGCGCCGGGCCGAAAGCCTGATGATGGAGCAAAGCGCTCCCCGCACCTATTTGCCGATCGAAGGTCTGGCCGTGTACGACAAGGCGGTGCAGGAACTCGTATTTGGTGCCGACAGCCCCGTAATTCAAGAGAAACGCGCGATTACCGTGCAGGCCGTGGGCGGCACCGGGGCCCTCAAAATCGGCGCCGATTTCCTCAAGCGTTTCGCGCCCGAAGGCACCGAAGTGTTCATCAGCGATCCAAGCTGGGAAAACCACCGCGCCCTGTTTGAAGGCGCCGGTTTCACCGTCAATAACTACGCCTATTACGACGCCGCCACCCATGGCGTCAATTTCGAGGCCATGCTGGCGGATCTGAAGTCGATGCCGCAGGGCGCCATCGTGGTATTGCACGCCTGCTGCCACAATCCCACCGGCGCCGATCTGACGTCCGCGCAATGGGACCAGGTGATTGCCGCCGTGGCCGAGCGGGGCTTGATTCCCTTCCTCGACATGGCCTACCAGGGTTTCGGTTCCGGCATCGCCGAAGACGGCGCCGTGGTGCGCCGCTTTGTCGCCGCCGGCGGTCCCCTGCTGGTGTCGAATTCCTTCTCCAAATCGTTCTCGCTGTACGGCGAACGGGTGGGCGCCTTGAGCATCGCTGCCGGCAGTGCCGAAGAAGCGGCCCGCGTGCTGTCGCAATTGAAGCGCGTCGTGCGCACCAATTACTCGAACCCTCCGACCCACGGCGGCAAGGTGGTGGCCACCGTATTGAACACGCCGGAACTGCGCCAGTTGTGGGAAGCCGAATTGGCCGGCATGCGGGTGCGGATCAAGCAGACCCGCGACAGCTTTGTCGCCAAATTGCGCGAGCGCGCCCCCGCCCACGATTTCGAATTCGTGCGTGAGCAGGTCGGCATGTTTTCGTATTCGGGTCTCACCAAACAGCAGGTCGAACAACTGCGCGCGGAATCGATTTACGCCGTCGACACGGGCCGCATTTGCGTGGCCGCGCTCAACTCGAAAAATATCGACCGTGTCATTGACGCGATAGCCAAAGTCCTTTAAACTCTTGTTTCTTCGGATTGCGCGAAAGCCAATTCGAAGACAATTCCCTGATAGCTCAGTTGGTAGAGCGACGGACTGTTAATCCGCAGGTCCCTGGTTCGAGTCCAGGTCGGGGAGCCAGAATTCAGTAAAAGTAAGTTCAAAAAAGCCACGCCAATGCGTGGCTTTTTGCATTTCAT
>Ga0209913_1001497_pt1 | contig 12605 bp, 10 predicted proteins | sample PersoiDNA2013203_FD_185805 | JGI IMG/M metagenome (GOLD analysis project Ga0209913, IMG submission 185805) | Permafrost soil microbial communities from the Arctic, to analyse light accelerated degradation of dissolved organic matter (DOM) -... | ecosystem: Environmental > Terrestrial > Soil >... | reverse complement strand
GGCAGCGCCAAGGTCGTCAACTGGTTCTCGAAAGTCACGCGCCTGTGGCAATCCGGTTACATCTACCATTACGCTTTCGTGATGATTATTGGGGTGCTGGGTTTCCTGGTTTGGTTCATGCCGTTTCCGTTTGCCAAATAAGTTGGCGGAGTAAAGTAAATAACAACCATGATGCAGTCAACTTTTCCTCTCCTTAGCCTTGCGATCTGGTGTCCGGTCGCGTTTGGCGTGCTCGTCCTGGCAGTGGGCCGCGACGAAAATCCATCCATTGCGCGTTGGCTGTCGCTGCTCGGCGCCGTCGTCAGCTTGCTGGTCACGATTCCGCTGGTTCTGCATTTCGATGCAGCCGCGCATGGTTACCAGTTTGTTGAAAAGACACCTTGGATCGATCGTTTCAACATCAGCTATTTCCTCGGTATTGACGGTTTGTCGCTGTGGTTCATCCCGCTGACAGCCTTCATCACGGTCATCGTGGTGCTGGCCGGCTGGGAAGTTATCCAGAAGCGCGTCGGCCAATACATGGGCGCCTTCCTGATCCTGTCCGGTCTGATGATCGGCGTGTTCTCGGCACTCGACGGCATGCTGTTCTACGTGTTCTTCGAAGCCACACTGATTCCGATGTTCATCATCGTAGGCGTGTGGGGCGGAGCGAACCGTGTTTATGCAGCGTTCAAGTTCTTCCTGTACACCTTGCTCGGCTCCTTGCTGATGCTGATTGCACTGATCTATCTGTACATCGTGTCCGGCGGCAGCTTCGAAATCCCGACATGGCATCAACTGCCGTTGTCGATGCTCGAGCAAAAACTGCTGTTCTTCGCATTCCTGATGGCGTTCGCGGTCAAAGTACCAATGTGGCCGGTGCATACCTGGTTGCCTGACGCCCACGTGGAAGCGCCTACCGGTGGTTCCATCGTACTGGCTGCGATCATGCTGAAGCTCGGTGCATACGGTTTCCTGCGTTTCTCCCTGCCGATCGCTCCTGACGCCAGCCACGCGTTGTCCGGTTTCATGATCACCTTGTCGTTGGTCGCTGTGATCTACATTGGTCTGGTTGCACTGGTTCAGCAGGATATGAAGAAACTGGTGGCGTACTCGTCGATTGCTCACATGGGCTTCGTCACGCTGGGCTTCTTCATGTTCAACGACATGGCGGTGCAGGGCGGTATTGCACAGATGATTTCGCACGGTTTCGTGTCCGGCGCCATGTTTATGTCCATCGGTGTGTTGTACGACCGCATGCATACTCGTGAAATCGCGCAATACGGCGGTGTGGTCAACAAGATGCCGCGTTTTGCAGCGTTCTTCATCTTGTTCTCGCTGGCCAACTGCGGTCTGCCTGCGACTTCCGGTTTCGTGGGTGAATTCATGGTCATTCTGGGCGCCGTCAAATTCAATTTCTGGATTGGCCTGTTGTCTGCGACTGCTCTGATTCTGGGTGCAGCGTATTCGCTGTGGCTGACCAAGCGCGTGATCTTCGGCGCAGTGACCAATCATCACGTTGAAGAACTGACTGACGTCAACAAGCGTGAATTCTTCATCCTTGGTTTGCTGGCGATTGCAGTGCTGGTGATGGGGCTGTATCCAGCGCCGGTGACTGACACAATGCAAACTTCGGTTTCGGATCTGCTCAAGCACGTAGCGGTATCCAAGATTAATTAAGTAAGAAGTGCCGGCGCTTTACAGTGTTCCTTGCTGTGAAGCGCCGACACCAGGCAGCAATTCGGTACGACGTTTCGATACAAGCCGGTCACATGTTTCGCACGGCTGAAAACGGCGGCAACGGTAAGCGGACAAAATACGCGGACGAAAATAAGCGGTAACTAAATGAACAACATGAATCTGATCCCTGTCTATCCGGAAATATTTCTGCTGATTGCGACTTCCGCAATTCTGCTGATCGATATGTTTTTGCCGGATGCAAAACGCGTCATCACCTACCTGCTGTCCTTGCTGGCACTGGTGGTCTGCGCAGTGTTGACCTTCACCAACTACGCAAGCGGAGAAACGGTCTACACCTTCAGCAACATGTTTGTTTCGGACCCGTTGTCCAGCCTGCTGAAGTTGTTCTCGTATCTGGCCATTGGCCTGACGCTGATCTACGCCCGCCAATACAACAGTGATCGCGCCATTGTCGGCGGCGGCCACCTCGGTGGTGAGTTCTACGCGCTGGCGCTGTTCTCGCTGCTGGGTCAGATGGTCATGATCTCCGGCAACAGCTTCCTGTCCATCTACCTCGGTCTGGAACTGATGTCGTTGTCGCTGTATGCATTGGTTGCCCTGCGTCGCGACAATGTCGGTTCGACCGAAGCGGCGATGAAATACTTCATCCTCGGCGCGCTGGCCTCCGGTTTCCTGCTCTACGGTATCTCGATGCTTTACGGCGCTACAGGTTCGCTGGAACTGAACGACGTCTTCCGCGCCATCGTCTCCGGTACTGTTGATCGCAACGTGCTGGTGTTCGGTATCGTCTTCGTGGTCGCCGGTCTGGCGTTCAAACTGGGTGCTGTGCCTTTCCACATGTGGGTGCCTGACGTCTATCACGGCGCACCGACACCAATGACACTGTTGATCGGTGGCGCACCTAAGCTGGCTGCATTCGCCATGGTGTTCCGCTTGTTGGTTGAAGGTCTGTTGCCGCTGGCAATCGACTGGCAGCAAATGCTGATGGTGTTGGCAGTGTTGTCGATCATCATCGGTAACGTGACGGCAATCGCTCAGACCAACATCAAGCGCATGCTGGCTTACTCGACCATCTCGCACATGGGTTTCATGTTGCTGGGCATGATGTCGGGCGTGGTTGACGGCAACCTGTTCCAGGCGGTCAATGCCTACAGCTCTTCGCTGTTCTACGCGATCACTTATGTGCTGACCACACTGGGTACTTTCGGTGTGATTTTGCTGATGGCACGCTCCGGTTTCGAAGCAGATACGCTCGACGACTTCAAGGGCCTGAATCAACGCAGCCCATGGTTTGCCGCAATCATGCTGATCCTGATGTTCTCGCTGGCCGGTATTCCTCCGATGGTCGGCTTCTATGCCAAGCTGTCGGTGTTGCAAGCCGTGCTGGGAACAGGTCAGATCTGGCTCGCTGTGCTGGCAGTCGTGTTCTCGCTGGTTGGCGCGTTCTACTACCTGCGCGTTATCAAGAACATGTACTTCGATGAGCCTGCCGACAATGCCAAGATCACTGCAAGCTTCGACGTTCGCATTGCACTGAGCCTGAACGGTCTGGCAGCGTTGGTTATCGGTCTGTGGCCTGGTCATCTGATGGATGCATGCACCAATGCAATCGTCACGACCCTGGCGACTTTCCTGAGCAAAGTCATCGCAACCTAAGCGAATTTACCAGTGAATGTTTCTCTACTGAGCTGGTGTGTCATCTTGTTGGCGGTCTTGGCCGCCAACCTGCCTTTCTTTAATCAGCAGCTGTTCGCGCTGATCCCCCTGAGCAAGGCCGCCGCATACCGCAAGCCGGTATGGGTGCGACTGCTTGAACTCATTGTTCTATACTTTCTCGTCGGCGCCATTGCCCGTTTCTTCGAAGCGAACATCGGCAATGCATTTGCGCAGGGATGGGAATTTTATGCCGTCACTGGCTGTTTGTTTCTGGTGCTGGCGTACCCAGGTTATGTGGTGCGCTACTTGCGCAAGAGTCACGCCTAGCAAGTCCTGCCCGGTCTTGCGCGCGATGCTGAACAGCTCGCACCAAGGCTGTACCGGCAGGCTGCGTTCCCCCCATTCACCCTTACTGCATACTGGCCACGCATGGATACTCATCTCAAAGAAAGCAAGATAGACGGCGAGCTGGTCTACGAAGGCCATTTTCTCAATGTCCAGTGCGATAAGATTCTGCTGCCGGACGGCAAGCAGAGTGTGCGTGAATACATCAAACATCCCGGCGCCGTTGTGATTCTGCCTTTGTTTGAAGATGGCGCCGTACTGCTGGAAAGGCAGTTCCGTTATCCGCTCGATCAGGTCTTCATTGAATTTCCAGCCGGGAAGATCGATCCGGGCGAAGATCATCTGGAATGCGCCAAGCGCGAGCTGCAGGAAGAAACCGGCTACACCGCCACCGACTGGCAATTCGTCTGCACCATCCACAATGCCATCGCTTATTCGGACGAGCATCTGGATATCTATCTCGCCCGCGGCCTGACGGCAGGCGAACGCAAGCTTGACGAAGGTGAGTTTCTGGATATCTACAAGGCGCCGCTTTCCGAGTTGCAGGAGCAAGTCCGGCTCGGCAAGGTAACCGACGTCAAGACGGTTATTGGCGCTTTCTGGCTGGAGAAAATCCTCAACGGGCAGTGGGCCTTGCCGAGTGCCTGAACGGCATCTGCTTCACTGAACAAAAGAAAAAGGCTTCGATAGATATCGAAGCCTTTTTGCTTACGGATCCCAACCAGGGATCGCATTTGAGTTTAGCGCTGTGGCAGCGTTTTCAAAAATGCATCGACCTGCTTCGCATAGAACTTTGAGAAGCTCGTTGTTCCATGTCCGCGCGTCTCTGCACTCGCTGGGATCAGAAGCAATTCAGCATTCTTCAGTTGTTTCAACGCCGCGACCATCGTGCCGGTTTCCGGCGGATTGCGTTCGTCGTCCGCAGAATTGATCGCCAGCACTGGCGCCTGTATGCGCGTCAGATTCGGCATCGCATTGAAATCAGCCGACGATCCCCATTGATAGATGAAATCGTTGGCATCGGCCGTCACCGGCGCACTCAAGCGGTCATCCACGATTTTGTCAGCCTGCGCGCGGGTCGGCGCCAGCGTTTGATAGGCGAGGGTGCCGCCGGCAGTGGCAATACCGAACATGGTGTTGGCGAGTCGCAGCGACGGCGGTTGGGTGGTGTAGTTGCCGCCGTTCCAGGCGGGATCCTGCTTGATTGACTCGACCAGCATGCGCCGCATCATCCAGTTACGGCTCGCCATCTCGATCGGCTGGGATGCCATCGGCACCAGCCCATCCATCATCGTCGGATACATCTCGCCCCACAGCCATGTCTGCATGCCGCCCATGGAGTTACCCATGACCAGACGGAGATGTTTGATGCCCAGGCCTTCGCTCACTAGCCGATACTGCGCGAGCACCATGTCGGCGTAGTTGTATTGCGGGAATTTGGCGCGCAGGCCGTCGGATGGTTTGGAAGATTTCCCGACGCCGATAGCATCCGGCATGATGAGGAAGTACTTACTGGCGTCGAGCGCTTGTCCCGGGCCGAGCATTTCACCGGCAAAGTCCTTGCCGACGAAATCCGCGCCGCTGCGATAGGTACCGTGCAGCAGCAGTACCGCCGGATTAGACGGATCGCCGGCAGTGGCGTAATGCAGCTTGAGATTGTTCAGTGTTTCGCCGGTGTGAAACGTGAAGCTCGGCACAATCCAGTCAGCCTGACGGTAACCGGGATAGTCCGCTGCGTGGGCGGTGGAGCAAAGCAGGGCGGAAGGCAGCAGTGACAGTAACGACAACGACAGTGGGGCGATGAAGCCCGAGGCAAGTCTCCGAATCATTTTTATAGTCCTCGTAAGATTGTCTTATGGGAGAGCTCATACTAAAGGATATTTGGCAGCATCGCAGAGTGTGTCATTCCGTCATTGCATCATTGCATCAAGGGCAGCACCAAAACAAAAACGGCGCTTCAATCGAAGCGCCGTTTTTGTTTTTTTGTTTTTCTGTTTTTCTGTTTGTCCGAATGCTGCTGCAGACGAATTACATATTCGAATAATTCGGCCCGCCACCGCCTTCGGGTGTTACCCACACGATGTTCTGTGTCGGATCCTTGATATCGCAGGTCTTGCAGTGCACGCAGTTCTGCGCATTGATCTGCAGGCGATCCGTATTGTCGTCATTCTTCACAAACTCATACACGCCGGCAGGGCAGTAGCGCGCTTCGGGCCCCGCATACTTCGCCAGATTTATACCAACCGGCACGGAAGCATCTTTCAGCGTCAGGTGAATCGGCTGATCTTCCGCGTGATTCGTATTGGAAATGAACACTGACGACAAACGATCAAAGGTCAGCTTGCCGTCCGGCTTCGGATACGCAATCGGCGAGAAGTCTGCCGCCGGCTTCAGGCATTCATGATCCGCATGCGAGTGATGCAGCGTCCACGGCGCCTTGCCGCCGAACAGCACCTGGTCGATGCCGACCAGCAGCGTGCCGGTGTACAGACCTTTGCTCATCGACGGCTTGAAGTTGCGCGCCTTGTACAGCTCTTCATGCAGCCAGGACTTCTCAAACGCGACGCTGTAGGCCGTCAGCTCATCGTACTGGCGATCATTGCCCAAGGCCTCAAACACCGCCTCAGCGGCCAGCATGCCGGTCTTGATGGCGGCATGGCTGCCCTTGATGCGCGAGGCGTTCAGGAAGCCTGCATCGCAGCCGATCAGCGCGCCGCCCGGGAAGGTCAGTTTTGGCAGCGATTGCAAACCGCCGGCCGTGATCGCGCGTGCGCCATAAGCCAGACGTTTGCCGCCTTCAAAGAACTTGCGGATTTCAGGATGCGTTTTATAGCGCTGGAATTCTTCGTACGGCGACAGGTAAGGATTCTCGTAAGCGAGGCCCACCACGTAACCCACGGCGACCTGATTGTTCTCCAGGTGATACAAGAAAGAGCCACCGTAAGTACCGCTATCCAGCGGCCAGCCGGCGGTGTGCACCACCAGGCCCGGCTTGTGCATCTTCGGATCGATTTCCCAGATTTCCTTGATGCCGATAGCGTAGGTCTGGGGATCCTTGCCGGCGTCGAGCTTGTACTTGGCAATCAATTGCTTGCCCAGATGGCCACGCGCACCTTCGGCGAAGAAGGTGTACTTCGCATGCAGTTCCATGCCCAGCTGAAAAGCGCCGGTCGGTTCGCCTTGGCGATCCACACCCATGTTGCCGGTGGCAACGCCCTTGACGGAGCCGTCGTCGTTGTACAGGATTTCTGCAGCTGCAAAGCCGGGGAAGACTTCCACACCCAGCGCCTCAGCCTGCTGGCCCAGCCAGCGCACGACATTGGCCAGCGAGATGACATAGTTGCCGTGATTCTGGAAACAAGCTGGCAGCATCCACGACGGCGTCTTGTATGCCTTGCTGGCGGAGAGAAAAAGGAAACGGTCTTCGGTGACTTCAGTATTCAATGGCGCACCGAGTTCTTTCCAGTTGGGAAACAATTCGGTGATCGCCTGCGGATCCATGACCGCGCCCGACAAGATGTGAGCGCCGACTTCGCTGCCTTTTTCCAGCACGCAGACAGAGACTTCCTTGCCGGCTTCGGCGGCCAGTTGCTTGATGCGGATGGCCGAGGACAGTCCCGCCGGGCCGCCGCCGACGACAACGACGTCGTATTCCATCGCTTCGCGCGGACCGTACTGCGCAAGCAAGTCTTGAGTTTGAGTCATGGAGTGTCCCGTGGTGTTTTGGTTGGAATATTTGCGAACGATCGTGCTATTGTTCAGTATTTTGCGAGAGAATGCTAGTCTGATCCGCAAAAAATGTTCACGACGCCCAAACTTGTCGACATTTTATTTGATTTTTGCCAATTCCCTTGTTCTTGTGTGGAAATGCCGGCGTGATGCGGTGAACCTAGATTGCAAGATGAAATAAATTCAACAATCACCTGAGCATGATCGACCAAGATTAAGGCTTACGAAGAAAGGCGTTACCCGATGTCCGACAAAATCCTGATTCACACTTCCACCATGAAGATTCGCTGGGGCGACATGGACGCCTTCGGCCACGTCAATAACACCGTCTATTTCCGCTATATGGAGCAGACCCGTATCGAATGGCTGGAGACGGCTGTCGGCGGCATGGTGGAAGACGGTTTGGGCCCTGTAATCGTCAACGCGCAGTGCACCTTCCGGCGCCAGCTCAAATACCCGGCCGACATCGAGATTCGCATGTATGCGCTGCAACCGGGCCGCTCGAGTGTGGAAACTACCTATGAGATCCGGCGTGTCGATCAGCCGGAAATCATCTATGCTGAGGGCGGAGCCAAGATCGTGTGGGTTAATTTCAAAGAAGAAAAATCGGTTCCACTACCTGACAGCATTCGTCAAATCCTGACGAAGTTGTAAGTTTCGAGAAAGGTAGATGGGACAGAATCAGCGACGATAACGGTGCCGCAGAACAACGCAGAACAACTGACGGCCCGGCAAGAATTGAGTTAGACCACATCAAGATGGCCAACCAAGATAATTACACCAGGAGGAAGACAAATGTCATACAAGACCCAAGCTTTGGTTGCAGCAGCACTGCTGAGCCTTTCCCTTTCCAGCCAAGCCGCTGATCCTATCAAGATCGGCGTGTCCGGCCCGTTCACCGGCGGTTCCGCACCGATGGGCGTCTCCATGCGTGACGGCGTCAAGCTGGCCGTGGCAGAAATCAACGCCGGCGGCGGCCTGCTGGGTCGTCAGGTGCAGATCGTTGAACGCGACGATGAAGCCAAGAACGAGCGCGGCGTGCAGATTGCACAAGAGATGATCAACAAGGAAAAAGTCGTCGCTACTGTTGGTTACGCCAACACCGGCGTGGCACTGGCTTCGCAGCGTTTCTACCAGGAAGCAAAGATCCCCGTGATCACCAACGTCGCCACCGGCACTGTGGTCACCAAGCAGTTCGAGAAAGATAAAGAAAACTACATCTTCCGCACTTCGGCCAACGACGCGATTCAGGCCAAGATGCTGGCTGACGAAGCCATCGACAAACAAAAATTCACTAAGGTCGCAATTCTGGCTGACTCGACCAACTACGGTCAGTTGGGACGTGAAGATCTGGAAAAAGCGCTCGCCGCCAAGAAGATCACACCAGTCGCCATCGAAAAATACAACCTCAAAGATGTCGACATGACTGCCCAGTTGCTGAAGTCCAAGCAAGGCGGCGCGCAAGTCGTGCTGACCTACGGCATCGGTCCTGAACTGGCACAGATCGCCAATGGCATGGAAAAGCTGAACTGGCACGTGCCTATCATCGGCAGCTGGCCGCTGTCGATGGGTAACTTCATCGACAACTCCGGCAAGAACGGCAACGGTGCGCGCATGCCGCAAACCTTCATCCAGGATGGCGATACACCAAAACGCAAGTCCTTCATCGAAGCCTACCAAAAAGCTTACAAGGTTGACCGTATGCCATCGGCTGTTTCCGCAGCGCAAGGCTACGACTCAATCTTGCTGCTGGCAGCCGCGATCAAGCAAGCGGGCAGCACCGACGGCGAAAAAGTCCGCGGCGCGCTGGAAAGCCTGAACACCAAGATTGAAGGCGTTGTCACAACGTACAACAAGCCATTCACGCGCGACGATCACGAAGCCATCAAGCCGAATATGGTCGTGATGGGTGAAGTCAAAAACGGCCGCGTCGTGCTCGGCAAATAAATCTGACGGCAACGTAATTTGTCGTTAAAGCATAAAGGCCAGTCCTTGCGATCCGGGGACTGGCCTTTTTCGCAGAGTCTGTTGACGATTTTTTAACTTGTATCGGAAGTGACGGAAATGTTGCAGCGACGAGCGTGCATCCCCGGCTACAAACCGCGGTGACCGGCGTCTGCAAGATGGCTGAAAGAGCAGGGCGCAATGCGTGCTTCAATGCCTGCTTCTCAGCTGATTTGCCTGCACCGTATTCCTCATTTTCTGTTCACGCTAAAAGTCCCGGCAAACTCAACCCGCCATGTAATGGCAGCCGCTTCTTGGGTAGAAATAATGGATATTCTGTTACAGCTGGTTTTCAGCGGCATCGCGCTAGGCATGATCTACGCGGTGATCGCATTCGGTTATCAATTAACCTTCGCCACCTCCGGCACACTGAACTTCGGTCAGGGTGAGGCGCTGATGCTGGGCTCGCTGGTCGGTCTCAGCGTCGTCGGCAACATACACGGCGGTCCCTATCTCAACTACTGGCTGATGATCCCCATCGTGCTGGTCTTTGGCGCGCTGCAAGGCATGTTCGTCGAGTGGATCGGCGTACGTCCGGCGATCAAGATCAAGTCCGAGTTCGGCTGGATCATGTCGACCATCGCCTTGGCGATCATCTTCAAGAACGTCGCAGAAAACATCTGGGGTAAAGACGATCTGCCATTCCCAAGCCCGCTGTCCGGCGTACCGTTCCAGATCCTCGGCGCCAACGTGCAGCCGATGCAGGTGCTGGTCGTGGTCGGCGCACTGGCCATCATGCTCGCGGTCGAATTGTTCAACCGCAAATCGATCTACGGCAAAGCCGTTGTCGCCACATCCAACGACCGTGATGCTGCCGGCCTCATGGGCATCAACACCAGCGTGGTAATCACATTCTCTTATGCACTGTCTTCCGCGACAGCAGCCTTCGCCGGCGTGCTGGTGGCGCCGCTGACATTGACCGGTGCAACCATGGGCGCAGCACTTGGCCTCAAGGCATTTGCGGTCGCGATTATCGGCGGCCTGACCTCCGGCATGGGCGCCATCGTCGGTGGCCTGATCCTCGGCATCGCTGAAACCGTCACCGGCTTCTACATCTCGACCGGCTACAAGGAAGTCCCAGGGCTGCTGCTGCTCCTGCTCGTGCTGGCGGTAAAACCTGCAGGCCTGTTCGGCAAAACTGCGATCAAAAAGGTCTGATGAACATGAACAAGAAAATTCTCCTGATCTCGCTTCTCGGCATCGCCGCGCTCGCGGTGCTGCCTCTTTTTGTGCGCAATCCCTACTACCTGCATCTGGTCGAAACCATCCTGATCTACGCCATCCTGCTGTTCGGTCTGGACATCGTGGTCGGCTACACCGGTCAGGTCTCGCTGGGTCACGCCGGCTTGTTTGGTATCGGCTCCTACACCGCTGGCGTGCTGTATTTCAAACTCGGCCTGCCGCTGTTGCTGACCATCCCGGCCAGCATTGTCGTTACCGCCGTGTTCGGTGCGATTCTGGCGCTGCCGGCCCTGCGCGTCACCGGCCCGTATCTGGCGATGGTCACGCTGGCCTTCGGCACCATCATCCAGATCCTCATCAATGAAATGACTTTCCTCACCGAAGGGCCGATGGGCATCAAGGTCGCCAAGCCGATGATCGGCGGCGCCAAGATGACCGAAGTGGAGTTCTTCTACGTCGTCGCCATCCTCATGGTGGTGTCGCTGATCGTGGTCCACCGCATCCTGCGATCCAATCTGGGCCGCGCCTTCCAGGCGTTGCGCGACAGCCCGATTGCATCCGATTGCATGGGCGTGTCGGTGTATCGTTACAAGGTCTACGCCTTCATCATCAGCGCCGCACTGGCTGGTTTGTCGGGTGCCTTGTATGCCTATTCGGAAGAGTACATCTCGCCGAACACCTATAACTTTGAACTGACTATTCTGTTCCTGCTGGCGGTGATCATGGGTGGCCGGAAGTCGCGTATCGGCTCGCTCATCGGCGCGCTGATCGTGGTCATGCTGCCGAGCTTGCTGTCGGACATTGAACTGTTCCGCCAGATCGCGACAGTCGCAGCCGTCATCGTCGTCATCGGCGGCGCGGCGTCCGTCATCAAGAAGGTCAAGACCCCGCGCGAAATCCTCGTGCCGGTCGTCGCCACCGTCCTCATGGCAGCGTTTTCCTACAAGCTGGAAAACATCACCGACTGGCGTCTCACCATCTTCGGCCTGATGACCCTGTTCGTCGTCTACTACCTGCAAGACGGCATCGTCGGCTTCTGCCGCAGCCTGTTTGGCCGCATGCTCAGCAAGCGAGTCCCGTTGGCGCAGCAAATCGCTGGCGACAAGGTAGAAGCCGTGATCACCACCGCAGCCCTCAAGGAAGACGGCGCAACCCTGCTCAAGGTCAATCAGGTGCTGATGCAGTTCGGCGGCCTCAAGGCGCTGAACAAGGTCGACCTCGATGTGCGCAAGGGCACCGTGCACGGTCTGATCGGCCCCAACGGTTCCGGCAAGAGCACCATGATGAACGTCCTCACCGGCATCTATCGTCCGACCGACGGCGCTGTCGAATACGACGGTCGCGCCATCACCGGCCAGACGCCATCGCTGATCGCTTTGGGCGGCGTGGCGCGCACCTTCCAGAACGTGCAACTGTTCGGCGAAATGAGCGCCACAGAAAACATCCTGGTCGGCCTGCATCACACCTTCACCAGCAACGTCGCCGACGTCATCATCCACAGCCCGCGCTACAAGCGTGAAGAGAAAGCAGCACGCGAGCGCGCCGCCGCGATTCTGGAGTTCGTCGGCCTCGCCGATCTCGCCAACGAAGAAGCGCGCAACCTGCCTTACGGCAAACAGCGCCTGCTCGAAATCGGCCGCGCCTTGGGCCTGAATCCAAGCCTGCTGCTGCTCGACGAACCGGCCGCCGGCCTCACCGCGCCCGACATCAAGGAACTGGTCGCCATCATCCGCAAGATCCGCGATGTCGGCATCACCATCATCCTCATCGAGCACCACATGGACGTCGTCATGTCGATCTGCGACACCGTCACTGTGCTCGACTTCGGCCAGAAAATCGCCGAAGGCAAGCCGGCCGAAGTGCAGGCCGACCCCAAGGTGATCGAAGCCTATCTCGGCGGCAGCGCCGGCGATTCCACACCAACCACCGCGGGAGCTTGAGATGTTGACGATTTCGAATTTGCAAGCCGCTTACGGCAAGGTTGAAGTGCTGCACGGTATTTCCATGGA
>Ga0209913_1001495_pt1 | contig 12620 bp, 12 predicted proteins | sample PersoiDNA2013203_FD_185805 | JGI IMG/M metagenome (GOLD analysis project Ga0209913, IMG submission 185805) | Permafrost soil microbial communities from the Arctic, to analyse light accelerated degradation of dissolved organic matter (DOM) -... | ecosystem: Environmental > Terrestrial > Soil >... | reverse complement strand
CACGTAACTCCTGAAAATTTCTTCCTGATAGATCGTCATTTCAGGAGTTACGTGATCAAACAGTGTGCCGCCGACGAAGAAGCCTTGTTCGCGCCCCGGCACCTGATAGCCACGACCATCGACCACCAGTGTCGCGCCTTCTTCAACGCCCTTGCCGATCAAGCCTTCGATGCGTGCCTTGGCTGCAGCGGTGACCACCGGACCCATTTCGGCATCTTTGTCCATGCCGTCATTGATCTTCAATGTGCGTACGCGCTCAGCCAACGCGGCGACCAGTTTGTCGCCGGCATCGCCAACCGCCACCGCCACCGAGATCGCCATGCAACGCTCGCCGGCAGAACCGTAGGCCGCACCGATCAATGCATCGACGGCGACTTGCATGTCGGCATCGGGCATGATCACCATGTGGTTCTTGGCGCCGCCGAGCGCTTGCACCCGTTTGCCCTTGGCGCTGCCGCGTGCATAGATGTATTCGGCAATCGGGGTCGAGCCGACGAAGCTGATGGCCTTGACCTTGGGATGATCGAGCAGTGCATCGACAGTCACCTTGTCACCTTGCACCACATTGAAGACGCCATCAGGCAAGCCTGCTTGCTGCAACAATTCGGCGATCAGCAGCGAGGCCGACGGATCGCGCTCAGATGGTTTCAGGATGAAGCAATTGCCGCAGGCCAGCGCGATCGGGAACATCCACATCGGTACCATGGCGGGGAAATTGAACGGTGTCACACCTGCGACCACGCCGAGCGGTTGGCGCATCGACCAGGCGTCGATGCCGCGGGCGATCTGGTCGGTGTATTCGCCCTTGAGCATTTGCGGAATACCGACCGCGTATTCAATCACTTCAATGCCGCGCGCCACTTCACCTTGTGCATCGGAGAAAGTCTTGCCGTGTTCGCGCGTGAGGATGGCGGCGAATTCGTCGGCATGCTGCTGCATCAGGTTGAGGAACTTGAACAACACGCGCGCACGCGTCAACGGCGGTGTGTTGGACCAGGCCGGGAAGGCAGCGGCGGCAGTCGCCACCGCGCTGTCGACTTCGTCCGCCGTGCCTAACGCTACGCGGGCAACTGCCACGCCCAAGGCCGGGTTGAAGACATCGGCATAACGCTCGCTAAGGGTGTCGACGCGACGGCCGCCGATGAAGTGGGTAATCTTTTCCATACTGTCTATGTGTCCTGATTAAGCTAAAGTCTTGAGAATGGCGGCCAGCTTGCCGAACAATTCGTCGATGTGTTTTTTCTCGATCACCAGTGGTGGCGACAAGGCGATGATGTCGCCGGTGACGCGAATCAGGATGCCGGCATCGAATGCCCGGAGGAAGGCTTCGTAAGCGCGCGCACCTGGCTTGCCGGGGATGCTGGCCAATTCGATGCCGACGATCATGCCGATGCTGCGGATGTCGATGATGTGCGGCAGGCCGCGCAAGGCATGGGCGGCGTCCTGCCAATAAGTTTCCACGCTGTTGGCGTGTTCCAGGATGCCGTCCTGTTCAAAGATGTCGAGCGAGGCCAGGCCAGCCGCACATGCCAGCGGGTGACCCGAGTAGGTGTAGCCGTGGTACAGCTCGATGCCGTCCGGACCATGCATGAAGGCGTCGTAGATATGCGGTTTGACGAACACCGCACCCATTGGCACCACGCCATTGGTCAAGCCCTTGGCAGTGGTAAACAGATCCGGTTCGACGCCGAAATAATCGGAGGCGAACGGCGTGCCGAGACGGCCGAAGCCGGTGATCACTTCATCAAAAATCAACAGGATGCCGTGCTTGGTGCAGAGCTCGCGCAGACGTTGCAGATAACCCTTTGGCGGAACCAGCACGCCAGTGGAGCCGGCTACTGGCTCGACGATGACGGCGGCGATGTTGGAGGCGTCGTGCAATGTCACCAGGCGTTCCAGTTCATCGGCCAGATGGGTGCCGTATTCTGGTTCGCCCTTGGTGAACGCATTTTTTTCCAGATTGTGGGTGTGCGGCAAGTGATCGACGCCGGCCATCAGGGCCGAGTTGAAGGTCTTGCGATTGCCGCCGATGCCGCCGACCGACATACCGCCGAAACCGACGCCGTGGTAGCCGCGCTCGCGCCCGATCAGACGGGTGCGGGTGGCATCGCCGCGGGTGCGGTGATAGGCCAGCGCGATTTTCAACGCGGAGTCGACCGCTTCCGAGCCGGAGCCGGTGTAGAACACTTGCGAATAGCGCCCGCCAGTGTATTGCTTGAGCCGTTCGGCCAGTTCAAATGCCGATGGATGGCCGAGCTGGAATGAAGGCGCATAGTCCAGCGTTGCCACTGCCTGTTGCACGGCTTTCACGATCCGCGGCTGGGCATGGCCGAGCGGTACACACCACAGACCGGCAGTGCCGTCCAGAATCGCGTTGCCGGCGTCGTCGCGGTAATACATACCCTCGGCCGAAACCAGCATGCGCGGACTGGCCTTGAAGTTGCGATTGGCAGTGTAGGGCATCCAGTAAGCGGACAGGTCGGAGGCAGAAAGTGGTTTGTTCATTGCAGGCACACCCTGGGCAAGAAAAAGGAAATGGGAACCAGACGATCAAGTAGGTTCAATGATGTTGATTATTGCGAGACGGCGTGCCGATTGTTAGATACACTTTGCAATTAACCGAAAAACTGTATTGCTCAATTCGGCAATCTGTATTGATTACAGTTGCCCGACCGAACAAGGAAACCGCATGGCGAAAGCCGCACGTGAAGAGCTGCTCCTGCCGCTGGCGCGCAATGGCCCGGTGCGCCTGGTCGAGCAGGTGGTCAATGGCTTGGCACAATTGATCGAACGCGGCGTGCTGCGCTCCGGCGAGCGCCTGCCGTCGGTGCGCCAGTTTGCCGAATCGCATGGCATCGGTGCCTCGACCGTGGTCGAAGCCTATGAACATCTGGTGGCGCGTGGCCTGCTGGTGGTGCGCCGTGGTGCTGGTTTCTTTATCGCCGCCAAGGGCGCCAGCCTGGCGCCGGTGCCGGCGTTCACGGCACCCGAACCGGTCATCGATTCGGCCTGGTTGTTGTCGGAAATGTTTGCCGACGAGCGCGTGCCGATCAAGGCCGGCTGCGGTTGGTTGCCCGGGAAGTGGCTCGACGACGAAGGCCTGCATCAGGCCGAACGTCGCATCATCCGCTCGCCCGGTGCACAACAGGTCGGTTATGGTCATCCCTATGGCTATGCACCGCTGCGCCAGATCATTGCGCAATTCCTGGCTAATTGGTCGCTGGAAGTCTCGCTCGATCAAGTGTTGACCTCACATGGCGCGACCCAGGCGCTCGATTTGATCATTCGCACCATGACCAAACGTGGTGAAACTGTATTGATCGACGATCCGGCTTATTGCAATCTGGTGGCAATGCTGAGGATGGCCGACCTGAATGTGATCGGCGTGCCGCGTACGCCGACCGGCGTCGATACCGAGGCGCTGGAGCTGCTGGCGCGCACGCATCAGCCAAAATTGTTCTTCACCAGTAGCGTGTTGCAGAATCCGACGGGTACCTCCTATACCCCGGCCTGCGCCATGCGGGTCTTGCAGGCGGCAGAACGGCATGGCTTCTGGGTGGTCGAAGACGACATCTTCCGCGAGCTGGGGCAGCCGACCGATCCCATGCTGGCGGCACTTGATGGCTTGCAGCGGGTGATTTATGTCGGCAGTTATTCGAAAACCATTGCGCCATCGTTGCGGCTTGGCTTCATCGCCTGCCAGCGTGATCTGGCGCGGCAACTGGTGCATACCAAGATGGTGTTGAGCCTGACCAACTCGGAAATCAACGAGCGGCTGGTGCACAGTGTGCTGACCGAAGGTCATCATCGGCGCCATGTCGAAAATCTGGCAGCGTCGCTGTTGAGCGCGCAGGCACGCGTCAATGCCAAATTGACTGAGACTGGCTTGACGCCGTTTACGACGCCGCGCGGCGGTATGTTTTCGTGGGCGACGCTCAACGGATGCAGTATGAGCGCGCGCGAAATTGCCGATCGTGCCCGCCAGAAAGGCATCTGGCTGGCACCCGGCGAATTCTTTCATCTGTCGCCGCCGCAACAGCCGTGGTTTCGCTTCAATGTCGCCTATGCCGAAGCCGATGCCTTGTATGATTTTTTCCGTACGCTGTAAGCGTTGCAGCGTTTTTTCTTGTCCTTGATGAGTGTCCAAGCCTATGCCAAGCAAGCGTTCCGATTACACCAGTGCCGCCGGTATCCGTGCGGTGGTTTTTGATTTCGGCGGGGTTTTGTTCGACTGGAGTCCGCACTACCTGTATCAGCAACTGATTCCCGATGCGGCCGAGCGTGCGCATTTCCTGACCAACATCTGTTCGTCGGAATGGAATTTGCGCCAGGACGAAGGTCGCACCTTGCAAGATGGCACGGCCTTGCTGGTGGCGCAGCATCCGCAGCACGCACCGTTGATTCATGCCTTTTATGACCGCTGGAGCGAAATGCTGCGCGGTCCGCTCGACGAAGGGGTCGCCCTGTTGCGCAACCTGCATGCGCAGGACGTACCACTGTTCGGCTTGACCAACTGGTCGCATGAGACGTTTCCGTATGCGCTGGCCAATTATGATTTTCTACAAATATTCCGCGATATCGTGGTATCCGGCACTGAGCAATGTGTCAAGCCGGATGAGGTGATCTACCAGATTGCGTTGACGCGCTATGGCAAGCAGTTACCAAACCTGCAGCCTAATGAACTGGTGTTCATCGATGATCTGGAAAAGAACGTCGAAGCTGCACGCCGGTTGGGCTGGCATGCCATTCACCATGTCGATTGCGGCGACACGGTCAGGCAACTGCAGGCGTTGGGATTACCGGCGTAGGGTTCGGCGCTTGACTGGATTGGCACTGTCCATGACCAGGCCGTTTTGCGGATAAGTGGTGTCGAATATCTCCAAAGTGGATATGGGCGGGCGCAAACTGCGCTTAACAGGCGCCGTTTCAGAGGCGTTTTTGTACCCGCTGGGCGTCACAGCGTCGCGCTCGTTTTTGGCTGGGGCCTGCTTCTTGGAAGGAAACAGGTAATCACAGGACGGCACGCGCTTTCTTGATCTGGCCTCGGATAGCGCTTGCAGCGAGGTCGTTGGCAGGGCGATACCAGTCGCGTTCGAAGGAATGACCTTGTTGGCTTGCTGAGGATTGCCTAGTAAGAGAATGCCCAGTTCGACGGACAGCTTGTCTATTTCCACCAGCTTTTCATCGATATCAGGCAAGTTCTCAATACGCGCCAACTGTTTATTAATCTCAGTACGTGTCTTGGTCGCCGCTCGAGGCACAACCTCTATTTGCACCAACGTCGGTGGCAAGCCTGAGTTGCTTTCACCGGCTTGCGGCATTGCTGGGCATTTGGCTTTGATGCGGTTGCTGCTGGTAGCAGCACGAACCATGCCGAATGCGAAAGCTATCGCACTCGGCATTTTAAAAATGCGCTCATTATTGCAGCTAGAAGCGGTTGGTATTTTGTCTATCGTTGTTTGCGAACTCATCCTGCTTCCATTCAAATAATAAACTACAACATTGAAGGACAAGCCGGGACGGTACTTTCACAAATCGTGCATTTTTATCGTCAATATACGCAAATAACAATCGCAAAACTTGTGGGTATCAAGGCGTAATGCTCAGCAGCTTATGCACCAGTTCAGAGGAGGTCGACGCGCCGAACTTGCGCATGAGTCGCGCACGATGCATTTCCACAGTACGCGGGCTCAGTTCCACCTGGCGTGCAATCAATTTGCTGGTTTTGCCTTCCACCAGCAGCGCTGCAATCTCACGTTCACGCGGCGTCAGGCCGGGGGCCAGCGGTCGCTTGGCACTGACATCTTCAAACGTCCAGATGCCAGCCGCATGCGGATCACCCTGTACCAGCGAGGCGCCGGTCACGTGGCACCAGAACATTTCCTCGTTGACGCGCTTCATGATGCGCTCATCGGAATAAAAACCTTTTTCGTTGAGAATCGGCACCAGTCGCAAGCCGGTACGTTCAAATTCGTCAGCGGTTGGATACAGCACCTTGAGTGACTGGCCCGACAAGGCGCCTGGCGCATAGCCAAACATCTTCGTCAGGGCCAGATTGGCTTGCTGCATCACGCGGTTGTGCGACACGCACATGCCGATGGGCGCATGCTGGAAGACATTTTCAAAATCGATGGGCGGCGGCGAATTCATGATTGGTCTGATCTTGCGATAACAGGGGGCGTACTGCTAAGAATGCTGAATTCTACGGCTGAAATCAATTCTAGGTATTTTTACCGTATTGTAGGGCTTGGTGACGGCGTCCTATGATGCCAGCTAAGAAGAACTACGATAAATTAAAGGAGACCTATGAATAAAGTCTATCCCGATGCCGCCAGCGCCTTGGCCGGCATTGTGCAGGACGGTCAGATGATCGCGGTTGGCGGTTTTGGCCTGTGTGGAATCCCGGAAGCGCTGATTGCTGCGTTGCGCGATTCCAATGTGCAGAATCTGACCGCCATTTCCAACAATGCGGGTACCGATGGTTTTGGTCTTGGTCAATTGTTGACGACGCGCCAGATCAAGAAAATGATTGCGTCCTACGTCGGTGAAAACAAGGAATTCGAACGCCAGTATCTGGCCGGTGAACTGGAACTGGAATTCACGCCGCAAGGTACCTTGGCCGAAAAGCTGCGCGCTGGTGGTGCCGGCATTCCGGCGTTCTTCACCAAGACCGGGGTCGGCACGCTGGTGGCTGAAGGCAAGGAACTCCGCGAATTCGATGGTGCACAGTATGTGATGGAGCGTTCGCTGGTGCCCGATATTTCGCTGGTCAAAGCGCAGAAAGCCGACAAGGCCGGCAATCTGGTCTTCAACAAAACTGCACGCAATTTCAATCCCAACGTCGCCATGGCGGGCAAGATCACGGTGGTCGAAGTCGAAGAACTGGTCGAAGTTGGCCAACTCGATCCGGACCAGATTCATATCGCTGGCATCTTCGTGCACCGCATCGTGGTCAATGCCACGCCGGAAAAGCGCATCGAACAACGCACCGTGACAAAGGGGAACTGATCATGGCCTGGAGCAGAGACGAAATGGCGGCGCGTGCGGCCAAGGAATTGCAGGACGGATTTTATGTGAACCTCGGCATTGGCTTGCCGACGCTGGTGGCCAATCATGTACCGAGCGATATCGAAGTGTGGCTGCAATCGGAAAACGGCTTGCTCGGCATCGGCCCGTTTCCGACCGAAGACAAGGTGGATGCCGATCTGATCAATGCCGGCAAGCAGACGGTGACGACGATCCCCGGTTCTTCGTTTTTCAGTTCGGCCGATTCATTCGGCATGATCCGTGGCGGCAAGATCAACATCGCCATTCTGGGAGCAATGCAGGTGTCGCAACAGGGCGATCTGGCTAACTGGATGATTCCGGGCAAGATGATCAAGGGCATGGGTGGGGCCATGGATTTGGTCGCAGGCGTCGGGCGCGTGGTGGTGTTGATGGAGCATGTCGCCAAAGGCAAGGATGGCAGTATTTCGCAAAAGATCTTGAAGCAATGCAATCTGCCGCTGACGGGCGTTGGCGTGGTTGATCGCATCATTACCGATCTTGGCGTGATCGATGTGACGCCGCAGGGCTTGAAGCTGGTTGAACTGGCCAGTGGTGTGAGCAAGGAAGAGGTGATTGCCAACACTGAAGCGGAACTGGATGTCAGTGCAGTCTGACGATTAAAATTAGAAAATTTGGCGCCGGTAGAGCAATCTGCCGGCGTTTTTTATTGAACAATGGTTGGAGATGAGAAGATGCGTGAAATCGCAACCCTGGAAGAACTTGAAGCACTGGTTGGTCAGGAAGTAGCTGTCAGTGATTGGATCACGGTCACGCAGGAACAAGTCAATCTTTTTGCCGATGCCACTGGTGATCATCAATGGATTCACGTCGATGTCGAGCGCGCCAGGCAGGAATTGCCATCCGGTGGCACGGTCGCGCATGGATTTTTGACCTTGGCCTTGATTCCGCAGATGATGGGACAGAGTATTTCGCTGGGCAAGTTCAAGATGCTACTCAACTATGGCCTCAATCGTGTGCGCTTCCCCGCGCCGTTACCTGTCGGTGGCAAGGTGCGCGGGCATATTCTGTTGCAGTCGTTGGAAGAAATTCCGGGCGGTGCGCAAGTGGTATGGCAAGTGACGCTGGAACTTGAGGGCGGCGCAAAGCCGGTCTGTGTTGCGGAATTTATTGTGCGGCGCTATTGAGTGACTGGAAATCGCGGGCGTATTACCGGCGATTTCCGCGTAGTGACTCAGCGCTGGTATTGCGTTTTTCCGAACAGGATGTCCTTGGCCTTGTCATCGGTCAGCAGGCGACGGCGGTCTGCCAGCACAGCGACGCCGCGTTGTACCGCCGGGCGCGCATTGATGGTATCGAACCAGCGTTGCACATGCGGATAGTCGCTCAGCGTAATGCCTTGATTCTGCCAGGAGCGGGTCCAGGGGAAGCAGGCAATGTCGGCGATGGTGTATTCGCTACCGGTCAAGTATTCGGTCTTGGCTAATTGCTTGTCGAGCACGCCGTACAGGCGTTTGGTTTCGTTGCTGTAGCGGTTGATTGCATACTCGATCGGTTCAGGTGCATAGATGCGGAAATGATGGGTCTGGCCGAGCATGGGGCCGAGTCCGCCCATCTGAAACATCAACCATTGCAGCGTATTGAATTTTTCACGGTCAGTCGTGCCCAGAAACTTCCCCACCTTGCCCGCCAGATAGACCAGAATCGCACCCGATTCGAACAGTGAAATTGGCGCACCATCGGGACCGTCGCTATCGGTAATGGCGGGGATTTTATTGTTTGGCGATATTTCCAGAAACGCGTCGCCGAACTGGTCGCCGGCGCCAATGTCGATGGCATGGGCGCGATAGGCCAGTGCGCATTCTTCCAGCATGATGTGAACCTTATGGCCGTTCGGAGTCGGCCAGCTATAGACGTCGATCATGTAATTCCTTACCGGTAAATGTCAATGAAGGGCTGCTTGCCCCAGCCGCGCTAGTGTAGCTGAAGGCGCTGCCGCGTGCAGGGAGGCTGGTTGTGCTGTTTCGGTGGCAATTCGGCCGGCGGTTGTCATGGTTTTCATGCGGTCGCCAATTCTGAACTGGTATGAATTTGCGGTTTATTTTTGGCGCGAAAAATGGGCGGTTAGCTGATAGCTGCGCAAGTGTGTGTAGGCCTTGAACAGTAAGCGCGCAGTGGGCGCGGTGCCAACTGGATGGCATTGTGCTGGATCAGTTCCTGCGGTTACCAGCGTTGTTTGGCGTAATCCAGTCCGGTCGATAGATTGACGCCTAGATAAGCCTGCGCTATCGCCCACTGCAGGCTCAGTATGACCAGCGTCGTCATCACGCTGAAGGCGCCCCAGGCCGTGTCGTAGCCGGAATAATAGAGATAGAGTTGGCGTTGCTTATCACTGCCTAGACCGATGCCGATGCGGCTGGCCACTACCTTGCCATCAATGCTGAGTTGGAAGATCTTGACCTGGTCGGTCTGTGCGGCCGCTTGTAGATAGGCCGCCAAAAAGCGGTGATTTTTGCCGGAACGGAAGACATCGGTATGCATCACGCCCTCGTCGGCTTTGGCGCGCAGCCGGTGCAACTGGAAGAAGGTTGCCAGCGCCTGCGCAAATTGCGCCGGTTGGTCGCGTTGATCAAGTACTTCTAGCTGTGCTTCGTGCTTGGCTTGTTTGAGCGTATTGAAACATTTGCGGATGGCTTGCTTCATATTGCGCGATAGCCCCGCCTTGAGTGTTTCCCATTGATCGGGCAAGGGCAGGTAGCAAATCACACGGGCTTTCGGCGATGCCACGCCGGGACTGGACAATTGCCGCATTTGTGCCAAGTTGAGTCCTTGCCATTCGATCCAGTCCCAGCGGTGCTGCTGTTTTAGCAGATGGGTCTGTAGGCAAACCAAGGCTGCATCGGCATGTTCCTGTTGGCAAATCATGCCGCGGATTTCGGTGATGTTGGGATCGGCACCAAAGAATTGCAAGACCTTGATGCCATAGCCACCGAGTCCAGGGCGGATACTTGTCATCATGGGTGCCACTGCGCGCAATTGTCCTTGCTCATCGCGCAAGACAAACACATTGAGGCGATCATGGATCAGTAAACGCGAGGCATGCAGATGCTGCCACCAGAGGATATTCCATGCAGGGGTAATGAACGGTGACTGTAAGGGCAGTGCCGCGCTCAAGGCCTGCCATTCGGGCGCTAGTTCTAGCAGTGCGGCTATCGTGGTGATGGTGTGCAACTGCAACGGCGTACTCTCCACTGCTGGAAGGTAGAAATCGTGCCCGTTGTTGTCTAAGGTCGGGTCCAGACTCATTGTTGGTAAGTTAGCCATCAGTGCGGGGCCTGTGCAAGGAGCGAGGTACTGGTGTCAATGGTCTTTCAAGATACAAGACATCCCAATTCGGCCTGCAAGTCTCGCCTGGTCAGTGTTGGCCGGGCCGTTTGGTCAGCAGCGCATGCCTTTCCAGAGCGAAGTGCTGGCTCAGTGTAGTACCAGAAGCGTTGCCGAGCAATGTTTTGAGTTGTTCCAATGCGCCGTGCGGTGCGCTCGCCAGTTGCGCCGCCCAGGCTAGCGCCCGATCGAGCACGCTGCCATCGGTCACCAGTTTGTTGACCAGCCCCGCATGGTGCAAGCGCGCCGCCGGAATCGGCTGGGCATCGAGGAAAATTTCGGTCAGCCATTGCGCCGGCAGGGACTTGGGCAATAGCCAAGGTGCGCCGCCGATGGCCCAATTGCCAACTTGGGCGGATGAAATACCAAAACTGGCAGTTTGCCCGGCCACGACCAAATCGCACGTCAAGGCCAAAGAAAAGCCGCCGTCAATGGCCGCGCCTTCGACCGCCGCGATCACGGGTTTGGGAAAACTACGTAGCGTTTCGATCAGATTCTGCAAGTGTTCCAGCGCGGCTAGCTGTATTGCCAATTCCTTGCTGGCGTTGATGCCGGCGCAGAAGTCGCGGTCTGCGCCGGTAATGATGATGCTACGTATATCATCGTCGCGTTCGGCTTTCGACAGCGTTTCGATGGCAGCAGCCAACATGTCGCTGTCGAGTGCGTTGTGCAGGCCTGGATTGACCATTGTCAGAATCAGGGTCGAGTCGCTACGGCTGGCTTTGAGTTCGGCTGTCATGGGATAAGCGGGTAGGTCCTTGATTCTTGATTTTGTTAGACAACAGTTTATTGCTTACAGCTTGGACAGGCGTGCCAGCGCCAGCTTCAGGGTTTCATCCTTCTTGGCGAAGCAGAAGCGCACGATGCCTGATTCCTTGGGTGTATTGTAAAAGGCCGAGACTGGGATGGCGGCCACGCCAATTTCGCTGGTCAGCCATGTGGAAAATTCTGCCTCGGGCAGGTCAGAAATGGCACCGTATTCGACACATTGAAAATACGTTCCTTCCGATGGCAGCAATTTGAAACGCGTGTTGGCCAGGCCACTGCGGAACAGGTCGCGCTTGCGCTGATAGAACGCAGGCAATTCGACATAGGGGGCTGGATTGTTCATGTAGTCGGCCAGTCCGTATTGCACCGGCGTGTTGACGGTGAATACGTTGAACTGATGTACCTTGCGAAATTCGGCGGTCAGCGCAGCCGGCGCGGCGACGAAGCCGACCTTCCAGCCGGTCACATGATACGTCTTGCCGAAGCTGGAGTTGACGAAAGTACGCGCGGCCAACTCAGGATGACGGCATAGCGATTCGTGATATTGGCCATCGTAGACCATGTGTTCATAGACTTCATCAGCGAGCACCAGAATATCGGTGCCGCGCACGATATCGGCAAGTGCATCGACATCGGATTTGCGCAGGATGGAACCGGTTGGATTGTGCGGCGAATTGACCATGATCAGGCGCGTCTTGCTGGTGACTGCCGCGGCTACCTTGTCCCAGGGCACGCTGTAACCGGCGCTGCTGATGTTCATCTGGACAAAGACCGGGATGCCGCCGGCCAGTTCAATGGCAGGCACGTAGCAGTCGTAAGCCGGTTCAATCACGATCACTTCATCGCCAGCGTGCACGGCGCACAAAATCGAGGTCAGGATGCCTTGGGTAGCACCGGCCGTGACGGTGATTTCGCTGGCAGCGTCATACCGGTGCTGGTGCAGTGTTTCAATCTTGTCGGCGATTGCCTGCCGCAGTTGCGGCACGCCAGCCATCGGCGGGTATTGGTTCTGGCCTGATTTCATGGCCGCAGTGACAGCATCGACCAAGACCGGATCACAATTGAAATCGGGGAAGCCCTGGCCCAGATTGACTGCGCCTTTTTCGCTGGCAAGCGCCGACATGACAGTGAAAATTGTAGTGCCGACCTTGGGCAATTTAGAAACGATGTTGGTTGGCTGGGTCATTGCAAAATCTTGAATGTGGTTGACTGGTCAATGCGCCAGCGCACGTGGGCTGACGATCATGAAAACGCATTTTAGCCGGATTTTGGCCAGTACCGGGGCTGATGCCTGGATCGGCTCACCGCCGGTGTCAGAGGGCCGGCGTTGGGATTGCGTGCCACAACTGCGGTGTCATGATGGCAAACATGTTTTTGCGCGCGGTTTTTTTTGCCAGCTTCAACAAGGCTTTGTCTTTGGTGATCAAAACTTCGGCGCCGGCTTGCAGGCTTAATTCAAGGAA
>Ga0209913_1001494_pt1 | contig 12627 bp, 16 predicted proteins | sample PersoiDNA2013203_FD_185805 | JGI IMG/M metagenome (GOLD analysis project Ga0209913, IMG submission 185805) | Permafrost soil microbial communities from the Arctic, to analyse light accelerated degradation of dissolved organic matter (DOM) -... | ecosystem: Environmental > Terrestrial > Soil >... | reverse complement strand
CACGCTTTCAAGAGCCACATCCTGACCAAAATGTCGACCAAGCGTAAGCGTCAACTGCGCGGTAGCAGCTTGCTGCATCCGTCTGACGTGGCAAAAGTCGAGCGCATGCTGCGCCTTCGTTAATTTTGGATCAAGAATAGAGGAAGTAACTCATGGCTCGTGTTAAGCGTGGCGTCATGGCCCGTAAGCGTCACAAAAAAATTCTGAAACTTGCTAAAGGCTACTACGGCGCGCGTTCACGCGTATTCCGTGTCGCCAAACAAGCGGTAATCAAGGCAGGCCAATACGCCTACCGTGACCGCCGTCAGAAAAAACGTCAGTTCCGCGCTCTGTGGATCGCTCGTATCAACGCTGGTGCTCGTGTTAACGGTCTGTCCTACAGCCGTTTCATTGCTGGCCTGAAAAAAGCGTCCATTGAGATCGACCGTAAGGTTCTGGCTGATCTGGCAGTGAACGAAAAAGCGGCGTTTGCTGCGATTGTCGAGAAAGCTAAAGCCACCTTGGCTTAAGTACCCCCGACAGTCACCCTGGGCTACTCCTGTGGCCCAAGGTGTTAAACGTCATAAATAGGGGAAGAGCCTTCAAGCTCTTCCCCTATTTTGTATCTGGAGTCTGTACATGGAAAACCTGGACGCGCTCGTCGCTCAAGCTCTTGAGGCTGTGCAAAGCGCTGAAGATATCAATGCCCTGGAGCAAATCCGGGTTCACTACCTTGGCAAAAAGGGTGAATTGACTCAGGTGATGAAGACCCTGGGGAATTTGCCGGCTGAAGAGCGTCCGCAAGTCGGTGCGCTGATCAACGTCGCCAAGGAGCGTGTCACAGAGGTTCTCAATGCGCGAAAGGCGTCGCTCGAGGAGGCCGAACTTGCGGCCAAGCTCGCCGCCGAGTCCATTGACGTGACCTTGCCTGGCCGTGGCCAGGCCTCGGGCGGTCTGCATCCGATCACCCGGACTCTGGAGCGTATCGAGCAGTTCTTCACCCATATCGGCTACGGCATCGCCGAAGGCCCTGAGGTCGAAGACGACTATCACAACTTCGAGGCGCTCAACATCCCAGGCCATCACCCGGCCCGGTCGATGCACGACACCTTCTATTTCAACGCGAACATGTTGTTGCGCACCCATACCTCGCCGGTACAGGTCCGCACCATGGAAGCGAACAAGCCGCCGATCCGCATTGTCTGCCCAGGCCGTGTGTACCGCAGCGACTCCGATATTACCCACTCGCCGATGTTCCACCAGGTCGAAGGCCTGCTGGTCGATCGCGATATCAATTTCGCCGACCTCAAAGGCACCATCGAAGAGTTCCTGCGGGTGTTCTTCGAGAAAGAGCTGGCGGTGCGTTTCCGTCCGTCGTTCTTCCCGTTCACCGAGCCTTCCGCCGAAGTCGACATGGAATGCGTGATGTGCAGCGGTAAAGGCTGCCGCGTCTGTAAGCAGACCGGCTGGCTGGAAGTGATGGGCTGCGGCATGGTTCACCCCAACGTGCTGCGCATGTCCGGGATCGACCCGGAAGAGTTCTCGGGCTTTGCCTTCGGCATGGGCGTTGAGCGTCTGGCCATGCTGCGTTACGGCGTGAACGACTTGCGTCTGTTCTTCGACAACGACTTGCGGTTCCTCGCGCAATTTCGCTAGTCGTAACGAATCTTTAGGAGAGCAGGATGAAATTCAGTGAACAATGGCTGCGTGGCTGGGTAAGCCCGCAGGTAAGCCGCGACGAGCTGGTTGCTCGTCTGTCGATGGCCGGTCTTGAGGTCGATAGCGTTACTCCGGCCGCCGGCGTATTCAGCGGTGTGGTCGTGGGCGAGGTGCTGAGCACCGAGCAGCACCCCGATGCCGATAAATTACGTGTGTGCCAGGTCAGCAATGGCACGGAGACGTTCCAGGTCGTGTGCGGAGCGCCCAATGTGCGCCCGGGCCTGAAGATTCCGTTCGCCATGATCGGCGCCGAACTGCCGGGCGATTTCAAGATCAAGAAGGCCAAGCTGCGTGGCGTTGAGTCCAACGGCATGCTGTGCTCCCAGGCGGAGCTGCAGGTGGGCGAGGGTAACGACGGCCTAATGGAGCTGCCGGCAGACGCGCCCGTGGGCCAGGACATTCGTGTCTACCTGGAACTGGAAGACGCCAGCATCGAGGTCGACCTGACCCCGAACCGCGGCGACTGCCTGTCCCTGGCGGGCCTGGCTCGTGAAGTGGGAGCGTTGTACAACGCTCCCGTCACCCGGCCGGTGGTTGCCGCGGTCGCTGCGGTGCATGATGAAGTGCGCCCGATCGAAGTGCTGGCACCCAACGCTTGCCCGCGTTACCTGGGGCGTGTGATCCGTAACGTCGACCTGTCCAAGCCAACGCCGCTGTGGATGGTTGAGCGCCTGCGTCGCGCCGACGTGCGCAGCATCGACGCTGCCGTCGATATCACCAACTATGTGATGATTGAACTCGGCCAGCCGTTGCACGCGTTCGATCTCGCCGAAATCAATGGCGGCATCCGTGTGCGTATGGCGGAAGAAGGCGAGAAGCTGGTTCTGCTCGACGGCCAGGAAGTCAGCCTGCGTGCCGACACCTTGGTGATTGCTGACCATTCCCGCGCCCTGGCGATTGCCGGCGTGATGGGTGGCGAACACAGTGGTGTGTCCGCAACCACGCGTGACATCTTCCTTGAGAGCGCATTCTTCGACCAGATCGTCATCGCCGGCAAGGCTCGCTCCTACGGTCTGCACACCGATGCGTCGCACCGCTACGAGCGTGGCGTTGACTGGAAACTGGCGCGTGAAGCCATGGAGCGCGCCACTGGCCTGCTGCTGGAAATCACCGGTGGCGAGGCGGGCCCGATCACTGAAACCGTCAGCGAACAATACCTGCCGTCGATTGCACCGATCACCCTGCGCGCCAAAAGCGTTGAGCAGATGCTCGGCCTGGTGATCGAACCGGCTGAAATCGAGCGTCTGCTTTCGGCCCTCGGCCTGGGTATCGCTGCGGGTGAAGCCGGGCAGTGGCTCGTTGAAGTGCCAAGCCATCGCTTCGATATCAGCCTCGAAGTCGACCTGATCGAAGAACTGGCCCGTCTCTACGGCTACAACCGTCTGCCGGTTCGCTACCCGCAAGCGCGCCTGGCGCCGCAACCCAAGGCTGAAGCGCGCGCGCACCTGCCTGAACTGCGTCGTCTGCTGGTTGCCCGTGGCTATCAGGAAGCGGTGACCTACAGCTTCATCGATCCGAAGCAGTTCGAACTGTTCAACCCAGGCGTCGAGCCGCTGTTGTTGGCCAACCCGATCTCCAACGATATGGCCGCCATGCGTTCGTCGTTGTGGCCAGGCTTGGTGAAAGCGCTTTCCCACAACCTGAACCGCCAGCAAGACCGCGTGCGCATGTTCGAAAGCGGCCTGCGTTTCGTCGGGCAGTTGGATGGCTTGAAGCAAGAGCCGATGCTCGCCGGTGTTGTTTGCGGCAGCCGCTTGCCGGAAGGTTGGGCCCAAGGCCGCGATGCGGTGGACTTCTTCGACGTTAAAGCTGACGTGGAAGCCGTATTGGGTTTTGCCGGAGCACTGAACGACTTCGCGTTCGTGCCGGGCAGCCACCCGGCGCTGCACCCGGGCCAGACGGCGCGTATCGAGCGCGAAGGTCGCCTGGTGGGCTTCGTCGGCGCTCTTCACCCGGAACTGTCGAAAACCCTCGGTCTCGACCGTCCGGTCTTCGTTTTCGAACTGGTCCTGGCCGAAGTCGCTTCGGGCAAGATGCCGAAATTCAGCGAGCTGTCGCGCTTCCCGGAAGTACGTCGCGACCTGGCGTTGATCGCTGATCGCGAAGTGTCCGCCACGGCTGTTCTGGATGTAATCCGTGAAAATGCAGGCGAATGGCTGACGGACCTCAGGCTATTTGACGTCTATCAGGGTAAAGGCATTGATCCGCATAGAAAAAGCCTTGCAGTTGGCTTGACCTGGCAGCATCCATCGCGCACTCTTAATGACGATGAGGTGAATACCACGACACAAAATATCCTCACATCGCTCGAACAAAGGTTAAACGCCACGTTAAGGAAGTGACGTATGGGGGCTTTGACGAAAGCTGAGATGGCGGAACGTCTGTACGAAGAGTTGGGTCTGAACAAGCGCGAGGCCAAGGAATTGGTCGAGCTGTTTTTTGAAGAAATCAGACACGCTCTGGAAGACAACGAACAGGTCAAATTGTCCGGTTTCGGCAATTTTGACCTGCGGGACAAACGCCAGCGGCCTGGCCGCAATCCAAAAACGGGAGAAGAAATCCCGATCACGGCTCGCCGTGTGGTCACCTTTCGTCCAGGGCAGAAGTTGAAGGCCCGAGTTGAGGCTTATGCTGGAACCAAGTCATAACGACGAGCTACCCGTCATCCCAGGCAAACGCTACTTCACCATCGGTGAAGTCAGCGAGCTCTGTGCGGTAAAACCGCACGTGCTGCGCTATTGGGAGCAGGAGTTTCCTCAACTCAACCCCGTCAAACGCACCGGGAACCGTCGGTATTATCAGCGCCAGGAAGTGCTGATGATCCGACAGATCCGTGCATTGCTATACGACCAGGGGTTCACCATCAGCGGCGCGCGCCAGCGCATGTCCGGTGATGAAGCCAAAGACGACACCACCCAATACAAGCAGTTGATCCGCCAAATGATCTCCGAACTCGAAGATGTGCTGGTGGTTCTGAAGAAATAATTCAGGCTTTTAAAATACTTCCACATTTCAAAAGCTTGCGGTATATTCCTGATCGCTTCGTTGCGAAGCGAACCCAGTAACACGCCTAGTCGGGGCGTAGCGCAGTCCGGTAGCGCACTAGCATGGGGTGCTAGGGGTCGAGTGTTCGAATCACTCCGTCCCGACCATATTTTTCAATGACTTAGCCGCTTTTTAGCGGTTTTGTTGTTTCTGCCATAGTGACTTTCCGAGTGACCCTGGCCTTTTTCTTCACGCTTCCCTCCTTTTCAGAATCGTCAGCGCTGGTGCGCGCGAGTCGGTTGCTGATACCTTGTTTGCCGCCGCAATTAGCTGATCCAGTTCCGCCGCCGAGTAGTGGCTGGTAATGCTTCCGTTCTTGTGGCCGAGCAGCGCTTTCCGATCCTCCTCTGTCACGCCAGCAGCACGCAGCCTTCTCCCAAAGGTGTGCTTCAAGTCGTGAATGCGGATTCTGGCAAAGCCGTCATGTGCCGGCCGCAAGAACTTCTCCTGCCACTTCTTCGCCGCCCGAATCCTCGCCTTCTTCCAGGCCGAGTCGTTCATGCGGTGAACCGTCGTTTCATTCCCCTCACCATCTGGCTTGCCAAACGGGAACACGTAGAGCGGATGCTTGCCGCGCTGCTTCTCGATCACTGACTTGGCAACGTCATTCATCACGACCAGGCGCTCGTCCCGGTTCTTCACTCCAGCCCTTGCGCTCCTTCCTCCAAATCCAGCCGGTATCAGGAACACACTCGTTCCCAGCTCAGGTACGGCAATCTCCCAATTCCACTGAAGTTTGCAAACCTCCTGCTCCCTGCACCCCGTGTTGACCTTGAACATTGCCATGGTCTGAAGGTGCGCCGGAAGCTCGGCGAACAGGGTCGACTGCTCTTCCCACGAAAGCGGGTAGGGCTTCCGGCTGTTCGTCTTCTCATCCAGCAGAGAAATCATCGGAACCACGTCGAGCAATGGCCGGCGCTCTTCATCTCGCCACTTTCGTGCGCAGAGGTTCAAAACCCGGATAACCCGCTGTAGCGCGATATTCACAGTCCTGTTCGTGACCGGCTTGCCCGTCGCCGGGTTCAGCTTCGATCGCACGTATGGGGCAAGCGCGTCGTCATCGATGTGAGTCAGTGGCATATCGCCAATGAACGGGTCGAGCTGCTCCATATAGGTCGCCGAAATGTGGATGGACGCCTGATCCTTCACTTCAAGCAGGAAGCGAGTCGCCGCCTCCCGCCAGGTCCTAACCCGCCGAATGCCATACACCTTCTGCTGGCGCAACTTCTCCAGCTTGTGGATCAGGTACTGCTCTGCTTCGGCGCGGTTACAAGTGCCAGTACTCTCTTGAATTCGCTCTCCTCTGTATTTTTTGTCGATCTTCCAGATGCCGTTCGGCATTTGCTGGAGGCCGGTGATTGCTTTTTGGGCCATGGCGTTGCTCCTGTGGCCCGCGCATGGCGCTCGCTGCGGGGCTGATTGTTGTCCTGATTGGTCGCCTTTTCAATCGACTTGCTCTCGACGTAGGCATCCGCCCATGCGTCAAGCTCCAGCCGATCAAACCCGACCCCCTGTTTGCCTATGGGGAACTCGCGGACGTTAGGGCGCACCGTCTTATTGAATTCGTCCCGGCACATGCCGAGGTAGCCGTAGGCATCACCGGCCCGGATGAATCGGGGCGGTATTGGCGCTACCTGGGCGGCAGATTTGTTTGCCATAGCGGTACTGCTCCGCGCCGCGCTGGGCGGCAGAAGGTGGGTTAGGGTTTGGCGGGGAACCACTCGGTTTCGTACTCGAACTGGGTCACGCGCTCGATTTCGATACTTGGCAGCTCGCGGCGGAACGTCTCGGTGCCGTAGGGCTTCTTCACGTAGTCCGCTGCCTCTTCCATGAATTTCTCTTTGAATATGCGCAGCAGGTGGTCAGCGGCTTTCTCGTATTGATCTTCTGGGTAGTTGCCCACGCATACACCGCCACGACATACCCGCCAAACCACGCGCTTTGGCGTTGCCTCGGCCGCCTTGATCTTTTCGTCCATGGCGTCCCTGGCGAAGCGGAGCTGATCAATGGTCAGCGCAGCAATCCAATCTGTGGTGCTGACGTGCTGGGCGTGGCCCATGTGGCACTTAATTTCAGGCATACGCATTCCTCGCCCGCCGCTCACCGGCAGGCATGTAGGGGGATTGGGGTTAGGCTTGTTTGGTGCGAAGGAAGCGTCGGCATTGGCATTGAGCGTCTTCGCAATGCAACTCCCCAACCCAGTCCGGGAATTGATCGCCTTCGAAACGCTCAATGCGAGAGTGGTTGAACCCGCTGCGCTTCACATCTCTTACAAACCGCTGCAGGTCTTTCGCGTTGTCGTCGCGCTCTGGGCTATCCCAGCGACTCATTACCAGAAGACCGCAATTTGTCTTTCCGTGGTCCATCCAGCCGAGACTTTTCGGGGAATCGTTCATGGCTTCGGCCCTCGGTAGATGAAGACGTAGGCGAACCAGAGGGGGGCGATCATGGCGTCACCCGCTTGAACTCGACCACCCAGACCCACGGGTTGGCTTCCCAGTAGCCGCCGACTGAATCCCAAAGGCCCGCAAATGCCTTAGCTGCCGTTGTCTCCAGGCCAGTCTTTCCATCGTCAGGACCAACCATGTAGCCGGTGCAGATCGGCCAACCATCGTCGGGCCTGAACGGAACACCGACGATGCCTTCGGCCAGCGCCTGCTCCTCGGTGATGTCCTGCAACCGCTCGACGCGCACGTCGGTGATCTCCAGCAGGATGCGGCAGGCCCAGCGCGGCATGTGGATCGACGGCTTCCAGGTTGGCTGTTCCTGCTCGTAGGGAGCAAGCCCGTCGGCCGCATACACCAGTTCGCCGTCTTCGCGCGACTGATCCAGGTCGAACATGTCGGCGGGCTGCAGGTATGGGCCGCGTTGAACTTCGAAGTGATCGCAGTACCAAGTCTCGCGCACCCACAGCCGCTGCCCCAGCACACCATACGGGCAGTTGTTGCGTACTTCCTCCGGCCCGATTTCATTGCCGGAGAGCTCGCAACCGACCGCGCGGTCGATGAATGGAAACTTCACCGCCCGGCGCGTGACCGTCTTCCGGCCTTCCAGGATGGCGCGCACCATCGGCGCCGAGAACAGTATCGGCCGTTCCTTTATTTCAGACATGTGTCGTCCTTGCCGCTATAGCGGCTGACTTTGAAGGGGGTGTGGAATACGTTGGCAATGGGTGTTGAAGTGGGGTATCAAGGGTGATGGGCGTGGAGCCGGGAAACTAGATTAGGGGCGTGTTATGAGTATTCAGATCAGAGAAGATATTGAGGTTTTTGTTTCTTGTGCTATTGAATGTTCACAGCAAATTCAGCTATTTGGCGAACTATTCGATGAGGAAAAAACCGTTGAAACAGTAAATTTTATGCCTCAGACATTTTCCATTTTGAAGCTGGCCCTGCTGAGAACCGTAGTTATCGGGGTCTGCGCGTTCTTCGATCCTGCCGAGACCAAAGGCTCTGAAAATTTAAGTCTTCCGTTTTTGGAGAAGAAATATAGCGACCGGATAACGCCTGAGATATCTGAACTGATAAGCAAGGCCCGCACCATGTACCGCTCTCTTAATGTTTCAAGGTATCGCAGCAAATACCTTGCCCATCGCGACGTTCTGCACTTCACAAAAGTTGAAAAGATTTCTCATGATCTAACTACCGATGATCTTCAGACCCTAATAATTTTGCTGATGGATATCGGATTAAAAGTTGGAAGGCAATCAGTTACAGGGCGACAGCTTTATGAGAGCAACAGACTTAATTCAAGTGACAGTGGTAGCGCTCTAATAGCACTTCTCGATGCTTCTCACAGAACAGTCTGATGCTTCGCGCGCGGCGCCGGCCACCAGGGTCGAAGGCGGCTCAGCCGGTTTGTTTTCTGTAGGCATGGGGAGTCCTTGCCGGGCCATGCCCGGGCGATGGAGTGGATAAGTCGAAGAGACAAATTCCCCTATATTGCGCGGAGATCTCAGGTTGCAATGACAAGCTCCGGCTATCAATCAAGCCGGAGCTCTGCCGCATGAAACTACTGACCGAGTGGATCAACCTGATCGCCGCCATCCTCCGCCTGATCGCGGTGATCATCCGTACCGGTTGGCTTTGAGCTACGATGGCCCCTTCCTATAAATAGGCAGGACCATGACCAAGCACGATATTTACGATGAGATCGAAGGCTTTCAGGTTTGGAACTACATGGAATGCGACAAGGACGATGAGGGCCGGGAGACCTGGCGTATCAACGTCGAGGTAAAGCGTGCTGGTGAAGTGGTGGTGCCTGTTGTTGCGGGTGACCGAACCTATGTCGACCGTGGCCTGGCGCAGGTTGCTGGGCGTGAGGTGGGGACCAGGCTGATTGCTGGGGCAGACCTATAGGTTTTCTGTGGGCATATGGAGTTCAGGCGAGTACGGAAAGCGCGAGGGTATCCTCGCCACCGCGCGTAATGCCTGCGCGCAGGTCGACCTTTCGACCCGCTAGCATCCCCGCGATCTGGGCGTTCATATCGATGTCGATATCGCGCGCTTTCCGGGCTTTGCCGACGCCGTTGTTGGCCAGGTACTCGTCGATCAGCGCCTTGTCTTGCGCTTCGACGGCAACGATGTCGCGGCCATCGCTTGATGCCTGGCTGTCGTCTTCACCTTTCGGAACCAGTGCGCTGAGCTTCCCGTAGACCTCGTTGACCCATGCCAAAGCAAAGTGGTCACCTGCTGTTTCGGCGGAGTACGAGCTTCGATATACGCCCGCGCGGACTGCCGCAGCATATTCCTTGCGCGCGAATTTCAACTTCGTCAGAAGAGCTTCAAAGGCGTACAGCGCGATGTGTTGCGCGGGGGTTACGCCGACGAACGAGGCGCGCGCTACTATCCGGTTTTTTGCCGCGTCCCACTGACGCTTGCGCAGCGAAGTGCAGCCGAACACATGGGCTACAGCAGCGCTCAGGTTCCGCTCCCACGCGGGTAACCGCTCGGCCCGCGAGAACCTCGATTCGATTTCGCCAACGTCACTTAGCTTTACGTCCATCTCCGTCAGCCGATACTCGCGCATCAATGCCTGTGCCTGCCGAAGTGCCGTTGCAGCTTCGTTCTCGTTGGCGCTCTGCGCCAGTGCCAGGCAGTGCTTGATCTTGCGGATCGCACGTTCGAGCTTCTTTTCGTCAATCTGTTGTGCGGACATAGGGGATCCTCGCCGGTATATTCGGAGCGATTCGAAAGGGATATGTCAGATGGATAGAGATGAGCTGCTTACAGAGGTGAAGATTTTCAGGTCTGCTCTTCAATATCTGGTGAGGAGTGGTTTTTTTTTCCAGATATCGATCAGCGAGCGCTTTCCATCAGCATGCTGTGATGATACGTCAGCGTTGTTGGCAACATACCTAAAGGAAAATGGGTTTCCTGGTGCCCTTAGGATCTCTGGAACGGGAGGCGGGCGCCGGGGTGAACTTTGTTCACACGTTTGGTTAAGGCTTGAACAGTTCCAGATAGATATCACTGGTAGCCAGTTCGAGGAGTACAACCAGCCCGAGATACTAATTGCCGAGCAGGATGACTTTCTCGATACATTTGAGCTGGCAGATGATCCAGAGATAGCGGATTTCCGCGAGAGATTTGCTGATGATCCATTGTTCAGGGGGTACTTCTCTCAAGCATACAAAGCGCTTACATCTCACTTGGCGCCATCTAGCGCTGTTCAGCTAGATGGGGTATTACGGGTGACCGGCATGGAGCCGGATCAAGGAGATGCAATGAAACTCAATGACGAATTCGAGCCAAAATGCCCAGGCTGCAAGTCTGATGTATCGAATTTCGGTGCGACTCAGGTGATTGTCGATCGCGCAGATAAACCAATCACCCTTTTTTGCTGCGTGGATTGCGGTCACGTTATCGGAGCGTTTCCCGAAAATGCGTACCAAAAACCTGTGGTAGGAACGAAGGTCGCATCGGCTAAGTCGTCTTGCTGCGGCTCTGAGAAGTTTGTTGCGTACCTTGATGAAAACAGTTCCGGCTTAAAGGATCAGCCAGCAATGATTCTTTGTGGTGAATGCGAAAATACTGTTGTCACGACCCTGCCGGCCTCTTACGCTTGGGATTAAGCGTACCTGGCGCCGCCCTTCGTGACCGGAAGCGGCGAGTAGGAAGGCCGGTCTCCCGGCCTTGGTGTTATTTCGGATCGAACGCGCCCAGAGACAATACGGCGGCTTCGCCAATGTTGCGTTGAAGTACTGCCTTGAACTCCTGTGCGATGTCTTCGCGCTGGACCTCTTCACCAACCCAGCGCAGTTTCAGTACCGGCTGGGAGCCACTGGTAATGACCGAGAGGCGCAGGGTGATCTGTTGTTCGGTCAGGCCTTCGAACGGGACCGTGCGGAATTGCAACGACACGGGCAGGGTTTCTTTGCTGCGCGCTTCGATCTGATCCATTGCACTGCGGCTTGCGCTGGTTTCGCCCACCGTGGTTTCCGATTCGCTGGACGCCTTGATGGTGATCGTGCGGACGGCAGCAATGGCTTTGGCCACCGGGATGGGGTTGCCGTCCTCATCAACCGGGGTGAGGTACTGGTGCCAGTCCTCGATCCAGTCGCTCAAATCCTTCTGACTGATACCGCGACCACCGATGTTCTGCGCGGCGGTGTAGCCGGCTGTTGCCTTCAGGCGAAGGATGGCGCGGTCGTCGGCGTGGCCAGGTGCTGCGGCAGTGCCGAGGTTGAACAGCAGGCCGCAGCTCATTTCGTCCTGATTGATGAAGCCACGGGCGCCAGGCGCTGCGCGCTCAACGACGTAAGCGCCGAAATCAGCCAATGAATGGGTGCTGTATGTGCCACGGAAGCGGCTGCGGCCAGCCTGGAAGCGCTCAAGATCGAAGACCTTTGCGCTTTCCGGCAACACCACGGTAGGGACCAGCGTTTCCAGCTTCTTGCCGGTGGCTTCCAGTGCGGTATCGGTGATGAGCTGAATTGCATCTTTGGTAAGTGACATAGGTTATTTCCTTGGGTTGCGGAAGGGAGGGCGAGGCGGGGTTAATCAGGTACGGGGCTTGATGGGCGCTTCTTCTCGAGTGAAAAGCTGGTCGTGCTTCTCCGCGAAAAGGGTCACGCGGCCGCCGGTGCCCACGTGCATTGGCGTGTCGAGACTGGTGTTCTCGCTACGCGTGCCGCGCTTGGTCGGCACCTTGTAGTCGAGCTTGTGCTTGATCTTCACCTGGTGCGATTCGCCGATCTGGCTGAAATCCAGGGTGATCACCAGCTTGCCGGCCTTGCCGTAGTCAACTACTCCGGCGGCTACTTCGGAGATGGCGTGGCCGATTTGGCTGGCAAAAGCTCCGCCGTTGAGTTCTTCAAGAAACTCGGCTGTATCGGTTGCGGTAGACATGGATGTTTCTCCGGGATGGCCGCAAGGCCGCTGGGTGGAAGATTGAATTGCGATTGACGTAGACGCTGGCGCGCCTTGTTGTTGATGCGCCTCATGGGGTGTCGGCGAACTTGAAGCCGTTCTCCTGGGCTATCAGCAGGGCGCGCTTGATGTGCATGCCGAGGTTCTTTGCTGCCACGCTCGCTACGACACCCTTGGCCGCTTCGGCGCGCACCGACGGTGCCAGCTTGTCGCGCTGGGCGCGCAGGCGTTCGTGGTGGGCGGTGGTGCCATTGAAAGGCCCGTCAGCGCTGACGCCGCCCGGGATGACCTGGGCTGTCTTGCCCGCGCCGAAGTAGGCATCCATCTGGCGGTTGAGGTCAGCGATCACGGCGTCTTTCGGGTTGACCATCGGTACGCCGATCATTACTGCGCACCGTAGTAGGCGAACACCACCAGCAGTGCCGCGAAGCCAGCCGTCCAGCGCGCCATGCGCCACCCGAAACGCTTCGACGTGGCCTTCGCCGCATCGAAGAAGTCGGCGTTGCGCTCGAGC
>Ga0209913_1001492_pt1 | contig 12646 bp, 13 predicted proteins | sample PersoiDNA2013203_FD_185805 | JGI IMG/M metagenome (GOLD analysis project Ga0209913, IMG submission 185805) | Permafrost soil microbial communities from the Arctic, to analyse light accelerated degradation of dissolved organic matter (DOM) -... | ecosystem: Environmental > Terrestrial > Soil >... | reverse complement strand
CATAGACTTCCGCCACTTCGGCCAATGCGCGCAGTGGGGAGTTCGAGTCGAAGAAGAAGACAAGGGCATTCGCATAACGTTGGCATCTTGTTAGGGATGAAATTGACGGTGCCGCCTTTCGTTCAATATTGAAGCGCCCTCAGTTGCACAGTCGCGAGGTTAGCTCGGAACTTGTCCCTGCACTCGCTCGTGTCGCCAATCGGCGCCAGCAGTTGCCTCGTCAATCTCACATCTTGGTTGCTCATGCCTTTTGATTGGCAAGCGCTCAGCTCACCGATTTGGCAAAGGTAAGTGCGGCCTCGAGCATGAGTTGCAGGCGCGGCTGTATGACGACCGCCTTGTCAGTCCGGTACTCAAATGGCCACTGCTCCTGGACGTAGCTGCACTGCGTCATTTCCAGCTGCACCGCATGGATCGCGGTGTCAGGCTGTCAGTAATGGCGAGTGATGTAACTGCCCGTATAGCGGCCGTTAAGTATGGCTGTGTGATCGCGCGTCGAAGTGGCGATCTCCTGCAATCGCAAGGTCAGTTCGGTGACGCAGCTCATGCCATTGGCTGTGCCGATGTGATCATGCAGATGCTCTGCCTGATAAGCGGCCAGACTGGGTTGAAGCCGATTCTTCCCACTCGTCAAACGAAATAAGCAAAGACTTTGGTCCGAGCAGCAGTGCCTCTTTTCCCCAATGCTCAAGCGCACATGACGCCATGTTATACGGCGTAATTCGCCCACTACCAAGCCCTGCGCCGGATCCGCTTTGATGCAGACGCTTGTCGCGTGGTGGTGTTCCCAAGAGTTTGCAAAGAGATCTCTTTGCAAACTCGCCGCCAGCTCTTGCATTGACCAAATTCAAGGCGTAACCTAATGAAAGCACAGGAAAATTCGGGTTAGCGCGGGGCGGAGGCTCTGCAACCCAGAAGCGCGAGTTAATTAAGGGACCTCAGCGCAAGATGGTATGGACCACCATCGCAAGAGTTGCACTATGCCCGGACCGATGATGGATCGGTTTGTCCTCGCGCGAAGCGTTGTCTGAAGTACGTCCTAGGGAATGAAAAAGCCCACCCCCCCTTGTCAGTAATTGACACTTTTTGACTTTGGTATTTTTGTATTTTTGTATTTTTGGCTTTTTCAAACTTTTAGGAGGTTTTTTTATGTTTAACGATGCGAGTTTCTACACACAGCCTGTTGCACCGGCATCTGTGTCCAGTGGATGTCTGAGAAGAGGCGGACCAAGGAAGGTTGCAGTGGCGGCTGAAGGGAGTGGGTCATGAGGCCCGCATACCGGCACTCCCTCGAGGCCATGACGCCGGTGCAGCGCCTGATTGAGGCGTTGCGTTTGGCCTTGATCGAACCATCATCTGCACGATCAGAGGAAATTAGTGAGATCGCCGACTGGTTGGCAAGTGGTCTCTCTGACGCCGAAGTCGAGTGTGCCAAGTCAATTGCCCTGGCGCGGTGGACTGCTGGGGCCGCACCATGAGCACTTATGTACCTCTCGCCTCCAGAGTGACGGCCACTTTATGGGCAAGCACCATACGGCTGGACACATCGACGACGGCGGTCAGGTAGACGAAACCTCGGGCCATCGGACTGTAGGTCGTGTTCAGCGACCAGGCCCGATTGGCCCGTCGAATCACCGCCTTGCGCAACAGGAACCTTGACATGTTCCTGCACTCCATGCTGCTGGTGCAAAGGGCCGAGTAACAATGGCCGGCACCGGGCGGCGCGTGCTTCAATCCGGAGCAACCGGTAATGACACTCGAGGGCGACAGGCCCAACAATCGCCCTCCTCTTTGACAATCAGGCTATATCCACCGGTGCCGTTATCAATCCCGGGTAGCGTTTCATCTCGCCGACTTCAACACCAAGCCAGGCAGCCACCTCTGCGTCGGTGTTCTCTGGCTTCGAGAGCTGCTTGAGCGCGAACGTGTGACGAAGCAGGTACAGCACGCACGATATCGAGCGATATGCGTTGAGTGCCAGGGCGGTGGCGCTCATTTACAACTGGTGGAGCTGGTACGTGCGTCTGGCCAATCCGAAGTCCCGGCTGGAGGCCAAAGCCAGCAGGCCCAAGCTACTCAGCGCCGTGGCGCGGTTAGGGCAATGTCGCACGGCACCAGACACAACGCGTTACCTGGTTGTCATCGGTAAAGAGCCCGGCTGGGGCAGTGGTGGCATCAAGCATCGGGTATTGTCAGATTGAAGTGAAACGGCAGCTACATTTTCTGGGCCATTGCCATCAGCTCGAGCGCCATGGCATCCAGATCGTGCTGGTACAGATAAACCGGTCGCAGCGACTGCTCGCCCCAGTTCGCCAGTTCCAGATAGCCATAGCACGGGTATTTTTTCGGCGCCGGATGCTGGGCATCGGCAAACCTGCCCTGCTCTTCTTTGATCCACTGCTGCCAGGACTTCGGACTGGTCAATAGTTTCATGGTCAACACTTCCTGAAACAAGCGACGCGCTTTGCAGGAACCCAGCGCAAAAGGCTTAAGCGCCGCCTGCAGCAACAGCAGCGAGCTCTTTGGCGGCCTGGCACGAGGGTGCGCAGACAGCCTGCCATTTCCCAATGAACTTGCGCGTTGACATGCTTGTGCGTACCCGGTGGGTGCCACACAGAAAACACGACATCGTCGCCCCGCCAAAACTGGCGGCGGCACTGAACGGGGAGCCGCTCACCTTTGACTGGTAGTGCAGTCCATCTTGAAGAATCTTTGTTTTGGTGGCGGGTTTGGACATGGGCTGATTTTAGTTGGCCCATGCCTTGTGCAGCGGCGGGGCAGAAAGAGCGCACCGCTTCAGGCCGCCACCCTTCTCTTCATCGCCTGCACCGCCTTGATCTTCCTGGCCAGTTCCTGCGTCGAGTAGATCGACGTCGTATCAATGGACGCATGCCCGGCAAGATCACTCACTAATTCAATCGGCACACCATCAACCAGCGCCTGGCGCACAAAGGTGTGGCGCATCCAATGGGTGCTGGCTTTCTCGAAACGGCGCGGATCCAGACCGGCCTCATTTGCTGTTTTAGCCGCTTGCGTAAAAAACCGTTTCAACACTGCGTAGATGCCAGAGGCCGATAAAGCACTTCCCGGATTCTCGGATAAAGGTAACGCCTGCAACTCACCGCCCTCCCCTCGGCGCCATTGGGCAACCGACGGATGCAGGGTGCGGATCAATGGAAGCGTTTTCGAATCAGCGCAGCCTTTGTCCTCTTCCATGAATTCCTTGCCATGCGTGGCCAGCAACCGCACGACGTCATCATGAATCGGAACCTCGCGCGTCTTATTGCGCTTGCCCGTGACCGTCAGGATCCATGTCTCGGGCAGGTCCGCCAAAGCTTCAATGCGCAAGTCGCCGTGGCGCGCCTTGGCCAGTTCATCCAGGCGAATGCCGGAGCTCACCAGCAGCTCCAGAATACATTTGAGCCGCAAACGCTCCGGTCCATCGGCAATGGCGTCCAGGCACTTCAGCACATGATTCCATTCGGCCTCGGTAAATGAACGCTTGATGTCAACCTTGGAGGCCGGCAGATCAAAACCCTTCATGAGCGCGCGCATCGGGTTGGCCACCAGGTAGCCGGCATCACACAGGGCGCCGTACATCGTCTGGATGATGACCAGCGCCTGCTTTTGCGAAGCCGGGCCCGGTTGACCACGGAACGCGCGCCACTGGGGATCGCTGCGAAGCACCGGCGCGGGGTGGATCCAGGTTGCGGGCACGTTGGCGAGAAATTCGCGGTAGCGCAGGCAGTCCGGCGAAGTCACCGAGGACAGCGGCTTCTTGAGCTCCTGGGCGCACCAGAGCATGAAACGCTCGACCTCCTTGCGGTAGCTGCGCAGGGTCGATGGTTTCTCCTGGTAGTGCTCCAGCCAGGCGTGCACCGCCTCCAAGTCGTTGGTCGCCCCCAGCGTATTGGCCATGTGGCTTCTGAATTCGCCGGTGTCTCCTGCCAGAGCGGGGGAACTTTGCATGCGGCTCAGGCTCAGCTGTACCAGGGTGCCCTGGCCGAACTGCGTGAATTGACTGGAAGGACTCGGGCCCGGCTCGGCGCCCATCAGCATCAAGGCGGCCTGCGCCTTGTCTCTCAGCAGCCGGCGTGACTTGGGTTCATTGACGCTGTCACTGATGAGCAGATTGAGGTGCTCGTACTGCATGCGCAGCCAGGCCAGCACCTGCTGGGCGCGCTGCACGCCAAAGCCCTGGATGCGTGCGTGCCAGCGGTAACCGTAGACGTTGATGAAGCGCACCAGGTCGCCCAAGGTGAGGATGCCCACCGTGCGCAGGCACTTGACGACGGGGCGGGCAAACCAGGCTTCCAGGCGGTCGGCCGCCATTGGCGTGATGGAGAGCAGGTTGTCCAGGTGGTTGAGCGCCCTCACCCGCTCAAGCGCTGGATCCTTCAATCCTTCAGCGGCTTCAATCGCATCAGCATTGTCCAGGCCGAACGCCGCCTTGTATTCCGCAACCAACTCGGCCTCGCTCCAGGCGTCAGGGTCCATGCCCTCGCTCTCGACCCAGTCCTGCAGGCTGGGCAGGGTCACAGCCGCTTTGACCGATGCGTTGCTGCGCAGCAGGTCCAACAGATGGGTGATCTTGGCTGAGGCCGGCAGGGTGGCGTCGAGCAGGCGACCAGCCTCAACGATGTGCTTGAGCAGAGCATCCCGGCGGTTCTGGATGTAGCGCAGGTCGGTCGTGGTCTCGCTCCAGGCGAGATAGCGGGTGAAGGCGTCGCGCAGGTCCAGGCCCAGCAGGCTGGAGCGCACAAAGGCGAAGTGATGAATCCCCAGTGAGCGGGTGTCGCGTACGACCTGGGCTTTAGCGCCGACAGGTCTGCCAGGTCTGCGCGCAAGTGCGCTGTGAAATAGGGGCTCTGCGTTGAGCGTCACCGGTTCACCTCAACGAATAGGCTCTGTGCAAGATGCACCTTCAATTTAAGGTGCATCTTGAATCTTCCAAATCATGATGGCGGCTTTGATCGGGCTCATCCCGGTGGGCACAGATTGAAATAATCCTCTTTTGCCCAGCCAAGCGCATCCGCTCATACCCGCCCTCTCATAGCGACAGCAAAAATGCAGCTGCAGATTCAGCCGCTTGCTCATAGCTGGGTTGGTAGCCCAAGGTGTCGATCGCCTCGAATTGTGCCTTCAAGACCGGCCTGCGCTGGCCCACTTGCTTGAGAAACTCATCTCGGTGTCGCGTCAGATAGGCACTGGCCGTTGCGAGCGCCAAAGGCTCGCGCTCAATGACCAACGCCAAATCGAACAGGTCGCGTGCGGTTGCACGGTCTCCGCGGTGCCAAAGTTTCTTGGCCACGATTTCAGCCGAAGTCTCCACCTTGATCTCACGCCCGAGCAATTCCCACACTTCATAGGGATCACTTGTCAGGTTGGGGGACGCAACAAAGTCGATCTCCCCCTCTGGTCGCATCAACTTGATATAGCCGGGTCCTTCGACATATTTGTCTGAAACAGCTTCCGCCACATCACTCAGACGTGGCGACACGTAGCCTAGGTACTGCGGATCGGGCACAAAGATGTCGATGTCCTTGCTCATGCGATGCTGGTAGCGAAGCATCAAGACCGTGCCGCCGCCGAAGGTCCAGAAGGGATTTTGAATGCCATGGGCGGCAATCTCTTCGATCAAGGCGTACGCATGTTGGAGCAGGCCCTGCCAGACACCGCCTGGCAGCGAATCGGGCGTCATCAATTTTGTGGCCACTACGCCCACACGCCTCGCGGAGAATGCAGTTCGCGTGCCCAATGGAACAAATGCTTCCACAGGAGCTTCGGGCTCATGCGGCTCTTCATTGCCACATCTTCCACGGCGGCCACGATCAGCGACAGCGGTGCCTCATCGAGCAAGGTGGCAACGTGAGGTGTGATGCCCTTTGGCAACTCGCCGTCCACCAGCGCTGCCGCCAGGACATTGGGGTCCAGCACGGTCCTGTAGCTGACACTGGCGCTCTGACTGATCGATTCAAGTGCGTGTGCCTGACCCTTGCGTGTGCCGGCGTCGAGATTGATTCCGACCAGGTCCAAGAGCACGATCAGTTTGGCAGCACCCAAGTCCACCAGAGATCCCGTTTCAAGCTGATTGATGGTCGCGCGCGACAAGCCGCTCATCGTGGCGAGTCGGGCTTGGGACAGCCCTAAGGCCTGGCGGCGAGCGTGTACGAGTCGGCCGATGTCTGCGAGGTTCATAGTTCCTATTGGGCCACATTCAAACAAAATATGTCAAACATGTTTTACATTTTTTTGATGTCAAATTCGTCAGGCCAACCACCTATGCAGGACGGCTTCGAGGGGCATTTAGGGCAATCATAACTCCAATAACTCAAAAGAGGTCTTTTAGATGACTTTATATTCTGTAATGATTATAAGGATAATCATGACGCACGTTAAAACGTATTAATTTGGATTTGCCTGAATTCATCGGCAATTACAGCCGTTTGGCACGGCTTGATGGCCGCGCCCAGGGCTACAACGCCGTTGCCGCTTGTCAAGATCCCTGCTGAGTCCCGGCACCGCATTGGGACCATGCCCGCGCTGGACTGAGCGTCTTCGTTGCACACGGTGGGTGTCAAAGACTCCAATGACCCATCAGAGGGCCAGAAAAGCCAGATGGGTGGCGCTAGGGGCCCACTAGAGGCGGTTCTAACGCGCCCTGCCCTGCTCCACTAGCGCTCAGCATGGCCAAGCCGGGGGTTGAGGCAAAGTGATAGCTTTTGTTCCAGTTTCGCTGGCCGCTGGGAGGCAAGGTCATAGTTTTGTCCAGCCTGACTCTTTTAGCCGTAGCGATAGGGCTTTGTTGATGAATTCTCAGCCTGCAACCGGCGAAGTAAGAATGACACCCTTATTGAAGTAAATGTGTCACACATTCCTGCGCGACCCGCGCGCAGACTGGCATTTAGCGAAATCGGCAAAATTTCATCGCATTGCGTGGCATCAGAAGAATTCGCGATGTGACAGGTTTACTTCGCCGGATGGCCTGCTTGGCCCCCGCACAAGCGCCCTGCCCTGCACTACTGGCACTCAGCGTGCCGAGAAGGGTGGTTTTGACTACATTTTGGATCTGAGCCAATCAATCTTGCCAAATTTTGCCAAGAGGTCTAAACTTCATGCATGAGCACAATGAACATCTCTTTACCCAACACCTTGAAGTCCTTTGTGGATGAGCAGGTTAGCCAGGGCTTGTACGGCACGAGCAGCGAATATCTGCGCGAATTGATTCGGAAAGACAAAGATCGGCTGCACTTGCGCAGCCTGCTGGTTACCGGTGCGTCGTCTGCACCAGCAGCCGTGGCCGATACGGCTTACTTTGAAGGCCTGCGCGAACGTGTTCGCCAGATGACCACGGTGGGCACGCGCGGTTGAAGGTCAAACCTGTCGTTCCGCGTGAAATGGCCAATCACGATATCGACGAGATCATTGCCCACTATCTAGGCGAGTCTGCCGAGCAAGCGGCCTATGGTTTTATTGATGCCCTGAAGGATGCCTACAGCCACATCGGTCGCCATCCAGCCACCGGGTCACCACGTTATGCACACGAGTTGAACCTGCCCGGTCTGCGCTTTTGGCCTCTGACGCGGTATCCACACCTTGTTTTCTACGTTGAGCGGCCAAATCATATTGATGTTTGGCGCGTGCTGCACGGCAAGCAGGACATCCCGGTGTGGATGTCCGAGGACGTTGAAATCTAATCGATCGCCGCTCCGGCAGGAGGACGTTACACCGTGTGCCGACATTCGTCGAAGTGAAAGCATCACAAACTCGTTCGCAACCCGCATGGAGACACTTGTTCAGCGGAACCGTCACAATTTCGACGAATGACTTGGAGCATGCAAAATATGCAAAATCTTGTCAGGGCTACCCATGTCGAACCTAACACCCTGCCCTTTAGCCGCGTCCTTAATGAGCTCGAATAATGCGCGGCGATCCCGGCGACCACCCAAATGAACAGGCCAGCCCAGAGGATGGGCGGCCACCCGGCTTCCACGCTGCCCTTCGTCTGCTCCTAATCATGTATGGCGTTTTCGTGGCGGGCAATCTCAGCACTGAATTCGCCAGCATCACGGGTCTTTCTAAGGCCCATGTTTTTGTAGGCCTGGCATTGACTCATCTGGCGCTTAACCTCCCCGCCCTGCCCAGGTGCGCTTCTGACTTTGTTACCGGGACTCAGAATGCAACGGAATGGGGGGTGGGATTCATTGACCGGGGGCGGAAGTCTAGGGAACCTACCCGCTCTAGAGCGGACTCAAAAAAGAAGGGGGGGTGGAACCGTTCCACCCCCCTTGTTTGAAGAGCTGTTTTCAGATCAGGAAAGCAGCGTCTTGATAGCTTTTTCCACTTCACCGAATCGTTTTGGATCTATGTTGGCTAAGCTGATGACGGCTGAACGCTTTGCAGTATCGAACTTTATCTCACCGGTTTGACCATCTTTCCCCTTGACCGAAGCCTTCTTCGCGGCAGGGGGTGGAACGGTTCCACCCCCCTCCAAAAGTCGGGTCAAAACTTGCTGGGAACTGAGCTTTTCCTGAGCTGAGCGTAGTTCCTTAGCTCGCGAAAGAATCAAGTCCGGATCTTTTTGAATAGCCTGGGTCAGCAAGGTTGCCCACCGGTACTGAAGATCCAAAGGGCTAGGGAAAGCTGCAATTACATGCGCTGGCAACTTAGCAAGCGCCAATGCCTTACCCAACTGGCTAAGGTCAATAGATGCCGCCTCAGCCAGCTTTCGGGCGGACGGAAAGAGCCCTTCATCCAAAGCCCTCGCGTAAGTCGTACCGGCTTCCCATGGACTCAGTGCCGCGCGCACCCTGTTCTCTCTGTCCATCTGGCAGAAGAGTTCGGCATCGCCCAGATCCTCAATCAGCGCGAGTACATCGAGTCCGAGTTCCAGGCAGGCTCTGTGGCGACGATGACCAAAGACCAACTCATATTCGCCAAGAATAGATTTAGACGGGCGTACCTTGATTGGCTGAATGTTTCCGCCGGCCGTCTCGATTTCCTGCTTGAGACTCTCGAAAATGTCACCTGAATAAGACAGCTCGTTTCTATTTGCCCACTTGCTGGGCTTGATCTTCATTGGATCAATCTTGCGAGTTGCACTGGCTCCGTCAAATTCGGCCAGCTTTTGCTTGAGCTCGACGTTTTCTGCCGTTACCTTTTCATCGCGAAACAGGGCATCAGCATGCATCCCGATTGCGGTCTTAGAGCCCTGTCCCCGGCTTCCCGACGACAACCCAATGTGGCTGAAATCAATCTTTGCTGCCTTATCTTTAAGCGCCATGCTGTTCTCCAATTTGACGTTTCCATGCTGTCACTATTTGTTCTTCAACCAGCTCGACTACGCGTTCGTAAGCATCGAACGCCCGCCGGTAGGTCCTGGCATTGATGGTTGCCGGATCCGTGTCGTAGACGGTTCCGAACTCAGCGCTTGCGCTGGCGGTAAGTGATGTCTTAGGAATCTCAACCGGCAAGACCATATTGGCGTAGCCAGCGGTAATCCACTCACGCACAACACTGGAAGACGCATCGTTTGCGTCCACCCTGGCCAGCAGAACGTCCACGAAGTCAAAGCTCTTTGTCTTCCCACGGTTAGTTACCAGGTTGGCTGTGAGATCGTTGAACAGGTTCCAGAACTGACCGCTGGACGTGAAATCCAAGGTGCTCGGCGGCAGGGGCATGATGAGGCCGTCAGAGGCGAGGAGGGCATTGATGGTCAGGTAGGACAGGGAAGGGGAGGTGTCCAGGATGATCACGTCATATTTGGTCCGTGCAGTGTCAATACCGTTATTGAGCACATTCCAGAATTCAAAGGACCCTTCAGATTTTTGCCGTGAGGGAAGGGCGAATTCGGCCGAGTAGAGCGCAAGGTTGGCAGGAACGATCTCGATGCCAGACCAGTAGGTGGGCGTGATGGCGTAATCAATAGAAACCTCCGAGCCGTAGCAAAGACTCAGAATCGTCTGCTCATCGGTAACATCAACGTCAGGCAACAATCCAAACAAGGTTGTCATCGAGCCTTGAGGGTCCGTATCGATCACAAGCACCTTGTGCCCACGAAGGCTCAAGCCCTGTGCAAGGGTCACTGCAGTAGTCGTTTTGGTCACGCCACCTTTAAAGTTCGCCACAGCAATGGTGATTGCTTCAGCATTCTCGGGGCGCATGAATTTGCTTCGCGTAGATTGGGCCCAGGTGCGAGTCTCTTCAAGGCTGAATTTACGGCGATGGCCAGTCTCCATTTGCCCCAATGGCAAATCTCCCTTCTTCACCCGATAATCCATCTGTGCTTTTTCCAGGCCACAGATCGTCGCTACCTGGTTGGTACTGAAAGTAGGGGGTCTCTTTCTAGCGTCTGGAGCGAGCATAGTGCCCCGCACACTCTCTATGACTGCTCCAACTCTGTTGGAAGCGGCAATTAGATCCTCTAGAGTAACGCGTGTATCCGGCTTTTTTTTGATTGACATGTATTCTTTCCTGCTAGACGCAAACAAAAGCGTGTAACGCTAATTGTGCGTCTTTTGAGCAGGTTTTAGAAGCGTGGGCTTCCATTTTCTTCTGGTTATCCACAATATCTCGCTTTCTCTTTTTTAAAAGCCTTTAGATGTTTTAATACCTTTAACTCAAATTTCGTCAATGAATTCAATTGGTTAAGTCACTTTGTGTGAGCCAAACCAAGGGATGTGTGAGCAAAATCATGGGACCTGTGAGAGAAATTAAAGGAAGTGTGAGTAAAGCCACGATGAACCTCGACTCATGCATTTAAATGCAATTCGCAACTATGTGTCGTCGCAAATTGCAATAAAAATGAACAAAATTTCGTGAGTGAGAGCCATTAACGGCATGGAGAAGCTCCAACTGTGAGAGAAACCAAGGGCACTGTTGGCAGCATCTAGCCCATGTGTGAGAGAAACCATGGATCTATCCGTGAACCTGGGGGACAGGCTACTAAACGGTTGCCGACTCATTTGCGTGAAACTGTCGTTCTCACACATAATGTGGCCATGAGCAGCATCGAAATCCTTGGCCCAGACAGAATTGACAAGCCGGTGTCGACCTTAGCCATGGTACCCAAGACCGGTACGATAACCCGAGTCGGGCGTCAGGCCTATACGCTCATGATGTTCGTGGCCAGGGAGCAGGGCGCTGAGGACGAGGAGACCGGGTTGTTCGGAGCTCCCTTGAATTCCGTTATCCGCGGCTATGACGGCTCAACCGGCTCAGTCAAAGAACTGAAAAAGCACCTTCTGTCCATGGTGACTCATGTTGTGGAGTGGCAGTCACCGTCGCCGGCCGAAACGGAAGAGTGGGGCGCTTGTGGCCTTCTATCGCAGGTCAATCTCAAAAAGAAAAATGGTGAGAACTGGCTCCACTGGGCCTATCCACCAGCCCTTCGCCAGGAAATGCTTTATCCGCTGCGATACGCACAGATCAGAAGATCGTCGATTGCGCAGTTTCGATCGCACGCGGGATTGGCACTCTACGAGATTTGCGCGCGCTACAAGGACAACCCATCACACCTAACCAGCAAACAGCACTGGCACTGGTGGTTGCCGGTTCTCACCGGAAAGCCCATTCCGAAAGAGATCAAAACCGAGTTCCGCTTCTTCAATCGAGACACCATCAAACCGGCAATAGAAGAGGTCAACGAAGTAAGTGAGCTCACCGTGACCGTTCACGAGTTCAAAGTTGGGCGCTCCATTGAGTTAATTCAGTTTGAAGTGCACCTCAAACAAGAGGCTTCTGTCCAGGACGCTAAAGCGATTGACCTTAGCAAAGTTGCACGCGCAATCCAACTTGGAATTGATGCCGAGATTGCGGAAGACCATTTCATCCGCCATGGGGAATTGGCCTTCGCCAAAGCAATTGAGCGCTTGGAGGCCCGCCTGGCCATGCCAGGTACCCCCATTCTTTCAAGACATGCATACTTGAAGGCGCTACTGAAAGGCCGAGTCATCGACAAGTCGGCACCAGAAGAGAATCAGTCAGTCGTGATCGAAAAAGTTGTGATGAAGAAGGAACATCCTGGCGTGCTGGCTCAGGCCAACCTGCGCGAGCGGGAGGCGGAAAAGCTCACTATCGTGCGCATGGAACTGGAGAAGCTTGACGCACCTGCAATGGAACAGTTGTTAATGGAACTCAGAGAGAACTTCGTCGAGCGCAAGATGTCACAAGCAGTGATGAAACGCCTAGAGGACGGCAAATGGGAGTCAGCTCTCATTATGGGGGAGTTGGCACGCTTCTATTGGAAACGTACACGCGGGACGGACTGGAGCAGTGCAGATGCGCTACCCAAGGTGGAGCGTGTTGAGCAGGCTGGATTGTTCTAATAGACGATGGTCGTGTAATTGAGTCCGGTGATTCAATTCCCGAGATCGTAAGGATCCAGCGTTTCAGTTCCGAACTATCAGGATCTGATTATTGACAGAAAATTAGTTTGATTTGTAAGAGACAAATCCTGATAGTTCGTTTATCATCCTACAAATGGAGGCCCGTCCGAACATCACTCCAACATCCCTCCCCGACTCGTTCTTCGGCGCTTGGGCTTCGTCAAGGACTTCAGTGAGCCGAGGCCTATCTGAACCCACCGAAGCCGTGCAGCGGGCCATGTGGACGGCATTCAGTACCTGGTGCATCCGTAACAACATTG
>Ga0209913_1001491_pt1 | contig 12653 bp, 13 predicted proteins | sample PersoiDNA2013203_FD_185805 | JGI IMG/M metagenome (GOLD analysis project Ga0209913, IMG submission 185805) | Permafrost soil microbial communities from the Arctic, to analyse light accelerated degradation of dissolved organic matter (DOM) -... | ecosystem: Environmental > Terrestrial > Soil >... | reverse complement strand
AATATCTTCAGGTGTTGCTGCTGGCGCGGCGACTGGTTCTGATTTTTTCATTTTATTAACTTGTTTTACCATTATAAAAATAATGAACGCCAAAATGATAAAGTTAATCAAAATAGTAATAAAGTTACCGTAAGCCAGCATTGGCACATGAGCCGCTTTAAGCGCAGCGTAAGTTCCAGGGTTACCGGCTGGAATTTCAGCTAAAGAGATAAACATATTGCTGAAATCTACACCACCAGTTACTTTGCCGACGATAGGCATGATAATGTCACCCACCAATGAATCTACAATTTTACTAAATGCGGCACCGATGATGACCCCTACGGCCAAATCCATCACATTGCCTTTAGAAATAAAATCTTTAAACTCTGATGCAATACTCATATACATTCTCTCTGGATATTAATTAAAAGGGCGCTTGATTCTATATTTTGTAATTCAATTGAATAAGTAATGTCACAACATGAGTAATAATATATGACTTAGTCATAGATAGTGTCAATCAAGAGGCCTCCATTTTGCATGGTTGGCATGTAATTTTTGTTATCAGACGCCGTATCAAGCTACAATTCAGGCCATGTCACTATTAACCCGCTATAAATTCTTTAAGCCAATAGCTTTAATCCTGCTTGGCGCTTTCAGCGTACTGGGATTTGCACCATTTTATTTCTATCCTGCAAGCATACTGTCGCTCATCGGCCTGTTTTACTTTTGGCATCTAAGCTACACGCCTAAACAGGCGGCTTTTGCCGGCTTTATTTATGGCTTAGGGCTGTTTGGTACAGGTATTTACTGGATCTACATCAGCCTGCATGAATTTGGCGGCATGCCTAGCGTGATGGCGGGTTTTTCAACCTTTGTCCTGTGTTCATTTTTATCATTATTTCCCGCCGCTGTTGGTGCGTTAAGCGTTTGGATATCAGGCGTCAGCATATCCGCTAAGCAAGGCCGCACGATGATGATTGCAATCCCTGTGCTTTGGGCGATGGCGGACTGGATAAGAAGCTGGATTTTCACGGGCTTTCCCTGGCTCACCATCGGCTACAGCCAAGTGCCTTATAGCCCATTGGCGGGCTACATGCCTATCGTTGGCGTGTATGGCGTTTCCTTGATTACGGTATTTATCGCAAGTTTGATTGGTTTATGGCTAGCCAATCGCTTCATCAACAAATCAAACACTTTGATTTGGCAGCGATACGCCATCGCCCTGCTATTGCTGATATGGCTAACTGGCAGCGTGTTGAAACAAGTGGAATGGACTACGCCAGCAGGCAAGCCGACTGCAGTCGCCTTATTGCAGGGCAATATCGCCCAAAGCTTAAAGTGGGCACCAGAAATCGCAGAGCAGACTTTAGTACAATATGTAAACATGGCTGAAGCCAGCCGAGCGCAGCTTATTATCATGCCGGAAACTGCGTTGCCAGTTTTATCTAGCGAGTTGCCTGATGTTGTTAAATCGAGATTGCAGCAGCATGCCATTTTCAACAAAGGCGATATTTTAATGGGCCTAGTCGAGCGTGAAAACGGCGAATATTTCAACAGTATGGTGAGTATTGGTAGTGCGCAATCTGCCGTTTATCGTAAATCGCATCTAGTGCCATTTGGTGAGTTTATTCCATTAAAAGCCGCGTTCGGCTGGATATACCGCGATTGGCTGAACATGCCTTTAAGCGACTTGGCGCGCGGCAGTCTGCACCAACAGCCTATGCGCATCGCAGGGCAAAAAGTAGCCGTTGATATTTGTTATGAAGATGTGTTTGGTGAGGAGATCATCCGTCAGTTGCCGCAAGCTACCTTATTGGTAAACGCCAGTAACGATGCCTGGTATGGCGAATCACTTGCCGCGTATCAGCATATGCAGTTCTCACAAGCACGGGCATTGGAAACCGGACGCACTGTATTACGTGCAACCAATACTGGTGCCACTGCCATGATAGATCCGCATGGCATGGTATTGGCGCACGCACCGCACTTTACCGAAACCACGCTTAACGTGATGGCGCAAGGTTATAGCGGCACTACACCTTATGTGCGATTTGGCAATTGGCTGTTTCTCGCCATCTGTTTTCTCGGCATGATGTTTATTTACTGGGCTAAATTATTAGGCGCAACTAAATGCTTAGCTAATTTTTTGGTAAGCCAGCGCAAAACCAAGTAAAATTAGACTTTTCGCCCAAATAGATTTGAACTATGGCTTTAACTTTTCAGCAAATCATCTTAACCCTACAAAATTATTGGTCAGAACGCGGTTGCGCTTTATTGCAATCATACGACATGGAAGTAGGTGCAGGCACTAGCCACACCGCTACATTCTTGCGCTCACTCGGCCCTGAACCATGGAAGGCCGCCTACGTACAACCGAGCCGTCGCCCTAAAGATGGTCGCTATGGTGAAAACCCAAACCGCTTACAACATTACTACCAATTTCAAGTCGTTTTAAAACCAGCCCCTGCTGACATTCTTGAGCTCTATTTGGGTTCACTTGAAGCGCTTGGCTTTGATTTAAAAAAGAATGACATCCGATTTGTGGAAGATGACTGGGAGAACCCAACGCTTGGCGCTTGGGGCTTAGGCTGGGAAGTTTGGCTGAATGGCATGGAAGTCACGCAATTCACCTATTTTCAGCAAGTGGGCGGTATCAACTGCAAACCCATCACCGGTGAAATCACTTACGGCCTGGAACGCTTAGCCATGTACCTGCAAGGTGTTGATAACGTTTATGACCTGACTTGGACAGATGGCTTAAGCTACGGTGATGTCTATCTGCAAAATGAAAAAGAGCAAAGTACCTACAACTTTGAACATTCTGATGCTGAGTTTTTGTTTACCGCATTTAATGCACATGAAAGACAAGCCCAACATTTAATTGAAAATCAGCTCTCGCTACCCGCTTATGAACAAGTGCTTAAAGCAGCGCACACGTTCAACTTGCTAGATGCCCGTGGCGCCATTAGCGTGACCGAACGTGCAAGTTACATTGGCCGCATTCGTAATTTAGCGCGCTCTGTAGCCGCAAGTTACTTGGAAAGCCGCGCAAGACTGGGCTTTCCAATGGCTCCAAAAGATTGGGCAGATGAAGTGTTAACAGATTTAGCTAAGAAAGCAGCAGCATGAGTACACAAAATTTATTAGTAGAATTATTCGTTGAAGAACTGCCTCCCAAAGCGCTCAAAAAGCTAGGGGAATCGTTTGCACAACTATTAGCAGATTCACTCAAAGCACAAGGTTTAGCCGCTCTAAGCGCAGAGATAACCGACTTCGCCTCACCGCGCCGCTTGGCTGTGCACGTTGCGCAGGTATTGGCACAAGCTGCAGACAAAGTCATCACGCAAAAACTCATGCCAGTGAGCGTGGGCTTAGATGCCAGCGGCAACGCAACACCTGCATTAATCAAACGCCTTAACGGCATGGGGTTGGATGAAGCTGCGGTTGCTCAACTCACCAAACAAATGGATGGTAAAAACGAGGCCTTATTTTTAGACCTTACGCAAAAGGGCGTGGCACTGAAAGAAGGCTTACAAATCGCGTTAAATGAAGCGATTACTAAATTACCTATCCCTAAAGTAATGACCTACCAATTAGCCGACGGCTGGACTAGCGTGAATTTTGTACGCCCGGTGCATGGCTTAGTGGCATTGTATGGTACTGAAGTTATCGCGGTTACTGCACTTGGCTTAACGGCAAGTAATCAAACGCAAGGACACAGATTTGAAGCGGCAGTTTCACCAGTTATTCTAAAAAATGCCGACACTTATGCCGAACAACTCAAAACAGAAGGCGCTGTGATTGCCAGCTTTACAGAACGTCGCGCTGAGATTGAGCGCCAACTGAATGTTGCGGCAGCTAAGCAGAACCTTAAACCGATTGATGATGAAGCATTGCTAGATGAAGTCACTGCACTAGTTGAACGCCCGAATGTATTACTTGGCCAGTTTGAAGAAATCTATTTGGAAGTACCGCAAGAATGTTTGATTTTGACCATGAAGGCGAATCAAAAATACTTTCCCTTGCTAGATGCAAGCGGCAAGCTTACCAATAAATTCTTAATCGTTTCCAACATTAATCCGACTGACCCAAGTGATGTGATTGGCGGCAATGAGCGTGTTGTGCGCCCAAGATTGGCCGATGCTAAATTCTTCTTTGATCAAGATCGTAAGAAAACGCTTGAAAGCCGATTAAGCAGTCTAGATAAAGTGGTTTACCACAATAAGCTAGGGTCACAAAGTGAACGCACTGAGCGTGTTCGTGCAATTACAAAAGCCATTGGCCAGCAACTCGGCGGTGATGATTTAGCAGCAAAAGCAGACCAAGCAGCGCAGCTCGCAAAAGCAGACTTAGTCACAGACATGGTAGGCGAATTTCCAGAATTACAGGGCATTATGGGCCGCTATTATGCGCAACATGAGCGCCTAGATAATGATGTAGCCTTTGCGATTGAAGACCACTACAAGCCACGCTTTGCGGGTGATGAATTGCCACGCAATCAAGTTGGTATTTGTGTGGCATTAGCAGATAAGTTGGAAACTTTAGTTGGCATGTTTGGGATTGGCAACGTACCAACTGGTGATAAAGACCCATTTGCGCTTCGCCGTCATGCACTAGGTGTAATTCGCATGCTGTCCGAGGCTAAACTAGCTATTGGTATTGAACCATTACTCAAAATCACGGTTGCTGGCTTTGGTCTTGGACTTCTACAACTCGAGTACAAAGAAAAAGATGTAGTAATGCCTCTTTGGCTAAAACTTCAGTACTTCCTACAAGAACGCGCAACGGGTTACTTAAAGGATTTGGGTTATGCTGCTCAAGATGCAGACGCTGTAATTTACATGTCTATTCCTGCCGAATATATTGCTAGGCTTGAGGCGATTAACAAAGCAAGAATGTTATTTCCTGCCGAGTTTGACTTATTAGCAAATGCTGACAAGCGTGCAAGAAACATAATCAACAAATCGGGCATGCCCTCCGAAGTTTTACTTACTGATGATACTAAACTTGTAGAAGTTAAAGAAAAAGTCTTGCTCGCAAAAACGCGTGAACTACGAGGGGGCGTCGACAGGCTAGCTACCATAGCTGATTTTGAGGAAGCACTTTTGCTTACAGTTCAAATTAGCACCCCGGTAACTGAGTTTTTCGACTCCGTAATGGTGAATGCGGATGATGAAGAACTTCGCTTAAATAGGTTCCGGTTACTTCATGAGGTAACGGGGCTTACAAACCGTGTTGCAGATTTATCCAAGCTGGCAAGTTAATAGGTAAAGCGAGGTACCTCCATGAAATTAGTGATTTTAGATCGTGACGGCGTCATCAACCAGGATTCCGTCAATTTCATCAAAAGTCCAAATGAATGGATTCCAATCGCTGGTAGCCTTGAGGCAATTACCTTGCTGAGTCAATCTGGCTTCAGGGTGGCCATTGCCACCAATCAATCTGGCGTTAGCCGCGGCTTATTTGATATGGTCACGCTAAACAACATTCATGACAAAATGCACCGTGAAGTAGCGCAACTTGGCGGGCGTATTGATGCCATTTTCTACTGCCCGCACTCGGCAGAAGAACATTGCCATTGCCGCAAACCCAAAACTGGCATGATAGAAGAAATCAGCAAACGATTTTCAGTTGATTTAAAACTAGTGCCCGCGGTAGGCGATGCCTTGCGCGACTTGCAAGCCTATGCCAATGCAGGATGCCAGCCAATTTTAGTGCTTACTGGTAAAGGTGAAGCCACCTTAGCTGCTGCCGAACACGCAGATCATGCCTTGCCTGTAAACACTTGGGTTTGTGCTGATTTAAACGAAGCAGTGCAACGCATAATCGCAGAATATGTCTAAGTTTGACGGCGTTTATAACATCAGTAGTTTTCCATTAGCAGTTTTAAGCGACCATATGCAACTTAAGGTAATTAAATACTAGCCCTATGTTAACGCTACGCTCGCTTATTTTTACTATTGGGCAATGGGTATTTACCCCAATTTTCTCGTTATTGGCACTACTCACTTTCCCATTTTCACGCGTTACACGCAACAAAATCATCAGCTTATGGGCGCGCAGCATGATTTGGTGGCTGCGAATTACCTGCAACATTACTTACGTGGTAAAAGGTGCAGAAAACATCCCGACTACGCCCTGCGTAATCCTAGCTAAACACCAGTCTGCTTGGGAAACTTTAGCCTTTCAACTGATTTTTCCAGCGCAAGTATATGTAATGAAACGCGAGCTATTATGGATACCGTTTTTTGGTTGGGGCTTAGCGATGACCTCACCGATTGCTATTAACCGCAGCGCAGGTCGCGAGGCTTTAAAACAATTGGTCAAGCTAGGCAAACAACGTTTAGCGAGTGGCTTATGGGTGGTGGTTTTTCCTGAGGGTACGCGTATTGCACCTCATAAGCATAGCAAGTTTCATATCGGCGGGGCATGGCTTGCAAGTGGCACAAAGGCCACGGTATTGCCTGTGGCGCACAATGCCGGGCTACATTGGGCTAAAAATACTATGCTTAAACAGCCAGGGGTGATTACTGTGAGCATTGGTCAGCCTATAGATTGCAGCCAGTTAAAGCCAGATGCAGTCAATACGCAGGTTGAAGCTTGGATCAACGCTGAAACGACTGAATTAGGCGCATGATTTAACGCTAAGCAATCACATGAGCCACATCCTTACCCTACCCTCCGGCGATCAACTGCATTATCAGCTAGAACGCCGCCAGCGCCGCACTGTGGGGCTTAAAATCACCGCCACCGGCTTAATCATTCACGCTCCCAAGCGCATTTCACAATCGCATCTTGAAAGCATTATCGTGCTGAAAGCGGATTGGATATGCAAAAAACTAGCTGCCAGAACGGCCAACCTAATCCCAGCCTTGCAATGGCAAGATAGTGAGCAATTATTGCTATTAGGCAATCCAATCACGCTAGCTCTTGGCTATGACAACCGTTCAAGAGCCGTTGAATATGAGCCGGGCTTGCTACAGTTGGCTATGCCAAACCATGACGATCAAGTAGCGGTGGAACGTAAAGTGGTGCAGTGGTATAAAAAACAGGCAATGACTGATTTTGCGCGTCGTTTAGAAATATTCTCGACTAAATTAGGCGTGAGTTTTGCCTCTCTCAGTTTATCCAACGCTCGTTCGCGCTGGGGTAGTTGCAATAGCCGCAAAGAAATTCGACTCAATTGGCGGCTACTGCAAGCACCGCCGCATATCATCAATTATGTGGTTTGCCATGAGCTTGCACATCTAATAGAAATGAATCATTCCGCCAAGTTTTGGGCAGTGGTTGCCAGCATCTATCCTGATTACAAGTTGGCTGAAAAAGAGCTTAAAACCTGGTCTCCCAAACTGCACCTCATGTAAAAGTCAGTGGTTTTACAGTCGTGAGCTTTACACCACTCCTACAAAAAGCCTATAGCATCTGAAAAAGCCACTAGAGCACCTGCCTAATATCACGGGCCATATCTGCCGGCCTTTCGCCATAATCAATATACAGCCTGATTTTTCCCGCCTTATCAAACACATACATGCCAGCACTATGGTCTATGGTGTAACCGCTACTACCCTCAGACTGCACTTTGCTTGAAAATATTTTAAAGGCTTTCGCTGTAGCCGCAATCTCATCCACTGAACCACGTAAGCCAATAAAACGCGCATCAAATGACGGTACGAATTTAGCCAATACTTCCTGCGTATCGCGCTCTGGGTCTAATGTTACAAATAATACTTGCAGCTCATCTGCGCGCGGACCAAGTAACTTCATGGTTTGCTTCATATCAGCCATGGTCGTGGGGCAAACGTCCGGACAATGCGTGTAACCAAAAAACAAGGCGACCGCCTTACCCTTAAAATCAGCCAATGTGCGATGCTTGCCTGTGTGGTCAGTCAGGCTCAAGGTTTGCCCAAAGTCCGCGCCGGTAATATCGGTAGCGACGAACTTACCCGCCTCGGCAGCAGGCTTACATGCAGCTAGAACACACATCAGCAATACGATTACTATTTTAGGAAATAAATGTTTCATGACTACTTTCTTTAATTAATATGTCTCGAATGACTATTTTAGTGGCAAGGCCAAATTCAGTAGTAGCAACTCATCACGGTTAATTTTAACATGGTTATTACTTAGTCAATGACACCTGTAAATTCAATATGTTGCACGATAAATTTACACGTAAAGCGCATAATTAGCTGCAAAGCAAGCCCACACTCGTTTACAATAATACTTTTACAAAATTCGTTCAAAAGGCAGCAAGATGGCAATTCCAACCTCAATGGCAGACCGCGACGGCGTAATTTGGTACGACGGCAAAATGGTTAACTGGCGCGATGCCACCACTCACGTACTTACACACACTTTGCACTACGGCATGGGCGTTTTTGAAGGCGTACGCGCATACAAAACAGACAAAGGCACTGCGATTTTCCGCCTGAAAGAACATACTGACCGCCTGTTTCGCAGCGCACACATTTTGCAAATGAAAATGCCATACAGCAAAGAAGTGTTGATGGAAGCGCAAAAAGCAGCGGTTCGCGACAATAATCTTGAATCTGCATACATGCGCCCTATGTGTTTTTACGGTGCTGAAGCCATGGGTATTTCTGCCAAAACGCTTTCGACACACGTGATAGTAGCCGCTTGGAAATGGGGCGCGTATATGGGTCAAGAAGCTTTAGATAACGGCATTCGCGTAAAAACATCTTCATTCTCACGTCACCACGTCAACATCACCATGTGCAAAGCCAAAGCCAACGGCAATTACATGAACAGCATTCTGGCGCACCAAGAGGCCGCGCTGGACGGCTACGATGAAGCACTGTTGCTGGATGTGGATGGCTTTGTCGCTGAGGGCTCAGGCGAAAATATATTCATTATTCGCAATGGCAAACTTTACACGCCAGACCTTACTAGCGCACTAGAAGGCATTACCCGCGACACTATTTTGCAACTAGCCGCAGAAATTGGCTTAACCGTCATTGAAAAACGCATAACCCGCGATGAAGTATATTCAGCCGATGAAGCCTTTTTTACAGGTACCGCCGCTGAAGTTACGCCGATTCGTGAATTAGATCGCCGCAGTATTGGTGAAGGCACTGCTGGCCCAATCACCAAACAATTACAGAAAATGTACTTTGATGCAGTAACAGGTAAATCGCCACAACATGCTGATTGGTTAACATTAGTATAAATAGCACTGTCATTCCCGCACCGGCGGGAATGACAGAGAAATTAATTTAACTTTGATTGAATTTAACTTTAATTAACTTAATAAAGCACAAACTAAATATGTCTGATATAAAAGAAATTGAAGTCTCTGCGAAAGACCTGCCTCTGCACTGCCCAACTGACGCGGTAGCACTTTGGTCATCCCATCCCCGCGTATTTCTGGATGTCGCTAAAACAGGACATGTGGCTTGCCCCTACTGCGGCACAAAATACAAACTTAAAGCAGGCGAAGTCGTTACCCATCATTAACCAGACTAAACCCACACCGTTAATTCACACAATTTTTAGGTACTACTAATAAAATTTAGCCTATTACAGATATAACTTTAGATCATATCCATTCTTGATTAAGAACAAGGAAATATCATGTTTACATTAACGGTTAGTCTAGACTCAGTCGCGCTATATATCGTTGCCGCCGATGTCATCGCTTTATTCTCATATATATTATTCATCTTCAATCAAAAAAGAAATCTGGAAAAATCCATTAAAAAAATTACGGATTTTATCATCGAATACTTTTTAAACACCGGCGTAGAAGTACAGGTTACTTGCTTTCCATTACCTCAGAGCAAACACTTTGTTGCATTAATAGAATCTGCACCTTTGAAGAGATTCAGGTTCTCCAATGTATTAGAAAGTAATTTAATTACACACATTCACAACTCCTCAAGCAGCGTAGTTGAAAAAATTTACTGGCGTTTTCCGGTACAGTTTCAAAGTGAAGCGCAATTAGATGGAGTAGATGGAGAAAAAAATGTTATAAAAAGTGATGATGAATATTTTTCAGAGATGCATACCTTAACGAAAGCAGAGTATTCAGTGTCGGAAGTGCCGTGGGCTGAATATGAAGATACAAAAAAAGCTAAAGTTACGCCTTAAATCAAATTCTATTTGATGTGGCACTAAAAAATATTTAACACAGTGATTTAATAATGAATTTAAATATAGAAAACTTATTAGATCCTAATTTGACGCTTTATAAACTGTCAAATAGGATGCCTGTTTCAGGTTAGCCATTTCATAAAAGGTATATCTCACAAATGCCAGAACCAAAAACAAAAAGTGAAAAGGTAATTTCGTGGATTGCGCTTGTAGTATCTGTCACGAGCGCGATTTTTACATATGTTCAAATTTCAACAACAAAAGCCCAACTAAAGTTAAACGAGCAGCAAATCAGGCCATATGTAAAGTACATCCCAAACTTTTCTGAATCGAAACAACAATTAAACGTTGATATGATTCTAGAAAATCTTAACTTGGTACCCGCAAATGTCATCTACACTGAATTAACACCTTGGATTGATGGAGTAACCTCAGGAACAAATATGCATAGTGTTACTCCTGACATTGTGTACCAACACAGGGGTGGTAGTTCAACTCTTCCCCCAATAACAGGTGAAAATGCAAAACGTTTGCTTAGTGGGCGCTCTACTCTTGAAATTGGTGTTTGTGTTATATATTCCACCACATCAAAATCTGATCCAAGACGTTGGAAAATCAATTCCCTGTATGAATATATTCAAGGTTCTGCGATTCCAAAAACATCCTATGTAGAGGAACTAGACATCCTTGAATCTGAAACAAAATGTGATTCGAAGAAAGTCAAAGATTTGTCCATTCAATCATGGCAAGGGGCTAATGCAAAATCACCAAACACTTAAATCCTTGGCTAACCCATCTAGCAAGCGTAGCCTCGATGCAATGAAATGGAATCGAGGTTTAATCTAAACCTTGATTCCGCCAGACTTCATCAAGGCTACTGGCTAACGCACGCAATAAATTACACTTCTACAAAACCAACACTTCTGCATGTTCACCCCATAACTGCGTAATTACCTGCGGTGCATTCGCTGCCTCGCTATTCGTCCAGAACCGCACTTGCGCTATTTGTTGATTCTCTGATAGCAAATCATTTTCTTCCAACTGACGTTTTAACTGTTTAGCCACTGCTGCGCCGGTATCAATCAAGATAATTTCCTTACCGACAATCTCGCCAATAACCTCCCGGACAAATGGATAATGCGTGCAACCCAGCACGATGGTATCTGCGCCTTCGGCTAGTAATGGCGCGCAGTATTGCCTGATTAACTCTTTGGTACTTGCAGTATTTAACTCGCCGCGTTCGATGCATTCAACCAAGCCCACACATGCTTGCGTAACGACCTCTACATTTCGCCCGTAGCTTTCCAGCAGCGCGGCAAACTGTGCGCTCTTGAGCGTGCCGGTAGTCGCTAACACGCCAATAATGCCATTTTTTGTGGCAGCGGCCGCGGATTTAACGGCGGGTTCCATGCCGATGATGGGCAAAGGGTATCGAGTCCGCAATGCATCAATCGCAGCCGCAGTGGCTGTGTTGCAGGCAACAACTAGGACTTTGGCATCTTTTGCAATTAAAAAATCGGCAATTTCAAAGCAGCGTGATTGAATTTCTTGAGGGGTTTTGTTGCCATAAGGGGCATGTTTGCTATCTGCCACGTATAGCAATTGCTCGTTTGGCAGTAACGCGTGTATGTGTTTTAAAACAGAAATGCCGCCCACGCCAGAATCAAACACGGCGATTGGTCTTTCATTTGGCTGAGTCGTTTGAACATGCATGGCAGGGTTGGCATCAGTTACAATGCTTGTATTATATACGATTGAGGTTATAAGCCCGCAATACCGAAATGCCGCAAGGGCATTCCCGTCATTTCTAAGCCTCAAACAACTCGGCTTGAAATTCGTGAAGGGTATTCCCCTCTGTTCTAATGCTCAGGAAAACTCGCATTGAACATCGTGAAGGAGCTTGGCCTCAGAATATTGGCCTCCGAGTATAGTAAAAGGAATTAAAGATGGGCAACAGATTAAGCAAGATTTACACGCGCACCGGCGACGATGGCACCACAGGTTTAGGTGATGGCAGCCGCATTAATAAAGACAGCTTACGCGTAGACGCCATGGGCGATGTGGACGAGTTAAACTCGGTGATTGGTATCATGATGACTGAAAATGTACCGGACGCTTTAGTCACAACACTCACGCAAATTCAGCATGACCTGTTTAATCTGGGCGGTGAAATTTGCATTCCAGGTTATGTGATTTTGCAGCAATCTCGTATTGATGATTTAGAAGAAATCATTGATAGGTTAAATGCCAATTTAGAGCCACTCAAAGAGTTTATTTTACCTGGCGGCACTAAAGCTGCTGCGTATTGCCACTTGGCACGAACCGTGTGCCGCCGTGCCGAGCGCAAACTGGTTGAGCTGCACCGTAATGAAAAAGTCACAGACATTGCATTACAGTTCCTAAACCGTTTATCTGATTTATTATTTGTCTTGTGCCGCACGATCAACAAAGAAGCGGGGGTGAGTGATGTGTTGTGGAAAAATGAGCATGCCTGACTTAAATGTAAAATTACAATCTGGCGGCGATGCTTTATAATTGCTTATGATTAAAAAACTGTT
>Ga0209913_1001490_pt1 | contig 12664 bp, 9 predicted proteins | sample PersoiDNA2013203_FD_185805 | JGI IMG/M metagenome (GOLD analysis project Ga0209913, IMG submission 185805) | Permafrost soil microbial communities from the Arctic, to analyse light accelerated degradation of dissolved organic matter (DOM) -... | ecosystem: Environmental > Terrestrial > Soil >... | reverse complement strand
CTGCCGCAATCGACACGTTCGGCTGCATCGCCGCGCGGATCGCTTGTGCCTTGAATTCCTTGCTATGCCGACGACGCCGCGTCGGCGACACAACTTCCTCTTTTACCTCGATCTCATCCATCGTGTACATCTGTCCATTTAACATTGAGATGGACACGATCCTCCCTCTCCGGACTCTCCCGATCAAGATGGCTTCACCGGAGGCATACTAAAGAAGTGGAATTGCATCCCGATTATATTAATGATGTCCAAGAACGTGGAGTTCAAATGGAGCAGTACTTCAAAGATAGAATTAACGATTTTCTCAATGGAAAAGATTAATGATTGCCTTGCGTTCTAAGTTGTCCCGTGATTTTGGGCATCCTTATTTTGTTGTTTACATAGAATCATTTCATGAGTCGGAGGGGCGATCACTTATAGAGCATTTTGAGAATAGTGTTAAGAGTGGGAAGGTATTTAAGACTGGTGAAACAATAGATATTGGATGGGGACGATTAAAACTACTTGCAAATGAAACCGGAGATTTGGTGGTGCATGAGCCATCCTTTTTTGACATGCCCATTAAATGGGTTGCTGGTGCAAGTAGATCTTACTCACACTTGATGTTGCAAAGACAGGTCTGTTTGGAGTTGGACGTAGTCCCAGACTTTGCATCGCTGATGCAAGCTGGTGTGATATTTGAATTTATGATGGTGAATCGTGGTGATTTTCGAATGGATCGACACGATGGCGACGGTAAAGGAAATTCTGGCTGGGCGCTTTATGAACTAGGCAAAATAGATGCCGAAAGAGTGCAATGGGTTTCTTTATTTCAGATTAGTGTGTGTCTCCGGTTCTCCCTACGCATTTTTGGCGGGGCAAAACGTTTATACATCTTCTGATTTGACGAAGACATGCGTTGCAGCTTTGCGTAAGCTTAAATCAAAAATCGGCCTCAGACCGATCAACGAAGACGTTAGTCGTAATTGGGTTTTCGGTGAAATTGATTTGTATCGCGTCGATATCTCAGTTAACTTTCGCTTTGACTCGGAGGAGCAAGTCTTGCGTGTGCTTACGCAGTTGCGGCGTCAGTTGGCAGAAACGCGCGGTTCCGTGAACAAGATCGGCACGACCGTATATTGGTCCCCGCAGCATGGTAAACGCTATCAGATTCTAGCTTACGCTAAAGGCCCCCTGATGGTGCTGAAGGACGGTAAGGATAAGTCGGTGATCAGCAAAGAATATGAACGTTTGATTGATGATTGCTCTGACATTCTCCGGATTGAAGTTCGCTTGCGTCGCTCAGAGTTGGTTGAGTTGAATCTGGACAAGGCATGGAAGTGGAAGAAAAATACTGCTCAAGAAGTATTCATGCGTTATTTCAAACGTTTGAAGATCTTGAATGTATTGAGCGGTCGGCTGGATGAAGATGAACTGGACAATGTGCCGAATAACTTACGGCCAGTATCGGCGTTGCTGAAACTGGGTGCGGATCTTGACGGTATATACAAGCCACGAACTGTAAGCAACTATCGCTCGCAATTCAAGAAGTTGGGCATTGATATTCGCACACCCTGGCGTGAAGCAAAGACAATTCCTCTTCTGAAAATCATGAAAAGCAAGTGTCGTCTCGCAAAATCACCGGCGTGGTTGAAGAAGCCGAATCTGGATAAGAAGTAAGTGGTCGATGGAATGGGGGGAGGAAAACCTCCACCCGTTAATTTGCACCGAAATTTTCTTATTTTTAGGGTGTCTCTCCACGGTCGGCCACGGCTGATCGAGAATGCGTCGACTTTGAGCGTCTTCATGAGGCTCTCAGACTGCGCATTTTGGTAAGGATTAACCGACGCGCTCAACGGCGTCTACCGCGTCGTCCCATGTGTGCCAATGAGAACACGCCCGAAGCTGCTCGTCGATTTTTTTGATCCGTTGTTAAAAGCATGCCAGCTCGAGACTGAGGGACGTCGCGAAAACGTCGACATCCGATTTAAGGTGCAGAGGAAGGGCTCCTTCTTTCCAGATGCCGTGCAAATTCGAAGCCTCGCTCTTGATGCTGAGCTATAACGATCTCGGAAGTGAAACCATTGACAACGCCAGTTTGCAAAACGCAAAGCACGGTATGGCGAAAAGCTTCGTCAATCCCTATCTGAAATTTAGTGTGGCCGGTCAGGTACCCGTCAGCCAATGTAATGAAATCTGCTTTATGCTTTTTACTGAATTGTATTTGCAACTTAGAACCAAAAAATACTCGGCAGTATGCGCAGGTCTTTCGAAGAATAAAAATCCCTAATATCGATTTGTTCAGACGAAGTTGACCCATAGCTGCTCACGACATTCGTAAATTCATAAAAAGAAAGCAGTTGTCGATGATGGGGAATATTTTGTCCGACGCAGAAAATAAACAACGGGCGGAGAAGATACAGGACAGCGGAATCGCATCATTAATGGTCGTCGCCAAGTTGCTGGGTGTCGCTACCAGTGCAGAGCGCCTCCAGCATCTTTCTGGCAATACGGGGCACATTGATGCAGTGACGCTGGTACGGCTGGCACGTCAGGCCGCTCTCAAAGCAAGAATCGTAGAAAGTCGCATCCATCGTCTTGCACAGACACCTTTGCCGGCCATCGTTGAACTCAACGATGGCCGCTTCCTCGTACTGGCAAAGTGCACCAATGATGCCGTCTTACTACATGACGAAGTTCTGCAACGCACTTTCCCTCTGCCGATTGCTGACTTTGAAAATGTATGGTCGGGGCGATTGATTCTGATTACATCGCGCGCGCTTTTATCTAAGGGTGGTGGGAAATTCGACGTCTCGTGGTTTATTCCTTCCATCGTCAAATATCGCAAGCAACTGCTGGAAGTATTGGCGGGTTCTTTTTTCCTACAATTGTTCGGTCTGGTTTCTCCCTTGTTCATGCAAGTCGTGATCGACAAGGTGCTGGTCCACAAATCCATGTCGACGCTGGATGTGCTGGTCTTCGGACTGGTGACCATCTCACTTTTCGAAGCCTTGCTTGGTGGTTTGCGTACTTACGTTTTTAGTCATACGACGAATCGCATGGACGTTGAACTAGGCAGTCGTTTATTCAGTCATCTATTGAACTTGCCGTTGGCCTATTTCCAGGCGAGACGCGTCGGTGATAGCGTGGCGCGGGTACGCGAGCTAGAAAACATTCGCAACTTCCTGACCGGCAATGCGCTCACCGTTCTGATGGACCTGTTGTTCACGTTGGTATTTTTTGTCGTGATGTTGTCGTACTCTGGAATATTGACGCTCATCGTTTTTATTTCCCTACCTTGCTACATTGCGCTCTCGGTATTGGTAACGCCGGCATTGAAGGCGCGACTCAACGAAAAATTTCGTCGTTCTGCAGAAAACCAGTCCTTCCTGGTGGAGTCGGTAACGGGTGTTGAAACAATCAAATCAATGGCAGTTGAACCGTTGATGCAGCGCCGCTGGGAGACGCAGCTGGCAGGCTATGTCTCGATTGCCTTCAAGGCATCTAATCTATCGAATGCAGCCAATCAGGTCGCGTCATTGATCAGCAAGCTTACTACTGCCGCATTGCTGTGGTACGGCGCCAAGCTCGCCATTGATGGCAGCTTGTCAGTCGGAGAATTGATCGCCTTCAATATGCTGTCCGGTCGCGTCAGTGGACCGGTGTTGCGTCTGGCACAGCTCTGGCAGGATTTTCAGCAAGTGCGGCTATCTATGGATCGCCTGGGCGACATACTTGATAACAAGGCCGAATCGAATACCTCAGGCGGCCAAACCTCAATGCCGCCCGTCAACGGCGAAGTCGTCTTCGATAAAGTGGTATTCCGTTATCGCCACGACGGCCCGGAAATTTTGCGTGGTCTGTCGTTGTCGGTCAAGCCTGGCAGCGTGACCGGCATCGTCGGTCCTTCCGGCTCCGGCAAGAGCACCCTGACCAAACTGGTTCAACGACTGTATTCGCCGGAACGTGGGCGGGTGCTCATCGATGGCATGGATCTGGCGGTGCTTGATCCGGCATCGCTACGGCGGCAGATCGGCACCGTGCTGCAAGAGAACATGCTCTTCAAGGGGACCGTGCGCGACAATATCGCGTTCGCTTCGCCGGGGATGTCATTCGAGAAAGTGGTCGAAGCGGCGAGCTTGGCCGGCGCCCATGAGTTCGTGCTGGAACTGCCGCAGGGCTACGATACGGAACTCGGCGAACGCGGCACCGGCCTTTCTGGTGGACAACGCCAGCGTATTGCGATTGCCCGGGCACTGGCAACCGATCCAAAGATTCTTATTTTCGACGAAGCGACCTCCGCACTGGATGCCGAATCCGAAGCCATCATTCAGGGCAACATGCAGAAAATTTGTGCCGGTCGCACTGTCTTTATCATCGCGCATCGCCTATCAGCTGTACGCATTGCCGAACGTATTATCACGGTTGAAAAGGGAGAAATCGTCGAAGAAGGGACGCATGACGAATTGATCCAACGGCACGGCGGTCGCTATGCCTCGTTATGGCAGCATCAAACGGGCTATTTGCATGCGGCTTGATACCTTGCGTCATTATTGGTCCATCGCGCGCGCTTCGCTTGCGGAAGAAAAGGCGCGAGGCGCATCGGTCAGACGCCGGCGCGACGAAGTCGAATTCCTGCCGGCAGCGCTGGAGGTGCTTGAAACGCCGGCGTCGCCGGTCGGACGCAGCCTGATGTGGGCGTTGATGATTCTGTTCTCGATTGCCTTGATCTGGTCCGTCATCGGCACCGTCGACGTGGTCGCCGTAGCGCAAGGCAAGATTGTTCCGAACGGTAATAGCAAGGTAATTCAGCCGCTGGAAGCAGGCATCGTCAAGGCTATTCTGGTCAGCAACGGCCAGCATGTCGCCACGGGCCAGGCCTTGATCGAACTCGACCCCACGCAGACGACTGCCGATCTCAATAAATCACATGCCGCCCGGATCGACGCAACGCTGACTGCCGCACGGGCGCAGGCGCTGCTGGAGGCACAGCGCGACAACAAGCCGCCGCAACTCACGCCTTTGCCCGATGCGATGCCGGAACGACAGCACGATGTGCAGCGACTGGCTGAAGGCGCATTCATTGAATATCGCAGCAAACTGACCTCGCTACGTACGGAACTGCAAAAGCGCGAACATGAGCTGCAGACCACGCACCACAAGATCGAAGGACTGCAACAGACCTTGCCGATTGCACGTGCCGAGGAGGCTGACTATCAATCCTTGCTGGGGCAGAATTATGTGCCGCGCCATGCCGCGCTGGAAAAGCAGCAGGCGCGGATACAAGCTGAACAGGATCTGGCGTCACAACAAAGCTATGCGCGTGAACTCACGGACGGTATTGCCGGACAACGGCAAGATATTGAGACCGCCATCGCGCAGTTCCGCCGCGAACAACTCGATGCGCTCAACCAGGCGCAACAACAGCTGGCGCAGGTGCGGGGTGACGAAGCGAAATCTGAGCAACGCCAAATACAAACACGTCTGACCGCTCCCGTAGCTGGCACGGTGCAGCAACTGGCGATTCACACAGTCGGAGGCGTTGTCACGCCCGCGCAAGAATTGCTGGTGCTGGTGCAGGACGATGCAGGTCTGGAGATCGAGGTGCAGATCCTGAATCAGGACATCGGCTTTGTACGCCCAGGGCAGGAAGCAGCGATCAAGCTGGATGCTTTCCCTTATACCCACTACGGCACGCTACCCGGCAAGGTAATCTCAATATCGCAAGATGCGGTTAAGGATGACAAGCTTGGCTTGATTTATCCGGCGCGCATTCAATTGCAAAAAACGACCATCATTGCCGATGGCAAGGATGAGGCATTGACGCCAGGGATGGCGAGCTCAGTGGAAATCAAAACCGAGCAGCGGCGGATTATTGAATATCTGTTGACGCCGTTGTTGAAGTATCGGAGTGAGGCGCTACGGGAGCGGTAGGGCGCGCAAAGAAAATATTGGCGAAAGGCTCAAGTGGGTGAATATTCGCAAGCTAAAACTCTATTTACGATTGTCATTAAATTTATGTCAGGACTCATGCTTAAGAGAAATTGGTTTTTTATTTTTCCAATTGTAATAGTTATTCTTATCGCTTTAGCAGCTGGTGTCGATTGCGGTCTTTTGGGGATAAAAGATTTACGCGGATATGGTGCAGTTTTTATTGGAATTTTCTTTTCGCTAGGAATAGTAATTTCAGCTGTCCTTTTCGTTCTTCGATATTTTAAAACTTATGGCTTGTCTCCCTGGGGGCTAACGATACTACTGTTGATGATTGTTTTTTTATTTTTTTATACATCTACCGTATTGCGTCTATCTAAAACATATTGTTGATTATTGGGGAAATTGAAGAGTCATGGCCGATGACAAAAATGAGGTCGTGACCCAAGAATGGCAAGCTCGGTCGAGAGCAAGATAGAGCAGCGACGGATTAGACTAAGAATTTTGATGTTTAATTTGTAGCAGTTCGAAGAAATTTGAGGGTTGAAAATGATCTTGATGTCCATTCAGAATCTGGAGATATTCGACGTGTGCCCCAATCGATATGGGGTTGCAGCGAGTATATGTGCTGATGGGATTTACATTTATGGTGTGCAAATCTTATCGGGGAGATCAGCTTTTTCAGGGCAGAACACCTTTGGTGTTTTTGAAAGTACAGACAAACATTCTCTTATTGCATGGATTGATCCCGTATCAGGCGAATTTTTGTCGCTACGCCCTCACTGGCTTAACTCTCCTGCGGGTATCGTTGTCTTGACCATTTTATTAGCAGGGTTGGTATCGAGTGCGACCAATTTATTCCTGCTATATCTTGGCTTAACAATTAGTACTTACTTTGCCATTTTCCCTAGCTCTGCATTAATGGTTTTTTGTACGGCACTTATTATCGGTTGTATTAAATTCAAGAAAAAGATCTCCCCCTTGGAAATTCAACTCCGAAGAAAGCTAAAGAATACAAATCTCATGGAATGAAAGTCGATCATGGTGGAAATGCTAGAAGTAAAACAATCTGATCGAGTAGTGTGATTACAAACCGGGATGAAGAAAGTGAGAGGACATGTCGGGTTAGATGGCAGTGCGCCGTTAATTCAACAACAAATTGGTTGGAGTGCTGCTATCGCGCCTCAAGGTTCACCTTCCTGTTAATAAATAATGAGGACAATTAAATGGTTGTGTTTGGTTTAAAAATTGAAAAAGCTATTGCGCTAAAAAAAAATCAGCTTGCACTAATTTTTTTAATGATGGGAATTGGCAGTTTTGGTAACGCGATTTATAAGTCTGGATATTTTTCAGAGTACCGATTTGGCGATTCTATTGTTCCCAAAGAAAGTCAGTTAGTTAGGTACGGTCCTTATGTAATGCGGTCAGTTAAAACACCTCCTCATCACGCTGATTTAATTAAATTTCGGTCTTTGACGACCGGTGAAGAATATTCAGAGCAGAATAATAATTTTAATCGGACTGTCGATATTTTAGATTTAGTCAAAGAGAACGAAAATAAGCCAGTTGCCTACCTCTGGTTGTATTTTGACAATCCCCTCCGAAAAATTTGGAAAATCGATGTAGGTACGCAAACGGTGTTTTCGTATGAACGAGCTTCATTTATCTATCATGTTGACGTCAATCCTACATTTAGTTTGGAATTGTCAGCACTGTCTTTTCTTATGTTTTTTTTGTCAGCATTTAGAGTGACGCGTATAAAAAATTTACTCAATAAAAATAAGGATTAAAAATGACTGCAATTGCGCCAACAGAAGAATCTCTAAACGCCATAAATAATATTGTGTCTAGTCTGGGTACTGGAACAAGTGCAGCGGGTATCGATGGCAACTTTAATTTAGGCAACGTAGCTAATGGCATTCAAATAAGTGCAACAGCCGCTGGTGCCATGAAGCTTATTTCGCAAACGTTGGCGAACTCTGGCGCGGCAACGGGGACTACGTTGGCACTTATAAATGATTTTATTAGTTATTCAGATGATAAGAGTAAATTAGGATTTGTTTCTAGCAACACAGCACTCTCTCTGCAAAGTGACTTTTCTGCATTGTTAGGCTCAGGGCTTCTGGCAGCTGTAACTATCGCGCAAGACGCCGGACTCGCGAGTGTAGTGATCGCAGGAGCAACCGTCACCATGCCGGTAGCACTCGCTTTAGTTGCGGCAACTGGCGTGGCGGCTGTAGCACTTGCAAGTACAGGTTTGTTGGCAAGCAAGGACCAATCGCTAATATCAGATGCTGCAGGGTTATTCGCCAAACTGAATCTGGTGGACACATCCCAAGTTCTCAGTGGGGTACCTTACATTGAAGCGAAATCCTCAACGACACCGAGTACAAGCGTCATTTCTACCGACGGCACTACCGTAACAAATACAAGCATTTACAACGATGGATCTAATACTGACGTATTAACATATACCGACAGTAGTAGAACGACGCTTTCCAAAGAAGTCACTACCGAATATTTTACTTTTGCGGGTACAAATATAGTGACTACGATTAATTACAATCCTGGCGGAACGGAATGTACTTATGATGAAAAAACGATTGTATCGGGTACGGGACTAGTTGTTAGCGATGTGTCAGGTACAGAAACCATTGGTGGAATTATTCAAAGTGTCGTTGCCAGTGGAACTGGCGTTCAGGCTGCAATCAGTGATGCACAAGTAACGTTGCTCTCTGGGGCAAACGTGACTATTTCAGGAATTAATAATGCAATCACAGCTCAAAACAACACCTCTCTTGAACTAGCATCGCAAACTATCGGTAACATCGTCACGATGGCAACCAATGGCACGGTGGTCGTCGACAACGGCGCGCAATGCACGGTCGTCAACGCTGCAACGGTTTCGGCAGGCAACAACACCGCAGTCACCGTCGAAGGCACTGGCACAACCGTCACCGCAGGCACGTCCAGTACAATTAATGTCACCAGCAATAGCAACAATGACATTGTCACTGCAGGTGCCAACGGTTCCGTGTCTGTTGCAGACGGCGACCATGGGACGGTCATCAATGCTAGTAATAGCGGTGTCACACTAGGTAACAACACCAGCACCACGATCAATGGCAGTGGCGACAGAACCACCGGCGGCGGCAACGACGTTGTTACACAAAACGGAAGCGGTACAGCAAATCTTGGAGCTGGCAGTACGATCACTGAAACGGCCAATAACGCTCAGCTAGTCGTTGCCGGGGACAATCTGACAGCACACGCTGCTGGTCAAGGCGATACGTTAGAGACGACGGGTAATCATTCCCTTGCCGACACCAGCGGCAATAATAGCTTTGCGATCACTACTGGGGCCAATAGCGAGGCGCACTCGAGCGGCGATCACGCAATGGCAGAAACGACGGGCTCCGGCAGTTTGGCGGAAACCGAAGGTAACGGTAGCGAAGCGATTACCAGTGGCTACGGCAGTCTGGCAGTAACCAATGGTATTGGCAGCGAAGCGCTGACCCATGGCCAATCGGCCGAAGCAATTACCAATGGCTATGGAAGTTTGGCAGAAACAAGTGGTAATGGCAGTGAAGCGTTGACCAATGGTACGAATGCAGAAGCCTATACAAGTGGTGGCAACGCTCTGGCGGAAACCAGCGGTAACGGTAGTGTGGCAGAAACGATCGGCAACGGTAGCGAAGCGGCGACCTATGGTCAATCGGCCGAAGCGATCACCAATGGTTACGGCAGTCTGGCGGAAACCAGCGGCAATTACAGTGAAGCACTGACCAATGGCCAGTCGGCCGAAGCAGTGACCCACGGCTATGACAGTCTGGCGGAAACAAGTGGTAGCGGTAGCGAAGCACTGACCTTTGGTGCGAATGCAGAAGCCTATACAAGTGGTGACAATGCTCTGGCGGAAACTGGCGGTGACAGTAGTGTGGCGGAAACGATCGGTAACGCTAGCGAAGCGGTGACTTATGGTCAATCGGCCGAAGCGGTTACCAATGGCTACGGCAGTCTGGCGGAAACCAACGGCAATTACAGTGAAGCACTGACCAATGGCCAGTCGGCCGAAGCAGTGACCCACGGCTACGACAGTCTGGCGGAAACAAGTGGTAACGGTAGCGAAGCGCTGACCTTGGGTAGTGATTCGGAAGCGTATACCTCTGGCAGCGGTAGCTTGGCGGAAACGGAAGGTGCGGATAGTCCCGCCGTTAGTGTGGGTGGCGACAGCCCCGCTGAAACGGGCGGGCAAGATCCCGAGCCTCCTCCTTTCGACGATCCAGACCCTTTTGACGACGATCCTGTTCTTCTCAATCTCAAGGGCGGCAAAGTACAGACCACATCGCTCTCAGGTTCCGGCACCTACTTCGATATGCAGAACAACGGCCAGAAAGTGCAAACCGGCTGGGCCACAGCGGGTGAAGGTATGCTGGTCTACGATCCCAACAACACGGGCACGGTGACGGACGACGCGAATCTGGTCGCGGGCTTTGGTGCGCTGTCGACGTTGGCAAATCAAACTGGCGGTGTCCTGGACGCGAGCAATTCACTATGGAATGAATTGAAAGTGTGGGTTGATCCGACCGGCGACGCAAACTTCCAGCAAGGTCAGTTGTATTCACTGAGCCAATTGGGGATTTCCTCGGTCAACCTTGCTTCTACAGCAGAGCAGGTCAACAGCAACGGCAATACGATTCTGAACGATAGCACCTTCACCTGGAATAACGGGACAACTGGAGATATTGCCGGCGTGAATCTGGCTTTCAATCCGAATGCGGTCGAGAACACTGTGACGGCAGCGGCCAGTTCAGATCCGGCGCTGTCTGGCTCGTTGAATAACCTGATTCAATCGATGGCTGCATTTACTGATGGCAGTACCGGAATTGATCCGGCCTTCTCACCCGCCAGTGCGAATGCCGATAGCTTTCTATTGGTAGCAGCCCAAACGGCTCAGCATGGCTAGGCTATGACGTTGTTTATGATGCGGTTCTTAACAAGTCAATTCATCGATTCAATGTGGTCTTGCTGATAGTGGTAAATTTCATCCATAGTTCCGTCAATAGTGGCGTTCGTGAAATAACGCGAATGCCACTATTTCGTTATGTAGGAAGATGGTCGATCCTCGGCTGTTTGGCCGGTGCGCAGGTGTGTTTCGGATTTGAGATCGGGCCACATGATCCGTTGTTTCAGTTGGATAGAATACCTCCAAGTCCGGCCAGTGCAATGATGGCGTCATCGGTTGCATCCCATGGATGTACCGATGCTCCTGAGGGGCACTATACGTTGCTTGATGTCGTGGAAAATGCGCTATGCCACAACCCCAAGACCCGTGCGGCATGGGCCAATGTACAGGCGCAAGCTGCTCAGGTAGGCGTTGCCAAGGCAGCCTATCTTCCGACGTTGACCGGTTCAGTGCAGGCAATCAGAGATCACACTACTAGCCAAGGCACCAATGTCGTGCCGTTTTCTATTGCGTCCGACAGTAACTATCACAACGACACCTTGACGCTCAATTGGGTGTTGTACGATTTCGGCCTGCGATCCGCCACAGTAGACAATGCGGAAAAGATGCTCGCCTCTGCAACGGCAAGTCAGGACAATGTGCTGCGGACAGTGTTTGCAACCGCAGTCAAAGATTATTATGCAGCGATTATTGCCCAAAAGAACATCCAGGCGACCATAGAAATTGAAGCACAAGCAAGAGATGTATTGGATGCCGCCACAGTACGCGTGCGAAAAGGTGTCGCGGCGATTAGCGATCAGTTGCAAGCGAAGACTGCCTATTCTCAGGCAGTATTCAATCACAATAAAGCCGAGGGCGATTGGCGATCTGCTCTAGGAGTATTGGCTATCGACACGGGGCAACGCCCGGATGAGGCGGTCGTGTTGATCGAGTCAGACATGTCATCAATGTCTGAACCTGAAATGGTGCAATCCGTCGGGGAGTTGTTGCAATCGGCTCAGAAAGTTCATCCTGCGCTCATTGCAGCCAGGGCCGACATGGAGGCTGCCCAAGCCAATGAACAGATGGTGCGCGCGCAGGGGCGCGCTTCGATCAGTTTGGTAGGGCGTTACAACGCCAATAATCAATCCCAAAGCTCAGGAGTCGGGCAACCCTATGTACGTGCCAGCGGGAGAGATCGATATATCGGCGTACAGGTTGATATACCTCTCTTCGAAGGCTTTAGCAGAACCTACAAAATTCGTGCCGCTCACGCTCAGGTGGACGGCAAAGAAGCTAGTCTGGCAGACGCCGAATTGCAGGTAGCAGTTGGTGTCTGGACTAGCTATCAAAGTCTCAAGGTCAGTGCAGAAAATTTGCGCACCTCACAAGACATTCTCGATAGTGCGCATGACGCTTTCAAGGCGGCTGAGAGTCGATATCAAAAAGGCGTTGCTAATATTCTGGAGGTTTTAACGACACAAACTGCTTTGGCCAACGCGCAGCAGCAACGGATTCAGGCAGTCGCGGAATGGCAAAACGCGCGAGTTCAATTGGCGGCGAGTGTGGGGCGGCTGAGTTTGGGGATGCTGTATTAGTTGCCGCAATCGTGCGATGAGTTTGCATGCCTTGGCTTACAACATCAATTGGATGATCAACATGTTGGGCGTGGAAACGTTAGTGAAGGTGATTGGATGTTTGGAGCCGGAGGAAAAATCATCGCAGATGCAGGAGGTAATGCTCTTAACGGTGCGTTAAACTATAAACCTTACATACCCGATCCAACAGTGGCAGCCATATTGCAACGTG
>Ga0209913_1001488_pt1 | contig 12685 bp, 9 predicted proteins | sample PersoiDNA2013203_FD_185805 | JGI IMG/M metagenome (GOLD analysis project Ga0209913, IMG submission 185805) | Permafrost soil microbial communities from the Arctic, to analyse light accelerated degradation of dissolved organic matter (DOM) -... | ecosystem: Environmental > Terrestrial > Soil >... | reverse complement strand
GCAAACGGCGCGACGATGCGTTTGAAGGCCTCAATCTGGCGTAGCCGTTCGACATTGGCGTCGGCTGCCGCCAGATTGGCACCGGCTTGCGCATAGGCGCTGCGACGTTCATCGAGTTCCTGTTGCGAAACCGCGTCTTTCTTGCGCAGCGCTTCCCAGCGATCGACGGTGCTCTTGGTCAGGTCCAGGCTGGACGCTGCCTGTGCACGTGCAGCCACGGCTTGCGTCAATTGCTGGTCGATTTCCGGCGTGTCGAGTTCGGCCAGCAGTTCGCCCTTGTCGACGCGGCTGCCGATGTCCTTGTACCAGCGCTTCAGGTACCCACCAGCGCGTGCCGAAATCGGCGACTGCACATAGCCTTGCAGCGTGCCCGGCAAGGCCAGCGTCTGACCGGCATCGATGGTCTTGGCCGGGGCCGTCTTGACGTATTGCTTGGCACGTTCGACGGTACCGGTTTCCAGTGCATTGGCGTTGAATATGCGGCTGATCACGGTACGTGCGGAACCGGCTGCCAGCAATAGCAACACCACCACCATGACCAGTTTGGTACGGCGCACGACCTGCTGGCGTTTGAGCAGTTCTCCGGCCTGGCCCGGTTCAACCGGGTGGATGCCGAGTTGGGAATGACGTTCTTGCGACATTGCTTCAAATCTCCTGTGACGGCTGGGCGCTTACTGCGGCTGATGAATTGGATCGGCACCGGGACCGCCGGCGTTTGGATCATGCTGCGGGCGAGCTTGCTGGCGACGCGCCAGCCGTTGATGCACACCGGCAAATACGACGGGAACAAAGAACAAGGTTGAGACGGTAGCGAACAGCAAACCACCGATCACGGCACGGCCAAGCGGGGCATTTTGCTCGGCGCCCTCGCCCAGACCCAAGGCCATCGGGATCATGCCGATGATCATCGCCAATGCCGTCATCAACACCGGGCGGATACGCGTGGCACCGGCTTCCAGCGCAGCGGCCAGGGGCGTCGCGCCCTCGTCCTTGAGCTGGCGCGCGAACGACACGATCAGAATACTGTTGGCGGTGGCCACCCCCATGGTCATGATGGCACCGGTCAAGGCCGGCACGCTCAGCGTGGTGCCGGTGATGAACAGCATCCAGGCGATGCCGGCCAAGGCGGCAGGCAATGCCGCGATAATGATCGCCGCATCGATCCAGGACTGGAAGTTGACCACTACCAACAAATAGACCAGCACAATCGCCATGGCCAAGCCGACGCCGAGACCGATGAAGGAGGCCTGCATAGTCTGCACCTGGCCGCGAATAACGATCTGGCTGCCGCGCGGTAGTTTGGCACGCATGTCATCAACCAGTTTGGTGACCTTGCTGGCCACGCTGGCCAGATCGGTGCCCTGCACGCTGACATAAACATCAATCGCCGGCAGGATGTTGTAGCGCGAGGCAATCGCCGCTTGCCGGCCCGGTTTGACATCAACTAGATTGCCCAGCAATTGAGTGTTAGTGGCCGCACCAGTGGCAGTCGCAGCACCGCTGGCACCGACTGGGATACCAAGCAAGGCGTCGAGTGAATCAACCTGATATTGCGGCGATTGCACAGCGACGTTGTACACCACGCCATTCTGTGGATTGAGCCAGAACGCCGGTGCCGTCTGCGAGCTGCCGGACAAGGCCACCAACACGTTCTGACCGACGTTGGCGGCCGACAAACCATATTGCTGCAAGCGCGTGCGATCCATTTGCATATCCAGTGACGGGCCATCGAGGCGTTGATGCACGTGAGCGTCCACCGCGCCCGGGATCTGGCGGATCTGCTTGGTCAACTCAGCGGCCAGCTCGGCATTACGCTGCTGGTTGGGACCGGTCAATTGCACATCGATGGCCGCGGGCAGACCGAAGTTGAGAATCTGCGTGACGATGTCGGCAGGCTGAAAGAAAAATTCAATGCCGGGGAAACGCTTGGGCAGTTCAGCACGCAACTTGGTCACCAGTTGTTCGGTCGGACGATGCCCTTCGCGCAAGGCCATCAGGATTTCGCCATCGAGTGTGCCAATGGTGCCGGCATTGCTGTAAGACAGATTGATACCGCTGTTGGGCACGCCGATGTTGTCGAGCACGGTTTCCAGTTCATCGGCGGGAATCATTTCGCGAATGGCCGCTTCGACCTGATCGGCGATGCGTGCGGTTTCTTCGATACGCGTGCCGGTGGCCGTACGCATGTGCAAACGAATCTGACCGCCATCCACATTCGGGAAGAAGTCGCGCCCCAGGAACGGATACAACAGGCAGGACAACACGCAAAAGCCGAGGAAGGCCAGCGCAAACCGGCGACGGTGAGCCAGCAGCGAGGACAGCACCAAAGTATAGGCACGCCGCACGCGTTCGAAGCGGGCGTCGAAGCCGCGATACACACGTTGCAGCAAACTCGCCTTGCCACCTGGCGCTGCATGCGCGTTGTTCATCAACAGCATCACCAGCGTCGGCACCAGCGTGCGCGACAAGATATACGAAGCCACCATCGCGAACACCACGGCTTCGGCCAATGGCACAAACAGGAAGCGAGCCACGCCGGACAGGAAGAACATTGGCACGAACACGATGCAAATACATACGGTCGAGACAAACGCCGGCACGCCGATTTCGCCGGCACCAACGATGATCGAATCGTGTAGCGGCTTGCCCATGTGCATGTGACGTTCGATGTTTTCAATCGTCACAATCGCCTGGTCCACCAGAATCCCGACCGACAGCGCCAGCCCGCCCAGTGTCATCAAATTGAGCGTTTCACCGAGCATGAACAACACCAGAATTGCCGCCAGAATCGACAGCGGAATGGTCAATGCAATGATCAACGTGCTGCGCCAGTTGCCAAGAAACAGCAGCACCATCGCTGCGGTCAGTCCGGCGGCGATCAGCGCTTCGCTGACCACGCCCTTGACCGCTGCCTTGACGAACAGGGACTGGTCAAACAACGGTGTGATCTTGACGTCCGACGGCATGGTCTGCTGCGCCTGCGGCAGCATCTGGCGCAAGTTGTTGACGATGTCCAGTGTCGAGGCGCCGCCGTTCTTCAATACCGATAGCAGCACGCCGCGCACGCCATCCTGACGCACGATATTGGTCTGCGGCGAGAAGCCGTCACGCACATAGGCAACATCGCGCAAATAAGTGGTGGCGCCATTGGCGGTACGTACCGGCAAGTCGTTCAGGCCCGCCACCGCTTCGGGCGAACCGTTCATCTTGATGGTGTATTCGGTAGCACCGAACTTGGCGGTGCCGGAGGGTAGAATCAGATTTTGTGTATTAACGGCATTGACCACATCAACCGGCGACAAACCGCGCGCCTGTAATGCCTGGGTATCGAGATCGACTGAAATCAGCCGTGTCTTGCCACCATAGGGAAACGGTACGGCGACGCCGGGAATCGTGATCAACTGCGGCCGCAACGTGTTGATGGCAGCATCGAACAGCGCTTGCTCAGGCAGGGTCTGGCTCGACAGCGCCAATTGCATGACCGGAATACTTGAGGCGGAATACTTGATCACCAGTGGTGGCGTAATCCCCGGCGGCATCTGACGCAATTGCGATTGCACCGAGGCGACTACCTGGGCAATCGCGTTCTGGATATTGGCCTTGGGCTGGAAAAACACCTTGATCACAGAGACACCGGCCAGCGATTGCGATTCGATATGTTCGATATCGCTGACCACGGTGGTCAGGCCGCGCTCATTTTGGGACGCGATGCGCTGCCCCATTTCCTGGGCCGACAAGCCGTTATAGTTCCAGATGATGCTGATCACCGGAATATTGATTTCAGGGAAAATGTCGGTCGCCATGTTCATCAACGCCAACGGCGTCGACAATACAATTAGCATCGCCATCACAATAAAGGTGTAAGGGCGACGCAGCGCCAGCTCGACCATGGACATGAACGTGAGTTCCCTAAAATGAGACTTTTATTATACTCAGAATGATTTGCTGCAAAGCACTGTATACCAGCTTCTCACACGATATTTTATTCAAACGACCGCTAATTTCTCACAACCGGCCAGAAAAACCTGCAAATCGTGAGAATGACATTTTCCGGACAGTTTCGTGACAGCTAAGCGACAGGCTGCCGACAGTTATGATGTTGCCAATATCCGACACGGCCGCGCATTCTTCTCTACACTGTGCCACTGACGTCGCTTACATCAGCAATGGCAGGTTAATACGGTCGTCACGCTCATGGTCTTTTATTAAACCCTTACCGCTGCCCCACTCATGGAAGCTCTACGTACCCGTATCGAGGCCAGCGTGCTGGCCATCAGCCGTCCACCCGGCAGTGCCGACTTGCGCTTGCCCAAGGGCGACCCCGGCCTGTTTGGCCCCGACTCAGCTTGCTGGGAGGTGCACAGCGATTTCACGGCGATGCTCATTGGCGGCGTTAGCGCGTTGTTATTGCAGATGCTGCATCCGTTGGCCTTGAGCGGCGTCTGGGACCACTCTACATTTCAGCAGGACATGCTGGGCCGTTTGCGCCGCACCGCGCAATTCATCGCCGGCACCACCTACGGCAGCCGTGCCGATGCAGAAAAATTGATTTCCCGCGTGCGTCAGATTCATGCCGGCGTGCGCGGCACGGCACCGGATGGCCGGCACTATGCCGCCGACGCGCCAGACTTGCTAACCTGGGTACATGTAGCGGAGGTATCGAGTTTTTTGCGCGCCTATTTGCGCTACCGCAACCCGGCATTGTCGCTCGCGCGACAAAACCAATACCTCGATGAAATTGCCGTGATAGCAGAAGCCTTAGGTGCCACCGCGGTACCGCGCACGCTGCAGGAACTGGACGCTTATCTGGAACGCATGCAGCCGCAACTGCAATGCGATGCGCGCACGCTGAAGACGCTGGAGTTGGTACTCAATGCACCTGCGCCGCACCGCCTGGCACAACCGTGGACACGCCTGATGATGCGCGCCGGGATCGATCTGCTACCGCCCTGGGCCAAGCTGCAATTGGGCGTGCAGACCTTGCCGCCATGGCGACAAATGTTGCTGCAACGGTCCGTAGACGTGGCCGCTGCGCCGATACGCTGGGCTGTGCGCCAAGGGTCGGTGCACCTGGCGCGCGAGCGCATGGGAATTTAGCACCTAGTCGAATGACGCCCGGCGATTTCCTGGTTTGGCAAGAAATGCCGGGGATGCTGTTTCGCTGTAGCCGGATAGCCTAATTTGATCGCCCATGCATTCAAAAGAAAAATACGAAAACAAATCTATTGTTCTTTTGTATAGCGGCAAATATTGAATCAACCGACAAATTTAGTGATAGGCGCACGACATTCCTCGTCATGTCGCGCGCTCGTTTTCCTTAATGAGCATCTGCCGACGGTGCCTGCGGTGGCGCCACCTTGCGCATCAAGGGCACCATTGCCACTGCAACCAGGAAACACCACATCACCACCAGAAACGCATCAGCGAAAGTCTGCGTCTGTGCTTCGCGCAGTGCCAAATGCCACAATTGCTGCAACGCTGCAGTGGGCACACTGGCCGCATCCATTCCAGACGCGAGCAGGTTAGCGCGGCTCGATTGCAGCAAATCTTGCATTGCTTCGTTGCCGCTGTTGAGATGTTCGGCCAGACGCAGAAAGTGCAGATTGGTACGGTCATTGAGGATCGTTCCGCACACGGCAATACCAATGGCCCCTCCCAGATTGCGCATCAGATTGAACAGGCCCGAGGCCAGTTTGAGCCGTTCCGGCTTCAATGCGCCCAGGGTCAGCGTCACCACCGGTGCCACTGCAAACTGCTGGGCGAAACCACGCAAAGCCTGCGGCAGCATCAGTTCGCGCCAGCCCCAATCGTGCGTGATCGGCATGAAGTTCCACATGCTCAAGGCAAAGCAGCTCATGCCGAACATCATCAACCAGCGCAGGTCGATGCGGCGTGCCAGCACGGCGTAGACAGGAATCGCAGAAATCTGGAACAGGCCGGTAGAGAAAATCGACAGGCCGATATCAAGTGCGCTGAAGCCGCGCACATGCGCCAGAAAAACTGGCGTCAAATAAACCGTCGCAAAAATGCCGATGCCGGTGATGAAAGAAAAGAAACAGCCGAGCGCAAAGTTGCGGTCCTTGAGCGCGCGCAGGTCAACGACAGGATTGACATATACCAGGCTGCGCCAGAGAAAACTGATCCCGGCCACCACGCTGATCCATACCGTGGTACGAATCACGTCATCGCCCATCCAGCCCAGCCGCGGTCCTTCTTCGAGCGAATATTCGAGACAGCCGAGACTCAGTGCCAACAAGATCATGCCGAAATAATCGGCGCCCTTGAGCAAGCTGAAATCTGCCTTGTCGATACGTACCACGATTGGCACCACTACGGCGACGAAAATGCCGGGCACCAGATTGATGAAGAACAGCCAATGCCACGAATAATTGCTGGTGATCCAGCCGCCCACAGTGGGTCCCAGCGTCGGTGCCATCGATGACAAGGCACCGACGGTGGCGGCGGCGATCACCCGTTGATGTCCCTGAAAATAAAAGAACGCCGATGTGAATACCAGTGGAATCATCGAGCCGCCCAAGAACCCTTGCAGCGCGCGGAAGAAGATCATACTGTTGATGTCCCAGGCGACACCGCACAATAGACTGGCGATGGTGAAGCCGATTGCCGAAATACTGAACAACCAGCGCGTCGACAGCACCCGCGACATCCAGCCCGACAAGGGAATGACGATGATCTCGGCAATCAGATAACTGGTCTGTACCCAGGCCGTTTCATCCGCACCGGCCGACAAGCCACCACCAATATCGGCCAGCGACGCCGAGACGATCTGGATGTCGATCAAGGCAATGAACATACCGACGCACATAGTGGCGAAGGCGAGGATTTTGGCGCGCTGTGTCATCTGTGCAGGATCGATGATACTCATGTCGGCTCCGTGTGCTTGTGTTTAATGGGAGCCGTTGGCTGGCCGACCATCGACTTCAGCGGTCACCGACAAACCCGGACGTAATTTACCCAGTCGCGCGGCATCACCATCGAGCAGGACGCGCACCGGTACGCGCTGGACGATCTTGGTGAAATTACCAGTGGCATTTTCTGCCGGCAGGATGCTGAACTGTGCGCCAGTGGCCGGTGCCACGCTAGCGAGATGGCCATGCATGACTTCGCCCGGCACCACATCGGCCCTGATCTCGACCGGCATGCCGACCTGAAAATGAGCGATCTGGTTTTCCTTGAAATTGGCATCGACCCACAGACCTTGCGCCGGCACCACGGACAACAGTTGCGCCCCAACACCAGCGTAGGCACCGAGGCGGGCGCGGCGATTGCCGACCACACCGTCGACCGGCGCACGTAATTCGGTGTAACTGACATTGAGTTCTGCCAATGTACGTTCAGCAATCGCCTGTTGCCAGGCAGCCTGGGTTTTCTGCTTTTCAGTCGCCAGCACGGTCAGTTGACGTTGCGCCGCGACCAATGCCGCCTGGGCCTTTTGATTATTCGCCAGCGCCTGCTTGTAGTCGGCGTCGGCTTTCTGGAAGCTCTGCACTGACACGGCGGCCTTTGCCGACAGGCTCTGGTAGCGGCTTTGATCTTCGTGCGCCCGCACAGTTTCAGCATTGCTGGCACTGACACCGGCGCGCACTTGGTCAATCACCGCTTCCTGCAAATGGCGCTCGGCATCGATATTGGCCAGCATCGCTTCTTGCGTTTGCACCGCGGCCTGCAATTTTGCCAGCACCGCACGGTAATCGCGGTCATCCAGCTTGATCAGCAGATCGCCTGCATGCACGCGCTGATTGTCGCTGACCAGCACCTGCGCGATGTTGCCGGCGACCTTGGGTGCAATCACGGTGATGTCGCCGCCGACATAGGCATCATCGGTTTTTTCCCAATAGCGACCGCTAACCTGCCAATAGATCAGATAGGCGATGGCGGCCAGCAATACCAGTAGCACTGCCGCCAGCGTCCACAGGCGCGATTTTTTTCTGGTCGTCACTGACGTGCTTGCTGCTGCGTTATGGTCTGCGCCACTGCCTGCCGTCGCCGTTGTCTGATTGCTCATGCCGTACTCCGCTGTCAATGTGTTGCGCCCCGCAGGGCGGTTGTTTAGAAACGTTTTTTAGTAGTTGCTTTCATTTTGATAGTTAGACTAAACTAGAGACTATCAATTTGCAAGTTACTTTTCAAATAGCGTATTTTTACCGCGCAATGCGGCAGGGGAACAAGCATGGAAAGCATCTATAAGCAGCCGGTCATGCGGCTTTCGCATCTGGCCATGGCTGCCACGCTGGTCTTGTCGGCTTGTGCTGTCGGCCCTGATTACCAGGCGCCGACGGTTGCCGACGCGGCCTTTGTGCAGGCGCCGCTGCTGGCGCAACGTGCAGTCACGGCGCCAATGCCGGCGCTGGATCAATGGTGGAATGGGTTCAACGATCCGGTATTGCGCCGCGTGGTGCAACGCGCGATCGATCAAAACCTGGATCTGGCTGCCTCGCTAGCGCGCGTCGAACAGGCTCGCGCGGTAGCTCAGCACGCCGGCGCGCAGCAACTGCCCCAGGCAGATCTGGAAACCCAGGCGGCGCGGCAAAAGCAGTCACTCAATAGTCCACTGGGCAAGATCGCCAGCAATCTGCCGGGCTATGAACGCACGCAGAGTCTCTATGACGTCGGTGTCGGCGCTAGTTGGGAACTGGATCTGGCCGGTGGCCTCAAGCGTGGTACGCAAGCGGCGCACGCTGAGCGTGACGCCGCTGAAGCGGATCATCTTGGTGTACGCATTTCCATCGCGGCAGAAGCTGCCGATGCCTACTTCCGCATTCGCGCGGCACAGGCGCGCATCCGACTGGCACAACAACAAGTCAACACTGACGACCAATTGCAGACGCTGGTGTCGTTGCGCCTGCATGATGGCCTGGCAACGCAACGCGATCTGGCCTTGGCACAAGCACAATTGGCCCAGGCGCGCGGCGCAATTGCGCCACTTCAGATTGAGCAGGAACAGCAGCTCAATCGTCTGGATGTATTGATGGGCGCATTGCCCGGCACTTATGCGGGCGAGCTGCAACAAGACTCGGCGGCGCTGACAGCGGTGCCCGACATCCGCGTCGATGGCGGCAGTGCTGCGCTATTGCGTCGACGTCCGGACGTGCGTGCCGCTGAACGTCGTCTGGCGGCATCGAATGCCCACATCGGCAGCGCCATGAGCGAATATTATCCAAAGCTGTCCTTGTCGGCCTTGCTTGGCTTCGAGAGTCTGGGCGCGACTGGTTTGCTGACGGCCAACAGCTTGCAACCGCAAGCTGCTCTGGGCTTGCGCTGGCGTCTGTTCGATTTCGGCCGCGTCGATGCCGAAGTGGCACAGGCGCAAGGTGCCAATCGCGAAGCATTGGCGCGTTATCGCCAGACCGTCTTGCGCGCCACTGAAGATGTCGAGAATGCGATCGTCACGCTGGTCCAGCTTGAGCAGCAACAGCACGCTTTGATTGATGAAGTGCAAGCACGCGAACGGGCCCGTGGCGCTACCCAAGACGCCTATCTTGGCGGCGCGCTGGCATTGAATGATGTGTTGGAAGAAGATCGTTTGTTACTGCACGCACGCGATCAACTGGTGCAACTGCGCAGTGACGATGCGCGCGCTGCCGTGGCCAGCTTCCGTGCCTTGGGTGGTGGCTGGTAAAAAAATAACGCGCGCAATATCATGCGCGCGCCATCCGTTCTGTCGATTTGCGGTGCTGGTCAGTGCGCCAGCGTGCGATTGTGCTCGTAGCTTTTCAGATGGGTATAGACCAGTTGCAACAGGTCCGTCTGCAACTGCGCAGCGCGGCCCCGTTGCAGCAGATCACCGATGATGTGATCGGCCTCGATGCGGGCGCCGTTGTTGATATCGCGGAACATCGATGCCGTCAAAGTCGAACCTGGTTCGGTCAACATCTTGCGAGTGCGCTCATAGAATGGCCCGGCTGGCGCATGCCCTTGGGCGGCCGCAATCGCACTACACTCTTGCATCAGGCCGGTGATGAATTCAAGACCACCCGGCGCTGCCAGAATTGGGCCGATGGCCGAGCGCATCAGGGTGGTGCTGCCTGCCAGCGAGGCCAGCATCAGCCATTTTTCCCACATCGCCTGGAGGATGTCGGTACTCGCCGTGACATTGAAACCAGCACCGTTCAATTCTGCTTCGATGGCCGTCAATCGCGCCGACGTGCTGCCATCGCGTTCGCCAAAGGTAATGCCATGAAAAGAGTTGAGATGCACGATGGCGCCGTCGGCGTCGATGGTGCTGGCGATGACGCATTGCCCTCCGAGCAGTTTATCTCCACCAAAGCGCTGCGCCAGTTTGTCCAGATGTTGCATGCCGTTGAGCAGTGGCAGAATCACCGTCTGCGCACCGACTGCGGCAGCAAACGAATCGATGGCGTCGTCCAGGTCATAGGCTTTGCAACTGAGCACGATCAAATCGTAGTCGGCGCGCAAGTCCTGCTTGAGCACAGTCGGTGGCTGGGACAGTGTCACATCACCGACCGGGCTTTTGATGCGCAAACCGCTAGCGGCCAGCAAGGCTGCGCGTTGATCGCGGACCAGAAAGTGCACATCACGCCCGGCCGCCAACAGTCGGCCGCCGAAATAACCACCCACGGCGCCCGCTCCTACCACCAGAATTCGCATCGTCTTGCTTCCTTTCAGTTTGCTTGGTCAGGCGCAGGATTGGTTTGCTGCCCCTGTTCTTCTCGATAGCGCTGACCCCATTGATACATCGCCGCGATCACAGTACGGAAATTGCGGCCACGTTCAGTCAGCACATATTCGTAGCGTGGCGGGTGGATGCGGTATTGACACCGTTCCAGCAATCCGGCTTCGACCAGCGACTGCAAGCGACGCGTCAACATATTGGGCGCAATCGACAGGCTTTTCTGGAACTGATCGAAGCGCGTCAAGCCGCGCAGCGCATCACGCAAAATCAATACACTCCACCACTCGCCTACCACCTGCATGGTACAGGCCACCGGGCAATTCTGCTGATCGAGGCATTTGCGTTGCATGCGCGCGGCTGACCGCTGGCTGCCGTCAGGCCTGATAACGCGCAGCGGCGCGACTCAGCGACAGCTGCGGCGCCAACGCCTGGCGCACCTGATTGAGGTTGTTCCAGGCTGCAATCTCCGACAACGAGGGAATTGTCACGGGTTCGCCGAGGTCCAGACCGGTCAATGCTGCATCGACCATGTCACCGACTTCCATCAGCATCTCAGGTGGCAGATGGGCAATATCACCGCCCGAACGTTCCCAGATTTCAGTGCGTGTAGCACCGGGCAACACTGCTTGCACACGCACGCCATGCTTGCCCAATTCGTTTTGCAATGACTGCGTCAGATTCAACACAAACGCCTTGGTACCGCTATAGACGCCATTGAACATTTCCGGTGCCAGCGCCAGCACGGATGCGATGTTGATCAACGTACCGCCCTTGCGCGCGATGAAGTTAGGCGCAATCGCTGCGGCCAGACGCATGACGGCGGTCACGTTGAGCTGCACCATCGTGTCATAGCGCTCGATGTCGCCATCGGCCAGCTCGCCGGTGATAGCCATGCCGGCATTGTTGATCAGCATGCTGATGGCTTGGTCAGTGCGCAACCGCTGTTCAACCTTGAGCAGGTCGAGCTTGCTGGTCAGATCGGCTGGCAACACTTCTACGGCGACCTGCTGGCTGGCGCGCAGTGTCGCGGCCAGTTGTTCCAGGCGCGCCACATCGCGTGCCACCAGGATCAGATCGTAGCCGCGTTGGGCCAGACGGTTGGCATAGGTCGCGCCGATACCCGTCGAGGCGCCGGTAATGAGTGCAGTACCAGGTTTGTTGCTTGTTGCATTGCGCATGTTGTTCTCCGTAAAGGTATCCGACAGCTCGGATAGTTACTTGCATTATAGTAGTAACAAAATGCGTGTCAAGCGCGAGACAAAAATGGCGCAACCGGTCCTTGCTGCATGCTGGCAACAAAGACCGACTCTCGAGGTACGAGGAAGGAGTTGCCCGGCGTGTTGCTGCAAGCCTGGCGGAGGTGAGAGATTAAGGCTGCGCAGTCTGGCCGAGCAAGACCGCAGGAAAGTTGCGCATGGTGCGCACAAAGGGCGCGGTCGATCCCAGTGCGCGCGATACCACCAAGGCACCATGCATGGAAATCATGGCATCTTCTGCACGCCGCAGGGCTTCGTCATTGGCGACGCCGGTTTCCGCCACCACGGCGGCGAGCATCTTGATCAAGCCACTCAGACGCGGTTTCAGATATTGCTGGAAATGACCGCCCGCTTCGCCGATCGTGAACAAATCGGTCAAACAAGGCAAGCTGCCTTTTGCATAAAACTCGCTGAGTGCGGCGCTGAATTTCTTTAACCGTTTTTCGGGCGCGCCCTGATCGGTCAATATCGGGATGACGTTTTCACCCATCCAGATGCCGACTGCTGCCAGCGCCGCTTCGCCCATATCGACCTTGCCGTTGGGAAAATAGTGGTAGAGGCTGGATTTTCCCAGGCCAGTGGCCTCTGACAGGCTACTCAAGGTCGCGCCCTGATAGCCCGCACGCCGAAACTCGGCAAGAATGCGCTCAACGACTTCATCACGGGACAGGCTAGGTGCAGGCATAGGCGATTCTTTTCGGCAATTTGAAGAGTTGGCAGTGATTATAAATTTATTTGACAGATCAATTATAATTGCCTATTGTACCGATCGTTC
>Ga0209913_1001485_pt1 | contig 12713 bp, 11 predicted proteins | sample PersoiDNA2013203_FD_185805 | JGI IMG/M metagenome (GOLD analysis project Ga0209913, IMG submission 185805) | Permafrost soil microbial communities from the Arctic, to analyse light accelerated degradation of dissolved organic matter (DOM) -... | ecosystem: Environmental > Terrestrial > Soil >... | reverse complement strand
GCGGTGAACCCGCAGGACAGCCTGCTCGAGGCGGGCCGCTACCTGGACAACGCCATCGGCGACAACGCGCCGCGCGCCCTGCGCGAGGCCTTTCTGGCCCATGGCAGCGCCGCGGTGGAGCAGATCGAGGCGCACTCTGAGGTGCGTTATCGCGCCTACGCCAAGCACCCCGACTACATCTCGGACCTGGGCGGCTCGACCCTGTGCGGCCGGGCGCTGGAGCCCCTGCCCTTTGACGGCCGCCGCCTGGGCCATCTGCTGAAACTGCTGCGCCCACCCATCCCAGAATTCACCGTGCTGGGCGGCATGATGGTGGACCGCAATGACATCAACCACCTGCTGGGCATGACGCGCTCCTGGGCCTCGCTCAAGCACTCGATCAAGATCCTGGCGCGCCATGGCCTGGACCGCCTGAGCCACCCGCGCGGCACCCGCCTGGTGATGGGCAATGCCTTGATCGCACGCCTGCTGTACTCGCTGGCCCAGCACGACCAGGTGAGCCTGGCCTTGAACACCCAACTCAGCGCCATCGGCCCCGACCAGCAAGGCCTGCGCGAGGTGACGCTGGAGCAGAACGGGCGGCGCCTGGCGGTTCAGGTTCGGGGCGGTGTGGTGCTGGCCAGCGGAGGCTTCAACCGCCACCCCGAGTGGCGCCGGAAGCTGCTGCCCGGCGCAGACGAGGCCTGGTGCCCCGCCGCCCCCGGCCACACCGGTCAGGCGCAGAGCCTGGCGCAGGGGCTGGGGGCCCGGCACGGCCGCAATGGGCTGAGCCCGGCCTTCTGGGCCCCGGTGTCGCTGCGCCGGCGTGCCGATGGCAGCCAGGCCGTGTTCCCGCACTTTGTGATGGACCGGGCCAAGCCCGGCATGGTGACTGTGAACCAGGCCGGCGAGCGCTTTGTCAACGAGAGCACCTCATACCACCTGTTCGGCCTGGCCATGCAAAAGGCCCACCAGCAAAGCCCCGCCATCCCGGCCTACCTGGTGTGCGACGCCAAAGCCCTGCGCCAATACGGCCTGGGCATGGTGCGCCCGGGCGGCAAGGGGCTGGCCCCCTTTCTGGCCGATGGCTACCTGGCGCAAGGCCAGACGCTGGCCGAACTGGCCGCGCAATTGAAGGTGCCGGCCGAGGCGCTGCAACGCACCGTGGAACAGATCAACCGCTATGCCGAGACCGGCGTCGACCCCGACTTCCACCGTGGCGAGACGGCCTACCAGCAGAACATCGGGGATGCCACAGCCGGCGGGCGCAACCCCAACCTGGGGCGGCTGAGCGAGGCGCCGTTCTACGCCATCCGCCTCTACCCGGGGGACATCGGCGCCAGCACCGGCCTGGTGACCGACGCGCAGGCCCGAGTGCTCGATGAGCACGACCAGGCCCTGCCTGGCCTGTACGCGGTGGGCAACGACATGAACTCGATCATGGGGGGCGTGTACACCGCGCCCGGCATCACCATCGGGCCGGGGCTGGTGTTCGCCTACTTGGCGGCACAGCACGCCTGCGCCCGCGCCAGATCCGGCGCCTGATCCACTTACATCGGCACCGCGAGCAGCGCCTGCTCGCTGTCGCCCAACTGGCCCAGCAACTGATCGGCATCGAGCAGGATCAGCATCTGCTGGCGCCCTTCCACCTTGAGTTCGCCCAGGCCCTGGATGAAGGTACCGCGCCCGCCATCGGCCAGCTCGGGGGCCGGCTGGATGTCGGCCGGGGCCAGACCGACCACATCGGTCACGCCATCCACCACGAAACCCACGGTGCGTTGCTTGAGGTTCATCACGATGGTCACGGTGCCCACCCCGATGTCGGCCGGCAGGCCCATGCTGTGGCGCAGGTCCAGCACGGGCACGATGACCCCGCGCAGGTTCAAGACGCCACGCACCACCTCGGAGGCCCCCGCGATGCGGGTGGGAGTCTCGAAGCCACGGATCTCCTGCACACGCAGGATGTCCACGCCGTAGAGCTCTTTGCCGACCTGGAAGGCCAGGTATTCGCGCACCTGGGCAGCGGCCTCGCTGGGGCGGCCGGCTCGGCTGGACGCGGAGGATGAAGTGGACAGTTCCATGAGATGACTCCTGAGGCAGAGGCGCTTGGCATCGCCCATAATTGCTTAAATTGATTTTTATGATAAGCAATTTGCCCCTTGAAATCAATAAAAATTGTATTTTTATTGAAGCAGAGCGATCCCAAGCGCACCTGAAGCACCCTCAACCTGTGGTTTGGGCCTGGCACGGTCGAGGGACGGGAGCTGCGGCGGCAACAGCACCGCCGTCCAGGCCCGACAATCAAGGCCTTGGTGCGCCGGGCCCGCCCCGGCGGCCTGGCTGTCAATCAAATCAATGGAGACCCCATGACCAAGACCGTGGTCTATGAAGTGAAGGTGATGTTCGGCGACTGCGACCCGGCCGGCATCGTGTTCTTTCCGAACTTCTCGAAATGGATGGACGCCTCGTCACTGAACTTTTTCATGAGCTGTGGCGTGCCGCCCTGGCGCGAGCTGGCCAAGACGACCGGCATCATCGGCACGCCGCTGCTGGAGATCAACACCAAGTTCATGCGCCCCGCCACCTATGGCGAGACGCTGCAGATCCACACCAGTGTCGAGGAATGGCGCGACAAGACCTTTGTGCACCGCCACGTGGTCAAGCGGGGCGACGACGTGCTGTGCGAGGGTCGCGAGGTGCGCGCCTTCTGCGTGCGTTTGCCCGAAAGCCCCGAGGGGCCGGAGCGCATCAAGGCCGTGCCGGTGCCGGCCGACATCCTGGCGCTGTGCCAGTGAGCTGAGGGCCGGCCCGCCATCCATGCGGCCCAGGCCTCAGGCCCGCGACAGCGCTGTGCCCGAGGAGGTCCCCACCACCATCGGCCGCGGCAGCAAGGCTTCAGCCACCACGTCGCCGATCATGTCTGCAGTGACGGCGCTCAGCGTCCAGCCCAGGTGGCCGTGGCCGGTGTTGTAGAACACGCCTGGCGCCCGGCCCCGGCCCACTCGGGGCAGCATGTTGGGCATCATCGGGCGCAGCCCGGCCCAGGGCACCACGCTCTGGGTGCTGACACCGGGGAAGCACTGCTGCACCCAGTCGATCAGGGGTTGGATGCGGTCGGCCCGGATGTCCTTGTTGAAGCCATTGAATTCGGCCGTGCCCGCCACGCGGAAGCGGTCCACCCCGAGGCGGCTGGTGACCAGCTTGGTGGCATCGTCGAGCAGGCTGACCTGGGGGGCCGAGCGCTGGCTGGTTTCATCGCGCAGGTTGACGGTGATGGAGTAGCCCTTGACCGGGTAGATGTTGATGCGGTCGCCCAGGCTGGCGGCGATCCGGCGGCTGGCCGTGCCGGCACAGACCACCACCGCATCGAAAGCGTGCTGCGCCACGCCCGAGGCATCGGCCGCCGAGACCAGGATGCCGCCGCCGTGGGCCTTCACGCCTTGCACGTCCTGCCCGAACAGGGTGCGCACCCCACGGCGCTCGGCCGCACGGGCCAGGCCGTTGGTGAACTTGTGGATGTCGCCGGTGGAGTCGCTCTCGGTGTAGTAGCCGCCGAAATACTGGCCGGCCAGCGTGGGCTCGATGGCCTTCATCTCGGCGGGCGTCACGGCGCGGCGCGGCAGGCCACCGCGTGCCAGCAGCTCGGACACCCGGCCTGCGTGGTCAAAGCCGGCCTTGTCGCGGTAGATGTGCAGGATGCCCTGCTTCTTGAGGTCGAAATCGATGCCCTCCTCCTGCGCCCAGGCAAACAGGTGCGCGCGCGCGGCCACCGCCAGGCGGGCCGTCTCGATGGTGTTGCGCTCGTAATGCGGCAGGTGCGCAATGAACTCGGCAAACCAAGAGATCTTGTGCCAGCTGGGCTTGGGGTTGACCAGCAGCGGCGCATCGTTGCGCAGCATCCACTTCAGCCCCTTGAGCAGGGTCGAGGGGTGGTTCCAGACCTCGGCGTTCGAGGCCGACAATTGCCCCCCGTTGGCAAACGAGGTCTCCATGGCGGCGTAACGGTTCTTCTCGAACAGGGTGACCGAGAGACCACGGCGCGCCAGCGCGTAGGCCGTGGTGACGCCGGTGATGCCGCCGCCGATGACTGCGATTGTTTTCATGGGAAAAGCTCCAGAACTCGTCATGAGGGTGGGGCCTGCACGCAATATGGCGTGGCAGGCGCCCCCTCTGTTCTGGACCTGAGAGATTCACCCGACCGCCACCCTGGAATGGGCGCCATGTGGGCTTGCTCCTTCGGTGCGCCGGACGACGAAAATGATTTCCGGCAGCTCTTCAGAGTGTCTGTCGCGTGTGAACCCGGTCCTTTTGCCTGAGAGTTTCCGGGGCGGTTGCTCCTTCGGCGCTGCGCTCCGGCCCCAAGGGGTTGGGGGCGGGGCAGTCTCTCCCGGGTTCACGAGGTGTCGGAGGCTTTCAGCCCCCAACCCGGCGCAGTGTAGAAGAACTGCGGCCGATTGGAAACAAAAAAATTTTGCCCCCACGCCGCCTCGGCAGTCACCGACACGACAAGTGCGCGTGGACGCCTTTGCGAACATCCGGACACATTTGAGGGTTGCCAAGCCGACAGCTGGCCTGGCCCCCAGAACGCCCCCTAGGAGACAAAGACAATGCAACAGCCCGGCCGCATGATGGACCGCCCCCTGCTGGTTTCGGCCATCCTGGAACACGGTACCGCCCAATTCGGCGCGCAGCAGATCGTCTCGCGCGAGACCGATGGCAGCCTGCACCGCTACACCTTCACCGACCTGGCCCGGCGCGCCCGGCAGTTGGCCAACGCGCTGCGTGCGCTGGGCCTGAAGGCGGGCAGCACCGTCGGCTCGATTGCCTGGAACAACCACCGCCATCTGGAGGCCTACTACGCCGTGTCAGGCAGCGGCATGGTGATGCACACCTGCAACCCGCGTCTGCACCCCGAGCAACTGGCCTACATCATCAACCACGCCGACGATGAGGTGGTGCTGTTTGACAACAGCTTTGCCCCCCTGGTGAAAGCGGTGGCAGCGCACTGTCCCCGTGTGCGCCACTGGGTCGCGCTGTGCGGCGAGGCGGACCTGCCCCCCCTGGAGGCGGGCCCGGCCGTGCTGGCGGTGGACCAGCTGATCCAAGCCCAGGACGACCGCTTCGAATGGCCTGAGCTGGACGAAAAGACCGGTGCCGCCCTGTGCTACACCTCGGGCACCACCGGCCACCCCAAGGGGGTGCTTTACTCTCACCGCGCCCTGTGCCTGAGCGCACTTTCGGCCTGCCTGCCCGGCGTGCTGAGCCTGTGGGCCCAGGAGACCCTGCTGCCCGTGGTGCCGATGTTCCACATCAACGCCTGGTGCCTGCCCTACGCGGCCCTGATCTCCGGCGCCAAGCTGGTGTTGCCCGGCCCACGGCTGGACCCGGCCAGCCTGTACGAGCTGATGGAATCCGAACGCGTCACGGTCAGCGCCGGCGTGCCCACCATCTGGATGGGCCTGATCCAGCACGTGGAGCAGCACCAGCTGCGCTTCTCCACCATGCGCCGCACCGGCGTGGGTGGCTCGGCCATGCCCAAGGCCCTGATCGCCAAGTTCAACGACGTGTACGGCGTGGACGTGCGCCACGGCTGGGGCATGACCGAGACCACCGCCATTGCCACCATGAGCAACCTCGGCCCCGACGACATGGCCCACCCGGCCGAAGAGCGCCACACCCTGGTGGGCAAGCAGGGCAAGTCGGTGTTCGGCATCGAGATCAAGGTGGTCGATGAAAACGGTGTCACCTTGCCGCGCGACGGCGTGTCACAAGGTGAGCTGATGGTGCGCGGCCAGTGGATCGTGGAGCGCTACCACAAGGCCGAGCGCCCGGCCCTGGTGGACGGCTGGTTCCCCACTGGCGACATCGCCACCATCGACGCCCAGGGCGTGATGCAGATCCGCGATCGCACCAAGGACGTGATCAAGTCGGGCGGTGAATGGATCAGCTCGATCGACCTCGAAAACGCGGCCGTGGCCCACCCCGCCGTGGCCATGGCTGCGGTGATCGGCGTGAAGCACCCGCGCTGGGACGAACGCCCGCTGATGTTCATCGTGCTCAAGCCCGGCCAGGAACTGAGCAAGCAGCAGGTGCTCGACTTTCTGACCGAGCGCGTGGCCAAGTGGTGGTTGCCCGATGAGGTGCTGTTCGTCGACAGCCTGCCCCTGGGCGGCACCGGCAAGGTGCAGAAAAACGAGCTGCGCCACCAGCATGGCGGCGTGTTCGAAGGCCGCTGATCCCCCGGCCATGGCTTCCCACAACAAACAGCGCCTAGGCGCCCCTGGAGACCTCATGACCCTGTTCAAGCCCTCGACCCTGCGCCGCCGCGCCTGGCTCGCCACCGCCCTGCTGGCCGCCGCCGCCCACGCCGGCGCCGCCGAAACCGTGCGCATCGGCTTCATCGACCTGCTCTCGGGGCCTTTTGCGCTGACCGGGCAAAGCTCGCTCAAGCAGCTGCGCGAGGTGGTGCAGCAAGTCAATGCCAAGGCCGGCCCGAACGAGCCGAAGTTTGAGGTGGTCGACTTCGACAACAAGGGCTCGCCCCAGGAGAGCCTGAACGTGCTCAAGGCCGCCACCGACCGCGGCATCCGCTACATCACCCAGGGCGGTGGCTCGGGCGTGGCGCTGGCCCTGGTCGATGCGCTCAACAAGTTGGCCGAGCGTGAGCCCGAACGTGCCACGGTCTACCTGAACTACGCCGCCATGGACCCGCTGCTGACCAACGACAAATGCAGCTTCTGGCACTTCCGTTTCTACCCCTCGAGCGAGATGAAGATCGAGGCGCTGACCACCTACCTGCAAGGCCGCAAGGACATCAAGAAGGTGTACCTGCTGAACCAGGACTACACCCATGGCCGCCAGGTGTCCAAGGCAGCCCGCGAGTACCTGGCCCGCAAGCGGCCGGACATCCAGATCGTGGGCGACGACTTCATCCCCATCGCCCAGACGCGCGACTTTGCCTCTTATGTGGCCAAGATTGCCTCCAGCGGCGCCGACACGGTGATCACCTCCAACTGGGGCAGCGACCTGACCCTGCTGTTCAAGTCGTCACGCGACTACGGGCTCAACATCAACTACTTCACCCTGAACGCCAACAACCCGGGCACACCGGCGCAACTGGGCGCCTGGGGCGAAGGCAAGGTGGGCGTGGTGTGGAACTGGGTGCACAACGCGCCCACACCCGAGCTGGAGAAGATCTACGTCGACTACAAGAAGAAGTACAACGACGAATTCATCTTTGCCGCCCACTGGAACAGCATGAACATGCTGCGTGAGGCCATGCGCAAGGCCCAGTCCACCGATGCGAAAAAGGTGGCCCTGGCGCTCGAAGGCATGAGCTACAAGAGCCCCATGGGCGAGGTGAAGATGCGCAAGACCGACCACCAATTGGAGGCGCCGCTGTACCTGGGCATCTGGGCCAAGCAAGGCAGCAAGGGCGTGAAGTACGACGCCGAGAACACCGGCTACGGCTTCCGCTCGGAAGTGGCCTGGGATTCGTACATCAGCGCCCAACCCACCTCGTGCCAGATGAAGCGCCCCAGTTGACGGCAGGCGTCAAGGCGGGCCTCAGAACCCGCATCATGAGCAGCCTCATGAGCAGCCTCAGAGGGACGCTGGCGGTGCCACCGCAGCCCCTTCGATGCCATGGCGGTGCAGGCTGTCGGCCACAAAACCCGAGGCTTTCATCTCCTCGATGAAGGCACCGAGCCAGGCCTGGGCGGCCAGGCGCCCCTTGGGCACGGCCATGGCCTGCTCGATCACCATGAAGCGGCCGGGCAGCAGGCGCAGCGTCGGCGCACCTGCTGCCGCCAGCCGGCCCATGTCGGCCTGCAACTGCTGCCGCACGCCGGCCGCAACCTCCTGCCCCTCGGCCAGGAACTGATCGACCACGGCGGGTGAGGTGGGGGCACGCACCAGCCGGGCCTGCTGCAGCGCCCGCGTGAGGTACAGGTCGTAGGCGCTGCCGCGGCCCACCACCACGCGGGTGCCGGGGCGGTCCACCTCTTCGTTGCGGGTCAGCGGCGAGTCGGCCCTTACCAGGTAGGCGCCTTCAATGATCACGTAGGGCGCTGTGTAGTCCAGGTCGGCGCCCCGCACCGGGTCGATGGCCACAAAGGCCAGGTTCACCTGGCCGGCCCGCACCGCCTCGACCGCCCGGCCCGCTGCCGGCAGCTCGACCCATTGAATGGGCAGGCCCAGGCGCCGCGCCGCCTCACGCGCCAGATCGACCGACACGCCCTTGGGGTCGCCAGCACGCTCACCCCGCGACGCCAGGATCGGGTTGCCCAGGTTGATGGCCACGCGCAGCCGCCCGTCGGTGGACAACTCGGCCCGCGCCGCGGCGGCCTGGGCCTCTGCGGCCCGGCTCGCACAGCCCACCAGGGGAAGGCAGACCGAGACGGCCGCCAGCACGGCCCGGCGCCTGATGTGAAGGGCCCCAGGCAGGGGCGGGCGGCTGATCAGTTGCATGCATTCTCCTGGGTCCAGGCCCGCCATCGTCGTCACGGGCCAATCCCCTGTCAACCCGAGTACCACGGCGCACAGCCCAGCAAAAACAGACCGTCCATGCAATACTTTGAAACACAAAACAGGAGACAACCCATGTTCAAGACATCCCGGCTTGTGAGCACCGCGCTCGCCCTGGCCTTCAGTTGCGGGCTCGGCACGGCGTCAGCCCAGAACGCCAAGGACAGCGTCAAGGTCACCCCGCTCGGCGGCATCGCGGGCGAGTTCTGCCCCCAGGACCGGGCCCTGGTGTTTGAAGACCCGAACGGCACGCGGATCCTGTACGACCCGGGCCGCACCGTGGCCGGTGCCAACGACCCACGGCTGGGCAAAATCGACATCGTGCTGGTGACCCACCTGCACGGCGACCACGTGGGCAACGCGCACAACAAGGCCCCCAACGCCGGCACCTGTGCCCAGCCGGATCTCTCGGTCTCGGCGCTGCCCGCCACCAGCGCGGTGGCGATTGCGGTGGCCAAAAAGTCCAAGATCGTCAGCGGCAGCGAGATGCCGGCCTTCTTTGCCGCCAAGCTTCGGGCCAATGGCGGCGACCCGGCCAATGCCGTGCTGGCCCGCTTCGGCGGCAGCGTGACGGCGGGCGGTGTGCGAATTGCCACCGTGACCGCGCTGCACAGCAACGGCGTCGACCCCGACTACATCGGTGGCGAGCTGGGCAAAGCCATGAAAGAAGCCGGTATCGCGGGTGACGCCGGCCCGGCTACCGGCTATGTGCTGACCTTCAGCAACGGGCTGGTCACCTACCTGTCGGGCGACACCGGCATCCTGGCCGATCATGAGCGTGTGGTGCGCGACCACTACCACGCCAAGCTGGCCGTGATGAACATGGGCGATGGCTTCACCACCGGCCCCGCCGAAGCGGCCTACGTGATCAATGACCTGGTCAAGCCCGCCTCGGTGATCCTCTCGCACGCCAACGAGGTGGGCACGGTGGGCGGCAAGGTGCGCCCGGGCAGCAAGACCGAGGCTTTTTTGAAGGCCAGCAAGGTGCCGGCCTATGTACCGCTGTCGGACAAGACACTGGAGTTTGATGCCAACGGCCTGTGCACTGCCGGCTGCTCCTGAAGCAGAGGCCCGCTGGCCGACAGCCCTGGTGCATGCCGCTAACATGCCGGCATGCCATCCTCAACCCTGACACAACGACTGAACCAGGGGCTGCTGGCGGCGCTGCTCGCCAGCAGTGGCCTCTGGGCCCAGGCCTCGGACGATGCCTTGGCCGTCACACCCCCCTCGGCCCTCACCGCCCTTGCCGATCCGAGCGGCAATGAGCACCGGGCGGCCATCCGGGCCAATCGGATGCAACACCTCAGCGACCGCATCAATGGTGACCCGCAGCTCACGCGCGAGCGTTGCCGCTACGAGTCGGAGATCTCAACGCCACCCCCACTGCAGCGCGTGGCCCTGACTTTTGACGACGGCCCCGAGCCCGGGCAGACCGAGCACATCCTGGCGGTGCTGGAGCGCCACCAGGTTCCGGCCACCTTCTTCATGATCGGCGAAAAGGCCAGACGCCACCCTGATCTGGTGGCTGCGGTGCAGCGTTCAGGCCACCACCTGATCGGCAACCACTCCTGGAACCACCCCAACTTTCACACCATCGCCGTCGATGCGCAGGCACGCGAGGTGCGCGACGCCGAAGCCGCGCTGGGTGCCGCCCTGAACCCCAAGCTGTTCCGCTATCCGTATGGCAACTCGAGTTGTGAAACCAACGCCTTGCTCAAGACCGAGGGCTACCAGACCGTGGGCTGGCATGTGGACTCGTGCGATTGGGCCTTTGACGCCAACGGCAGTGTGGACAGCAAGGAAGCGCTGGAGTGCGGCGTGCTGCCGGCCTACCGCAAGGACTACGTGGGCCATGTGCTGTCAGCCCTGCGGGCGCACCGGGGCGGCATCGTGCTGATGCACGAGATCCACCCCAACACGCTCAAATCGCTCGAGGCGATCATCGAAGCCTTGGTTGCCGCCGGCTACACCTTCGGCTCGCTCAAGGACGAAGGCTTTGCGGGCTCCCTGCGCTGAGGTGGCCCGGCGCTCAAGGGCCCGGCGCGCGCGCCAATGCGGCCTCAAACAAGACCAGCTCCTCTTCCAGGCTGCCACGGCTGCGAAAGTGGCGCGCGGCGCGGTTGTACCAGTTCTCGGCATCCTCCAGATCGCCCTCCTGAAGGTGCAACAGGCCATGCAACCAGGCCGCCAGCATCGAATCGTCGTGCTGGATGCGGTCATGCGCCTCGTTCCAGCGACCGGCTTGCATGAGGCTCAGGGTGTGGCGAAGGTCGGACATGGGCGCAGGCTCCTGGTTGCGGGCGGACAGCAGGCATTTTGAGTGCGGGCAGGCACCGGCATGGGTGCCTGCCGCGTCTCGGACGATCAGGCCAGGCTGGCGCGCAGCAGCGTGGCCAGGGCCGCGGTGGGGCGCCCGATCAAGTGACCGAGCTGCCCGCTGCCATCGTACAAGCCGCCCTGGGCCGCACCGGTGTCCGAATTGGCCAGCAGGTCGGCAATGGGTTCAGGCAGACCGGCCTGCAGCAGTGCGCCCTTGAAGTCGGCTTCAGGCAGGTTCACGTAAGGGATGGTCTTGCCCGTGGCCTGGCTGAGCTCGGCCGCCAGTTCGGCCAGGGTGTAGGCGCTGTCGCCGGCCAGTTCATACACCTGCCCGGCCTGATCCGGCAGCGTGAGCGCTGCCGCGGCAGCGTCGGCATAGTCGGCCCGGGCGGCCGAGGCGATGCGCCCTTCGCCCGCGCTGCCGATCAAGGCGCCGTGGGCCAGGGCGGCGGGCACGCTGGCCAGGTAGTTCTCGGTGTACCAGCCATTGCGCAGCACCACATGGGGCAGGCCCGAGGCCTTGAGGGCTCGCTCGGTGGCCAGGTGTTCGGCAGCCAGGCCCAGCGGCGAGGTGTCGGCCTTCAGCAGGCTGGTGTAGGCCAGCAGCTTGACGTCGGCGCGCACGGCGGCATCGATCACGTTCTGATGCTGCGGCTGGCGTTGGCCCACCTCGCTGGAGGAGATCAGCAAGACCTTGTCGGCGCCGGCGAAGGCGGCGTCCAGCGTGTCGGGGCGGTTGTAGTCGGCCTCGCGCACCTGCACGCCCAGGGCGGCCAGGGCGCCGGCCTTGGCGGGTTGGCGCACCGCCGCCACGATTTGCGAGGCGGGCACGCTGCGCAGCAGCGATTGAATGACGAGTTGGCCCAGTTGGCCGTTGGCGCCGGTGACGACGATCATGAGGTGCTTTCCTGTGGTTGAAAAAGAGAAGGCTGTATGATTGCGTTGACACTAACTTTTCGCAAGTACGCACAAAAAGGTAAGCACCATGAACACCACACGCCCTGAGGACATCCCCTTGGCCGGCTCGCTGGCCGAACGCATGGCGCGGGGCGATGTGTTTGCCGAGGCCTGCCCTTCACGCGAGGTGCTGCGCAACGTGACCAGCCGCTGGGGGGTGTTGATCCTGGTCGCCTTGCGCGGGGGCACGCATCGCTTCAGCGACCTGCGGCGCAAGATCAATGGCATCAGCGAAAAAATGCTGGCGCAGACCCTGCAGACGCTGGAGCAAGACGGTTTTGTGCTGCGGGTGGCCCACCCGGTCATCCCGCCGCATGTGGAGTATTCGCTGACGCCCGTGGGGCAGGAAGTGAGCCAGCGGGTGGAAGACCTGGCCGACTGGATTGAGCGAAGCCTGCCCCTGATCCTCCGTGCACGCGGATCGGCCCAAGCCAAAAGCCTCTGAAGCCCTGAACCTGGAGGTGCCGGCCCTGCATGTTGGCCAAGCACAAAGCAAAACGCCCACTGATCAGTGGGCGTTGGCTACAAGCCGCAAGGGCTTGGGTATTGGTTGCGCGGGCAGGATTTGAACTTGCGACCTTTGGGTTATGAGCCCAACGAGCTACCAGGCTGCTCCACCGCGCAGACGAATCATAACAGTGTTCGGAATATGAAATTCTATTGATAGAAAAATAAGTTTTAAAAAGCGGGCGCGGCACCGGACGGGCTTTGCCGGGCAGAGACACAACCCGCCTCAGGAGCGATGACAATCGCGCCGTGGTCGGCGGCTTGAAGCACCCGACCCAGCCGCCGCCTCACAACCCACCCCTCTGGAACCGCATGATCACCGTCCACCACCTCGAAACCTCGCGCTCGCAGCGCGTGCTCTGGCTGCTCGAAGAACTGGGCCTGCCCTACCAGATCAAGGTTTACAAGCGCGACCCCAAAACCCG
>Ga0209913_1001484_pt1 | contig 12714 bp, 11 predicted proteins | sample PersoiDNA2013203_FD_185805 | JGI IMG/M metagenome (GOLD analysis project Ga0209913, IMG submission 185805) | Permafrost soil microbial communities from the Arctic, to analyse light accelerated degradation of dissolved organic matter (DOM) -... | ecosystem: Environmental > Terrestrial > Soil >... | reverse complement strand
ACGCATGCCTTTGTTTCATATAAAAAACATCAACCCACATACGAAGATATTCGAGTTAAATATAACAGATATTCCAGAAAAAGATAACTGTTTTTGTTTCATATATGGTTTATTGGTTTATATGAGAACCAATATCTCGTATTGAGCAAAGTCTGTGCCATGCGAAACACCGTGTTTTGGCCACGCATTTCAGTGGTTTGCTCACCAAAGAACCGCGCAGGTGCGCTGTCACGGTGCGATCTGCACCATTTTCTGAGTAGTGCTGGAGACGATGAACTGACTGGGGGCGTAGCGCGCGTGACTTGCGGCTGGGGAGGGGTGCGGGATCAGCGCAATAAAAAAGGCCAGTAAGCAGAATTTCCTCTATTCCGAACATACCGGATAGCAAAAATCTACGTTACTGGCCTTCATCACGTACAGGATGGGAAGCAGGTTGGCTTTTAGCAAGCCCTCCTGCTCCTGAAACTACCCATCATCCCGCACCTGGACAAACTAATACGGCAAGCACAACAATTACTGGCAAGCCTCGCACTCTTCAAAGCCGTCATCACCCGGACGCATGGTACAAACTGGACCATCTGCTTCCAGTACTGCGCCAGGCGTAGGCATGACATAGGCAGTCGGTGTTGCGGCTGCCGCTGCCGCAGCTGCTGCGCTGGCACTCATGCCGCCATCGATGGCCACCGCATTGAGTGCACCGGTCTTGGAGGTCGACTTCTCAGTGTGGGTAGCACCGATGGTGCGCAGGTAATAAGTCGTCTTGAGGCCGCGCAACCATGCCAGCTTGTAAGTCTCGTCCAAGCGCTTGCCGGAAGCGCCTGCCATATAGATGTTGAGCGACTGCGCTTGATCGATCCATTTTTGACGGCGCGAAGCTGCTTCCACCAACCAGGACGGCTCTACTTCGAAGGCGGTGGCGTAAATCTCGCGCAGGTCTTGTGGAATGCGATCAATCTTGGCCAGGCTGCCGTCAAAGTACTTCAGATCCGAAATCATGACTTCGTCCCACAGACCGCGCGCCTTCAGGTCCCGCACCAGATAGGCGTTGATCTCGGTGAATTCGCCAGACAGGTTCGATTTCACATACAGGTTCTGATAAGTCGGCTCGATGCAAGCCGACACGCCGATGATGTTGGAAATGGTCGCTGTCGGCGCAATTGCCACGCAGTTCGAATTGCGCATGCCGAATTCAGCGATGCGCTCACGCACCAGTGACCAATCCATGGTTTCGGAAGTATCGGTCTCGAGGTAGCCACCACGTTCTTGCGCCAGCAGCTTGAGGGAATCCTGCGGCAAAATGCCACGATCCCACAGCGAGCCAGGATAGGAGCTGTAACGACCGCGTTCTTCAGCCAGTTCGGTCGAGGCCAGGTAAGCGTAGTAGCAGACGGCTTCCATCGAGCGGTCAGCGAAGGCAACGGCGTCCATCGAGGCATACGGCACACGCTTGACGTGCAGGCAATCCTGGAAGCCCATGATGCCCAGGCCGACCGGACGGTGACGCAGGTTGGAGTCACGCGCCTTCTTGACGGCGTAGTAATTGATGTCGATCACATTGTCGAGCATGCGCATGGCAGTGCGAATGGTCTTTTGCAGCTTGACGTGGTCGATTTCGCCATTCACCAGATGGGCTGGCAGATTGACCGAACCGAGGTTGCAGACGGCAATTTCGGACTCGTTGGTGTTCAAGGTGATTTCCGTGCACAGGTTCGAGCTGTGCACCACGCCAACGTGTTGTTGCGGCGAGCGGATGTTGCATGGGTCCTTGAAGGTGATCCATGGATGGCCGGTTTCGAACAGCATCGACAACATCTTGCGCCACAAGTCGAGTGCCTGGACTTTCTTGAACAGCTTCAATTCGCCACGTGCAGCCTTGGCTTCGTAGCCGACATATGCTTCTTCGAAGGCACGACCGAACTTGTCATGCAGATCCGGCGTGTCGGACGGCGAGAACAGGGTCCATTCGCCCTTTTCCATGACACGCTTCATGAACATGTCGGGAATCCAGTTCGCGGTGTTCATGTCATGCGTACGGCGGCGGTCGTCGCCGGTGTTCTTGCGCAGTTCGAGGAATTCCTCGATATCCATGTGCCAGGTTTCCAGGTAGGCGCACACTGCACCCTTGCGCTTGCCGCCTTGGTTTACTGCCACGGCAGTGTCGTTGACCACTTTCAGGAACGGCACCACGCCTTGCGACTTGCCGTTGGTACCCTTGATGTGAGCACCCAGCGAACGCACTGGTGTCCAGTCATTACCCAGACCGCCCGCATATTTGGCCAGCAGAGCGTTTTCCTTGATGGCTTCGTAGATGCCGTCGAGATCGTCGGCGACGGTAGTCAGATAGCAGGATGACAATTGCGAACGCAATGTACCGGAGTTGAACAGCGTCGGTGTCGAGCTCATGAAGTCGAACGACGACAACAGGTTGTAGAACTCGATAGCGCGTGTTTCGCGATCGATTTCATTGAGCGACAGACCCATTGCCACACGCATATAGAACGCTTGCGGCATTTCGATACGGGTGCCCTGAATATGCAGGAAGTAACGGTCATACAGTGTTTGCAGACCGAGGTAACCGAATTGCAGGTCGCGCTCAGGCTTGATCGCGTCAGCCAGCTTCTTGATGTCGAACTGGGCCAGCTTGGTATCGAGCAGCTCGGCTTCGATACCTTTCTTGATATAACGAGGGAAATAGTCCAGGTATTCGGCCGGTGCATCCGCTTGCGCAACTTCCTTGCCGAACACTTCCTTGCGAATGGTGTGCATCAGCAGACGGGCAGTGACCTGACTGTAGGCTGGGTCTTTTTCCATCAGCGCGCGCGCGGCCAGAATGGCTGACTTGTGCAGCTCTTCCACCGGTACATTGTCGTACAGGTTCTTGACCGTCTCGGCCAGAATGGCGTCGGCATCAACATGCTTTTCCAGACCCACGCAGGCAGCGGTGATCAGATTGCGTACTTCATTAATGTCGAGCAGACGCGCCTTACCGTCTTCGAGCACATGCAATTGCGGTGCCACGAAGTCGGACTTGGCGGCGGCGCCCTGCTGTGCACGCTCTTCCATGCGCTTGGCGCGGTACAACACATATGCGCGGGCCACATCATGCTCGCCCGAACGCATCAGGGCCAGTTCAACCTGGTCCTGGATATCTTCGATATGGAAAGTGCCGCCGGTGGGCTGACGACGCACCAGCGCCGACACCACATTGGTAGTCAATTGCTCGACCATTTCGCGCACACGCGCCGAAGCCGCGCCTTGACCACCGTTGACGGCCAGAAAGGCCTTGGTGACGGCAATCGAAATCTTCGATGGTTCAAAACCGACCACGGCGCCATTACGGCGGATGATCCGGTATTCGCCCAGGCCGGACATCGGCTTGGCCAATTGCGCAGACGCAGCCTCTTGAACCGTGCCAACAGCGGGGTTAGCGCCAAAGTCAGCCGACGATTTAGCGGAAATTTCTTGTGTAGAGCGCACTGAGCCTCCTAAAAACTTTGATTGGCGAACAGCCGTGGCCGTCCGCATTACGAATAGAGCCCCTCGATCGTCGAGGAACTCGCGAAAAATCTGAAACAGAAACGCCAACATCGATGCCGAAGCATTGCTGCACGAACGTGACCTGCTTAATTAGATAGAGAGAACTACCGAGACATCGTTTGAATTTGTTGCTTGCCGCAAGACTGGTCTTCAATGAAAACCAACCCCTTGGAATCCGCGCCAACGCTCTGACAGAGCCTACTGCGACGTTATGCGACGAACCGAAACTGCTATACCAACCTCAAAACGACTAAAGAATTACTTATAAAAAACACTACATCTAGTTCCAAAGCATTGATTGAGACTAATTCTAGTGTCTGCCATGAGCAGATGCAACCGCTATTTCTAGTTATTTTTCTACGTTTGGCGCTTGACTTCCGTCAACGCCAGAAGCGACGCGCAATTGCGCCGTCTCGCTCAAGCCATGTAAATCCTGCCGGTAGCGGATCCAATCAAAAAACGGCCCGGGATCGGTCTTTCTACCCGGAGCGATATGTTCATGTCCGGCCACATCGGTGAGCCGGTAGCGGCCTTGCAAGGCCACAGTCAATTGCGTCAGAGCAGCATATTGGGCATGCTCAAAGGGCACAAAGTCACTGCCTTCGAGCTCGATACCGATGGAAAAATCATTGCAGCGCTCACGCCCATGAAAGCTCGACATGCCGGCATGCCAGGCGCGCGCATTGGCCGAAACGAACTGTACTACCTCGCCATCGCGCCGAATCAGGAAATGCGCCGATACCCGCAGGGTGCGCAATTGATCAAAATAAGGGTCGGCATCGAAATCGAGCGTATTGCAGAACAACGCCTCGATAAACGGCCCGCCGAACTGGCCTGGCGGCAGACTGATATTGTGAATGACCAGCAACTCGGGCGACATCTCGACGGCACGGGCATCCATATTCGGAGACGGTTGACGTCGCGCCTGCCGGCACCAGCCGTCATCATCGACCTCAAAAGCCGCAACAGCAGCGCCGGGTGCAGGCATATCAGCGTGCGGCCAGACGCAGATGCTCATCACTGCAGAACACCAGGCCTGCCGGATTGCTAAAAGCTTCCGACGCAGGAAAATGAATGCCGCAATGCGCGCATTGCACCATCACCTCAGGCTGCTGCTGCCGACGTTGCGGACCGCGCGCGCCACGCGCACCCCGCGCACCGTTTGCAGCACCACCGGCAGCCGTCAGCGACTTCTTGGCGCGCTGCACCCATACCACGACCGCAACAGCGATCACCAACCAAATAAGATATTTCATACCAGTACCCGATGCAGCACCACTTCCAGCACAAAGCGGCTGCCGACGTAGGCGAGCAACAAAATGGCAAACCCGGTCAGGGTGAAACTGAGCGCAGTACGACCACGCCAGCCTTGCCAACGGCGACCCGCCAACAACAAACCGAACAAGCCCCAGGACAACAGGCTGAAGATCGTCTTGTGATCCCACCTGAATGCCTTGCCGAATAACTGTTCGGAAAACACGATCCCCGACAGCAAGGTCAGGGTCAACAAAATAAAACCAAATCCAATCAGGCGAAATAAAATCTTTTCCATCGTCAACAAGGCTGGCAGGCGATCCAGCGCGGCCGCAAACCAACCTGCCCGCACCAGCTGTGGCCGGGTATGCAGGCGTGATTCCTGCAACACCATCAACACCGCATGGAAGGCCGCGATAGTCAACGTGCTATAGGCCAGAATGGAAATGGCAATATGCCCTAAAAACCAGTCGGACTTGCCGGCCAGCTCGACCATGTTGCCAGGAAACATGCTGGGCAAGACCACCGCAACCGCCGCCACCGGCAGCACCAGCACCCGCAAGCTGTCGAGGGTGAAATTACGATTTTCCAGCCAATAAGCCGCAACCGACACCCACAGAGTGACTGATAACATGACAGCAAAGCCGACCCGCACAGCATCACCGGCAAACATGTCCGAGGCCAGTGCGCCGCCATGCAGCAACCAGCCGGCCATGGTGCCCAGCGAAATTGCCCGACGCCGCTCCGAAGGCAGTATGGAGCAAACCAGATAAAGCAACGCGGCAAGTATGAAAAAGTAAATTCGCATCGGCTAAGTTTACACCATGTCACCCATGCACTGGCCGACCACTGCGACTTTGTCTGCGCCAGACGGCGCTCAAGTACACCCGCCAATCAGGTAAAATGCTCTTTTAACCAGCGGCCCGCCACGGCAATTTGCTCGCGCCGCTGCTCTCTTCTCTCCTGCTGAACGGTTCAACATGCTCGACAATCTGACCCAACGCCTTGCAAAAGTCGTCAAAACCATGCGCGGCGAGGCGCGCCTGACCGAATCCAATACTGCCGAGATGCTGCGCGAAGTGCGTCTGGCACTGCTCGAAGCCGACGTGGCCTTGCCCGCGGTGCGCGAATTCATCGCCAAGGTCAAGGAAAAAGCGCTCGGCGAAGAGGTCATCGGCTCGCTCTCCCCTGGCCAGGCATTGGTCGGCGTAGTACAACGCGAATTGGCCAGCCTGATGGGAGCCGACCTGGGGCCAGCCGCAGCACAGCTCAATTTTGCCACCCAGCCACCTGCCATTATCCTGATGGCAGGTCTGCAAGGCGCCGGCAAAACCACTACCGTCGGTAAGCTGGCCAAGTATCTGCGCGAAAACACCAAGAAGAAGGTCTTGACCGTATCGGCCGACGTCTACCGTCCGGCCGCCATCGGCCAGCTGGAAACCGTCACCAAACAGGCCGGTGCCGACTTCTTTCCGACCCAGACCAGCGACAAGCCGGTCGATATCGCCCTGGCGGCGCTCGATTACGCCAAGCGTCACTTCCATGATGTGCTCATTATCGACACCGCAGGTCGCCTCGGTATCGATGAAGCGATGATGCTGGAAATCAGCGCCGTGCATGCCGCCGTCAAGCCGATCGAAACCCTGTTCGTGGTCGATGCCATGCTCGGCCAGGATGCCATCAATACCGCCAAGGCCTTCAGCGACGCGCTGCCCTTGACCGGTATTGTGCTGACCAAACTGGATGGCGATTCACGCGGCGGTGCAGCACTGTCAGTGCGCCACATCACCGGCAAACCGATCAAATTTGCCGGTGTGGGCGAAAAACTGGATGGCCTGGAAGCCTTCGATCCCAGCCGTATGGCAAATCGTATCCTCGGCATGGGCGACATCCTGGCGCTGGTGGAAGAGGCGCGCAAAGGCGTTGATGTCGCCGCAGCACAAGATCTGGCACACAAAATCAAGGGCGGCGGCAAGTTTGATCTCAATGACTTTAAAGCCCAGATCGGTCAGATGAAAAAGATGGGAGGCCTGTCCGGCCTGCTCGACAAACTGCCAGCGCAGATGCAGCAGGCCGCCGGCAACGCCAACATGGGACAGGCTGAAAAGCAGGTGCGCCGCATGGAAGGCATCATCAATTCCATGACCCTGCAGGAGCGCGCCAAGCCGGAGCTGATCAAGGCCTCGCGCAAGCGCCGCATTGCCACCGGAGCTGGTGTTCAGGTACAGGAAGTCAATCGCATGCTGGCCCAATTTGAACAAATGCAATCGATGATGAAGAAGCTCAAAGGCGGTGGCATGATGAAAATGATGCGCAGCATGAAAGGGATGATGCCTGGGATGCGCTGAGCCATTGCAAACGCCGTTCCGGCCGGTTTCTTGAGAGACACGATGGTGGTTTTTGGCAACGCCGTTGCACAAGCTGTCTGTTGGCCCCGAAAAGCGCCAAAAAACGCTTGCATCGCCGGGAAAACCGCACCACTATTGTCGTTGCGTAATTTGCGCGTTCAATTTTACATTGTTAAGGAGGCTTACAGATGGCCACAGCCAAAAAACCAGCAGCCGCAGCGAAGAAGCCCGTAGCAAAAGCAGCACCAAAAGCAGCACCGAAGAAAGCAGTTGTCGCACCGAAAAAGGCTGCTCCTGTAGCCAAAGCAGCACCCAAGGCAGCCGCGAAACCGGCAGCAAAAGCAGCGCCAAAAAAGGCCGCTGCACCGACTGTCAAACGTACTCCCAACGCCGCCTTCATGAAGCCGCTGACTCCCTCTGCAGCACTGGCAGAAGTCGTCGGCACCAAGCCATTGCCACGCACCGAAGTGACCAAGAAAGTGTGGGAGTACATCAAGAAGCACAACCTGCAAAACCCTGAAAACAAACGCAATATCGATGCAGACGACAAGCTCAAAGCTGTATTCGGCGGCAAGAAACAGGTATCCATGTTTGAAATGACCAAGCTTATTTCTGACCACCTGAAATAAGTGCAATAGTTTTTTGCAGGCTCGCTTGCAAAACAAAAACGCCCGCATCGCGCGGGCGTTTTTGTTTCTCCTGACAGATATAGAGCACCTAACAAAACATCGATGGCAAGGCACGCCGACGAAGACAGTACTGCGGCGAGGAGGCGTAACGCCGCTAACGGCGTTTTGTTAGGTGTTCTTAGTCGGCTGCTGACAGCAACTGGGTAGCCTCGCGCAATCCCTGTGCATAAGTCAATTTGACATTGACGGCACTGGTGCAGTCCATGTTGGTCGCCACCACCGGCGCAGCCGGTTGCAGATAAACACGGTTTTGCAGGCTGAATATCTGCGGCAGATCGGCACGGTGGCGTGTCATCAATACCAAGGTAGTGTGATGGCTTTCCTGATCCGTGGGCAAGGGAAGACTGTCGTAGAATCCGCCGTCCAAAGCGGGCCGCCCATGAACCCGGTGCGTCGGTGTGATTGGAACGGCGGCGGCGGAGGCCAGCAACCAAGTCTTTGCTTCCTGTAAGTCAGTACTATCGGCCAGACTCAGATATTGGGAGCGAAAACCCAAATGATGCGGCAAACGCGCATGGAAATTTTTAAGCCAAAATTTTTCACTGGAATACAAAAGCAGGGCCAGCGCCGTCGACAAACTCAGCGGTAAAAATGCAATCGGCTTGGTAATGACAACCTCCACCTGCATCTTGCTCGTCTTGAGTCGAGCCCAATCGTCCACACCCAGATAGCTATCGATCCAATCGGGATAGATGCGCGGCAACATGAACGGTCGGCGGCCTTGTAGTAATTCGCGCCACTCAACATTACGCGGTGTGACCTCAAAACGTGCCAGCGCGGCCGCCAACGCATCTTGCATGCGCCCGGTCGCGAAGGCTGTGGCAATGCCAGCCCCTGCGCTCACGCCAATGAGTCGCCTGGCCTGCCAGCAAGCGTGTTGCGACAACTGTTCGATAACACCCGCCTGCCACCAGCAACGGTTGCCACCGCCGGCAAACACCACATGTTCATAACGACGACTGAGGAAATTTTGGGGGCTGATGGCCTGCATTGCCGTACTAACCTTCATGGTGGTTTGAGAAATTTGACGCTGCGTTAGGAATTGGCGGCCTATACTGCGTTACCACAGTGCCCCATTGAACTTTGTCATTTTTTTCACAGTCTAGTCGATATGACATTCCCGGAAAGGATAGACGCCATGAGAATTTATCTACCGTTTGCCATTGCCGCCCTGCTGCTGGCAGGCAACGCCTGCGGCGCCACCGCCAAGGACAATGCTGAACTGAACGCACAATACCAGAGTGAAAAAGAGGCTTGCATCAATGGTCAGTCGCATCAGGATCGCGCTACCTGCATGCGCGAAGCAGGCGCCGCCTATCGAGATGCCCAGCAGGGGAAATTAGGCAACGATATGTCCTCCCAACAATACCGGAAGAACGAACTAACACGCTGCAAGGCATTGCCGCCGCAAGACCAGGAAGATTGTCGGCTCCGCATTGACAATCCTTCAGCGCTGGACGGCAGCGTCAATTCCGGTGGCATCTTGCGCAAGAGTGTCACGATCATCCCGGCACCCGCTAATTAAGCAATCGCGATTGTCAGGCCGCCCTGGGCCATCCTGACAATCGCTTCACATCAGCACAAATCAAGCCAACTTGCCCTTGATGAAGGCCAATGCATCGGCCAGTGGTACTGCTGTGGCAGTCGTATCACGACGTCCTTGATATTCAATCTGCCCATCCTTGAGACCGCGGTCACCGATGACAACACGATGCGGCACGCCGATCAACTCCCAATCAGCGAACATCGCGCCCGGACGTTCACCACGATCATCGAGCACCACATCCACGCCAGCGGCCATCAATGTTTCATAGAGCTTGTCGATTTCGGCCTTCACCGCTTCGCTGCGGTCGTAGCCCATTGGGCACAACACTACCTCAAACGGCGCCAGCGCAGCCGGCCAGACGATACCCTTGTCGTCGAAGTTCTGCTCGATGGCGGCGCCCAGAATGCGGGTAACGCCGATACCGTAACAACCCATCTGTAGTGGCTGCGGCTTACCTGCTTCATCCAGGTAGGTGGCTTTCATCGATTCAGAATACGCCGTGCCAAGCTGAAACACGTGGCCGACTTCAATGCCACGCTGAATCGCCAGCACGCCCTTGCCATCCGGTGAAGCGTCCCCTTCGACGACATTGCGCAAATCGGCAACCAGCGGTTCTGGCAGGTCACGCCCCCAGTTAGCACCGGTGAAGTGAAAATCCACCTCGTTGGCGCCGCACACAAAATCGCTCATGTTGGCAACGCTGCGGTCAGCGACTACCTTGACCGGCTTTTTGGTAGCGATGGGACCGAGATAGCCCGGTGGCGTACCAAACCATTCGATAATTTCGGCTTCGTTGGCAAAACGGTAATTGGCCAGTCCGGGGATCTTGCTTGCCTTGACCTCATTGAGTTCATGGTCACCTCGCAGCAACAACAGCCAGACTTCCTTGTCGGCTGCAGCTTCCTTTTCGACAGTCAATACCAGCGACTTGATGGTGCGCTCCAGAGGCAACTGCAACAGTTCGGCCACTGCTTCGCACTTGGCTTTGCCGGGCGTAGCAGTCTTGGTCAGTGCCTCGGCCGGCGCGGCGCGGCTGGCATTGACAGCCAACGCTTCGGCTGCTTCCATATTGGCGGCGTAGTCTGAGGTCGGGCAGTAAACCAAGGCATCTTCGCCGGTAGCGGCGATGACGTGAAACTCATGCGAACCGGAACCGCCGATGGCGCCGTTGTCGGCCGCCACCGCACGAAATTGCAGGCCAAAACGATTGAAGATGCGCACATAGGCGTCATACATGATCTGGTAGGATTTTTTCAGGCCGTCGACGTCGCGATCAAACGAATAAGCATCCTTCATGGTGAATTCGCGGCCGCGCATCAGACCGAAACGCGGACGGCGCTCATCGCGGAATTTAGTCTGAATATGATAAAAATTGACCGGCAATTGTTTATAGCTGCGCAGCTCCGTGCGTGCCACATCGGTCACCACTTCTTCCGAGGTCGGCTGGATGGCGAAGTCACGGCCATGCCGGTCCTTGACCCGCATCAATTCAGGGCCCATCTTGTCCCAGCGTCCGGTTTCTTGCCACAGCTCCGCTGGCTGCACCACTGGCATGAGCAATTCGATCGCGCCGGAGCGATTCATTTCCTCACGCACAATCGCTTCGACCTTACGGATGACCCGCAAACCCATCGGCATATAGGTATAAATGCCCGAGCCGAGCCGCTTGATCATGCCGGCCCGCATCATCAGTTTATGGCTGACGATTTCGGCATCGGAAGGAGCTTCTTTCAAGGTGGAAATAAAAAATCGGGAGGCGCGCATGACGATGAGTTCTTTTTAAAAGAGGAAGGTTATAATCAACCTAATTTTAAAGGATTAGCTGGCTGATGCGCCCACTCTTTGCACAATTGATCACTGTTTCACGAACATCGCAGGATGATCGACGAACGCTTGATGCACCCCATACAGGTGCGTGCTGACCATGATTTAACGACTGTCAGCGCAGACTGGATTGGGCAAAGAGGAAGCCCTGCCGCAGAAAGTTTTGAGGTACAACATGCTGGATCGAGAAGGCTTTCGCCCGAACGTCGGCATTATCCTGCTCAATGCCCACAATGAGGTGTGGTGGGGCAAGCGGGTCAGGGAACATTCGTGGCAGTTTCCGCAAGGCGGAATCAAACACGGCGAAACACCTGAACAGGCCATGTTTCGCGAACTGGAAGAAGAAATCGGCCTGCGCGCGGAACATGTGAAAATCATTGGTCGCACGCGCGACTGGCTGCGCTATGAGGTACCTGACCATTTCATCAAGCGGGAAATCCGTGGACATTATCGCGGCCAGAAGCAAATCTGGTTTCTGCTGCGCATGGTTGGTCGCGATTGCGACGTCAACCTGCGCCTGACTTCGCATCCCGAGTTCGATGCCTGGCGTTGGCACGACTATTGGGTGCCATTGGACGTGGTCATTGAATTCAAGCGCGATGTTTACCAGCAGGCACTCAAGGAATTGTCACGTTTTCTGATGCGCGCACCAACCGCCCAGCGACGTATTGACGGTACTGAACGGCCGGCACAATCGCCTGCCGATCTGAGCACTTGCGCCAATGCGAACGAGAGTGGCGATCTCGCCGCGCCCGCCGATCTTCCCAACCAGTCCATCATAAAGTAGATATTCATGCCTCAACGCTTCTGGAATAGCTTTGCCGGTCTTCGTTTTTCTCCGCGTCTGGCACGCGGACTTGCTGTCGGTGTGCTGCTGTGCTCGGCTTCGATCAGTTTTGCTCAGCAGTTGAACAATATGGAGGATGATCCCGATGAGCAGGAAAAAGCTTGGCAGGAGGTCGCATTGCAATTGCCTGCTGCGCCGGAAGCTGCCAATTTGGTGGATTTTTACGTGAGTCCGCTGAGCACGTCGACCTCTTACATCGATCTCAAGTCACTTACTATCGGCAGCGACAATGTCGTGCGCTACACCATCATCACCAAAACCAGCGGTGGCGCCACCAATATCAGCTATGAAGGGCTACGTTGCGAGACCTTCGAGGTGAAGGTGTATGCCTTCGGCCGCCCAGACGGCAGCTGGTCGCGTTCGCGTCAAATCGCTTGGAAACGCATTGTCGATTTTGGCTCAAACCGACAGACCGCAGCCCTGTACAAACAATATTTTTGTCAGAATGGCATGCTGGAGGGCAATCTCAGCAAAATCACTACGCGCCTGCGAAGCAAACGTCCGATCGATCTCGGCAACGACCGCTAAACACAAAAAAGGGTGCTATTGATAGCACCCTTCAGATTGCTGACAAAGCCTCCACCGAGTTGAATTGGTTGGAGGCTTTGTGCATCATAGAGGGATGCTAAAGACTCCGACCTCTTACCAGCACGAGCTGGAAATGGTGAC
>Ga0209913_1001483_pt1 | contig 12717 bp, 15 predicted proteins | sample PersoiDNA2013203_FD_185805 | JGI IMG/M metagenome (GOLD analysis project Ga0209913, IMG submission 185805) | Permafrost soil microbial communities from the Arctic, to analyse light accelerated degradation of dissolved organic matter (DOM) -... | ecosystem: Environmental > Terrestrial > Soil >... | reverse complement strand
ACGCCCGCCGCGAATTGCCCCTCGTTATTTGGTACACTTATCCACAGCCGCAACATCAAAACGCGGCGCTCAGCCCTGGGTCAAAATTCAATCAGCAGGCTGGGTCAAATTTCAATCAGCGCCAACACCATACCACGTCCTTAACAAAATCGCTGCATTCCCTCTCGACATACTGCGTCTCGAAATAGGCCTCTTCGCCGGTCTCTGCGACTAGTGCAATGCTGATCAAGCCGGGATGCGTGAAGTCCGTAAACTCGGTGTCGATAAAAATCTTATACACGTAGACGCCTCTTGCAGAAAAGTGCTCGATGTAAGGCCGTAAGGCAGGTCGAACATTGTCGGTTCATCAGGCCGCCTTAGGAACCAGTCAAGGTTTTCGATGACGCTCTTTTGTCGCCACTTTTTTGTTCATTTGATCCCAGACTATTGCGCCGATAAGGCTCAAATGGATTTGCCCTGGCGTTTAAGGCTGGTTGAACTGCTCGCAAAGGGGAGGCAATGGACCGACTCTGCCAATGCCGTCAATGGCCCGTTGAGTGCATCACAGGGCCATAGCGACGTTTACACGCCCTCGCCTTACTATCTTGTCATGTCCCAGCAAAAATGCCGTGTGGCGCGTTTACGGCCTCAGGTTGTTTGACAAAGTCGATTCTTTACCCACTCTGTCATATTAGGGCACCCCACTGTTGGAATTAAAAACTTTCCCAAAGGCAACATTAAGATATTGGTCGCCGTACTTGTCTTGTTGGCATTAGCGAATAGCGTTTTGGCCTACACATTGTCCAAGAAGCAGATTCTTGTTGGGGTATCAAGCTGGGCTCTGAAATGCCTTCGCCCCTATTCCTTGGGAAACAGAGCTAGGATCTTCGATTGAATTTCTTGAGCGACCTCGGGCGTTAAGCCGTTGAGAATCAGCTCGATCCGACCGTCTTCTTCGAAGGATTTAAATTCACCTTTCGCTCCTCGGAAGGTAAGGATTTCTCTGGTTGAGCGGGGGCGCTTGACCGGCCCCTTGGCGGCGGCTTTGCGGCGAGCGGCTACATCACGATATCCCATTCCCGATTTTGCAGCTTCTAGGATCAACTCCAGGGTGTCATCGTCTCCTTTAACTTCCCAAAACTCGCGTATGGCATTCAACATTTTGTGGGTAAGCAATTCTGGATTCTCAGCAACAGCATGGATTATCCGGTGTGGAAGCTGAGCTAGCGAAATGGTCCGGCTCACGTGGTCTTCACCTAGGTTCAATGCTTTGGCCAAGGCTACTTGGGTCGGATAGACCTTCTTGGCGATGAGCTCCTTCCACTTGATGGCGTCGTCGAGCGGCGACTGGTCGCGTCGCTCGACGTTGGCGGCGCGAGCCTCTTCGTATAACGCGCGATCGCTCGCTGGCCGTGGACGGATCTCCACTCGCAGCGTCGGCAGGCCGCCGGCGCGCGCGCCGCGCAGCCGCGTTTCACCCTCGATCAAAACGACGTCGCCATCGTCGTCGACGTATGCTGTGGCCGACACCTTTTGGCCACCTGACGACATCGATCGAGCCATGTCGTCAACGGCGGACACGGTGTAAACCGCACGTGGATTGTACGGGTTGGATTTGACTTGACTGACCGGGACCTCGTAAACCGTGCCCACTTGATAGCTGCCAGCAGGATCTTGGCTCGAGCCAATTTGGCTTAGTACTTGGGATTTGGCTTGGAGCGGGACGATCGCGATGGGTTCTGCATCTGCGTTCGCGACAGGAGCGCCTATGCGGGGATCACCGACGATCGGAGCCGACGAAGCGGCGCTTTCCACCGCAATCACACGCTCGGGGGCAACGAGTTTTTTCTTGAAGCTAACCATTATTTAAGCTCCTGTCCGTTGATGCGCTTGATGATCTCTTCGTAGACCGCTTGCATCTCGTCGATGGCTTTTTGCGAGCGATCGCGCCCTTTGAGCTCATGGACGGCCTTTCCACTCTTTCCCGTGGCCAGCCAAGACGCGCGGTGCGCGATTTGCGATTTGAAGACGGAAATTTTTTCGCTTGCGAAGTAGTCGCGGAGCTCAGCGGTAGCCTTCGAACCTTCAAGCGGCGACATCCTAGTCAGGACGACGTGGGCGGGAATGGCGCCAAGCTCGTGACGTGGGCCCATATCCCTGAGCGTCGAGAACACGTTGAGTGTCGATTCGACTTCTTGCTGATCGGCGCCGCAAGGAACCAGAACAATGTCAGAAAGCAACGCGCATTCAAGCATGGTGCGATAATTTTGAGCGCCAATATCGACCACCACAAGCGTGTATTTGTTCGCCAGGTTTGCGAGCTCGCGAGCCGGATTGGCGGGCAACGCCAACACTGGAATGGACGGAGTGACGCCTTCTTCATTGCGGATCCTCGACCAACTCATCGCCGACCCTTGTTTGTCCGTATCGAGAAGAACGACATCGACATCGTCGGCAGCGGCCAAAGCTGCAATATGTGTTGCTAATCGAGTCTTGGCAACTCCGCCCTTCTCTGCCCCAATCGTGATGACCATTTCGTCTTTTCTTCCCAATAATTTAATTTCGGAACAGCTCTATTTTCCCAATTGTCTAAGCATACGTCAATCTTTTGTTATAAGAACGTAAAAATAAAATGTTCTAGAGATTTTATATCGCCAGATAAAGTTTAATTAAACCTACTGCATCTTTGGTATTCTTGGCTCGAGGCAAGAATACTCGGCTGTCGAATTTAAACTCCTCGCAGGCCATATCTTGGATCGAGCCAAGATGTTGACGTCGCGAATAGGCTGTTTGTTTTGATGTCGAAAATTATGCGTTTCGTCCAGATTGGACTAACACCCGCAGAGTACCAGGGACGCGAACATCCGAACAAGCAGTTGTGGGTCCGGCCTCGAGCTATTTGCTGGGATGATCCGTGCGTTTGCGGCTTCGCAGTAAAGAGGAAATATGTCAAATTGACGCCACCCTATTCATGTGATCGTTTAGCCGTCAACGGTGCGAAGCCACGGATGAGGATTTCGCATGCTAGACTTACAAACATGATCCGCGTTCTAAAAACCCTCCTGTTATGGGTACTTATTGCCTTGATGCCCCTACAAGGTTTCGCGGCAGTGCTGCAGCACCTGTGCCACGGGTCACATATGAGCAATGCAGACGCAGCGATTGCAACGGTGGACCAAAAGTCATCCATGATGACTGATATGGCGTCCATGCCTGCCGAAGCGCATGCCCATTGCATAGGACATTCTGGTAAGTTCGGGAAAAAATCGAGCGACCACCATCCCGCCAAGCATGACTCATGCAGTGGCTGTTCAGGTTGTAGCGTGGGCACGGTTGCACCACCTATTGTCTTCCCGGTTGTGCTAATTCCTGAACTTCTCCAAGTTCGCCTAGCTTTTATGAGCACCCCGGTAAGCGGCCATATTCCGGATCGTCTGGAACGTCCCCCTCGGTAGGCTGTCATCTAACTCATGTAAGCAGCAAAGCACGCCGCGCTCGCACACGTAGCAGCAAATTGTGCGATCACATCTTGCTTACATCAATTAGTTCAATATCTCCGTCCTAATCGCCAATTTGGCAGACGCGGCCATTGCTCGCCCGTATCTTCGCGCTTCTACAAATGTGCGGCGGAACAATTACAAATTCATCAAGGAATGGAACCTAGAATGAAGCAATCAATCCTCACTATTGCGATTTTAACTGTGGCAAGTGCCGCTAGCGCGCAGGATCACGCTGCTCACGCAGAGCGTCCGCAACCCTCTACTGGAGGCGCTGCCGCTACGACGTCGAATGCCACAAGTAACCAATCAATGCCCGGCATGGACATGCCCTCCATGCGCAGCAACGCCTCACCATCAGTAAAAAATGAAAGCGCTTCTGTGCCGGATGACTCGGCTGTTACGAGTGCGCATGGGCATATGACTCCTCAACAAATGAACCCGTCGCCCATGCAAACGAATACTGCTCCTGAAGTCGCTTCGGATTCAAAGAGCGCCCAGGTGATGGGCCCCATGCCAGGAATGAAAATGGGTCATATCATGGCAGATATGGATGGCGTATTTGGCCCTTACCCAATGACGCGCGAAGCCTCTGGCACAAGCTGGCAGCCAGAGGACACGCCGATGGAAGGTATTGAGTCGATGAACGGCCCGTGGATGACGATGTATCACGGCTACGTCAATGTTGCATATGACCATCAAGGCGGGCCGCGCGGATCTAAGCATACTTTCGCCGAAAGTATGTTCATGGCAATGGCCAGTCGTCCTCTTGGCAATGGGACACTGGGACTGCGCGCAATGACTTCGCTTGATCCGACCATCGGAAAAAGCGGTTACCCACTGCTGTTTGAGACTGGTGAGACTGCCAATGGACACACTGCACTTGTGGACCGGCAGCACCCTCATGACTTGTTGATGGAACTTTCGGCAAGTTACAGCTACAACCTTGGACCTGATAGCTCGGTCTTTGCTTATGTAGGTTTGCCCGGTGAGCCCGCGCTAGGGCCGCCAGCTTTTATGCACCGCATGTCCGGGATGGACAACCCGGAAGCACCGTTGACACACCACTGGCTCGATTCGACACACATAACATTTGGCGTGGCCACTGTGGGCTATGTGTGGCGGACACTTAAGCTAGAGGCGTCAAGCTTTAATGGTCGGGAACCGGACCAATACCGCTGGAACATAGAGACGCGTAAATTTGATTCTGCATCTGCGCGTCTGTCATGGAACCCGACTCCCGAATGGGCTCTACAAGTGAGCCATGGGCGTCTCGACAGCCCTGAGCAGCTTGAGCCCAACGTTGCCGTCCGGCGGACGACGGCGTCGGCAAGCTATGAGCATGATATCGCTGGTCATCCGATGCAAACCACTCTGGCCTGGGGGAGAAATCGACATGACCCTGGAATTACGACCAATGGCTATCTGCTCGAATCGGCCATGCATGTGCGGAAGGATTGGACGGTGTTCGGGCGGATGGAGAAGGTGGAAAACAATGAGCTGTTTCAAGAGGGTGAGGCTCAGCACGGGCAGGTGTTCAACATCCGAAAATTAAGCCTGGGCTTCGTTCACGACTTTGTGCAGTTGGGTAAGGTCAAACTGGGCGCCGGCGCCCTTGTCAGCAAATTTGGAAAGCCCACAGCACTGGACTCGGTATATGGGGCCTCGCCTACTTCATACATGCTGTTTTTTCGGGCAAAGCTAGCTATGTGAATGGGCGATTCCGGTAGACCGCCATTCTATTCAGCCTCCAGCTAACTCTGGTACGAGATGTGTTCTCAAATATCAAGGAAGAATTATGAAATCGTTTTGTAAGGTAGTGACCTGTTTAATTATCTCGCTCTCTGGGGTAATGGGTGTAACGTCCGTCTATGCCGAGCAAATGACTGACCAAGCGTCGGCGTTGCCTTCTACCCGGATGAGCGAAGGAGAAATCCGCAAAATCGACAAGAAGTTGGGGAAATTTACGATCAAACATGGAGAGCTAAAAAATCTGGGTATGCCCGCGATGACCATGGGCTTTCATATCACAGACGCTGCAATGCTCGACCAGCTGAAAATTGGAGACAAGGTGCGGTTCATTGCCGAGATGACTGATGGCGCGCTGACCGCTACACAAATTCAAAAAATTCCTCAACTTTCAGAAAGCGCAAAATGAACTTTTTCCAAACAGTGATTAAGGTAGGAGTTGTTTCAGCTGTAGTGCTCCTCGCGCCACTGGCATCGGCACATGCAAAGTTGGTTGCATCAGATCCCAAGCCGGGCTCAACTCTGCACACTCCGCCAACTGAGGTGACGCTGACGTTCAACGAAAAAATCGAGCAGGCGTTCAGTTCGATGTCGGTCATAGCCAGTGATGGTGCAGTCCCATCGACCGAGAAACCAAAAGTGGACACTGCTAATCCTGCATTACTTCGACTCAAAGTGCCACGACTGCACCCTGGCGCATATTCCGTCAAATGGGCCGTTGCAGGGCATGATGGACATCGTCGCACCGGAATATTTGCCTTTTCGGTGAAGTAAGTGAATTCGGTTCCTCTTCTCCAAACCGCGTCCGCTGTTGCGACTAACGCCAGCTTCGCATGGCTAATCGGTTCATGGCTGGCTCGTCGATGGCTTCAATCATGCGGGGTAATTGGTGGTAGGGAGGATGGGACCCTGCGGCGATTTGATCTTTTGGCCGCTTCGCTATGTATCTGTGCAAGCCTCTGCGAACTGTGGGCTGGGACAGCTGTAATGGGAGGTACCGGGCTTCTTGATGCTTTAGGCAGCATTAGGTTGCTGACTACGACAGACTACGGGCGCGCCGGGGCGGTATCGATCATCGTGCTCATCCTCGTCTTAGCCCTACGTGTTTTCTGTACTCGGCAGCATGCGCGCGAGTTTGGGGTTATAGGCGGGTTAGCTGTATTTGTGCTTGTGCGCGCTTCAATGGGCCATGCAGGAGAAAACGGCTGGTGGAGCGTTGCAATGGCAGTGGAAGCAGTTCACCTCGCCTCGATAGGTATCTGGGCCGGGTTAGTCTTTGTATCGGGCTGGCTCGTTGTTGGGTCAACGACATTGCATTTGACACCTGCGATGAGCGGAAATTACCTGGGACGAATGTCCCAAGCCGCGACGGGGGCCGTTGCCGTAATTCTTTTGACAGGCTCGTATAACGCATGGCAGCGAATTGGAACCTTGGGAAATCTGACCCAAGGTTCATATGCGAATGCTTTCCTCGTTAAGATTGGATTGGTTGCCGTTGCGCTGCTTCTGGGAGGCTATAACAAATTCATCGGGCTGCAGCAGGCGAACGATTCATACAAAGGGGTTCAAGGCGTGCGACGCCTTCTGCAGTATGAAAGCATTGTGCTACTTGGGGTGCTTACTGCTGCAGCAACCATGATCTCGCAGCAGCCTCCTACAGCTATGTAGTGAAATTTAGAGTCCAGCCAGCGACAAATTTGTCGGTTTGAGAATGTATTTTTAAAATCATAGGCAGGAAACCATGCTGCACCTCTCATCGGTAGAGCTGCAGTTTAGGGCGACGTGATGAACATTGAGAGACGACTATGCCTGAGAGCGAATCGATAGATAGTCCAGCTGTCCGAGGCGCTTCGCCCCAAGACCAAGAAAGTAGACCTGCCAGCGACCAAGCTAACTCAGATTTGGCTTACGTGGCCGTGGCGGGCTAAAGCCTACTTTTGAGCTCAATCGCTACAGTAGTGAGATGCACCAGAAAAGCACAAATCCACCAAATAGTACGAGCATCGCGTACGACTTCTCGCCATGTTCGTGCGCCTCGATTAGCAATTCGTCCGTTACCAGGTAGATCAGTGCAGCAGCGCTAAATGCCAAGGCAATAGCGATCGCGTGGCCAGTCGACCGGGAAAGGAAGTGGTAGCCGAGCACCGCAAAAACAAAGATCGTCACGCTGAAAGCGGTTGAGAGAAGAAGCAAGCGTCTGCCCTTGATCGTATCCGAAACCAGCGACATCGCAAGAAAGAGCATTTCAACGGATAGACCCAGTGCAAGGGCAAAGCCGACCTTTTGTCCGGCAGCGAAGCCTGCACCGATGGTCACGCCGTCCAGTGCGGCGTCGATAAAAACGGTGATGATCATGCCGTAGTTAAATTGGTTCTGGGTGGCACGCGAACTGTTGTCGCGCTCCAGGTAATTGCCAAGCAGTTTGACGCCATACATGAACGCAACCCCGATGACGAAGCTGATGATTAGCGTCAACTGTGACATGGCGACCCGGCGCATTTCGGGAAACACTTCGATCATCAATGCCGCGAGAATGATACCGGCCGCCAAGTGCTGCACCAAACCAATAAAACTCCTAGAGGGGTGCCAGATGAATGTCAGCAGGGCGCCAAGCAACATCACGACCGCGGGCACGGCTAGCCATAGAAAAACATTCATCTTTTGTACCTTCTTCAGTTGGACAACGAATTAAGCGCTTCAGCAGATCCGGCGCCAATGGAATTACTGATCCCGCTATGCTCACTTAGAGTGAGCAGCAGCGTGATCATGGCGGTGGTGAATGTCAGGGTAGTGCGGATGGGAATGTCGCAAGGGCGTATGCACATGCGCATGTGCGTGTGATTCCTTGTTGTCCCATGCGAACTCGTGGGGGTGATCGTGATGGCTGTCATGGCTGTGTTCATGCGAATGGTCGAGCACTTCATGGTCGTGTTCATGGGCGTGGGATTCTGTCAGGTGTAACCAGATGCCTCCCCCCATCAACAGTGCCGCCGCCCAAAAGAAAGGGCTTGGGGAATCACCCAGCATCAGCAGGGAAATGGCGGCACCGACAAATGGCGCGGCAGAAAAGTAAGCGCCTGTTCGCGCCGTCCCAAGATGGCGAAGGGCTAGAACGAACATCACCAGGCTCAGGCCGTATCCGCAGAAACCTACGACTGCAGCGACCATGACAGTGCGTATCTCCGGCAAAACCAAACCCATCGCGCATGCCACGCCGAGATTGACCGTGCCGGCAACGAGGCCCTTGATCGCCGCGATCTGAAGCGGATCACTGGCCGAGACCTTGCGCGTGAGATTGTTGTCGATGGCCCAGCACAGGCACGCTCCGATGATGGCGAGCGCGCCCCAAGGGACACCGAGGACAGGGATCTGTTCCCATGACAACAAGGCACCAGCGGCAATGATCAATAACATCCCGAGAAAGATGCGCCGGTCAAAGTTCTCCTTGAAGACAAACCAAGCGAGCAAGGCTGTGAGCACGCCTTCCATATTGAGCAGCAGGGACGCGGCGGAAGCCGGAGTTAGCGTCAGGCCGATCATAAGCAGAACCGGTCCGGCGATACCGCCCGCAACGATGGCGCCACCGAGCCACGGGAAATCGCGTGCAGTCAGCGCTACGGGCTGGTCCTGCTCGCCGCGCTTGACCAGTGCCCGCAGCAGGTAGCACGCCAGCAGGCCTATACCGCTACCAAGGTATAGCAATCCTGCCAGGGCGGTCGGCGTGATCTGTTCCACCAGGGTCTTCGAAAAAGGCGTACTGGCGCCAAACAGGATCGCGGCCAGCAAGGCGTATAGCACACCCTTGTGTGGCGCCATTTTGCTGGCGAGATCTTCTTGCATGGTCTGCTTTCAATTCAAAATTGCATTCATCCATAGCGTTATACACAATAGATAGAATGACAACAGTTCGCCAGACCACACAAAATGGTATCCGCCGACAAACGCCGACAACCTGTTGCAACTGTTCGCGGGCATGGCTTCGACCATAATTTTGTTATAATATACCCCCCTATTCTATTTTATGGAACGAATGTATGGGCCACACTATTCGCGACAAACAAAAACTTCTCAACCGGGTGAGGCGCATTCGAGGACAGGTCGAGGCTATTGAGCGTGCGTTGGTTGAAGAGACCGGCTGTATGCAAGTGCTGCAGCAGATCACCAGTTGTAGGGGTGCTATGAACGGATTACTGGCGGTTGTGCTTGAAGACTATATTCGCACCCACCTTGTCGACGCCGAAGCACACGGTGTTGGGGAGGGTGATGCCAAAGAGCAATTGGTCGAAATTATTCACAGCTATTTCAAATGAGAACGCAATGAGTCAATTCTATGAAACACCATTTTTAGTTGAACACGACCATGTTTTTTTGGGCGAGGGTCACGACGAGAACGGCCGCAAAACCTGGGCAGTGATCTCACTATGTAGTGCGATGATGGTCGCTGAACTAATCGGCGGAAAAATTTTCGGCTCCCTGGCATTGGTTGCTGACGGAATGCACATGTCAACCCATGCCGGCGCGATGCTTATTGCTGCCCTTGCATATAAATACGCGCGCAAATACGCGAACGACCAGCGTTTTGTCTTCGGCACCGGGAAGCTCGGAGACTTGGCCGGATTTACCAGCGCCCTCATTCTGGCAATGATCGCGCTGTTGATCGGCTATGAGGCGGTTTCTCGCCTACTGTCACCAGTCCCGATCAATTTTGGTGAAGCTATTCCGATCGCAGCTGCAGGCTTGGCAGTGAACGTTCTAAGCGTATGGCTACTTAGTGGTGGAAATCATCAAGGACACAGTCACGGCCATGGTCACGGCGATCATGCAGCGCATGACGACGAAGACGAGGCCAAAAATTTCGTTACCTCCGCTGGCGTGTTTTCCCTTTCTGTGTTCGAGGACGGCGTTCCGCCCTTGTTTCGTATCACGCCACAAACTGCGAGCGCCCCCTTGTTGCCGAACGAGGTGACGGTAACAACCGTTCGCCGCGACGGTACTGAGCACCTCTATAAATTTAAGCAGGCATCCGGTTATCTTGAATCGACGGAAAATATTCCGGAACCGCATGCTTTCCAAGCCTTGGTGAGTCTCCCTTATCGCCAACATCGTTTGGCATTTGAGGAGCATGACCATACCGACGGCGATCACGCAGTTGATGCGCCGGATCACAGCATGCGCGCAACATACAACCACGTCATAGCGGATTCTGGTGTCTCGCTCCTGGCAATATTAGGTCTGTTTTTAGCAAAAACATTTGGCTGGGTGTGGATGGACCCTGTCGCCGGCTTGGTTGGCGCGCTGGTGATTGCTAATTGGTCGTACGGCCTGATTCGCGATACTGGTTCGATCCTGGTAGACATGAACGTGAGTGACACGATGACAAATAAAGTGCGAGCCGCCATCGAAGCCACCGGCGACAAGCTGGCCGACCTACACGTATGGCGCCTTGGCCCAGGTCATTTTGGAACTGTAATTTCAGTTGTTACCGACGAAGCTGCCCGTAGTTCAGCTTTCTATCACGCAGCTCTCAAGCGCATCAAAGGACTTTCCCATATTTCTGTCGAAGTGCATAACCAGCATAGGGAAGCGTGACGGATGAGTGTGAAGTCTCCGTGCGTTGACGTATGCCAATTTGATGGGAAATCAGGATTTTGTGTTGCATGCCTACGTACGCGTGATTAATGCCGCGACTGGAAGAGGTTGAAGCACAACCCACGACAGGAGATTTTGAAAGATCGCCCTAGGCAGCGAAACAAAGTTACCGAAACTAAAGCAACACTAAGGTAAGCGGGGTGTCGCCGGGCAGCGTCAAGTTGAGCTATAGCTCACGCTGACAATGCAATAAAATCGTCATTTACTCGATCTTATATAAAACACTATGCTTGCGGACTGAAAAGGCCACCTTCGTGCCAAAAGCTGACGTCCACTTTGTGATTGAATAGCATTTAGCGCTACTGAATCGCCACGAGTTTGCTAGACACTCGCGAGCCTCTCAAAATACCGCTTTTCAAAATTGACCGGCGAAAGCTTCTCATTGAAGCCATGCCGGCGTTTTGGATTGTAGAACATCTCGATATAATCGAAGACATCTTCCTTGGCCTCGGCGCGCGTCGCGTAGATTTTTCGTCGAATACGTTCACGCTTTATCAGCTGGAAGAAGCTTTCAGCGACAGCATTATCGTGACAGTTTCCGCGCCTGCTCATGCTTTGCTGCAGGTTGTGAGCATCGAGGAAGTCGCGCCAGTCATAACTACTGAACTGACTTCCTTGGTCGGAATGCACCATCACCGTATTCTTTGGCTGCCTGCGCCAGACGGCCATCAAGAGCGCATTCATCGCCAGTTCTCGGTCAATGCGCGAGCTCATCGACCAACCAACCACTTGGCGCGAAAACAGGTCCAATACGACGGCCAGGTACAACCAGCCTTCGTAGGTCCGGATATAGGTAATGTCCGTGACCCAAACCCGATTCGGCTCCTTCACGTCGAACTGCCGCTGCAGGTGATTGGGCGCCACTAGTGATGGCGCGCCACCGCGCTTGTACTTGCGCTTTCCATAGCCAGTTTGTGAACGGATCCCTGCAGATCGCATCAGACGATGAACGCGATTGATGCCGCACGCCTCGCCAAGCTCGCGCAGATCGTCGCTGACCTTGCGATAGCCGTAGACGGCACCGCTTTCAAGCCATGACTGCTTGATCGGAACCAGCAAGCGCTTGTCTTCCTTTGCGCGCACGCTTTCGGGCTCGTTACGCCATGCGTAGAATCCGCTTGGGTGCACCTCGAGCATTTTGCAAAGCCGCCGCACTGAATAGTTGTCCTGGAGCGCAACAATTAAGGTGTACCTTACCCGGACGTCTTGGCAAAGTACACCGCGGCTTTTTTCAATATGTCGCGCTCCTCAGTGACGCGCTTCAATTCAGCCTTCAGCCGCCGCATCTCGTCGCTCTGGGCATCGACTGCTTTGCGCTCTTCCTCGGGAACCCCGTAGCGTTTCACCCAGGCGTACAGGCTATGGATGCTCACGCCAAGCCGCTCTGCGACTTCGCTAACTGGGTGCCCACGCTGCGCCACTTGCTTGACCGCTGCGATCTTGAATTCTTCCGTGTACCGTTTGCCACTCATACTCACTCCTTTAGCCTAGAATTATGGCTCAAGAGTGTCTACAGAAGTCGTGGCGATTCAACCTGACGTTCCCAAGCTGGCTTAACGTAGAAGTCCTCAATGCCAATTAGCCTAATAGAACTAGTTCTATAACTTCACTAGTATAATCTGTTCGGCCTACGTTTCGCTGCCTCAGCCTTTAGAAAATATAGACGCACGTTCAACTCTAACTTTTGTTGATCAGTGAGTTGATTTGCGAACTGGATCATGCATCGTAGGTTTTCGATGTACGCCTCGCTACTTGGACGATCTGGTGTAACACCGTCAACTAGGGAGCGAAATCGATCATAAGGATTGTCCGAAATAAACATGATTTACAGCTTAAACATTTT
>Ga0209913_1001482_pt1 | contig 12734 bp, 11 predicted proteins | sample PersoiDNA2013203_FD_185805 | JGI IMG/M metagenome (GOLD analysis project Ga0209913, IMG submission 185805) | Permafrost soil microbial communities from the Arctic, to analyse light accelerated degradation of dissolved organic matter (DOM) -... | ecosystem: Environmental > Terrestrial > Soil >... | reverse complement strand
ATCAAGGGATCACGGGTGAGGTCGCTTGGTGGGGCGGCGTCAAACGGCTGCGGTGTTTCCAGCAGGCCCTCGCGCGCCAGCAGGTCGTTGATGCGGGGTACGGTGGCGCAGGGCGTCTCAGGGGCCGCACTATTTTCCGGATGGGCTGTGGGCGAGGTGACGGTACTTTCACCTTCGGCCAGCAGCGCAAAGTCGAGCAGGCGCTGGGTGTAGTCGTAGGTCGGCCCGAGCAGCTGGCCGCCCGGCACCTCCTTGAAAGCGGCCGAGATGCGCCGCACCAGCGCGATGCGCGCGGTGTCCAGCGGCAAGGCGTAACCCAGACGCGGCAAGGTGGTGCGGTAGGCGCGCAGCAGGAAGATCGCCTCGATCAGGTCGCCGCTGGCCTGTTTGATGGCCAGTGCTGCCAGTTCGGGGTCATACAGCGAGCCTTCGCTCATGACGCGGTCCACCGCCAGCGAGAGTTGTTCGCGGATCTGCGCGACCGACAGGGCCGCGATGCCGGTGTCGCCGCGGCGCTGCGTTTCCAGCAGGCGCCAGGAGCTCTCAATCGCGGCAGCGCCGCCTTTCACTGCAACATACATGTCAGACTCCTTCCAATCGACGCACCCGCGTCGTGCGGGGCAGGCCCAGCGCGTCTTCGCCGCAGGTAAAAACAATGTCAACACCCTGCGGGAAGATCGCGTGGTTGGCTTGCCACTGCGCCCAAAACTCAAAGGGCAGACCCTGCAGACCCACGCGCTGCACCGTCTCAATCCCGGGGCCGCGCCACTCCAGCGCCGGGCCACCTTCAAGACCGGGCAGCTCGATCAGAAGCGTGACTGAGAACTCGGGCGCCGCCGCTGTACCAGCCGCAAAGTCGCTCAGGGCGAGGCCTTGGCCAAGGTCAGTGAACACGGCAAAACTGGCCACCTCTGGCCGCTCGGCGAGCCCCGCACCGGTGTGAAAGCGCAGCCAGTGCTGCAGGCCCGCATCGGCGCGCTGCCACCACACGGGGGTTTCGTCATCGCTCAGGCTCAGCAGCAGCCGGGCCAGCGCGCCACCCAGCGCCACACCGGGCAGAGCGGGGCCGATGCGGCGGACTTGGCCCGGCCGGGCCAGCGCATCGAGCACGGCGCGAAAGGCCTGCTGACTGTCATGCACGCCGTCAAGCAGACCGGGCGCCAGGGTGTGTGCGCCGTTCATGCCTCACCTCGCACGAAGGTGAAAAATTCGACTTTGGAACCAGCCACGTCGCGCTGTTTGCGTTCCCGGGCCTGGGCTTGCGCCAGTGCCAGCGGCGCAATTAGTGAACGTTGCAGTTGGTCGTGATGCTGTGGGTCCTGCAACAGGGCGTCAAACAACGCCGCCAGTTCAGCCCGCCGTTTGTCGCGACCGAGCGCATAAGACACGCCCAGCGGGCCATCGCCCAGGCGCACGGCGCAGCGCACCACGCTGGCCTCGCCCAGGTTGAAGGGGTTGCCGGTGCCACCGACGCGGCCACGCAGCATCACCATGCCGATTTCCGGCGCTCGTACGGGCTTCAGGTCAGGCAGCTCGCCCGCTGCAGGCAGCATGCGTTCCAGTTCGGTCCGGGTGGCGCGCGCCAGCACCGCCAGCCATGCCGGTCGCGTGGGGTAGTCGCTTGTTAGGATGTTGCTTGTCATACAGATGTCTAGAGCAGTCAGTCAAGTTGGGAGCCGGGGCACATGGGCTTGAACACGATGTGCAACCCAGGTAGTTGACTTCGTCAACATGAAAGATTTATGACAGTCAAACTACGTATGCCGACTTCGCCCGCCTGGTGGCCGCCCGGTTCCGAGATGCTGCATGCGGACTTGCCACTGGCGCTCAATTTGCTATATGTTTAGTAGCTTCTTAGGCATAGTTGACGGGGGCTAGAGCCTGTTTTTTAAATATTTTCTTGCGACGGCTGCGTTTGTCATACAGATGTCTAAATCAGTCACTAAAGTGGGGAATCAGCGCATACAAATCGCAGCAGGACGTGCCCTGCAAGCCGTCAAGCTCAAAGACAAAGAAGACTTATGACATTCGGACAACTCATCACCAGCAGCCCCGGGCGGCGCAGCGGCGTGGCTGTGTGGCGGCAGATTGCGGACACCCTGACGACCGAAATTCGTGACCGCGCCTATGCGGGCACCGGCCGCCTGCCCGGCGAGGTCGAGCTGTCCGCCCGCTTCGCCGTCAACCGCCACACGTTGCGCCAGGCCGTGGCCGCGCTGCAAAGCGAAGGTCTGGTGCGTATCGAGCCGGGGCGGGGCATGTTTGTGCAGCACGAGTTGATGGACTATGCGCTCTCAAGGCGCACCCGCTTCAGTGAAAACCTGTTGCGCCAGGGCTTGCTGCCCAGCAAGCAGTTGCTGACGGCGCGTGAAATGCCGGCGCCCGAGCGTGCAGCGCGTGAACTCAAGCTGGACAAGGGGGCCAAAGTGCTGATGGTGGAGATGCTGGACGAGGCCAATGACGCGCCCATCGGCCTAGCCACCGCCTACTACCCGGCACTGCGCTTTGCGGGCTTGCTGGAGATGCTGGCCGAGGGCACCCGCACCACCGACATCCTCAAACATTTTGGTGTGCAGGACTATGTGCGCGAGCAAAGCCGCATCACCACGCAGATGCCCAATGACGAGACGGCGCGCCTGCTCAAACAGCCCGGCACCCGGCCACTGCTGTGTGTGGAATGTCTTGATGTGGACATGGACGGCACACCGATCAAATATGGCGAGACCGTTTTTTGTGGTGACCGGGTGCAGTTGGTGGTGAACGCGGGAGGCGCCGCATGAAGCCGCGCTACGCTATTTACTTCGCACCCGAGCAAGGCTCGCCGTGGTGGGAATTCGGTAGCCGCTGGCTGGGCCGTGACGAGTGCCAGGATGTCAACAAAGTCCAGCACGCACTGGCCCAGATCGGGCCGGTCGAGCTGCGGGAGATCACGGCGCAGCCACGCCGCTATGGCTTTCACGCCACCTTGAAAGCGCCGTTCAGCTTGAGTGGCAGCCACAGCGCAGCCGACTTGACGGCGCGTCTGCGTGCGCTGGCGGCCACGCGCAAGCCGGTGCTGCTGGGGCCGATGCAGGCGCTCGTGCTGGGCGACTTTGTGGCCCTGGTGCCTGCCCTGGTGTCTGACGAACTGATGGCGCTGGCCGCAGCCTGTGTCACCACGCTCGATGATTTACGCACGCCCTTGTCCGAGGCCGATCTGGCGCGCCGCCGGGTCGAACAGCTCGACGCGCGTGAACAGGAACTGCTGCAGCAGTACGGCTACCCCTACGTGCTGGAACGTTTCCGATTTCACTTGACCCTGAGCGGACCCCTGGCACGGCCCACGGCGCAGCGGGTGCTGCAGGCGGTGGCCGCTCCCGTGGCACAGCTGAATGCGACGGCTCCTTTGGTGCTGGACCGCTTGTGCCTGTTTGTCGAACCGGCGCCGGGCCAGCCGTTCCAGCGAATGGCCGATCTGGCTTTAAACGCATGAGCGGCCTGTGGGTGTTTGTGTGCGGCCCCTCGGGTGCCGGCAAGGACAGTGTGATGGGCTGGGCGGCAACGCAGCTGGCCGCGCGGCAGGACATTGTTTTTGCCCGGCGCATGGTCACCCGCCCCGCACTGCCAGGCTCGGATCATGACCCGGTGACAGTGCAGCAATTTCAGCATTCGATTACCACCGGTGGCCTGGTCTGGCGCTGGGAGGCGCATGGATTTCACTACGGCATCGAGGCGCGTTATGCCGCGCAGGTCGCAGCCGGGAAGATCGTGGTGGTCAACGGCTCGCGCGCACATGCGAGCGGGTTGGATTCAACAGCGCAGGTGCGGGTGGTGCAAATCGTTGCCGACGCCGCACAGCTGGCGAGCCGGCTGGAACAACGCGGGCGCGATGCGCCCCATGAGGTCAGCCGGCGACTGGCGCGCAATGCGCTTTTCAAAGACCTGCGCGCCGACCACACCATTCTCAACCAGGGCGTGCTGGCGGATGCCGGCCGCCAGTTGGTGGACTACCTGGTGGCCGGGGCCTTGTCGCCTGCCTGGCGTTGACGATGTCCTGCGTCAGCCGCAGACGGTGCGTTTGATTTTTGTCAGCACGGCGGCGCGGCAAATAGACGCTAATGGTTGGGCCGCGACGCGCCAGGCTTGATTGGAAAAGGGTCGTACCCATGCAAGCATCACAACGTATCAGCATTGAGGGGCATGTGAGCGCGGGCTTTGATGCCGTGCGAGATGCATTCGCTGAGAATTTCTCCCGCCGACACGAACTGGGCGGTGCCTGTTGCGTGTACCACCGAGGCGAGAAGGTCGTTGACCTGTGGGGCGGTGTGCGCAACAAGTCGACCGGCGAGCCTTGGCAAGAGGGCACCATGGTCCTGGTCCACTCGACAAGCAAGGGCCTGGCTGCGATGACGCTGGCGCTCGCCCATTCCCGCGGCTGGCTCGACTACGAGCAGCGCGTCTGCAGCTACTGGCCGGAGTTTGCCGAGCACGGAAAAGAAACCATCACCGTGCGCCAACTCCTGGCTCACCAGGCGGGCCTGTTCGCCTTCGATGAGCCGGTAGACAGGAGCGTGGTCGCCGACATCGATCGCCTGGCGGCCGTCCTCGCTCGCCAGAAACCGGCTTGGGAGCCTGGCACGCGGCAGGCCTATCACGCGATCACCCTGGGCTACTACGAAAGCGAGTTGCTGCGCCGCGTCGATCCGCACCATCGCAGCCTGGGACAGTTCTTTCAGGACGAGATCGCCACGCCCTTGGGCCTTGACTTCTATATCCGCCTGCCTGAGTCCATCCCGGACTCCAGGCTGGCGACGCTGGCGAGGCCAAGCCTGCTCGCGATGCTGCGCGGGTTCGGGATCCGCTTTTCGCTCGTGGCTCTCAATCGTCGCTCGAACATCACTCGGGCGCTCATGGGCTCCGAGTTTCCCCACGACGAGCAGCGCATCTATGCCGCAACTTCGAAGTGCCGTCCGGCGGGGGCGTCGGCACTGCGCGCGCTATCGCCAACGCCTACAGCGTGTTCGCGACCGGGGGACAGGAACTGCAGCTGCGCCCGCAGACGCTGCAACTGCTCTCGGCGCCGGCTATTGCCCCGACGCACGGCTTCTGCGACGAGTGCATGATGGGCGACGGCGTGCAGTTTTCGCTGGGCTTCATGAAGCACGGCCCCGCGTGGTCGTTTGGAAGCGAGGGCTCGTTCGGATCACCTGGATCAGGCGGTTCGCTTGGCTTCGCCGATCCGAAGGCCGGCATCGGTTATGCGTACGTCACCAACCAGATGGGAACAGCGCTCACCGGAGATCCGCGGGATCTCGCGCTACGCAACGCGGTGTACTCAATCATCCCACCGGCACCATAGGCCGTGAGGTTCACACGGCGCGCGGGGTAGCGTGGCAACTTGTCTGGTTGACTCACTCGCTCCCGACGCTGGTGGCGGTGCATGTGATGTTTTAATTGCGAATCTACCTTCATGCTTCGATTGGCTGACAATCCCTGCCTATGCTGCGCTATTTGACCGTCCCCGTGACGCCCTATCAACAAAACTGCTCGCTGCTGTGGTGCGACCAGACGCTGAAGACCGCCGTACTTGATCCCGGTGGGGATCTGGAACGGGTGTTGGCACAAGTCGCGCGCACAGGTCTGGTTCTTGAACAGATCTGGCTGACGCACGGGCACATCGACCATGCAGGAGGAGCCGCGGAGTTGGCGCTCAGGTTTGGCCTGCCCATCATCGGGCCGCATAAAGCGGATCAGTTCTTGATCCATGGCTTGGCGCTACAGGGAAAAATGTTCGGCTTTGCGCATGTTCAGACCTTCAAGCCAACCCGTTGGCTCAACGATGGCGACACGGTCAAGCTGGGTCATAGCACCCTGACTGTGCGGCATTGTCCGGGCCACACGCCGGGGCATGTGGTGTTTTATTCGAGTGAAGCCAATCGTGCATTTGTCGGGGATGTATTGTTTGCGGGCTCGATCGGCCGTACGGACTTGCCCCAAGGCGACCATGACACACTGATCGCCAGTATTACGCAGCGTCTGTGGCCGATGGGTAATGACACTGTATTTGTTCCAGGGCATGGACCTGAGAGCACCTTCGGGATTGAGCGGCGCAGCAACCCCTACGTGCGAGACACATGAGCCTGCGTTTCTTCCTCTGGCAAGGGGATGCCAACGTCGTGTTGGCAGCGCAAGCTGACTGTCGGGCTTGGCCAGTCAGTCACCGCAAGCGGCCATGAGCTGCGGGCCACGGATATGATCCGAAAGCAGTCCGTCAGACCTCACACACATGAAAGTTGCGTCATGACCCCACTGCATTCAACATTTGACTTGACCGTCGGATAAATGGTTCGGGACTACGGGGAAAAAGATGTCTGACACCACCTACCTATTGAAAAACCGAAGGATCGAGGCAGCGCAGCGCTTCGCCGCATTGTCAGCTCTATTTGATCCGGTCACTCTTCGCCAGTTCGATGCTTGCGGCATGAGGCATGGATGGCACTGCTGGGAGGTGGGAGCTGGAGGGGCCTCGCTGGTCCGTATGCTCGCAGAGCGCGTCGGCAATACCGGACGAGTGTTGGCAACGGATATTGACGAATCTTGGGCCAAAGAAGCTGTGGCCCCGAACGTGGAAGTGCGTAAACAGGATGTGGCTCGCGAAGACCCGCCCAACGAGGTTTTTGATCTTGTGCATGCTCGACTCGTTCTGGTCCACATTCCAGAGCGAGACCGCGCATTTCAGAACATGATCTCTACTCTAAAACCTGGTGGCTGGCTGGTTATCGAGGACGCAGATCCTGCGCTCCAACCTCTGAGCTGCATAGATGTATGCGGTCCTCAACAAGAACTGGCTAACAAGATTCGAATGGGATTCAGGACACTGTTGTCGGATCGGGGTGCGGATCTCTCCTTTGGTCGAAAATTGCCTCGGATGTTTCGTAAAGCCAACCTGGTAGACGTTGCGGCCGAAGCATATTTTCCAATCGTCCTGCCGGAGTGCGTGCCTCTAGAGATTGCCACCATAAATCTGATTCGAAACGACCTTTTGAATCATGGTATTGCGACACATGATGAAATTGAAACTCACCTTGAGAATGTGCGGTCCGGGGTGCTTGACCTCTCACAACCTCCAATGATTTCGGTTCGCGGACGCAGAACACAGTGAGCGCCCAACTGGGCGCGAACGTCGGCGCGGGTCGTCTGCTGCCAGATGAGATGATCAGTTGAGTGTCCGAAGTCCGAAGTCCAAAGTCTCAACGCCTCCCGACACCAACTGTTGAACCATGGCGTGCAAATTCTTCCAGGGCTGCATCCAGGATCAGCGGCACTCGCGTCTCTGGCATCAGTCTTGCACGCGAACGTGATGTCCCACGCGGACTTTGATTATTGACAGCTTGGCGCGACATTCGCGGGAGGATAATTTTCATGGGCCTGAAATGTCAGGTCGACCGAGGAGTCGTTAACAAAAGGCGGGTTCAAGTGCCCACCGTGAGCTGAACACGAGAAGTCAGCGCAATGACTGAGCTTGAAGTGCTGATCCTGAGGTATGCCAATGAAAACGAATTTGAAGACGGCCATCACTTCCGCCTTGTTGCTGGCTGCAGCAGCAGCGGCCTTGCTGGGATGGGGTCCCTGGCGTGAACAGGGTTTGGGGGAGGGTTTTGTCAGTGGCAACGGGCGCATCGAAGCCACCGAGATCGCAATCGCCACCAAGCTGGCCGGACGCGTGGAAAAAATCCTGGTGGCCGAGGGGGAATTTGTCAAAGCCGGCCAGCCGCTCGCCCAGATGCAGATTGAGAGCCTGCAGGCCCAGCGCGAAGAGGCACTGGCCCGACTGCAGCAGGCGCAGCAAGCCGTCAGCGGTGCCGAAGTTCAGGTGGCCCAGCAAGAGGCCAATTACCAGGCGACGCTGGCTGTGGTGGCCCAGCGTGAAAGCGACCTCGACACCGCACAACGCCGACTGCCGCGCTCGGAAAAACTGGCTCAGGAAGGTTTTTTCTCCAGCCAACTCCTGGACGATGACCGTGCCAAAGTGCGCAGTTTGCAGGCCGGCGTATCAGCTGCCAAGTCGCAAGCCAAAGCAGCGCAGGTCGGTATCTCTGCGGCACGCAACCAGATCTCTGGTGCGCAGGCCAATGTGCGGGCACTTGAGGCCACGCTGGCCCGTATTGACGTGGAGCTGGCCGACAGTGAGCTCAAGTCGCCGCGCGACGGCCGCGTGCAGTTCCTGGTGGCGCAACCCGGCGAGGTGCTGGGCGGCGGCGGGCGTGTGCTGAATCTGGTTGACCTGTCCGATGTTTACATGACTTTTTTCTTGCCTGAAACCGTGGCTGGACGCGTTGCCCTGGGCAGCGATGTGCGTATTGTGTTGGACGCGGCTCCGCAATTTGTGATTCCGGCCAAAGTGTCTTTTGTGGCCAGCACCGCCCAATTCACACCCAAGACGGTGGAAACCGCCAGCGAGCGGCAAAAGCTCATGTTCCGGGTGCGGGCGCAGATCGATCCGGGCTTGCTGCAACGGCATCTGGAGCAGGTCAAGACCGGTCTGCCCGGGGTGGCGTGGCTCAAGCTTGACCCCAAGGCTCAGTGGCCCGCCCACCTGACCCTCAAAGCTGAACTGTGATTCTGGCGCAAGCGTCTCTCCCGGTGGCACGCCTTCAGGGGGTGACCCTGCGCTATAAGAAAACCACAGCGCTGAATGACGTAACGCTGGATATTCCCGCCGGATGCATGGTGGGCCTGATCGGCCCGGATGGTGTCGGCAAATCGAGCCTGTTGGCGCTGGTGGCAGGCGCCCGTGCGGTTCAGCTAGGCCGTGTCGAGGTATTGGGGGGCGACATGGCGAGGCGCCTGCACAGGCAAGCGGTGTGTCCGAACATCGCCTTCATGCCGCAGGGCTTGGGCAAGAACCTTTACCCCACGCTGTCGGTGGAAGAAAACCTGCAATTTTTTGCTCGCCTGTTCGGTCACGATGTCAGTGAGCGGCGGCGCCGTATTGATGAACTCACACGCAGTACCGGATTGCACCCATTTCTGGAGCGACCGGTGGGCAAACTCTCCGGGGGCATGAAACAAAAGCTGGGTCTGTGTTGTGCTCTGATTCATGACCCGGACCTGCTCATCCTGGACGAACCGACGACCGGCGTTGATCCACTTGCCCGCGCCCAGTTCTGGGAGCTGATTGCACGCATCCGCAGCAAGCACCCCGGCATGAGTGTGGTGGTGGCAACGGCCTACATGGAAGAGGCACAGCGCTTTGATTGGCTGGTGGCCATGGATGATGGCCGCGTGCTGGCCACGGGAACGCCCGCCGAGTTAATGGCCCGCACTGGATACCGGTCGCTGGAGTCCGCCTTTATTGCCCTGTTACCCGAGAAAAAACGGCGCGGCCACCAACCGGTGAACATGACCCCCTTGACGCTGGATGCCCAGGCTGAAATCGCCATTGAAGCGCGGGACTTGACCATGCGTTTCGGTGACTTCGTGGCGGTGGATCACGTGAGCTTTCGCATTCAACGCGGGGAGATCTTCGGCTTCATTGGTTCCAACGGCTGCGGCAAGTCCACCACCATGAAGATGCTGACCGGCTTGCTGCCCGCCAGCGAAGGCCAGGCCTGGCTGTTCGGCCAAGCCATTGATCCGCACGACATGGGGGCGCGCCGACGGGTGGGCTACATGTCGCAGTCGTTCTCGCTCTATGGCGAGCTGACCGTGCAGCAGAACCTGGTTTTGCACGCGCGTTTGTTTCACGTGCCCGATGCCGACTTGCTGAGCAGGGTGGCTGAATCGGTTGCACGCTTCGGGCTGCGGGAGGTGCAGGACGCGTTGCCGGAGCGATTGCCCTTGGGCATGCGCCAGCGCTTGTCCCTGGCCGTGGCTACGGTGCACAAGCCCGAGCTGCTGATTCTGGACGAGCCGACCTCGGGTGTGGACCCGATTGCGCGTGACAACTTTTGGCGCCTGATGATCGAGCTGGCCCGGCGCGACAAGGTGACCATCTTCATTTCGACCCACTTCATGAATGAGGCGCAGCGCTGCGACCGGATCTCGCTGATGCATGCCGGGCGGGTGCTGGAGAGCGCGTCGCCGGCACAGATCATTGCCAAGCGTGGCGCAGCCACGTTGGAAGAAGCCTTCATCGGGTATTTAAAAGATGAAGGCGGGGATGCCGCTGAAGACACGAAAGGTGCGCAACTGACCACCGAGACAGCTGCCGTTGTGCCTGCACCAGACCCCGTTGGTGCAGAGATTGGGCGGAACCCGGCCACGGCCAAAGGGCTTCGGGCCAGACTGCGGCGCAGTCTGGCCCGCATTTACAGCTACCAATGGCGCGAATCGCTCGAATTGCTGCGCGACCCCGTGCGCGGCGCGCTCGCCCTGCTTGGCTCGCTGTTGCTGATGTTCGTGATGGGTTACGGCATCAGCATGGATGTGGGGAACCTGCGTTTTGCGGTGCTCGACCGCGATCAGACCACGCTGAGCCGCGATTACACCCTGAACCTCGCCGGCTCGCGCTATTTCGTCGAACGGCCGGCCATCACCGACTACGCTGAGCTGGATCAGCGCATGCGCAGCGGCGAGTTGTCGCTGGCCATTGAGATTCCGCCGGGTTTTGCGCGCGATGTGGCGCGTGGTCAGGCGGTGCAGATTGGCGCCTGGATCGACGGCGCCATGCCGCAGCGCGCCGAGACCGTGATTGGTTACGCCCAAGGCATGCACCAGCAGTGGTACGCGCAACTAGTTCGCGACCAGACCGGCATCACACCATCAAGCCTGATCAGCGTGGAAACACGCTACCGCTACAACCCGGACGTGCGCAGTTTGCCCGCCATGGTGCCGGCCGTGATCCCCCTGTTGTTGCTGATGCTGCCAGCCATGTTGACCGCGCTGGCGGTGGTGCGCGAGAAGGAGCTGGGCTCCATCATCAACCTGTACGTCACACCCATCACCCGCACTGAATTCCTGATTGGCAAGCAATTGCCCTATTTGATGTTGGCGATGCTCAATTACGGCCTCATGTGCCTGGCCGCCGTCACCGTGTTTGGCGTGCCCATGACCGGCAGCTTTGCCACCCTGACCCTGGCGGCGCTGATCTTCAGCGTGTGCTCGACCGGCATGGGTCTGCTGGCCTCCACCGTCACGCGCAGCCAGATTGCGGCGATGTTTTTCGCCATGGTGGGCACCATGCTCCCGGCCGTGCAGTTTGCCGGCCTGATCAATCCGGTCTCGTCCCTGGAGGGCAGCGGGCGCTGGATTGGCGAGATCTACCCTGCCAGCCACATGTTCACCATCAGCCGGGGTGTGTTCAGCAAGGCGCTGGGCTTTGCAGACCTGCAGGCCTCGTTCTGGCCCATGCTGGTCGCCGTGCCGGTGATCATGGGCCTGGCCATCGTTTTGCTCAAGAAGCAGGAGGCTTGAGATGCGGCACCATCTGGCCAACATCTACCGCTTGGGTATCAAGGAACTGTGGAGCCTGTGGCGCGATCCGATGATGCTGTTTCTCATCGTCTACACCTTCACGGTGGCCATCTACACGGCAGGCACTGCCATGCCGGAGACCATGCACCGCGCGCCGATCGCGGTGGTGGACGAGGACGACTCGGTTCTGTCGGCACGCATCGCGGCAGCGTTTTATCCGCCGCAATTTACCCTGCCGACGCGCATCGCATTGTCCGAGGTTGATCCGGGTCTGGACTCGGGCCGCTATACCTTTGTGCTCAACATACCGCCCAACTTCCAGCGTGACGTGCTGGGGGGCCATGTGCCGCAACTGCAACTCAACATTGACGCCACGCGCATGAGCCAGGCATTTGCAGGCAACGGCGCCATCCAGCAGATCGTGATGGGCGAAGTCAACGAATTCGTCCAGGGCTACCGGGGTACGACCTCGATGCCGGTCGAACTGGCTACGCGTGCACGCTTCAATCCGGCGCTGCAGCCATCCTGGTTTGGCTCCCTGATGGAAGTGATCAACAACATCACCATGCTGTCGATTATCCTGACCGGTGCCGCGCTAATCCGCGAGCGCGAGCACGGCACCGTCGAGCATTTGCTGGTGATGCCGGTGACACCTCTTGAGATCATGCTGGCCAAGGTGTGGTCCATGGCCCTGGTGGTGTTGCTGGCCGCGGTGGTGTCACTCACTGTGGTGATTCGGGGTGTGCTGAAGGTGCCCATTGAGGGTTCGATTGCGCTGTTCCTGATCGGGGCCACCTTGCACCTGTTTGCGACCACGTCCATGGGCATCTTCATGGCCACGCTGGCACGAAGCATGCCGCAGTTTGGCCTGCTGATGATGCTGACCATGATGCCGCTGCAAATGCTGTCGGGGGGTATGACCCCGCGCGAGAGCATGCCGGTGTGGGTGCAGCAGGTGATGTCGCTGGCGCCCACAACGCACTTTACCGAGCTGAGTCAGGCCATTCTTTACCGGGGAGCAGGGTTGGGTGTGGTGTGGACTTCATTTGTAGCACTGCTCCTGATCGGCTCTGTGCTGTTTGCGCTGTCACTGGCGCGCTTTCGCAAGACGATTTCTCAAATGGCCTGACGCCATCGCAGACAGAGCAAGCACCCATCAGCAGAGAGCATTGATTTTTGGCAAGGCAATGGCGAAGGCTGCTTGCCACAATCCCACGCAGTACACGCAGAATGGGCTGTGCAGTACGCCGGATTCGCGGTGCTGTTTCGTGGCCGCGAGAACCTGAAAGGTGATGACAATGGCAAGGCTTTCGATGTTTGCGCTGAAGCAGCCCTTCGAG
>Ga0209913_1001481_pt1 | contig 12734 bp, 14 predicted proteins | sample PersoiDNA2013203_FD_185805 | JGI IMG/M metagenome (GOLD analysis project Ga0209913, IMG submission 185805) | Permafrost soil microbial communities from the Arctic, to analyse light accelerated degradation of dissolved organic matter (DOM) -... | ecosystem: Environmental > Terrestrial > Soil >... | reverse complement strand
ACAACAGGCCCAGGACGACGGCTGGCAGAAACGCAATCAACACGTTCAAGCTGAAGCGCTGCGCCTGTTTCTCGGTCGGCAAGGACACCAGCGTGTCGCGAATTTTTTGCCAGTAAACCAGGATCACCGCGAAGATGGCACCGGTCTGGATGGCGATGTCAAATACTTTACCCACCTCATCATCAAAACCCAGCAGGGTCCCGGCCAGAATCAGGTGCCCGGTGGATGAAATGGGCAAGAATTCGGTCAACCCCTCGACTAGCCCCATGATGGCGGCCTTGATCAGCAATACGATATCCAAGCTAACTCCTTAAAAGAGCAGCGATTATCACAGCATGCTCTGCGGGCACACCCGCCAAGGCTGATAAGTTCGTGGGATGATGGCGCCAACGTAAACCGTTGCCCTAAATATGTCTGAATCCCTGGCTCTGTTTTCACTCCCCCTGTTTCCACTTTCGACGGTGCTGTATCCAGGCGGAACACTGCCGCTGCGGATTTTTGAAGTGCGCTACCTCGACATGATCGGCAAATGCCACAAGACCGACGCACCTTTTGGGGTGGTCACGCTGACAAAAGGCGCCGAGGTTCGCAAACCCGACAGTGGCTCGCCCACTGGCGATGGCTTCGCGCTTGAAATGTTTCGTGCCGTGGGCACCCTGGCCAGCATCACTGAATTTTCACAGCCGCAGTCGGGCCTGATGGTGATTCGCTGCACCGGCATGCAGCGCTTTCGCATTACCCACCAGGAAAGGCTCAGACACGGCTTGTGGGTCGCCGATGTATCTCCTCTTGCCAACGATCTGACGGTCAAAATCCCGGACGACCTGCAGGGCGTCGCCACCGCCTTGGGCAAGCTGATCAACACCCTGTTGGCGCGTGCGCTGCCACTGGCGCAAATGCCGGTGCAGCCACCCTACCAGCTGGATGACTGCGGCTGGGTGGCCAACCGCTGGTGTGAGTTGCTGCCCATGCCACTGGAGCACAAGCAGCGCCTGATGGAACTCGACAACCCGCTGGTGCGCCTGGAACTGGTCAGCGATATGCTGGCGCGCAGCGGCATCGCCACTTGACGCATAGAACTGATGCCTGAATTTATAGCGTTCAGCAAGGTCAAGCTGGACGTCACCATTCTTGACGGACAAGTTCCTGATGTCTTGCGTTATGGAATCTTTCACCAACAATCTAACAGTCCGTTACATAAAAAGTGACTATGTTCCCTACCGCACGGAAAGCCACAGTAAGCAAGCGTAGGCTTCTCACAGGGAGACGGCACATGTCTAAGAGCAATCCAAATTTTGGCGTTTTCAATCATGAGGCTGGACAGACTCAGCACGGCCGTGGACTGAACCCAGATCACGGTCCGGACTTGCCCGCGCGGCAATTCCAATCGCTGCGGGCCTTCTGGCCAAAACGCGTCACCGTGTTGCGTTAGCGCCGGACCCCCTCATGAAGATCGGCACCAAAGAACGGCTTGTCACGGGTATGGGGCTCGCGGTGATTGCCCTCATTGCGGCGATGATCTGGTGGACCTACTCGGAAGTCGAGGACGCGAATCGCCAGCGCCGGGTGACGACAGAGATCGGACACGGACTCACCGAGCTGAGGCTGCTCACCTTCGAGTACAACCTGCACCACAATGAGCGGGCTCGGGTGCAGTGGATCGCGGTGTCAGACCATGTTGACCAGCTGATCGCGGACGCCCGGTTCCGCAAGCCCGCGCAAAGCAAAATCCTCGCCACTTTGCGGGAAAAAAGGGCGATAGGGCTGCTCCTCTTCACCGAAATCACCGCAGCAGAGCTTGCAGGCCGCGGGGACACTCCGTTGGACGAGGCGAGTCGGCGACATGAGGCGCAACTGCTGAGCCAACTGATGGTCTACCAGCAGGAGAACTTCGCCGACGCACTGCGCCTGACCGACCTCGCGACGCAGCGCATCATGGACGCCGAATGGCGGGTGATGATTGCAATCCTCGCGGGGCTGGCCTTGATCGCGTCGATCATTGTCGCCACGTCGTGGTTTCTGCGACGCGGCGTGCTGGTGCCGATCGCCCAACTCCAGCAGGCGACGCGCCACGTTGCCGCGGGCAATTGGAATTTTGTTCTTGACATACGCGCCAAGGACGAGATCGGTGAGTTGTCGAAAAATTTCGGCGCCATGACCCAGTCACTGCAGGCATCGTTTGCGCAGGTCGAGCGCAGCAACCAGGATCTCGCGGCCTTGAACAAGGAACTCGAAGCATTCAGCTATTCCGTGTCCCACGATTTGCGCGGACCGCTGCGCAGCATGGACGGCTTCTCACTGGTGCTGATTGAGGACTACGGCGACAAACTGGACGAAGAGGGCAAGGATGCCCTGCAGCGCATCCGTGCGGCGAGCCAGCGCATGGGCAACCTCATCGACGACTTGCTCCGCTTGTCCCAGGTGACACGGGCCGAGCTCAACGTGACGCGGGTCGACATCAGTGCGATCGCGCGGGACATCGCCGATGCCCTGGACCGGGAGCAGCCCGATCGGTCGACAATATGGAAAATTCAGCCTGGCTTGAGCGTCCACGCTGACCTGGCGCTGACGCGAATCGCCATGCAAAACCTGCTCCAGAACGCCTGGAAATTTACCGGCAGGTCCGGGCAGCCGGTGATTCGCGTTGGTGCACTGGAACGCGACTCGAAAACGATATTTTTCGTCGCCGACAACGGCGTCGGTTTCGACATGGCGCACGCGGCCAATCTCTTCGGCGCCTTCCAGCGGCTGCACCACGTTGAGGATTTCCCCGGCACTGGGATCGGTCTGGCGATCGTCCAGCGGATCATCCGCCGGCACGACGGAAAAATCTGGGCCGAGGCGAACGAAGGCGAAGGCGCGACATTCTTTTTCACTCTGAAGGAATCTGGAAATGGATCAAATGAACAAGACCATCCTGCTGGTTGAAGACAATCCGGACGACGTGAAGCTGACACTGCGTGCGTTCAAACGCAACAACATGCTGAACCCGATCATCGTGGCGCGGGACGGCGTTGAAGCGCTCGATTTCCTGTTTGCGCGCGGTGCCTACGCCGAGCGCGCCGGCAAGTCATTGCCGACGCTGATCATTCTCGACCTCAAACTCCCCCGACTCGACGGCCTGGGCGTACTCAAGGCGATCCGCGCCGACGAGCAGACCCGGCTCATTCCGGTGGTCGTCATGACTTCATCCAAAGAGGAGCAGGACCTCTTCCAAAGTTACTCCCTGGGGGCGAACAGTTACGTGCGCAAGCCCGTCAACTTTGCCGAGTTCCTGGAGGCGGTGAGAGTTCTCGGCATCTACTGGATGATGACGAATCAACCGCCGCCGGAGCGCAACGCCGCATGAACAAGCCGATCAAAGTCCTGATCGTCGAGGACTCCGAAGACGACGCGAAACTGGCACTGCGGGCGCTGCATCGCGGCGGGTTCGACCCGACGCACCGGCGCGTCCAGACGGCGGCGGACCTGGGAGCCGCGCTGGCGCAGGAGCGCTGGGACGCGGTCATCTCGGATTTCAGCATGCCGGGTTTCACCGGCATGGATGCGCTCGGGATGTTCCGCTCGGCCGGGCTCGATATTCCATTCATCCTCATTTCCGGCACCATCGGCGAGGCCACCGCCGTGGCCGCGATGAAAGCCGGCGCCAGCGACTACATGATGAAGTCGAGCCTGGCGCGGCTTGCCCCGGCGCTGGAACGCGAACTGAAAGAAACGCACATGCGGGCGGCCAATCAGCGGGCCCAAGCGGCGCTGATTGACAGCGAAGAGCGATTCCGGCAAATGGCAGAGAACATCCGCGACGTGTTCTTCCTCGTCGATGTGGATGGCGAACGCGTGTTGTATGTCAGCCCAGCCTACGAAGAGATCTGGGGCCGCAGCAGCAAAAGCCTGTACGCGAATCCGCAATCGTGGACCGAGGCGGTCCACCCCGATGATCAGGCGTCGGCCTACGAAAAGTACGGGCAGATCGTGTCGGCAAGCAACGTCGAGTTCGAGTTTCGGATGGTGCGCGCGGATGGCTCGATTCGCTGGATCAAGGCGAGAGGCTTTCCGGTCCGGGACGACGCCGACAAGATCGTGCGCATCGCAGGCATCGCCACGGACGTCACTGATCAAAAGACCGATGCCGAGAAGATCAAGACTGCGCAGGACCGGATCACACACCTCAACCGCGTGTATGCCGTGCTGAGCGGCATCAATACGCTGATCGTTCGGGTGCGCGACCGCGACGAGCTGTTCAAGGAGACCTGCCGGATTGCGGTTGAGGCAGGTGGCTTCCGCATGGCCATGGTCGCCATCGTCCGTCACAACACGACGAAGATCGTCCCGGTTGCAACCGCGGGCAAGGATGAGGAGCTCGTGACCGCCATTAGCAACATCTTGTCGTCAAGCGAAGATGCGCCCAAAACCATGAGCGCGCGGGCAATCCGGGACAAAAAGGCGGTCGTGTCCAACGCTGCACAAAACGACCCTCAGGTCTTGTTCAGCGCGCAATACGTCAAAGCCGGCGTCCACTCGATGGCCGTGTTACCGCTGATTGTCTCGGACGAAGCCGTGGGTGTGCTCGCGTTGTACGCCAGCGAAACTGAATTTTTCAAGGAAGAGGAGTTGAAGCTGCTATCGGAATTGGCCGGCGACGTCGCGTTCGGGATTGATCACATCGAGAAGCAGGAGCGGCTTAATTACCTCGCCTACTACGACGTGCTCACCGGACTCGCCAACCGCAGTCTTTTTCTGGAACGGGTGGCGCAGTCCATGCGTAGCGCCGCCAGCGGCGGGAACAAACTTGCCTTGTTTCTGATTGACCTGGAGCGGTTCAAAAACATCAACGACAGCCTGGGCCGACCGGCCGGCGACGCGCTGTTGCGGCAGGTGGGGGAGTGGCTGACGAGCAAGGTAGGCGACGCCAACCTGCTGGCACGCGTCGGTGCGGACCTGTTTGCCGTGGTGCTGCCGGAAGTCAAGCAGGATGGCGAGGTGGCGCGGGCGCTTGAGAAATTGATGGCCGCTTTTCTGGAGCATCCGTTCCAGCTGAATGACGCCGTGTTCCGGATCACCGCCAAGGTCGGAATAGCCCTGTTCCCGTACGACGGTACTGACACCGACACCTTGTTCAAGAACGCCGAGGCCGCGCTCAACAAGGCCAAGGCGAGCGGCGAACGCTACCTGTTCTATACACAGAAAATGACGGAAATGGTGGCCGGCAAGTTGACGCTGGAAAACCAGCTGCGCCAGGCGCTCGACAAAGGTGAATTCGTGCTCCATTACCAGCCCAAGGTGAGCCTGGTCAGTGGCAAGATGACCAGTGCCGAGGCGCTGATTCGGTGGAATGACCCGCGCACGGGCCTGGTGCCACCCGCCCGTTTCATCCCGATCCTCGAAGAAACCGGTTTGATCTACGAAGTCGGACGCTGGGCGCTGCGCCAGGCCATCAATGACGCGCTGCGCTGGCGTAGCGCGGGACTGGCGGCCGTGCGCATCGCGGTGAACGTGTCGCCGCTGCAGCTGCGCCATCGCAGCTTCATCGACGAGGTCAAGCAGGCCATCAGCATTGACGCGCAGGCGGCCGCTGGGCTGGAGCTTGAGATCACCGAAAGCCTGCTGATGGAGGACGTCCAGCGCAGTATTACCAGCCTGCAGGCGATCCGGGACATGGGCGTCAGCCTGGCCATTGACGACTTTGGCACTGGTTTTTCATCGCTCAGCTACTTGTCAAAATTCCCGGTGGACACGCTGAAGATCGATCGCTCGTTCGTGATCGAAATGACGGATGCGCCGGAAAGCCTGGCGCTGGTGTCCACCATCATCAGCCTGGCGCATGCGCTGAAGCTCAAGGTGGTGGCCGAGGGGGTCGAAACCGAGGAGCAATCGCGCCTGCTGCGGGTGCTGAACTGCGATGAAATCCAGGGCTTTTTATTCAGCAAACCGATGCCGAGCGATATCTTCGAGGCCAAGTACCTGGCCCTGCCCTCCTCCCAGTGACGAACAATGGGAGTAATGCGCAGTCTAAAATCATTCGCATGAGCAACCCCACCCCCGCAACACCCCCGGCCCACGCCACCAAAGCTGCTGGCACTGAAACCGTCAAACCCAGCAACTTTTTGCGCCAGATCATCGAACATGACCTGGCCGCCGGCACCTACGCTACGCGCCGCTGGGGCGGTAGCCCCGGTGATGCGGCGCACCACGCTGCAGGCCAGCCTGACCCGGCCAAAATCCGCACCCGCTTTCCACCCGAGCCCAACGGCTACCTGCACATCGGCCACGCCAAGAGCATTTGCCTGAACTTTGGCCTGGCGCGCGACTATGGCGGCGTGTGCCACCTGCGCTTTGACGATACCAACCCCGAAAAAGAAGAGCTGGAATACGTCAACACCATCATGAACTCGGTGCGCTGGCTGGGGTTTGAGTGGAATGGCTCACCCACCGCCAAACCCTACCAGGCCAGCGACTACTTCGACTTCATGTACCGCGCGGCCGAGTATTTGATCGAAGCCGGCCACGCCTACGTGGACGAACAAACGGTAGAAGAAATCCGCATCAACCGGGGCGACTTCGGCAAACCCGGCGTGAACAGCAAGTTCAGAGCCCGCACCCCGGCCGAGAACCTGGCCCGGTTCAGGGAAATGCGCGACGGCCTGCACGAAGACGGCGCCATGGTGCTGCGCGCCAAGATCGACATGGCCAGCCCCAACATTAACCTGCGCGACCCCGCCATCTACCGCATCCGCCGCGCCACGCACCACAACACCGGCGACAAATGGTGCATCTACCCGATGTACACCTTTGCCCACCCGATTGAGGACGCGCTGGAGAACATCACCCACAGCATCTGCACGCTGGAATTTGAAGACCAGCGCCCGTTTTACGACTGGCTGATGGAGCGCCTGATAGAAGGCGGCCTGCTCAGCGCCCCGCCCCCGCACCAGTACGAATTTGCCCGCCTGAACCTCACCTACGTTGTGACCAGCAAGCGCAAGCTGGCGCAACTGGTGTACGACCACAAGGTCAAGGGCTGGGACGACCCGCGCATGCCCACCATCGTCGGCCTGCGCCGGCGTGGCTACACACCCGAGGCGATTCACCTGTTTGCCGAGCGCATTGGCGTGACCAAAAGCGACAGCTGGATTGACTATTCAACTTTGGAAGGCTGCCTGCGCGAAACGCTGGACGTGTCCGCACCCCGCGCCATGGCCGTGCTGGACCCGGTGAAACTGGTGTTGACCAACTGGGATGACGTGATGGGCGCGAGCAAGCTTGACGACTGCTCTGCCCCCCTTCACCCGCACCACCCCGAGCTGGGCCGACGCACCTTCAAAATCGGCAAAGAGGTGTGGATTGACCGCACTGACTTCTGTGAGACGCCGCCCAAAGGCTTCTTCAGATTGTTCCCCGGCAACAAAGTGCGCCTGAAATACGGCCACGTCATCGAATGCACCGGCTGCACCAAGGACGCTGACGGCAAGATTCTTGAGGTGCAAGCCACCCTGATCCCCGACACCAAGAGCGGCACCCCCGGCAGCGACGCCGTCAAGGTCAAAGGCGTCATCACCTGGGTCGCCGTGGCCGATGGCCTGGCGGTTGAGGTGCGCCTGTACGACCGCCTGTTTCTGGAAGCCCAGCCCGACGCGGGCGGCAAAGACTTTATCGAAGCCCTGAACCCCAACAGCCTGAAAGTGGTGACCGCGTTTGTGGAGCCGTCCCTGGCCAGCGCCCGCGCGGACCAGAAGTTTCAGTTTGAACGGCATGGGTACTTCGTGGCGGATGGGGTGGACCACACGAAAGCGAAGCCGGTGTTTAACCTGGCGGTGGGGTTGAAGGATAGTTGGGGGAAGTGATGCACAGCACGCGCTTTGGCTTGCCGGTCGTTCTGACAGAACATGCCCGACTTCGGACTGACAATGCGGTGGTGGTCAAAACCATCATGCACAACTGGGAGCCCCGACCTTGAAAAGCATCTATTTTGAGAACGACGACATTCTGCAAATCCGCGTATCGGATAGGCCCATCGTGCGCGAAGAGTCGCAAGACTGGCATACCAACATCAGCTACGCCGAGGACGGAACGATTGTCGAGATCGTGCTGCTTGATGCGAAGAAAGAAGGCCTGCTACCAGTTGAGTTCAGGAAAGCAGCGTGACAGGCTGCCGTTCGATTTGCGCTGGTAGCGACAACGTCTATCGCGACCTGGGCTTCCCGGAAGCCGAAGCACAAAACCTGTTGCTGCGTGGTGATCTGGTCATCCACATCCGCAAAGTGATCGACAAACTCGGCATCACACAAGCCGAAGCAACCAAGCGCGCAGGCATCACACAGCCGCGCATGAACGATCTAGTCAAAAACCGCACCCACAAATTCACGCTGGATGCACTGGTGAACGTTGCCGCACAACTGGGCTACACCGTGAAGCTGACTTTGAAGAAAGTGGCCTGATGCGTTGGCTCGCCGCTGCGGCCCAACCCGACGCGGGCGGCAAAGACTTCATCGAAGGTTTGAACCCGAACAGCCTGAAAGTGGTGACGGCGTTTGTTGAGCCGTCACTGGTCAGTGCCGGGGCGGATGACAAGTTTCAGTTTGAACGGCATGGGTACTTTGTGGCGGATGGAGTGGATCACACGAGAGCGAAGCCGGTGTTTAATCTGGCGGTGGGGTTGAAGGATAGTTGGGGGAAGTGACAATTAAAAGCTAATCAATTCGGATCGCAACGTTGGTCCGTTCAAAATCAGGGGGAATTAAAATTGAGCAAAGTCCAGAATGGCAATGATCGCCCACAGCGCACATTGATCGCATATTGCGCCTTAGCCGAGCGCCTGAGCAAGCCGAACTCAAATATGTTTCAGGCACTTGTCCCCTTTTTCGCCGAAGCATGTAAAGAGTTTTCTGGAGAATTGTTTGATGCGAGTAAATTCTCAAACGCAGTGCGGCGCAGTTACGGAATCGAAATTCCAAAACTTGCCGCATTAGGCATCGCAGAACAGCTTGCAAATGAGGGCATCCTTGATGTTGTAGCGGGTTACGCACAGAGTACCACCTATCGCTATAGCGACGCTGTTCGATCTGCGGGCAAAGATGTTTCGGCAGTTACCGAAAACGACGTCCAAAAAATACTTGAACTTTTCGCCACCTACTGTGTGGAGAACTCTGACCTCACGTCAGAACAAACAAAATCCCTGAGCACTGAATTCTTAGAACGTCTCCTCAATATTGATTCAATGCGGCTATTGGCGAGGCGAGAAGCCGCTGTTTCTGGACGAGCTGTGGGCTGAATTTGAAAAGGTCAAAAGCAACAAGAACCGGCTGTTTGAGTTTCACAAGAAGCTGCGCACGCTGACGTTTTTTGACCCGGCCTGTGGCTGTGGCAATTTTTTGGTGATCAGCTACCGAGAATTGCGCGAGCTGGAGCTGGCTGTTCTGCGGGCCAGCATCAAGGACGGGCAGATGGGTGTCGATGTTCATGGGCTTATCCACGTTGACGTGGACCAGTTCTACGGCATCGAGATTGAGGAGTTCCCGGCCCAGATTGCGCAGGTGGCGCTGTGGCTGATGGATCACCAGATGAACCTGCGCGTGAGCGAAGAGTTTGGCCTGTACTTCGCCCGCATCCCGTTGCGCACCACGCCGCACATCGTGCACGGCAATGCACTGCGGCTGGATTGGAATGAGGTGTTGCCTACCGAGCGCTGTAGCTTTGTGCTGGGGAATCCACCGTTCTCCGGTAAGCATTACCAGAGCCAAGAACAAAGGGCGGATCAAGCGGCGATCACCAATGGAATTAAGAGCGGTTCAGACCTCGATTTCGTCGCCTGCTGGTTTTTGAAGGCCGCGGCCTACATTCAAGGCAGCGAAATTCGTGTGGCTTTCGTAGCAACCAACTCCATTTCGCAAGGTGAGCAAGTCTCACTGCTATGGGGCGCGCTGTTGACACGTTGGGGTGTCCATATTCACTTTGCACACCGAACCTTCAAATGGAGCAACGAAGCTCGCGGCAAGGCTGCAGTTCACTGCGTCATCGTTGGCTTTGGCGTGCAGCAAGTCGCGCAGCCACGCCTGTTTGACTATGAGACCCCAAGTAGCGATCCGCACGAGCGCCTGGTTTCTACCATCAACCCATACTTGATTGAAGCGCCCGCCATTTTGATCCAGAAGGTCAGCCAGCCGATCAGCAAGGCACCCAAAATGCTGTATGGGAACAGTAAGTGCTCCATGAACCACAGGTGATCAAGGCAAGGAAACTGGCGATATCTCTGGTAGGCGCATGTTCCAGGGCAGAAGTGCCTCAACATCTTCAACCGTCTTCGCCGCTGGCAATTCACGTAGTACCCAACGCAGCCAGGCATAAGGCTCCACACCGTTGGCCTTGGCCGTTTCCACCAAGGAATAGATGACGGCGCTGGCGTGCGCGCCCGCAGGCGTGTCGCTAAACATCCAGGCCTTCCTTCCGACCACGAAGGGGCGGATGCTGTTCTCGGCTCGGTTATTGTCAATTGGTAGGTCGTGGCGCTCGGTGTAACGCGTCAGCATGGGCCACAAGTTTTCCATGTACGCCAAGGCTTTTCCCAAGGCACTCTTGGGCGTGACCAGTGGTACGTTCTTAATCATCCATGCACGTATATCTGCGAGTACTGGCACGCTTTGGCTCTGGCGAGCCGCATGGCGCTCCTCGGGCAAGGCGTCCTTGAAATCCCGCTCAATACGGTACAGCTTGCCAATGAGCGCGACCGCCTCATCGGCCTTGCCGCGTTTGCCCTTGGGCTGCACCCGCACGGCATCCACGAAGTATCTCCTCACGTGAGCCCAGCAAGCCAAACGCCATATTTCTGGTGAACTTGCTATTTCGTTGTAGCCAGAATACCCATCGACCATCAAATAACCTTTGAAGCACTCGAGCAGACGTGTGGGGACCGTGCCGCTGCGGCTTGGATCGTAATCAAACAGCACCACTTTTTTGTCCGGCGGCCCTCCTGCTTGCACCCACATGTAGCTGTTGGAGGTGGGCACTCTGCCTGGCTCCTTGAGCACCTGCACCACCGTCTCATCCATGTAGATCAGGGAGCAGTCGAGCAGAATATCGCGCATCAGGTTGTGCAGGGGTTGCAACAATTTACTACCGGCAATGACCCAGCGCGCCAGTGTTTGGCTGGGTACCGGCGCATTGTGGCGCTCCAGCACCCGGCCAAAGCGCGTGAGCGGCATGCCGTCCACAAACTTGACCGTGTACAGCATGGCCAGGAAGTCCGCACTGGCATTGCTCTTGGGCAGAGGCTGCGGTGGCAAGGTTGCCGTAACGGGTGCATGCTGGCTGCCGGGGCAACCATACCGGTTGCGGATGTTGCGAATCACACGAACCTGCATGGGCACAATATCGAGCTGCTCGCTAATTTCCTGGCCGATCAACACCATGGCGGTGCCGCAAGGACAAGTGCGATCAGCTTCAGGCACATCGTGCAAGACATCTACCCGTGGCAGGCCTACAGCCAGAGGAGCACGTTTGCCGCGTGCACGTTTGGAGCCTGGTTTGGTAGCGTCGGCAGAGGCGGATGTATCTTGGGTGTCTTCAGCGGCAATGGGTGCCGTATCTTGTGCGTCTGTGCTGTTTTGGGCGAGTACTTCGGCTTCGTCAAATAAGCGGCTCTGGGCGGACATCTGTTCGGAGCTTGCACCGAACATGCGCTGGCGAGCCAGTGTGGCCTGCTCGAGCATGCGAATGACGTAAGCGTGGGCCTCATCGCGAATTGTCTGCATTTCTGCGCGCATTGTTTGCGCTTCTTGATGCAGAGTTTGTACGACCTTTTGCTGGGCCATCAGTAGCGTTTGCAGGGACCCAACATCGTGAGGCAAAACGTTCGGTAAACTGAACGTTTTTGCAGCCTCTTCAAACACTTTCTCCATAGGAGAATTCGGTGTTTTAAGGGCATCAAATGGCATGCCAGATTTTACCAAATTTAGCTATGAAACAGACCCGAAACGCAGCGTCTTGTGAGGTATATTTTTCCACAAATCAAAACCTTCCAGCAGCCACCCGAACTCCTGCAAACTGATGGTTCTGGTGGCCTCGTTTGTGTCCTTTGGCCAGGCGAATTTGTCATGCTCTAGGCGCTTTTGCCACAGACAGAAACCGTTGCGGTGCCAGTACAGCGCCTTAATCTTGTTTCGCGATCGATTGGTAAAAACGTACAGTGCGCTGGCAAATGGACTCAAACCCAGTTCGAGTTCCACCAGTGCGCTCAGGCCGTCGATGGCCTTTCTGAAATCAATCGGCTCGCGGTACAGGTACACCTGATCGATGGTGCAGCCCGGATGCATCAGTGCACCCCTTGATTCGCACGACCCACCGCAGCCAACCACTGCGGGTCCGGCAGCGCCGACATCTCCAGGCGCATGCCGCCACCCAATACCAACGTGCATCCCCAGGACGGCTGCGCCATCGGCGCCACCGCATCGCTCACACGAAGCGCAACAAACTTACTTTTGAGCTTGGGCACGACCAGCGCCATCGAATGAGGCGCCACCACCAACTGCAGTTTGCGTTGCCAGTAATAAAGCGCCGCCAATGAGATGCCGTGCTGTCTGGCGTAGCCGCTGGTGGTGACGCCCCGGCTCTTGATTGCCTCTACGTGGTTTGACCAATATTGACGCGTGCTCTTCATGCTCTTCTCTCCATCTGAATTTAGATGGATCGAGCTTGTCAACTTCAGCTTTTGGCCGCAAGCCTGCGGTTCATGGACCCCTTAC
>Ga0209913_1001480_pt1 | contig 12736 bp, 10 predicted proteins | sample PersoiDNA2013203_FD_185805 | JGI IMG/M metagenome (GOLD analysis project Ga0209913, IMG submission 185805) | Permafrost soil microbial communities from the Arctic, to analyse light accelerated degradation of dissolved organic matter (DOM) -... | ecosystem: Environmental > Terrestrial > Soil >... | reverse complement strand
CGACGCCGCTGCGGGTGACGCCCTGCAGGCGGTATTTTTCGGCCAGCACCGCCTCGGCCTCGTTGTTGAGGACCAGGCAGCCCCCTTCGCCCGTGGTCAGGTTTTTATTCACCTGGAAGCTGAAGGACACGAAGTCGCCGAAGGCGCCGATGCGCTTGCCGCGCCAGGTCGAACCAAAGGCCTGCGCCGCATCCTCCACCACCCGCAGCTGGTGCTGGTCGGCGATGGCATAGAGGCGGTCCATGTCCACCGGCAGGCCGGCCAGGTAGACGGGAATGATGGCGCGGGTGCGGGGCGTGATGGCCGCTTCCAGTTTATCCAGGTCGATATTGCGGGTGACGGGATCGATGTCGGCGAACACGGGGGTGGCGCCCACTTCGAGGATCACGTTGGCGGTGGCGACCCAGGAATTGGGGGTGGTGATGACTTCGTCGCCGGGGCCGATGCCCGCGATACGCAGGGCGATCTCCATGGTGCAGGTGCCGCTGTTGAAGCAGCGCACGGGGCGCCCGCCGAAATAGGCGGACAGCTCGGCCTCGAAAGCGGCGACCTTGGGACCGCCATTGGTCAGCCAGCCCGAACGCAGCACCTCGCCCACCATGGCAATGGTGTCTTCGTCGATGCTGGGCCGGGAAAAGGGCAGGAAGGGAAGGGAATCGGTCATTGCGTTCTCTGGTATCTGGACTGGCATGGAGGCCTGCATTTTAACAGCCGTGGCGGGGCTGGCGGCCGGGTTCAGGTGCATGTTCAGGTACGCGCCATCAGGGCCACGCCGACGATGATCACGGCCATCGCCAGCATGCGCTGGGGCGTGATCGCTTCGCCCAGGAACCACCAGGCGCCCAGCGCGGCGGCGATGTAGCCCAGCGAGAGCATGGGATAGGCCAGCGACACGTCGGCGCGCGACAGGCCGATGATCCACACGACCACTGAAACGCCGTAGCAGGCCAGCCCCGCCAGGATCGGCAGCTGGGTGATCACTTTTACTCCCGTGCTGAACCAGTTCTGCGCCGTCAGGTGGATGGCGCCGCCCATGGCGTTGGTGCCCGCCTTGAGCAGCAGCTGGGCGGCGGCGTTGAGCAGGACGCCCGTGATGATGAAGGCGAAGGTGGTCAAATTCATGATGGATTCTTTTTCTTGGTTCAGCGGGGATCGTTGGCGATGACGATGCGGCGGGAGTCCTGGGCAATGACACGCATTGGGACCCCTTGTGCCTTGAGGGCGTTATAAATATCTTCGCGAATAAACGCGAGGTCGCGCACGCCGGCGTGGGCATCGTTCATCCACTGGGTCACGAAGGCGGGCACGGTGGGGATCGCCAGCGCCGGCTGCTGCTCCAGGCCGAAGGCAAATTCGTCCGTGTAGTCGACCAGGATAAAGGTGCGGCGCAAATAAAACGTCATCGACTGGTCGTAGGTGCCCACCGAATAAATCTTCGTGTTGGGCGCCAGATTCGCCTGGATGGCCGGCAGCATGGTGGCGCCGGCGCGGGCGCGGCCCAGCGGTTCGAAACCGGCGATCATCACCTGGGTGCTGAAAAATCCCGTCACTGCCAGCACGATCACGAACAGGTCGCGCTGCAGCTGGCGTGCGTACAGCAGGGCCAGGGCGCCGCCGGCCAGGGCGAGGAAGCCGGCCACCATCACCCAGGGCTGGTAAGCCTGGTAGAGCACCACCTCGCCCGCATGCCCGGCCATGCGGGGCATGTAGGGCACGGCGCACAGCAGGGCCACGCCGATCAGGGACATCAGGCCGGCGCTGAGCATGCGGCCGGCGCGCGCGCCGCCATCGAGGTAGCGCGCCACCAGGAGAGCCAGGGCGGGGAAGATGGGCAGGATGTAGCCGGGCAGCTTGGAGTTCGACTTGGTAAAAAACAGGATGATGAAAGCGGCCCAGACGAGGCACATCAGGGCGGGCCGGAACGCGCCCTTGGCGGCTGTCTCGCGTTCGGCCGTGGCGGCGCGCAGCATGCTTTGCGCCAGCACGCCCAGCCAGGGCACGATGCCCGCGGCGGTCAGCACGAAGAACACGTACCACACCTGTTCGCGGTGATGCTCCGTCTTGAAGAAGCGGTCCCAGTGTTCGTGGATGAAGAAGAAGTGGGGCTGCTCGGGATTGCGCGTGCCGACGAGGATAAACCAGGGCGCCGCGACGAGGAAGAATGCCAATAGGCCCTTGACCAGATGCAGGCGGGTCCACAGCCGCCACTGCAGGGTCAGCAGGGTATAGGCCACCAGGATCCCGCCCGGCAGCATCAGGCCGATCAAGCCTTTCGACAGCACGGCCAGGGCCATCGCGGCCCAGCACACCAGCATCCAGTTGCGGTTCTCGATCGCGCTGGCGCCTTCGCGCTGGGCCAGCAGCAGCGCGCACAGGACGATGGTCATCATGCCGGACAAGCCCATGTCGAGCGAATCGATCTGGCTGCAGGCCACCCAGTAGAAGCAGGAAGCCAGCACCAGGCCCGCATAAAAGCCGATGCGCTGGCCGAACACGCGGGTGCCGGTATAAGCAGTGAGCAGCACGCCGCCGATGCCGCACAGGCCCGTCCACAGGCGCGCCTGCCAGTCGCCCAGGCCGAACAGGGCGAAGGAGAGGGCGTTCATCCAGGTCTGCAGGGGCGGCTTTTCAAAGTACTTGATGCCGTTCAGGCGGGTGGTGATCCAGTCGCCGCTGGCGAACATCTCGCGCGCCATTTCGGCGTAGCGGCCTTCGTCGGGCGGCACCAGGGTGCGCACGCCCAGCATGGTAAGCGACACCAGGGCGAAGACGGCGAACAGGCCCCAGACGAGGGCGCGGCGGGAGTGCAGTTGGCTGGAGTGCGCGGATTCGCTCATCAGGCGGGCGCGCCCAGGATCAGGGCCAGGGTGACCTTGCGCCCCTCGCCCATCAGGATATTGTAGGTGCGGCAGGCGGCCTGGTTGTCCATGCACTCGACGCCGATGCGCTGGCCGGACAGGCTGGCGATCAGGCGGGGATGGATGAAGCGCTGGCGCTCGCCCGTGCCGAGGATGACGACGTCGGGCGTCAGGGCGGCGATGGCTTCGAAGTGTTCGGGCGTCAGGTCTTCGAAGCGGGCCACGGGCCAGGGCTGCGGCGCCTGCTCCGGCATCACGGTGAGGCTGGTGTCGAAGGGCAGGGCATTGATTTCAACGCCTCCTTCGAAGTAACCGGTGACGGTCTGGTATTGTTGGGTCGAGCTGGAATGGAGCTTCATGGTCGGTGCCAGGGGGCCGGCAAAATAGTGACGAAATGGGCGAAGGATGGGGTCATCGGCGCGGCGGGGCCGCGTGCGGGCGTTAGCATGCCACAAACCTTGTCCAAGCGCGAATTTCGGCGGATTTGGCCCCATCGTGCGGATAAATCGGGCCATCCGGGGCGCGCCGCGATGGCCGCTTCATGCTTGGCGGTTGATTAATTCGGCCCGATTCGGCAGAATGGGCTTTTTCGCAGTGCAACATTTGCACTATTTGACGTAACTCTTTGGCAAATCCAGGACTGAACGTGCGACCCATTCTCAAATCAAGCAAGCTCGACGACGTGTGCTACGAGATCCGCGGTCCCGCCATGGAAAAGGCGCGCCAGATGGAAGAAGACGGCCACAAGATCATCAAGCTCAATATCGGCAACCTGGCCGTATTCGGCTTCGATCCGCCGGACGAAATCGTCCACGACATGATCCGCAATATGCACGGCGCGGCCGGCTACACGGACTCGAAAGGCATGTTCGCGCCCCGCAAGGCGGTCATGCACTACACCCAGGAAAAGAAAATCGCCAACGTCGGCATCGACGATATCTACCTGGGCAACGGCGCTTCCGAACTGATCGTGATGGCTATGAACGGCCTTCTGAACAACGGCGACGAAGTGCTGGTGCCGGCGCCCGACTATCCCCTGTGGACGGCGGCCGTCAGCCTGTCGGGCGGACGGCCCGTGCACTACGTCTGCGACGAGCAGGCCGGCTGGCTCCCCGACATCGACGACATGCGGCGCAAGATCACGCCCAACACCAAGGCCATCGTCGTCATCAACCCGAACAATCCCACCGGCGCGCTCTACCCGCGCGAAGTGCTGCTGGAGATCGTCGAGCTGGCGCGCCAGCACCAGCTGATCGTCTACGCCGACGAAATCTACGACAAGACCCTGTACGACGGCGAAGTGCACGACTCGATCGCCTCGCTGGCCGACGACGTGCTGTTCGTGACCCTGAACGGCCTGTCGAAAAACTACCGCTCCTGCGGCTACCGCGCCGGCTGGATGGTGGTGTCGGGCGAGAAGCGCCACGCGAAGGACTACATCGAAGGGCTCAATATGCTCGCCTCGATGCGCCTGTGCGCCAACGCGCCCGGCCAGTTCGCCATCCAGACGGCGCTGGGCGGCTACCAGTCCATCGCCGACCTGGTGGGGCCGGGCGGCCGCCTGCTCAAGCAGCGCGACCTCGCCCACAAACTGCTTACCGATATTCCGGGCGTGTCCTGCGTCAAGCCAAAAGCGGCGCTGTACATGTTCCCCCGCCTCGACCCGGCCATGTATCCCATCGCCGACGACCAGCAATTTGCCTGCGACCTGCTGGCCGAGGAAAAAGTCCTGATCGTGCAAGGCACTGGCTTCAACTGGAAGTCGCCCGACCACTTCCGCCTCGTCTTCCTGCCCAACGCCGACGACCTCACGGATGCATGCGGGCGCATCGCCCGCTATCTCGATGGGTACCGGCGGCGCTTCTCAAGATGACCCTGCGCGCTGACCGTTGGCAGCGCGCGCTACCTCACAAGAACAAGCTATATGAATCCCATCAAAGTAGGCCTGCTCGGCATCGGCACCGTCGGCGCCGGCACATTCCAGGTCCTGTTGCGCAACCAGCAAGAGATCCGCCGCCGCGCCGGCCGTGGCATTGAAATCACCATGGTCGCCGCCCGCAACCTGGAACGGGCGCGCGCCCTGGTCGGCCCCGGCGTCACCGTGGTCGACGATCCCTTCGCCGTGGTCGACCATCCCGACATCGACATCGTCATTGAACTGATCGGCGGCTACGAGCTGCCCCGTGAACTGGTGATGCGCGCCATCGCCAACGGCAAGCACGTCGTCACCGCCAACAAGGCCTTATTGGCCCTGCACGGCAACGCGATTTTCGAAGCGGCCCAGGACAAGGGCGTGATGGTGGCCTTCGAAGCAGCCGTCGCCGGCGGCATCCCCATCATCAAGGCCCTGCGCGAGGGACTGACGGCCAACCGCATCGAGTCCGTGGCCGGCATCATCAACGGCACCACCAATTTCATTTTGTCCGAGATGCGCGACAAGGGCCTGGACTTCGCCACCGTGCTGGCCCAGGCCCAGGCGCTGGGCTACGCGGAAGCCGATCCCACCTTCGACATCGAGGGCGTCGACGCGGCCCACAAGCTGACCATCATGTCGGCCATCGCTTTCGGCATCCCGGTCCAGTTCGACAAGGCCCATGTGGAAGGCATCAGCCAGCTGCAGGCGGTCGACATCCGCTACGCCGAGCAGCTGGGCTACCGCATCAAGCTGCTGGGCATCACCCGCCGCACCGTGATCGACGGCGTCGAAGGCATCGAGCTGCGCGTGCACCCCACCCTGATACCGGCGAAGCGCCTGATCGCCAACGTGGAAGGGGCGATGAATGCGGTGCTGGTGCAGGCCGACGCGGTTGGCGCCACGCTTTATTATGGCAAGGGCGCCGGCGCCGAGCCCACCGCTTCCTCCGTGATTGCCGACCTGGTCGACATCACCCGCCTGGCCACGGCCGACCCGGAATACCGCGTGCCCCACCTGGCCTTCCAGCCCAACCAGATGACGGACGTGGCGATCTGGCCGATGGCCGAGATCAACACCAGCTACTACCTGCGCGTGTACGTGAAAAACCGCCTGGGTGTGATGGCCGACCTGACCCGCATCCTGGCCGATGCCCGCATCTCGATCGACGCCGTGCTGCAAAAGGAGCCGGCCGAAGGCGCCACCCGCCTCGACATCATCATGCTGACCCACCAGACCCGTGAAAAGAACATCGACGCGGCCATCGAGAAAATCGAACACCTCGAAACGGTGGTGGGCAAGGTCACCCGCATCAGGCTTGAAAGCCTGAGTTAATTTCCCTGCGGGGACTGGCGCCGCAAGTGCCTGTCCCCTTTTTGCCTCTGGCTTCTGCGACAGCCAGCCCAACAACAGGCTCGCCATCCAAAAATAGGAGCGCGCCGCCATCGTCCGCCTCCCCGATATACACGCTCACATAATCCCGCAACTCCGCGTCCTCATCCTCAGGCCCCAGCGCCTCGAGGTCCATCCAGCAATTGGTATATGGCGTTTTCATCCGGGCGATTCTACGCGCGCTGCGCCGCAGCGCAGCAGCTTGCGTGCCGCAATTTGAGACGTCTCAAGCCTTGGCGAGATGGTCCGCGGTCTCGCTTTTGGGCAAGGGAAAAATCACCGTGACCAGCAGGCCGGCACCCTGGCTGCCAACGTCGAGGGCAATGGCGGCGCCATGCAGGTTTGCAATGTCGCGCACGATCGCCAGGCCCAGGCCCGTGCCGTCCTGGTGCGTGGCCATCGTCGCGACGGCCCGGTAGAACGGCCGGAATACCTTGTCGCGTTCGGCCGCGGCGATGCCGGCGCCGCTGTCCTCGATTTGCAGCAAGGGGCCGTTGGGCGTGGCGCGCGCGCGCATGGCCACGCGTCCGCCGGCAGGGGTGTAGCGCACCGCATTGTCGACCAGGTTGGTGATCATTTCATGCAACAGCAGCGCCTGGCCGTCGACCACCGGCGCGCCGTGGATCTCCAGCGACAGGTCGAGATTCTTCTGCACGGCGGGCAGGGCCAGCTCCAGACCCACCTGGCGCATCACCTCGGCCAGATCCACCGCCGCGAAATCGCCGCCTCCCCCCGATCCGCCGTGTTCGATCCGCGCCAGCATCAGCAGGCGGTTGGCCAGGTGGACGGTGGCGTCGGTGGTGGCGGCCATCGAGGCGACGATGGCCCGCATCGCGGCCGGATCGGCTTCGCGCTGGGCCAGCTGGGCCTGGGTCTTCAACACCGTCAGCGGGGTGCGCAGCTGGTGCGAGGCGTCGGCGATGAAGCGGCGCTGGCTGGCGATCAGGCCCTGCATGCGCGACATGGTGTGGTTCATGGCGCCCACCAGCGGCTGCACTTCGCGGTGCACCAGCGCGGGATCGACGTCGGACAGGTCATGCACGCTGCGCTGCTCGACTTCCTCCTTCAAGCGCATCAGGGGCGCCAGCACCAGCCGCACGGCGAACCACACCAGGGTGGCCACGGCCAGCAGCATGCCGCCCTGGCGCAGCAGGGTGTCGAACAGGATCTTGCGCGACAGGCCGCGCCGCGCGTCCAGCGTCTCTCCCACCTGGATCAGGGCGATTCCCCGCATCGAGTCGTCGTACACCGGCTGCAGCAGGGCCGCGATGCGCAGCGGTTCGCCGTTGTAGTCGGCGTGATAAAAACGCACCAGCGCCGGATAGGCTTCCGAGCGGGGCACGTTGGCCGGCACGGGCGGCAGGTCGTCGAAGCCGGACACGGTCTCGCCATCGATGCCGGTGACCTTGTAATAGATGCGGCCGAGGGTGTCGGTCTCGTAGCTGTCCAGCGCCACGTAGGGCACGTCGGCCACCACCTTGCCATCCTTGACGGAGACCCGTTCGGCCAGCGCGCGGGTGGAGGCCAGCAGCGCGCGGTCGTAGGCCACGTCCGCCACTTCGAGGCCGTTGCGGTAGGCGGAAAAGGAATTGAGCGCCACCAGCAGCACCAGCGGCACCAGCAGCCAGAGAAGCAGCTGCCTGCGCAGGCTGCCCGGCGCGGCGCCCCCATTGAAGCGGCGCGCCAGTCGGGTGGCCAGCGGGGTCATGTCAGGCCGGCTCGCCGGCGTCCTGGCGGGGCTGCAGCAGATAGCCGATGCCGCGCAGGGTGACGATGGCGGCGCCGCCGGCGGCGATCTTTTCGAGCTTCTTGCGGACCCGGTGGATATACAGTTCGATCGCGTCGACGTTGGCGTCGTCGGTCAGGGCGAACACTTCGTCGAACAGTTTATCTTTTGGGACGGCGCGGCCCTGGCGGGTGATCAGCGCTTCCAGCACGGCGTGTTCGCGGGGCGTCAACGCCAGCTGGGCGCCGCCGTAGGTGAACATGCGGGTGACGGTGTCGAAGCAGAGCGCGCCGCACTGGTGCACCAGCGCCTCGTTGCCCTGGCTGCGCCGCAGCAGGGCCTTGACGCGCGCCTCCAGTTCGGGCAGCTCGAAAGGCTTGGCCAGGTAATCGTCGGCGCCCAGGTTCAGGCCCTGCACCCGTTCGTCCAGGCCCCCGCGCGCGGTGAGGATCATCACCGGCGTGTTGGCGCGCGCGCCGCCCCGCGCGCGCAGGCGCCGCAGCACGTCCAGGCCGTCCATCTTCGGCAGGGTCAGATCGAGGATCACCAGCGCGTAGTCCTGGGTGTGGAGCAGGGCGTCGGCATCGGCGCCATTGGCCGCCGTTTCAACCGTCAGGTGGGCGTCGCGCAGGGCTTTGGCCAGCCAGTGCGACAGTTCGAGGTGGTCTTCAACTAGCAGAATTTTCATAATCGGACAAAAGTGTAACCCTACTTTTGTCCGGTGTGAGATAAAAATTCCCGGCGGAGGCGGGAATTTTTGGCGCTTGACGCAAACCCGGGGCGGATCGACCGTCGCCCCGGAGGCAAACGGTGTGGCTTTTTATGCTGCGCCGGGCAGTGAAAGGGTTTTGAAAGGAAGCGGGTCCTATAGTGGCGCCTGATTTTCGAAATTCCCATAACAACGCTAACCGCTGGAGACATTCATGCAGAAGTCCGTCTTATCCCTCGCCGTCGTTGCAGCCCTTGCTGCAGGCGCCACCGCCAGTGTCCACGCCCAGTCGAACGTCCAGGTCTATGGCCTGATGGACGCCGGCCTCGAGCAGGTCACCAACGCCACCCCAAGCCTGGCCAGCCAGGCCAAGGTCACTTCGGGCGGCAAGAACACCTCGCGCTGGGGCTTTCGCGGCAGCGAGGACCTGGGCGGCGGCCTGAAGGCGATCTTCAACCTGGAAGGCGGCGTATTCCTCGACACGGGTAATGCGGACGGTCCCCTGTTCAAGCGCCAGGCCTGGGTCGGACTGGAAAACGAGCACAATCGCGTCGTCATCGGCCGTTCGTTCACCACTGCCTACGACTTCGTGATCCTGTTCGACCCCCTCGGCTATGCGCCGAACTATTCGTGGGCCACGTCGAGCAATGCATCCGGTCCTTCCAAATACGGCATGACCACCGCCTTCGACAACCTGGTGAAGTATTCGGGTCACGCCGGTGAATTCAAGTATGGCGCCACCATCGGCCTGGGCGAGCAGTCCAGCGCCACCGCCAGCACCGCGGACAGCCGCAAGTACGCCGTCGGCGGCTCCTGGACCCACGGCCCGTTTGCCGCCATGGCCACCTACGAGCAGGTCAACGGCAACGTCGTCGCCGCCACCGGCAACCGCGACGAAACCACCGCCCTGCACCTGGCAGCCGACTACAAACTGGCCGACTGGCGCTTCACCGCCGGTGGCCGCGCCTACAAGCTCAAGGCCGGCAAGGCCGCCACCCCGGACGTCAAGGCCGACACCTACTGGGCCGGCATCACCTACACCACCCGTCCCGCATGGACCTTCACGGGCGCGATGTACTATGTCGATGTCAAGAACGTCGCCGCGGGCCAGGATGCCGATCCGAAGATGTACGTGCTGCGCGCCTTGTACGCCCTGTCCAAGCGCACCGACCTGTACGCGGTGGCCGGCTACGCCAAGGCCAAGAACAACAAGCTGGTAAGCTTGTCGCGTGACGATGCCGGCTTTGCCAGCACCCAGCGCGGCGTCACCCTCGGTATGCAGCACCGCTTCTAAATAACCACACAGACCATGGCCCGCCATTTCGCATTCGCCGCCGCCGTCAGCAGCACCGCCTTGCTGGCGGCTTGCCTGCCCGCGGCAGCGGCCGAATGCGTGATCCCGTCCAAGCCGGGCGGCGCCATGGACCTGACCTGCAAGCTGGCCCAGAAAGCCCTGGTGGAAAAGGCCGCGCTGGAAAAGCAGCCGGCGCCCGCGCCCATGCGCCTGTCGTACATGCCGGGCGGGATAGGCGCGGTGGCCTGGCACACCATGGTCTCCCAGCGCGCCAGCGAAGGCGACACCCTGGTGGCGTTTTCCGGCGGCTCCCTGCTCAATCTGGCGCAGGGCAAGTTCGGCAAGGCCAGCGCCGGCGACGTGCGCTGGGTGGCCGCCTTGGGCGCCGACTACGGCATGATCGCCGTGCGGGCCGACTCCAGCTTCAAGACCCTGGCCGACCTGCTGGCCGCCCTCAAACGCGATCCGGCGAAAGTGCTGATCGGGGTGTCGGGCACCATCGGCAGCCAGGACTGGCTCAAGATGGCGCTGCTGGCGCGCGCGGCCGGCGTCGATCCCAAGGCGCTGCGCTTCGTTGCGCTGGAAGGGGGCGGGGAAGCATTTACGGCGCTGGACGCCAACTACGTGCAGGTGGTGCCGGGCGACGCTTCGGAAGCCACCCTGTACGCGGGCGGCGGCAAGGTGCGCGTGCTGGCCGTGCTGTCCGAGCGCCGCCTGCCGGGCGTATTGGCGGCCATTCCCACCGCGCGCGAGCAGGGTGTGGACGTGGTCTGGCCCATCATCCGCGGCGTGTGGATGGGACCGAAGGCCTCCGAGGCCGACTACCAGCGCTGGGTGGCCGCGTTCGCGCAGATGCAGGCCACGCCGGCGTTTGCGCAACTGCGCGCATCCTATGGCTTCTACCCCTTCAGCATGACGGGCGCGCCCCTGACGGCCTACATCAAGCAGGCCGTGGCCGACTACGAGCGCCAGGCCAGGCAATTCAATCTGGTGCGCTGAACCCCATCACATCACCTATACCTATAACTTTCGGAGACACCATGAATCTGCAAAAATCCCTCATCGGCGCTGCCATCGCCGCCAGCTGCCTGTTCGCCGGCGCCGCCCTGGCCCAGGCGCCAGCCGGCTATCCGGCCGATTACCACAAGCTGATCGACGGCGCCAAAAAAGAGGGCAAGCTGGTGATCTACGGCGCCACCGACAGCAAGGCCACCCAGCCCCTGATCAAGGACTTCAACACCCTTTACCCCGGCATCACCATCGAATACAACGACATGAATTCGACGGAAGTCTACAACCGCTTCATCTCCGAAGCGGCGGCCGGCGGCAACACGGCCGACGTGCTGTGGTCTTCCGCCATGGACCTGCAGATCAAGCTGGCCTCGGAAGGCTATGCGCTGCCGTATAAATCGGTGGAAGCGTCGAAGATCCCCGGCTGGGCGATGTGGAACGACATGGCCTACGGCACCACCTTCGAGCCTGCCGCCATCGTCTACAACAAGCGCCTGGTGACGGGCGCCGAGATCCCCCAGACCCACGCCGACTTCGCCCGCATCATCGCCGGCGAAAAATTCAAGGACAAGGTCACCACCTACGACATCGAGAAATCCGGCGTGGGCTTCATGTTCATGACCCAGGACGCCCAGGACTATCCCCAGTTCCCCGCGCTGGAACAGGCCTTCGGCGCCGCCCGCGTGCGCGTGCAGTCCTCCACCGGCACCATGCTGGAGCGGATTTCCTCGGGCGAGAACCTGATCGGCTACAACGTGCTGGGTTCCTACGCCCTGGTGCGCGCCAAGACCGATCCCTCGATCGGCATCGTGCTGCCCAAGGATTACACCCTGATCCTGTCGCGTGTCCTGTTCATCAACAAGGCCGCCAAGAACGTCAACGCCGCCAAGCTGTGGCTGGACTACATGCTCTCGAGCCGGGGCCAGACCATCATCGCCAACGAATCGAAGCTGTACGCGATCCGCGCCGACGTCAAGGGCGAGACCACCTCGGCCGACTTGATCAAGCAAATCGGCGAAAAGAACATCAAGCCCATCCCCGTCGGTCCCGGCGTGCTGACCTACCTGGCGCCCGCCAAGCGCATGGCCTTCCTGAAGCAGTGGAAGGAAACGGGCGGCAAGAAGTAACAGCTGTACTGGCGGGCAGTGTTCTCTGCCCGCCCACTCTTCTCCTGGAATTTCCATGTCAAGCTTATCGATCCCCACCACGCGGGCTGAAGTTCGCGCGCCCCGTAAATCATCATTCAACTGGCCGCGCGCCGTGGTGGTGACGCTCACCTGCCTCGCCGTCTTCGTGCCCCTGCTGCTGATTTTTTATCAGAGCTTCCTGTCGGCGCCTTTCTTCATGCCCACCAAGGTGCTGGGCCTGGACGCCTACCGCTTCATTTTCGACGACCCCGATTTCTGGCAGGCCTTCAAGAACGGCATGATCCTGGCCGGCGGCCTCGCCGCCATCGCCGTGCCCCTGGGCGGCGCGCTGGCCTTCCTGATGATCCGCACCGACCTGCCGGGCCGGGGCTGGATCGCCCCATTGCTGCTGGTGCCGATCTTCGTCTCGCCCATGGTGATGGGTTTTGGCTATGTGGTGTCGATGGGCCCCGTGGGCTTTTATTCGACCTGGGCCAAGCAGCTGCTCGGCTTCGTCCCCTGGAATATCTATTCCTTCACCAGCATCGTCGTCATCGCCGGCCTGACCCACGTGCCGCATGTGTATCTGTACGCCTCCTCGGCCCTGAAAAGCCTGGGTTCGGACGTGGAGGAAGCGGCCCGGGTCGCCGGCGCTTCGCCCCTGCAGGTGATGCTCAACGTCTCGCTGCCGATGATCATGCCGGCGC
>Ga0209913_1001479_pt1 | contig 12754 bp, 9 predicted proteins | sample PersoiDNA2013203_FD_185805 | JGI IMG/M metagenome (GOLD analysis project Ga0209913, IMG submission 185805) | Permafrost soil microbial communities from the Arctic, to analyse light accelerated degradation of dissolved organic matter (DOM) -... | ecosystem: Environmental > Terrestrial > Soil >... | reverse complement strand
CCGCTGACCTTGTCTTTGATCAGCACCGGGGCGCCGGTCATGGTGTAGCCGGCGGCGTGGTCGCCGAATTTCTTGTTCCACACCACTTTGCCGGTGTTCTTGTCGAGGGCGATCAGGCGCGCGTCGAGGGTGCCGAAGTAGATCTTGTCGCCGAAGATCGCCGCGCCGCGGTTGACCACGTCACAGCACGGGCGGATGTTCTCGGGCAGGCGGTGGTTGTAGGTCCACAGGCGCTTGCCGGTCTTCGCGTCGAGGGCGAACACGCGGGAGTAGGAGCCGGTGACGTAGACCACGCCGTCGCTGACGATGGCCTGGGATTCCTGGCCGCGCTGCTTTTCGTCACCGAATGAGTAGGACCAGGCCGGGGTGAGCTTGAACACGTTCTTGTCGTTGACCTGGGCCAACGGGCTCCAGCGCTGGGCGTTGGTGCCCATGCCGTATTGCAGCACGTCCTTGGTGGTCAGGTGGTCGTTGGCGATGTCTTCCCAGGTGACGTTGCGGGTCGACGTTGGGGTGGACGGCGCGGCAGGGTCGGCGGCGGCGAAGCTGGCCGCACTCAAGGACAGGCTGCCGACCAGCAGGAAAGCCTGCACGGCTAAGCTCAAAGGGGTGAGCCTCAGCGGCGAGAGGGCGGGTAGCGATCTTGTTCTTGTCATGGTTGCAGTTCCCAGTGGAGGTTTTGGCCTGCACAGGGTGGAGCGCCAGGGCGCTGGGCGGATACGGAAAAAGTCCCGCTGTTGCCGGGAAGACTTCCCGACGCGCCGCTGTTTTAGGCGTGCCCCACAAGCCCTACTACCAAGGGAGGATAAGCCGGCCACCAAAGCAGCATACGGCCCATGCCCCAGGGTTCCTAAGATGGTTGCCATAACCTCTGCAATGAGGTTTTGCGTGCAATCCTGAGGGCAAAAATAATGACAACAAAACTCAATGCCTTGCTCGTCGCCGGGCTGTTGGCCGGTTTGATCGGTGCAGGTCCAGCCTGGGCCCACGGCAACGTGGTCCCGCAAGCAGTGGAAACCAAGGGCCTGACCTCGGTCAAAGACGCCGGCGTGGCGGTCGACGAGGACGGCTGGGCGGCGGCGAACCCCTATCGCACGTCGCCTGAACACGATCGGGCCCTGGAAATCGGTTCGTCCGCCTACAATCAGAACTGCGCCGCCTGCCACGGCCTGGAAGCCAAGTCTGGCGGCATCGCCCCCGACTTGCGCTTGTTGGATGTGGGCGAGGCCGGTGATGAGTGGTTTGTCCAGCGCGTGCGTCACGGCGCGGTGCGCGACGGTCGGGTGTATATGCCGAAAATGGCCGATTACCTGAGCCAGGAAGCCTTGTGGGCGGTACGTACCTACCTGGACAGCGTTCACGTCGAGGAGTAAGCCATGCGCCTGTTCGCTTATGTGCTCGGCCTGGCCCTGCTGTGTTGCCAGACGGCACAGGCGCAAGTGCGCAGCTATGACCAGATGATCGCCGCCGGTGAGCTGAAAGTAGCGGTGTACAAAGACTTTGCCCCCTACAGTTTCGAAGACGGTGCCACCCCGCGCGGGGTGGACGTGGAGCTGGCCCAGGCCCTGGCCAAGGCGCTGGGGGTGCAGCTCAAATTGATCTGGGCGCCGGCCGGGGAAAAACTCGACGACGACCTGCGCGACTACATCTGGCGCGGCAGCCAGTTGCATAACCAGCAACTGGCCGACCTGATGATGCGCGCACCCTACGACCATGATTACGCGCAAAGGCGTAACGATCAGGGCGAACTGGAAAACGGCCACGTGGTGATGTTCGGGCCGTACCAGAACGAACAATGGCAGGTGGCCTACGACCGCCGGCGCCTGGACAAGGTCGCCAGCGTGGCGGTGTTCGAGGAGCACCCGATTGGCGTCGAAGTCGACAGCGTGCCGTCGTTCTACCTGACCTCGGTGTTCAACGGCATGCTCGCCCGCCAGACCCATCACTACCCCGGCGTCCCCCAGGCGTTTGCGGCGATGAAGGCCGGTGAAGTCGACGCGGTGATGGCGATGCGCGGTGAGATCGACTGGCAGGTGCATGAGGCGCACGATCCGCAACTGGCCCTGGCGCAAAACGCTTACCCGAGCATGGGCCGGCAGCGCTGGGAGATCGGCATGGCGGTACACGAAAGCAATCGCCAGTTGGCCTACGCAGTGGAAGAAGCGCTGGAAGGCCTGATCCGCGACGGCTCGGTGCAAACCATCTACAGCCATTACGGCCTGCAGTACGAAGTGCCCGAAATGTACCAATAGGAGCAGGCGATGAACTGGCGACTGAACTGCATGTTGGCCTGCTGGTTACCGTTGGCGGCCCACGCCGCGGCCGTCGAACCGGGCACGGACCCGGTGCCGTCGGTGATGTGGGCGTTCTACCACAAGCAGTTGCTGGCCGATGCGCCGTTCGTGTTCGACGAGCGGGTCAAGCTGCTGGCGCCGCCGTTCGCCGAAGATGCGCGGCAGGTACCGCTGGAAATCGATGCGCGGGCATTCAAGGGGCATGTGGTGAAGATCCTCGCCTGGGCCGAGCTCAACCCGTTGCCCAGGATTGTCGATTTTCAGCCCAAGGCCGGGGTACTGCCGTGGTTGTCGATCCGTATCCGCATCGAACAGGCCACGCCCCTGCGCGCGGCGGTGCTCACCGATGACGGGCTGTGGCACGTCGGCTCGACCCTGATCGACGCGGCCGGCGGCGGTTGCACCGCGCCCAGCGTGGTCCGCACCCAGCCGGGTTGGGAAGAGCATATCGGCGAAGTCCTCGGCGGGCGTTACCCGCGCGGTGAATTCAGCCGGGTGCGCGTGCAGGTGGCGCACCCGATGGATAACGGCATGGTCAGCGGCATCCCCGAGTTCTATCTCAACCACGCGCAACTGCGTGGCCAGGACGGTCAGGTGCTGGCCGAGCTGGAGTTGTTCCCGGCGGTCAGCGAAAACCCCAACCTGGCCTTTGACATCGACGCACCCGGGCCGACGCGCCTGGTGCTGCGCGACAACAGCGGCAATGAATTCGACGCAGCCATTCCCTGACCAGAAGGAGCGCGGCATGCGCTGGATTCTATTGTTGTGCCTGAGCCTGAGCCTGCCCGCGCTGGCAGACCTCGACTACGCCCTCAAGCCACGGCTGATCGCCGACGACACCTGGCTGCTGGAAGGCAGTACCGACAATTTTGACAAGGACAACGGCGGCAACATCGTCAATACCGCGTTCATCGTCACCGAGGCCGGTGTGGTGGTGATCGACACCGGGCCGTCGCGGCGCTACGGCGAAGCCCTGCGCCAGGCCATCGCCAGCGTCACCGCCAAACCGGTGATCCAGGTGCTGCTGACCCACCACCACCCCGACCATGCGCTGGGCAACCAGGCCTTCAAGGACGTGCCCATCGGCGCCCTGGCCGGCACCACGCGCCTACTGCATGAGCAGGGCAATGGCATGGCGGAAAACCTCTACCGTATGGTCGGCGACTGGATGCGCGGCACTGAAGTGCAATTGCCCACGCAAGTGCTCGAACCCGGCGTGCTCAGCTTTGGCCGCCACGATCTGCGCCTGCTCGCGCTGACCGGCCACACCGACGCCGACCTGGCCATCCTCGACCAGAGCACCGGCGTGCTGTTTACCGGCGACCTGGTGTTCTACCAACGAGCCCTCACCACCCCCAACAGCCCCGGGCTGGCGGCGTGGCTGGCGGACATCGACACCCTGCAGGCGTTGCCCTGGACCCTGGTCGTGCCCGGCCATGGCCCGGTGGCCAACGATGCGCAGCCGTTCGCGCAGATGCGCGACTACCTCACCTGGCTCGACCAACTGCTGCGCGACGGCGCCGCCCAGGGCACCGACATGGCCGAGATGATCCGCAGCCCCATCCCCGAGCGCTTCGCCGCGATCAACCTGAGCCGCTATGAACTGATCCGCAGCGTCAGCCACCTGTACCCGCGTTACGAGCGCGAGCAGATGCAGCGCGTCGATTCCGCCCGCTGACAGGCCCGACCCGCTACTAAGGAACTAGCAATCTCGATACTGCGGTCAATTGTGACAACCGCCCCTGCGCCCAAGAATCTGTACCAGACCGGGAAAATTTCCCGGGTATAACAAAAAACCGCAGAGGTAGCCGTCATGACCCAACCCGCACGCCGCCAACCCTTCGCCTTGAGTGTGTTGCTCGGTGCCATTCTGTTATCCGGCCAGGCCATGGCCGCCGTGAGCGACCAGGACATCCTCCAGGACCCGAAAAACCCCGGGCAGATCGTCACCAACGGCCTGGGCGTGCAGGGCCAGCGCTACAGCCCGCTCGATACCCTGAACGTGGACAACATCAAGGACCTGCGCCCGGTCTGGGCGTTCTCCTTTGGCGGCGAGAAACAGCGCGGCCAGCAGGCGCAGCCGATGATCAAGGACGGGGTGATGTACCTCACCGGTTCCTATTCGCGGGTGTTTGCGGTGGACGCGCGCACCGGCAAGAAACTCTGGCAGTACGATGCGCGTCTGCCCGATGACATCCGCCCGTGCTGTGACGTGATCAACCGGGGCGTGGCGCTGTACGGCGACCTGGTGTTCTTCGGCACCCTCGACGCCAAGCTGGTGGCCCTGAACAAAGACACCGGCAAAGTGGTGTGGAGCAAAAAAGTCGCCGACCACAAAGAAGGCTACTCGATCAGCGCCGCGCCCCTGGTGATCAACGGCAAGCTGATTACCGGTGTGGCCGGTGGCGAATTCGGCGTGGTGGGCAAGATCGAAGCCTACGACCCGAAAAACGGTGACCTGTTGTGGACCCGTCCGACTGTCGAAGGTCACATGGGTTACGTCTACAAGGACGGTAAAGCCGTGGAAAACGGCATTTCCGGTGGCGAGGCGGGCAAGACCTGGCCTGGCGACTTGTGGAAAACCGGCGGCGCGGCGCCGTGGCTCGGTGGCTACTACGACCCGGAAACCAACCTGCTGCTGTTCGGCACCGGCAACCCGGCACCGTGGAACTCCCACCTGCGCCCTGGCGACAACCTCTACTCGTCCTCGCGTCTGGCATTGAACCCGGATGACGGCACCATCAAGTGGCACTTCCAGACCACGCCTCATGACGGCTGGGACTACGACGGCGTGAACGAGCTGGTCTCCTTCAACTACACCGAAGGCGGCAAAGAGATCAAAGCGGCGGCCACCGCCGACCGTAACGGCTTCTTCTACGTGCTCGACCGCACCAACGGCAAGTTCATCCGTGGCTTCCCGTTTGTCGACAAAATCACCTGGGCCACCGGCCTGGATAAAAATGGCCGGCCGATCTACAACGACGCCAGCCGCCCCGGTGCGCCAGGTAGCGAAGCCAAGGGCACGTCGGTGTTCGTTGCACCGGCGTTCCTCGGCGCGAAAAACTGGATGCCGATGGCCTATAACCGCGACACCGGGTTGTTCTACGTGCCGTCCAACGAATGGGGCATGGACATGTGGAACGAAGGCATCACCTACAAAAAAGGTGCGGCGTTCCTCGGTGCGGGCTTCACCATCAAGCCGCTGAACGAAGACTACATCGGCGTGCTGCGCGCCATCGACCCGGTCTCCGGCAAGGAAGTCTGGCGCCACAAGAACTTCGCGCCGCTGTGGGGCGGGGTTCTGACGACCAAGGGCAACCTGGTGTTCACCGGTACGCCGGAAGGCTTCCTGCAGGCCTTCAACGCCAAGACCGGCGAGAAGGTCTGGGAATTCCAGACCGGTTCCGGCGTGCTCGGCTCGCCTGTGACCTGGGAAATGGACGGCGAACAGTACGTCTCGGTGCTCTCCGGCTGGGGCGGCGCGGTGCCGTTGTGGGGCGGTGAAGTGGCCAAGCGTATCAAGGACTTCAACCAGGGCGGCATGCTCTGGACCTTCAAACTGCCCAAAGACCTGGTCGGTAAACGCTGAATCTACGACCAAATGACAAGAATCCCCCTGCCAACGGCGCATTCGCCCGGCAGCGGGGCCTCTTTACTATCGGGTTATCGCCTGTTGACCGACAGGCCCGGACCCAGACAGAGGCTTCAACATGATCTACGCACAACCTGGCACCCCTGGCGCCATCGTCAGCTTCAAGTCACGCTACGGTAACTTCATCGGCGGCGAATTCGTCGCGCCAGTCAGCGGTGAATACTTCACCAACACCTCGCCGGTGACCGGTGAAGTCATCGCCGAATTCCCGCGTTCCAACGCGGCCGATATCGACAAGGCCCTCGACGCCGCCCACGCCGCCGCCGACGCCTGGGGCAAGACTTCGGCCCAGGATCGCGCCCTGGTGCTGCTGAAAATCGCCGACCGTATCGAGCAGAACCTCGAAGTCCTGGCCGTCACCGAAAGCTGGGACAACGGCAAAGCCGTGCGCGAAACCCTCAACGCCGACGTACCGTTGGCCGCCGACCACTTCCGTTACTTCGCCGGTTGCATCCGCGCGCAGGAAGGCGGCGCCGCCGAAATCAACGAACACACCGCCGCTTACCACTTCCACGAGCCGTTGGGCGTGGTCGGGCAGATCATCCCGTGGAACTTCCCGCTGCTGATGGCCGCCTGGAAACTTGCCCCGGCCCTGGCCGCCGGTAACTGCATCGTGCTCAAGCCGGCCGAGCAGACGCCGCTGTCGATCATGGTATTTGCCGAACTGATCAATGACCTGCTGCCACCTGGCGTGCTGAACATCGTGCAGGGCTTTGGCCGTGAAGCCGGTGAGGCGTTGGCCACCAGCAAGCGCATTGCCAAGATCGCCTTTACCGGCTCCACGCCAATCGGCGCGCATATCATGCATTGCGCGGCCGAGAACATCATTCCGTCGACCGTGGAACTGGGCGGCAAGTCGCCGAACATCTTCTTCGAAGACATCATGAACGCCGAGCCACAGTTCATCGAAAAAGCCGCCGAAGGCCTGGTACTGGCGTTCTTCAACCAGGGTGAAGTGTGTACCTGCCCATCGCGTGCGCTGGTGCAGGAGTCGATCTACGACGACTTCATGAAAGTGGTGATGAAAAAGATCGCCAAGATCAAGCGTGGCAACCCGCTGGACACCGAAACCATGGTCGGCGCCCAGGCGTCCGAGCAGCAATACGACAAGATCCTGTCCTACCTCAAAATCGCCCAGGAAGAGGGCGCCGAGCTGCTCACTGGCGGCGCGGCCGAGCGTTTGGAGGGTGACCTGTCCAGCGGTTACTACATCCAGCCGACCCTGCTCAAGGGCCATAACAAGATGCGCGTGTTCCAGGAAGAAATCTTCGGCCCGGTGGTGGGTATCACCACCTTCAAGGACGAAGCCGAAGCCCTGGCCATTGCCAACGACAGCGAATTCGGCCTGGGTGCCGGGCTGTGGACCCGCGACATCAACCGTGCGTACCGCATGGGCCGGGCGATCAAGGCCGGTCGCGTGTGGACCAACTGCTACCACCTGTACCCGGCGCACGCTGCGTTTGGCGGCTACAAGAAGTCGGGTGTGGGGCGTGAGAACCACAAGATGATGCTCGATCACTACCAACAGACCAAGAACCTGCTGGTGAGCTACGACATCAACCCACTGGGTTTCTTCTAACCCCGACTTGAAATGCAATCCAATGTGGGAGGGGGCTTGCCCCCGATTGCAGTGGGTCAGTCAAGATTTATGTCACTGACCCACCGCCATCGGGAGCAAGTCGAATCGTCGCACCGCCCCTCCCACAGTTTTGATCGGCGTACACCCCTTCAGGCACAACAAGAAGACTTTCCCCATGCAACAAGCATGATGTTGGATCACTACCAGCAGACCAAGAACCTGCTGGTGAGCTACGACATCAACCCGCTGGGCTTCTTCTAACCCTGACTTGAAATGCAATCCAATGTGGGAGGGGGCTTGCCCCCGATGGCAGTGGGTCAGTCAAGATTTATGTCACTGACCCACCGCCATCGGGAGCAAGCCCCCTCCCACAGTTTTGATCGGCGTACACCCCTTCAGGCACAACAAGAAGACTTTCCCCATGCAACAAGATGATGTTGGATCACTACCAGCAGACCAAGAACCTGCTGGTGAGCTACGACATCAACCCGTTGGGCTTCTTCTAACCCTGACTTGAAATGCAATCCAATGTGGGAGGGGGCAAGCCCCCTCCCACAGTTTTGATCGGCGTACACCCCTTCAGGCACAACAAGAAGACTTTCCCCATGCAACAAGATGATGTTGGATCACTACCAGCAGACCAAGAACCTGCTGGTGAGCTACGACATCAACCCGCTGGGCTTCTTCTAACCCCGACTTGAAATGCAATCCAATGTGGGAGGGGGCTTGCCCCCGATTGCAGTGGGTCAGTCAAGATTTATGTCACTGACCCACCGCCATCGGGGGCAAGTCGAATCGTCGCACCGCCCCTCCCACATTTTGATCGGTGTACATCCGCTACCAATGCATGCTCCAGGCTCGTTCGAAAGTAGCATTCGCACCCCCATCCCCCCATGCATTAATGACCCTACCGGAATCTTCCGGCACAACAAGAGGACCGCCCCATGTGGACCAAACCCGCGTTTACCGACCTGCGTATCGGCTTTGAAGTGACCATGTACTTCGCCAGCCGCTGATTCACCCCCCCCGGCCAGCCTCGCGCTGGCCGGGGTCGTTTGGGGAATGACTCTTTGGTCTGATTGCATTCACGCGCGGATGGGTTAGTGTGGAGCGCCTCTCCCAAAAAAAATAAAAACAGGCTTTCCAATGAGCCCAAATCTCAGCCTCCTGCGTAAATTCGTTTCGCCTGAAATCATCTTTGGTGCCGGTTGCCGGCACAACGTCGGTAATTACGCCAAGACCTTTGGTGCGCGCAAAGTGCTGGTGGTCAGCGACCCCGGTGTGATCGCCGCCGGCTGGGTCGCCGATGTGGAAGCCAGCCTGCAGGCCATCGGTATCGATTACTGCCTGTACAGCGGCGTCTCGCCCAACCCCCGTGTCGAAGAAGTCATGCTCGGTGCCGAGGTGTACCGCGACAACCATTGCGACGTGATCGTGGCCATTGGCGGCGGTAGCCCGATGGATTGCGGCAAGGCCATCGGCATTGTGGTCGCCCATGGGCGCAACATCCTCGAATTCGAAGGCGTGGACACCATTCGCGTGCCCAGCCCCCCGTTGATCCTGATCCCCACCACCGCCGGCACCTCGGCGGATGTCTCGCAGTTCGTGATCATTTCCAACCAGCAGGAGCGCATGAAGTTCTCCATCGTCAGCAAGGCGGTGGTGCCGGATGTGTCGCTGATCGACCCGGAAACCACAGCCAGCATGGACCCGTTCCTGTCCGCCTGTACCGGCATCGATGCGCTGGTGCATGCGATCGAGGCGTTCGTTTCCACCGGCCACGGCCCGCTGACCGACCCCCACGCGCTGGAAGCCATGCGCCTGATCAATGGCAACCTGGTGCAGATGATCGCCAACCCGACGGACATCGTCCTGCGCGAGAAAATCATGCTCGGCAGCATGCAGGCCGGGCTGGCGTTCTCCAATGCGATCCTCGGCGCGGTGCATGCCATGTCCCACAGCCTCGGCGGCTTCCTCGACCTGCCTCACGGCCTGTGCAACGCGGTGCTGGTGGAGCATGTGGTGGCGTTCAACTACAACTCGGCGCCGGAGCGCTTCAAGGTGATTGCCGAGACGTTCGGCATCGACTGCCGCGGCCTCACCCATCTGCAGATCCGTGGGCGGCTGGTGGAGCATCTGATCGCGCTCAAGCATGCGATCGGCTTCCACGAAACCCTCGGCCTGCACGGCGTGCGGGTGGCGGACATTCCGTTCCTGTCCCAGCACGCCATGCACGACCCGTGCATCCTCACCAACCCCCGCGAATCGAGCCAGCGTGATGTCGAGGTCGTCTATGGCGAAGCTCTCTGACGACCAGCAGCGCGCCCTCGCTGGGCTGCTGGGGTTGGGCGACCAGTCGGCGCGCAAGAGCCACTACCCGGAACTCACGGCCCGCCTCCATGAGCTGGAGGCCGAGCGCAACCGCTACATTCGCCTTAACGACGAGCTGGAGTTGCGGGTGGCGGCGCGCACCGATGAATTGCTCGAAGCCAACCGCAACCTGCAACAGCAGATCGCCCAGCGCGAACAGGTCGAACAGGAACTGCGCGACGCCCGCGACGCCGCCGAGGCCGCCAACCGCAGCAAGGACAAGTACCTCGCCGCCGCCAGCCATGACCTGTTGCAGCCGCTCAACGCCGCACGGCTGCTGATCGCCACCTTGCGTGAACGGCCATTGCCCAGCGTCGAACAGGTGCTGGTGGAGCGCACGCACCAGGCCCTGGAAGGTGCCGAGGATTTGCTCACCGACTTGCTCGATATCTCGCGGTTGGACCAGGCGGCGGTCAAACCGGACGTGTCGCTGTATCGCCTGGACGAGCTGTTTGCGCCGCTGGTCTCCGAATTCCAGTCTGTTGCCCTGGCCGCCGGACTGAATTTACGCTCACACACCGGCCATTACGCGATCCGGACCGACCTGCGCCTGGTGACGCGAATTCTGCGCAACTTCCTCAGCAACGCCTGCCGCTACACCGACGAGGGCTGCATCCTGCTCGGCGCCCGCCGCCGGGGCGATCGCCTGCGCCTGGAAGTGTGGGACACCGGGCGCGGCATCCCGGCCGACCGGCTCGATGCGATCTTTCTCGAATTCAACCAACTGGACGTCGGCCGCGCCTCGGACCGCAAGGGCGTGGGCCTGGGGCTGGCGATTGTCGAACGTATCGCCGAGATCCTCGGTTACCCGGTGGCGGTGCGCTCGTGGCCGGGACTCGGGTCGATGTTCAGCATCGAAGTGCCCATCAGCGAAGAAATGCCGTTGGCCATCAGCCTGCTGCCGGTGCAACCGACCACGGGCAACCCGCTGCCGGGGCGGCGTTTGCTGGTGCTGGATAACGAGGTCAGCATCCTCGAAAGCATGAGCGCGCTGCTCGGGCAGTGGGGCTGCGAGGTGGTCACGGCCACCGACCAGGCCGGGGCCTTGCTCGCGTTGCAGGGCAGGGCGCCGGAGTTGATCCTGGCGGACTACCACCTGGACCACGGCGTGGTGGGCAGTGAGGTGGTCAAGTACCTGCGCGAGCATTTCGCCCAGTCGATACCCGCCGTGATCATCAGCGCCGACCGCACCGACCAGTGCCGGCGCATCCTGCGGCGGCTGGACGCACCGTTGTTGAACAAACCGGTCAAGCCCGGGAAGTTGCGGGCGGTGTTGAGCCAGTTATTGGCCTAGAGGTTTGATACTTGTCAACACCGCCTGCGGCATTTTGCGCCATGCTCCCGGCCTGATTTGACGGCCGACGGAGAACCCCCATGAGCGCCCCCGCAACAACCGCTGCATCCTTCAAGTTACCCTTGGGCCTGGTCGTCGCCGTTCTGGTAATGGTCGGGGTGCTGCTGTTGCCGCTACCCGCTGACTTGCCGGTGGCCGGCCATCGCATGCTGGCAATCCTCGCGTTTGCCGTGGTGGTGTGGATCAGCGAGGCGGTGTCTTATGAAGCCAGCGCGATCATGATCACCTCGCTCATGGCGTTCTTGCTCGGCACCGCGCCGTCGCTGCAAGACCCGACGCACCTGATCGGCTCCAGTCCGGCCATCAGCATGGCCCTGACCGGCTTCTCCAACCCGGCGCTGGCCCTGGTGGCGGGCGCATTGTTCATCGCCGCCGCGATGACCCACACCGGCCTGGACCGGCGTATCGCCCTGGTCACCCTGACTCGGGTCGGCACCAGCACCCGTGGCATTTTGCTGGGCGCGATCGCGGTGACCATCCTCCTGAGCCTGGTGGTGCCCAGCGCCACGGCGCGCAGTGCCTGTGTGGTGCCGATCATGATGGGCGTGGTGGCGGCGTTTGGCGTCGATAAACGCTCGAACATCGCCGCCGGCCTGATGATCGTGGTGGCCCAGGGCACCAGCATCTGGAACGTCGGCATCCAGACCGCCGCTGCGCAGAACCTGCTGACCGTCGGGTTTATGGACAAGATGCTCGGCCAGCGCGTGTCGTGGATCGACTGGCTGATCGCCGGCGCGCCGTGGGCGTTGATCATGTCGGCGGTGTTGCTGTTTCTGGTGATCAAACTGCTGCCGCCGGAAAGCGACAGCATCCCCGGCGGCAAAGAAGCCGTGGCCCAGTCGCTGGTGGACATCGGCCCAATGACCGGCCCGCAAAAACGCCTGCTGGCGGTGTCGCTGCTGTTGCTGTTGGCGTGGGCTACCGAAGGGCGCCTGCACAATTTTGACACCACCTCGACCACCTACGCCGGGCTGGTGTTCCTGCTGTTGCCGGGGATTGGCGTGATGACCTGGAAGGATGTGCAGTCGCGGATTCCGTGGGGCACGGTGATTGTGTTCGGCGTCGGTATCAGCCTCGGTACGGCGTTGCTGACTACCCAGGCCGGGCAATGGCTGGGCTCGCAGGTGGTGGCACACACCGGGCTGGACCAGGTCGGGCCGCTGGGCGTGTTTGCGATCCTCGGGGCGTTTTTGATCTTGATCCACTTGGGGTTTGCCAGTGCGACGGCGTTGACCTCGGCGTTGTTGCCGATCTTGATTGCGGTGTTGCAGACCTTGCCGGGGGAGTTCAACCGGTTGGGGATGACCATGCTGTTGGGGTTTGTGGTGAGCTACGGGTTTATTCTGCCGATCAATGCGCCGCAGAACATGGTGTGCCTGGGGACCGGGACGTTTACGGCGCGGCAGTTTGCCAAGGTGGGGGTTTTGGTGACGTTGATTGGTTACTTGTTGATGCTGGTGTTTGCGGCGACGTACTGGAGTTGGCTTGGCTGGATCTGACATGGG
>Ga0209913_1001477_pt1 | contig 12772 bp, 10 predicted proteins | sample PersoiDNA2013203_FD_185805 | JGI IMG/M metagenome (GOLD analysis project Ga0209913, IMG submission 185805) | Permafrost soil microbial communities from the Arctic, to analyse light accelerated degradation of dissolved organic matter (DOM) -... | ecosystem: Environmental > Terrestrial > Soil >... | reverse complement strand
GCAAGTCGGTGCCGTAAAACGCACCCTTGCCAGGTTTGTCGATCACCAGCTCAGCGGCTTGCGGTGCCACGGCGGCCAGAATCTGATTGCCTGCTTCACCGCGCACCAGGATGCGCCCCATCGGTCCGGCATCACCGATGGCCAGGAAGGGATTGCCGCGCCGCAGTTTGGCCGGCGGACAATCCGACAAGTCCGGCAGATGCGACTCTCTCGTATGCACCACCAGCAGACCATGGCGGCGCGCCAGCGCCAGCAGTTGCGCTACCACCGGCACGATAGCGGCGAGCGGGCGCACATTGTTACCCAGTACGCTGCCGAAGCCGCCTTCCTCGATGAAGTCGCGTTGCATGTCGATGACTACCAGTGCCGTCTGCTGCAGCGGGCACTGGTAGGGATAGGGGATGGCGGCGACCTGGATCTGGCTCATGCTGCTTCTCCTTGCGTGTGGCCGGCCATCCACCGGCCCAGCGTAGTGCGATCGGCATCGGTTGTTGCGCAAGCGTGAACAATGCTGCCGTCGGTCATGACTAGAATGCGGTCCGACAGCGCCAGCAGCTCATCGAGGTCTTCGCTCACCAGCAAGACCGCGGCGCCGAGGCTGCGCGCTTGCAGCAGGCGCGCATGGATATCGGCCACCGAGGCAAAGTCCAGGCCGAATACCGGATTGGCCACGATCAAGACATGCACGGCATCCTCGGCGCGCACGGCATCACCCAGTTCGCGCGCCAGCACTGCACGCTGCACGTTGCCGCCGGAGAGCGTGCCGATGGCGCGTTCCGGCAACGGTGGTTTGACGTTGAAGCTGGCGATCAGATGTTGTGCGCGCGCACGCATGGCCTTGCGGTCCAGACTCCAGGACAGCCAGCCACGGCGGCGCAACGGCGCCACGTCGAAAGTACGCAAGGCCATATTTTCGGCCACGGTCATGGTGGCAATGGAGGCGTTGCGCAGAGGTTCTTCGGGTAGGGAAAACACCTTGCGTTCGCGCATTTCGCGGCGGCTGGCCTGGTACTGGCTGCCGTTGATGTAAATCATGCCGGACAGATGGCGTCGCTGGCCGAGCAGACTTTCCACCAGCTCCTTCTGGCCATTGCCGGAAATCCCGGCCAGGCCGACGATTTCGCCGCGCCTGACCTGCAAAGACAAATCATTGACCGCGAGCACGCCGCGATCATTGTGGACCAACAGCTGGTCCACTTGCAGACCCACCGGCGCCTGCGGTGGCACGGGTGTGCGCGCGACGGCGGCTTGTTCGATGCGGGCCTGGCCCATCATCCAATGAGCCAATTGCGCCGGATTGGTCGCCGCCACCGCGCTGCTGCCAACCAGACGGCCTTTGCGCAGCACCGTGACGTCGTCGGCGTAACGGCTGACTTCGTGGAACTTGTGGGTGATCATTAGTACCGTCAACTCCTGGCGCCGGGTGAGATCGCGCATCAGGCCCAGCACTTCATCGGCTTCCTGTGGTGTCAGCACCGAGGTTGGTTCATCGAGAATTAGCAGGCGTCGGCGCAGATACAGTTGCTTGAGGATTTCCAGCTTCTGTTTTTCACCGGCCGACAAGCCGCTGATAGGGTGCTCCAAGGGCAGTCGGAACGGCATGGCCTGCATGAATTCTTCCAGCGCACGTCGTTCATCCTGCCAGTGAATGCGCCAAGGCATGCGGCCGCGCGCCAGCAACAGATTTTCCGCCACCGACAGGCTGGGTGCCAACGTGAAATGCTGATACACCATGCCGATACCGAGCGCATTGGGCACCCGCGCACTGCGAATGTCCACTTCGCGCTGGTCGGCCACGATCATGCCTTGGTCAAGCACGCTGTAGCCGACCAGACCTTTGACCAGGGTGCTCTTGCCGGCACCGTTTTCACCCAGCAGCGCATGGATGGTGCCGGCCTTGATGGTCAACGACACATCGTCGAGCGCACGAAAGTTGCCGAAGGATTTACCGGCGCCGATGATCTCCAGCTCAAGCGCATGCATGGCTAGTTCTCCAGTGCGTGTAACAGCGCAGCCGAGTCGGCCACCGCGCCGAACACGCCGCCTTGCATCTTGATCATGGAAAGTGCCGCGAGATGATTGCTGTGGTCGGTCGCGCCACAACAATCGGCCAGCATGACGCATTCAAAGCCGCGATCATTGGCTTCGCGCATGGTGGTATGCACGCACACATCGGTGGTGATCCCGGTCAACACCAGATTGCGGATGCCGCGGGTATGCAGCACCAGTTCCAGATCGGTGGCGCAAAACGAGCCCTTGCCGGGTTTATCGATAATGATTTCGCCGGGCAGAGGGGCCAGTTCGGCAATGATTTCCCAGCCCGGTTCGCCGCGTATCAGAATCTTGCCGCAAGGACCGGCATCACCGATGCCGATGCCGTCGCTGCCGATCTGACGCGAGCGCCAGCGCTTGTTGGCAGGCAGATCCGAGAGGTCGGGACGATGTCCTTCGCGCGTGTGAATGATGGTGTAGCCGCCGGCGCGCATGGCATTGAGTACGTTCTGGATAGGGGCGATCGGTGCACGCGTGAGTGACAGGTCATACCCCATCTTGTCGACGTAGCCGCCGATGCCGCAGAAATCGGTCTGCATATCGATCACAATCAGGGCCGTATTGGACGGCATCAGTGCACCGTCGTAGGGCCATGCATAGGGTTCGGCCTGGATGAACAATTTATCGACTGCAATGATAGGCATAGAGATTCTCCGAAACGATGGAATTAGCGGGTCAGACTGAGCTCGCCAGGGGCATTGCCCAGCGTACGGTCGGGCCGGCAGGTCAGAATCATGATCAGTAAGGTCAAGGCATAAGGGGCGGCATTGAACAGGTAGTAGCCGGAGGTGATGCCGACCGCCTGCAAGGCCGGACCCAGTGCACCGGCAGCACCAAACAGCAGCGCTGCACCGAGGCAGCGCAAGGGTTGCCAGCGCGCGAAAATCACCAACGCCACCGCCATCAGACCCTGGCCGCTGGAGAGACCTTCATTCCAGCTGCCAGGGTAATACAGCGACAGATAGGCACCGCCCACGGCCGCCAGAAAGCCGCCGCAGGCGGTCGCCGCGATACGGATGGTGTTGACCCGATAGCCCAGCGCCCGCGCAGTTTCGGCATGGTCGCCGACGAGCCGCAGCGCCAGTCCCCACCGCGTGCCGGCCATACCCCATTGCAGCAGCAGCGCCAGCACTACCCCGAGCAAAAACAAGGCATTGATCTGCAAGGCATGTTGCAACTGCAGATTGCTGCTCCAGCCACCGAGATTGATCGACGGCAGCATCGCTGCCTGCGGTTGGATGAAGGGTTTGCCGAGGAAGAATGCCAGACCGGTGCCCAGTAGCATGAGCGCGATACCGAAGGCGATGTCGTTGACACGCGGCAGCGAACAGACCAGGCCGTGCAGCGTGCCCAGCAACAAGCCAGAGCAGCCGGCCGCCAGTACGCCCAGCCAGGCCGAGCCGGAAAAATACGAGACCGCATAACCGGTCATGGCACCGCAGACCAGAATCCCTTCCAGTCCCAGATTGACGCGTCCACCTTTCTCGGTGATGCATTCGCCCAGACTGACGAACAGGAATGGTGTACCGACCCGGATGGCACCGGCAAACAGGGCCAGCAGCAGGGTAATGAATTCGCTCTCAGACATGGCTGGCCTCACTCGCGGGAAGTGCCGTATTCGGCGTCGTTTCTTGCCAGCGCAGTTTCAGCGCTGCCAGACGGCCGCTGATGGCTTCCCATGCCAGCAGGTTGCAAAACAGCAGTCCCTGCAACACCAGCGTAGTAGCGTCAGGCAGGTCAAGGCGTCGTTGCAGCAGGCTACCGCTGGCTTCGACGCCGCCGATGACAATTGCACAAACGATGATGGCCAACGGGTTCTGACGTGCCGCGAAGGCCACCAGGATGCCGCTGAAACCATACCCGGCCAGCAATGCACTGTTGGCGCTACCATGTACGGCGGCCACTTCAAACATGCCGGCCAGTCCGGCGGCCGCGCCGCCCATGGCGCAAGCCAGTAGCAGCAGACGATTGACCGGTAGTCCGACCAGTCGCGCGGTGCGCACATTGCCGCCGACGATGGCCATGGCAAAGCCGCTCACGCTATGGCGCAGGAACACCCAGGCGGCAAGACAGGCCAACCCTCCCCACACCAGTCCCCAATGTACTTCCATACCGGGCAAGGGATTGATCAGATAGGCGTCCGGCAGCGGCAGCGTGGATGGTTTGTTAAGGCTGGCCGGATCGCGCAAGGGGCCTTCCACCAGATGTTTGAAGATGGCAATGGCGAGGTAGGACAGCAGCAAACTGGAGATCGTCTCATTGACCCCGCGCCATTGCCGCAAAGCGCCGCACAGGGCAATCCACACACCACCTGCGATCATCGCCGCTGCTGCCATGGCCGGCAGCATCAGCCAGGGCGACCAGGGCGGCAACCAGGATGGCAGCACCGCCGCCGCCAGTCCGCCCATGGCCAGTGCGCCTTCGCCACCGATGACGATGAGCCCGACCCGCGCCGGCAAGGCCACGCATAGCGCCGTGAGCAGTAAAGGGGCAGCGCGCTGCAAGGTGTTTTGCCAGGCGAAGGAGGAGCCGAAAGCGCCCTCGAAAATCAAGCTGCAGGCCTCACCGGCAGGGCGTCCCTGTAGTGCCAGAAACAGCACGAACAGCAGCAGTGTGCCGCTTAACGCACACAGGGTGGGCAGCAGCGGGGTTGCGCTGATACCCAGTCGAATGGCCAGCCTACGCGTCGGTGTCATCGCAAGTTCCCTATGGGCCCGGAGGCATAATCAACTCAGCAACGCAGTAAGCAGATTTCATACCTGGCCGACGACACCGGCCACCAGATAATTCATCTTTTCCAGTGTCACATCGGTCTGTACCAGCGTGGTGCCGGCCGGGATCACGACGGCACCCTTGTTGTCCTTGATCGGGCCGCTGAAGATCTGGAATTTGCCGGCCAGCATCTGCGCCTTGATGTCCTCGGCCTTCTTCTTTGCCGCAGCGCTCACGACCGCGCCGTAGGGTGACATCTTGACGAAATTGTCTTTCAGGCCGCCGCGCAGGAAATTGATCATCGGCTTGCCTTCCAGCGTCGCTTTGACGATCTCGGTATAAGGCGTGACCCAGTTCCACTCGGCACCGGTGAGATAGCCCTTGGGCGCCAGCGCGGCCTGACTGGCGTGATAGCCGCAGGTCATGATGCCGCGCTTTTCAGCGGTTTCGACGATCACCTTGGGACCGTCGACATGGCAGGTGATGACGTCGCAGCCCTGGTCGATCAGGCTGTTGGCGGCTTCGGCTTCCTTCACCGGCAGCGACCAGTCGCCGGTGAAAATGACGTGAGTGGTGATGGCCGGATTGACCGACTGTGCGCCGAGAGTGAAGGCATTGATATTGCGCAATACCTGGGGAATTGGTTTGGCGGCGATGAAGGCCAGTTTTTTGCTCTTGCTCATATGGCCGGCGACGATGCCGCTCAGGTATTCGCATTCCTCGATGTAGCCGAAGAAGCTGCCCACATTCAAGGGATGCTTGCCCTGGGTCCACAGACCGCCGCAATGCGCCAGTCGCACCTTGGGATATTTTTCAGCGATCTTGAGCACATGCGGATCGAAATAGCCGAATGAGGTCGGGAAGATCAAGGATGCGCCGTCCTGCATGATCATGGCTTCCATGGTCTTTTGCACGGCCACGGTTTCCGGCACTTTTTCTTCTTCGATGACCTTGATGCCGGGCATTTTCTTGATCATGGCGGCCGCTTGCGCATGCGACTGGTTGTAACCGAAATCGTCGCGTGCGCCGACGTAGATGAAACCAACCGTCAACGGTGTTGCGGCCAGCAGATCCAGCGGCAGGGCAGCGCCGAGTGCAGCGGCACCGGTCAGTTTGAGAAAGTCACGACGATGAGTCATCTTTGGCTCCTAAGAAGAAAAATGTGGGTGGGCAACGACGCGAAATCAGGTTTGACGCGGTGGCTGAACACTGGCCTCACGCCTGACTTCACGCTGAAAAATTTCCAGACTGTGTTTTTTTGCTGCAATGAAACTGGCTTGCGACAAGGTGGCGATGGTGCGCGGACGGGCATCGTAGTAGTGCAGGATGTCGGCCACTTTGGTCGGACGTTTGCTCAGCAACAGGATGTCGTCGGCCAGGTAGACGGCTTCTTCCAGATCGTGCGAAACCAGCACCATGGTGGTGCCGGTCTGCATGAAGACTTCCTGCAGTTTTTCACGAATGAACAGGGTCATTTCAAAATCCAGCGCCGAGAACGGTTCGTCCAGAAACAGCACCTCCGGCCCCGGCGCCAAGGCGCGCATGATGGAGGCAGTCTGCTGCTGACCGCCCGACAGTTCATAGGGATAACGCTGCAGATCGAACTTGACGTCGAAGGAGCTCACCAGTTCATCGACCCGATGGCCGATTTCGGTTTTGGATTTGCCTTCCAGCTTGAGTGGATAGGCAATATTGTCGATCGTGCGCAGCCACGGAAACATGGCTTCGCGGTAGTTCTGAAAGACATAGCCGATCTTGGTGTCTGCCAGCGATTTGCCGTCGAACAGAATCTCGCCGGCATCAATCGGGATCAGGCCGGCGATCATGTTGATCAGGGTCGATTTGCCGCAGCCGTTGGGGCCGAATACCGACACGATCTTGTGTTTCGGAATATCCAGATTGAAGTTCTCATACAGCGGCCAGCCGGCGAAGTACTTGGTCAAGCCGCGGATGGTGATGTGCGTGCCCGGCGGCCCCGGTACGAAGGCGGTTTCTGCAGTGCTCAACTGCATGGAAGGACTGACGATGGTATTCATCTTCCGCTCCAGTGGACGATACGTTTTTCGATCACGATGAACACCACGTTCAAGGCGTAGCCGAGCGCGCCGGCAGCCAGGATGGCGGCGTACATTTCGCGTACATTCAACACTTGCTGGGCATCGATGATCTTGTGGCCGAGACCGTTCTCGGAACCGATGAACATCTCCGCCACGATCACGATTACCAGTGCCATCGACACCGCGCTGCGCAGACCCACGAAGGTCGCTTGCAGGCTCTCCCACAACAATACATCCTTGAAGACCTGCCACGACGATGCCCCCATCACCCGCGCCGCCATGACGCGTTGCTTGCGCGCATTCAGTACGCCATAGGCGCTGTTGAACAGCACGATGAGCAGCGCACCGAAGGCGGCAATGGCGACCTTGTTGATGTCGGAGACGCCAAAGATCAGCAAAAACAAAGGGATCAATGCTGACGATGGCGTCGAGCGAAAGAAGTCGATTAAAAACTCGACGCTGCGGTAGGCACGTTCGTTACTGCCCAGCAGCACACCCAGCGGCACACCGATGACGGCGGCGATGACGAAGGCTTCCAACGTACGTGCCAAGGTCACCAGAAAATCGGTCAGCAAGACACCGCCGGCCAACCCCTTGACCAGAGTGATCAGTGTGGCCGTCGGTGTCGGTAGCAAGATTGCCTTGATCCAGCCGGCGCGCACCACCAGATCCCAGATCACAAACAACACGATAGGTCCAAGGAGTGGCAACAGCTTGCCGTAGGCATTGGCACGGCGTTGTTTTGTCAGCACAGCAGAAGAATTGGCCATGATCTTTAGCCCTTGTAGAGCAGGGTATCGACCACCACACGCGAGCTGAAGATGCCCTTGTCGACGAACAGGTCGTAGAACTTTTGGAAATAGGCGATATCGCTGGCCTTGAACTCGTTGTAAAGCATGTAGGAGGCTAGCGGCACTTCTTTGGTGAGAGGCCCTTCGATGGCGGTGTAGCCTTTCAGGTAGGGGCGGGCCTGATCAGGATTGCTGCGAATCAGGGCGATGCCTCGGCTATAGGCGGCGATGTATTTCTTGGCTTCGACCGGATGCTGTTTGATGAACTCAGTGGTCAGCGTGGCCGCACCGCCATGCCAGGGTGCCAGCGGATCACCCAAGATGTATTTGGCGATCACCCCGGCTTCCAGCACCTTGGTCGTGTTGTTGAGGCGGCCGATGGTGCCGGTCGGCTCTAGCGTATAGACGGCGTCGACCTGACCTGCCGCCAACGCGGCGACGTGCTGACCGATCGGCAATTCGATCACGCTGACGCCACTTGCACCGGCGCGCTCAAGCACGGTCTTGGCCAGCGTGACGTTCTGGATGCCGGGACCGGAGGCGACTTTCTTGCCCTTGAGTTCGGCAATCGATTTGATGCTGCTGTCTTTGGCGACCAGGAATTCGTCGAGTACGTAGTGCGCATTGCTGGGGTTGGTCGCAATGATCTTGAACAAGCCTGGCTGGGCGATTTCACCGATGGCCAGATTGCCGGCGCCGGTGCCGTTGGCAGAGCCGTCGGCGCGTCCCGACAACATGGCTTCCATGACTTGCTGGGCGCCGGCGAATTTAATCGCTTGCACATCCAGACCGGCTTGTTTGAAATAACCGGCTTCCATGGCCGCATAAAAGGGCAGGCCGGCGGCCACCGGCCAGTAGCCGATCCGGATCGGAACCGTTTGCGCACGCACGATGGCCGGTGCCGCGCTCCAGACCAGCGCAGCGGCGGTGGTCTTGGCGACTGCCGCCAGCACGCGGCGCCGGGCCGGGCGAAGTACGGGCGTTTGATTGCGGATGATTTTTTTCATGTGTACTCCGTGACAGAAAGTGGATGTCAGATCTTGGTGGCGAGATAGGCGCACCAGCCGCCGTAACTGCTGATGTCGCGGGCGTTGTTCAGGGCCGCCGGTTCGCAGATAAAACCCTTGACGCTGCTGCCATCGGCCAGCTCCATGGTGCCGATGCCCAGCGGTGCCGGAATCGCGGCCACGAAATTGCCGAAATGGCGCAACGGCATTTCCCACACTTCGGTCACGATGGCTGCGCCGTCTTCGGTGCTGTCTACTCGCACCAGACCAGGTTTGGGCGGTGTGGTGGCGGCCAGGGCGTAGAGCCGGTAATGACGGGAGGTCGTGGTGCGTGCCTGCAGGCGGGCGCCGGCTTCCAGCAATTGCCAGTTGAGCGGTTGGCCGCTCAAGTGAGCACCGACAACGCCAAGCTTGACGGTGGCTTCATTGAAGGGCAGCGGTGCGGCGGCGATGGCATCGGCCTGCGCGGCGCCGCCCAGAGCCTGCTGGAACTGCGCACCGGCTTCTGCCAGCAGATGGTCGGCACCGGCCGGGCCGACCAATGTCAGGCCGGCTGGCAAGCCATCGGCACGAGACACGGCCGGAATCGCCAACGCTGCCATATCCATCAGATTGACGAAGTTGGTGTAATAACCCAGTTGGGCATTACGGCCCACAGGATCGGCCAGCACTTCAGCGATGGTCGGCATGTTGGGGGTGGTTGGCAGCAACAACAAGTCGCTGTCGCGCAACAGGTTTTCGGCTTCGCGGCGCAACTCGGCCAGACGGTATTGCGCATTGAAGGCATCGACGGCGCTGTAGTGATCGGCTTGCGCAGTGATGTCGCGCACCACGGGATGCACATCGTCTTGATGGGTGTCGAAAAAATCGCCCATGGCAGCGCGTCGCTCGGCGACCCAAGGGCCCTGATACAGCAATTGTGCAGCGGCAACGAAGGGCGCGAAAGGAATCCGGTGGATGCTGACGCCGGATACAGTAGCGATTTTTAGTAATGCCTGTTCGTAGGCTTGACGGGCATTGTCGTCACCAAAAAATTCCGCCTGGGCTGGTACCGCGATGCGATAGCCACGGCGCTTGACACCAAGCATGGCCGGTCTGCGCGAATAGGCGTCGGCGTCATCGAACGCAGCGGCGCTATGTAGCACGCGCCAGGCGTCGGCGACGTCATGGGCGAAGATGGAAATGCAGTCGAGCGTGCGGCAAGCGGGAAATACGCCCTTGGCGCTCAATAGTCCGCGTGTCGGTTTGAGTCCCACCAACTGGTTAAAGCCAGCCGGTACCCGACCGGAACCGGCGGTATCGGTGCCCAGTGCAAAGGCCACCTGACCCAGTGCGACGGCCACCGCCGAGCCTGAGCTGGAGCCGCCCGAAACGTATTCTGGATGCAGGGCGTTGCGCACGGCGCCATAGGGCGAGCGCACGCCGACCAGACCAGTGGCGAACTGGTCGAGATTGGTTTTGCCGATCAGCAGGGCGCCGGCTTGCAGTAGACGTGCTACTGCCGTGGCGCTGCTGGCGGGCTGGTAACTGAACGCCGGACAGGCCGCCGTTGTAGGTAGTTCGGCTACGTCGATATTGTCTTTGACGGCAAATGGAATACCAAACAAAGGCAGGGTTTCAAACACCGCTTCACCCTTGATCTGCAACATCAGATCGAGCGCTGCGGCTTGTTGTTTGAGGGTCTTGGCCGGCACGCGGCTGATCCAGACTTCGCTACGCTCGGATTTTTCGATCTGTATCAGCAATTCGCCGATCAGCTTGCCCGGCGTCAAACTGCCATGGCGATAGGCGGTCAGTAAATCGGCAATCGTGCGGTGCACAGCAAAGGCTGGCTTGGAGATGGACGCTGTCATGGTTATATTCATTCTTGAATACAAGATGAAAAATATAAAGCAGGTAGCGTGCCAACATCGGTGTGCTGGACGTTTTGTTATTTAACTTATTGATTTTAAATGCTTGTTTGTTTGTGTTGCCCGAGGCTGGCGAGCGTGAGATGCACTCATTATTGGCGACGCATGCGCAAATTTGAGGAGAGTGCTCAATGTTGGTGTGACGCGGCAGGCCAAACTGGTGCCTGCCGGGGAGGCGCGGAATTACATTTCGCCCCAGATTGCATTGAGTGCCGCCAATGCGGCCAGACCGGCAGTTTCAGTACGCAGTACACGCGGCCCCATGGAGAGCATTAAAGCGCCATGCTGACAGGCAAGATTTTCCTCGGCTTCGGAAAAACCGCCTTCCGGACCGATCATCAGGCACAAGGCCTGGGCTGGCTGATGGCGCGCCCAGGTGGACAGCGTATCCTCGCCGCGCGGCGACAGCAGAATGCGCTTGTGCAGATCGCTTTGCCCGACCCAGCCGTTAAAGTCGGCCAGCGGCGCCAGTTGGCTCAGGCGATTGCGGCCGCTCTGTTCCGCCGCTGCCTGGATGATGCCTTGCCAATGGCTGTGCCTTTTTTCGGCGCGTTCACTATTGAGGCGCACCACGCAACGTTGTGCCGCCAATGGCTGGATGGCGGCGGCGCCCAGTTCAACGGCTTTTTCAATGATCCAGTCCATCTTGGACGCTTCCGGCAGCGCTTGCGCTAGCGTAATGCCGTAGGGTAATTCTGCCTCACGCGGAGAAAAGGTCTTGACCTCGGCGCTCACGCGCTTCTTCTCGATTTGGGTAATCACGGCAGTGTATTCGCCGCCTTCGCCATTGAAGAGGGTGATGGCGTTGCCAAGTTGCATGCGGATCACCTGGATGTGATGGGCAACGGCATCGGGTAGTGTCAAGACGGTGCCAATGGCAAGCGCGTCGGAGCAATAAAAGCGGGGCATGATCAAGTCATCCTGAACAAAAAAGCAATAAAACGGCCGGCGTGGTGGTGCTTGCTCGTGTATTTCGAAATAGTGTTGATAATTTGTAAAATAATTTTTATTTATGCATCGGTATAATTTTTTGGTGTTTTGAGGGTTTTGACGAGGTCAAAATCCCTGATTTGCCGCCAATCAGGCCTAAAGGGATGTCCCGATTTTAATTCTTGAGACTTCTCTCTGGTAAAATACTTGCCTCATCTGGCAGGCTCCGGGTTTGCTCCCAGGCCGCTGGCAAGGCAATTGAAAAGGACTTGAAATGTGCGTAGTGGGCGCCGTAGCAAACGATATTGCATCGCGACGGCACCGCGCGTGGATTTTCTGTCCGCACACCGCAACTCTTTGACATCGACATGACTTCCACACTCCCCACCGACAAGATGGCCAATGCGATTCGCGCTTTGGCAATGGACGCAGTACAAAAAGCTAATTCAGGCCACCCGGGCATGCCGATGGGGATGGCGGAGATTGCCGTCGCGTTGTGGGCCAAGCACTATCGTCACAATCCGGCCAATCCGCACTGGGCCAACCGCGACCGCTTCGTGCTCTCCAACGGCCACGGCTCCATGCTGCAATATGCCTTGCTGCATTTGACCGGTTACGATCTGCCGATGGAAGAAATCAAGAATTTCCGTCAACTCCATTCCAAGACTGCCGGCCATCCGGAAGTACATGTCACACCGGGCGTTGAGACCACCACCGGTCCGCTCGGCCAAGGCCTGACCAATGCGGTCGGCATGGCGCTGGCAGAAAAACTGCTGGCCGCTGAATTCAACAAGCCCGATCTGGCCGTGGTGGACCACTATACCTACACCTTTGTCGGCGACGGTTGCCTGATGGAAGGCATTTCGCATGAAGCCTGCTCACTGGCCGGCACGCTGCGTCTATCCAAACTGATCGTGCTGTATGACGACAATGGCATCTCCATCGATGGTCACGTTGAAGGCTGGTTCAAGGACGATACCCCCAAGCGTTTCGAAGCGTATGGCTGGAATGTTATTCCCGCCGTCGATGGTCACAATGTGGAAGCCGTCAATGCCGCGATTCATCAAGCCAAGCTGGCCGACAAGCCGACGCTGATCTGCTGCAAAACTGTCATCGGCAAGGGTTCGCCGAACCTGGCCGGTACTGACAAGGTGCACGGCGCGGCGCTGGGCGACAAGGAAATTGCCGCCGTGCGTGAAGCGCTGGGTTGGACTGCAGCACCGTTCGAAATCCCTGCCGAAATCTATTCCGCCTGGGATGCCAAGCTCCAGGGCCAGCAGTTGGAAACGGAATGGAACAAGCTGTATCAGTCT
>Ga0209913_1001476_pt1 | contig 12774 bp, 13 predicted proteins | sample PersoiDNA2013203_FD_185805 | JGI IMG/M metagenome (GOLD analysis project Ga0209913, IMG submission 185805) | Permafrost soil microbial communities from the Arctic, to analyse light accelerated degradation of dissolved organic matter (DOM) -... | ecosystem: Environmental > Terrestrial > Soil >... | reverse complement strand
CGCGGGGTTACGGGGTGTCCATGGGCGACTTGCTGATGGTGGCCGAGGATGTGGCTCAAGGACGTCTGAGCCTGCCGTGGCCGACCGCCGTCGACAGTGGTGAGAAATATTACCTGGTTTGGCCGAAAACCCGACCGGGCGGGGAGCGTTTGCGGCGGCTCAGTGATTTCCTTCAGGGCGAGGTCGCGGCCATGGTCCTGCCCGATGTCGAGCGACTGGGCTGATACGTTGTTTTTGGCGGCCACTGATATCCGTCCAAATAACTCAAGTATTCGCTGACGCCGCCGAATCTACCGACATGGAACCGCCGTCCCAAGCGGTTCGCTCATATTTTGTTCATTGGAAATGTTTCCGTGCGGCCTGACAGTACTCACAGGATTCGCCGCCCGCCCAGGAGCCCCATCATGTCTCGACCTCGTGCCCGAATAGCCTCGCAACTAGGGCTGGCACTCGCCGTTATCCTGGCGCTGGTGATCAGTGGCAGCACCGTGTTTGCCCTGCGTTCGCTGGACTCGGCCAACCTCGACACCCGCGAAGAACACCTGGCCAGCGAAGCGCGCCTGCTGGCCGACCAGTTGAACACTTTCCACGGCACCTTGCGCGAAAGTACCCAGCGCCTGAGCGGGTTGTTCGAAAGACGTTTCAGCAGTGGCCTAAGTGTGCGTCCCGAGCAAATGATCGCCGTGGGCAGCGTGCAAGCTCCTGGCCTGTACTTGGGCAATGAACTGCTGAACAACAACTTCACCGAGGTGGATGCGTTCAAACAGATGTCCGCCTGTTCGTGCGCAGTGGTGAGGACTTCGTCCGGGTCAGCACCTCCCTGACCAAGCAGGACGGCAGCCGCGCCATCGGCACCTTGCTCGATCACCAGCATCCGGCCTACCAGCATTTGCTGGCGGGTCAGGCGTACGTCGGGCGGGCGCTGCTGTTCGACCGTTCCTACATGACCCAGTACACACCGGTACGCGATGCTGACGGCAAGGTGATCGCGGTGCTGTTCGTCGGTTTCGACTACACCGATGCGCAGAATGCCCAGTTCGACAACCTCAAGCGCTTCCGCATCGGCACGGCCGGCTCCCTGGCTTTGCTCGATGAGCAGAAACATTGGCTGGTGCCACCGGCCGGGGTGACGGATCTTGCACAGGCAATCCCGGTGGTTGTCGATCTGCTCCGGCAACCGGGCCATGGGCACTTCTGGAGTGACAAGAGCGAGGACTTCTACAGCGTGGCGGTGACCTTTGAAGGGGGGCCGTGGACCGTAGTGGCCAGCATGCCCAAATCCGAGATCCGCGCCGTGACCTGGAGTGTCGGCATTCAGTTGGTGATCGGCAGCCTGCTGGCCATGCTGCTGGCGGTCGGCGCGGCGATCTGGCTGCTGCGTAGCAAGTTGCGGCCCTTGGGCGACTTGGTGCGCCAGGCGCAAGCCCTGGGGGCCGGGGATTTGAGCGTACGCCTGGATGTGTCCAGCGATGACGAGATCGGCCAGTTGGCCGACAGCTTCAACCAGATGGGGCAGGCGCTGTCCTCGATGGTCGAGCACATCCGCAAGGCGGCTGCCGAGGTCAGCAGCCGTGCCCATGTACTCACCGGCTTGTCCGGCGGTGCCTATGAAGGGATCGAACAGCAATCCGGCGAGATCAGCAGCATGGCCGGCGCGGTAGAGCAGTTCAGTGCCACCTCGCTGAATATCGCCGACAACATGGGTAATACCGAGCGGCTGGCCCAGGAAAATGCCCGGCAGACGCGCATCGGCCGTACTGCCATGGAGGAGGCTTCGACGTCTCTTGAACAGATTGCCGGGGCCCTCGGCAGCACGGCGCAGGTGATCAACGCGCTGGGGCAACGTTCCGAGGAAATCGGCGGGATTGTCGGGGTGATCACCTCGATTGCTGATCAGACCAACCTGTTGGCGCTGAACGCGGCCATCGAAGCGGCCCGTGCCGGCGAGCAGGGCCGCGGCTTTGCCGTGGTGGCGGATGAAGTGCGTAGCCTGGCGGGACGTACCCGTGAGGCCACCGACCAGATCTCCGGGATGATCCAGAGCATCCAGCAACAGACCGGCCACGCCATCAGCACCATGGAAGAGGGCAATCGACTGATGCAGGAAGGCCTGTCACGCAATGCCAATGTGGCGTCGGCCCTGGCGCAGATCGACGAACAGAGCCGGTCGGCCGGGCAGCAGTTCGCCGTCATCACCAGCGCAACGCAGGAGCAGAGCAACACCGCGACCCAGCTCAGCAGCAACCTGCAGGGCATTGCCCTGGCCAATAGCGAGCAGCGCGAAGTCGTCTCCAACCTGGCGCTCACGGCCCGGGAGCTGGAGACCCTGGCAACGGAGCTGCGCCAGGAAGTGGATCAGTTTCGCTGAGGACGGTGCGGCTCAGTTCAGCGTTGCTGGTGTATCGACAAAGGCCTGTTCCACTGCTCGGGCAATACGCTCGCCCAAGTCCGGCCTTTCGATAAATAGCGGGTAACGCTTGATCAGCTTATTCGAAAGGCTCCCTCCGTTCTGACGCACTGCCCGGATGATCTGGTCGAGTTCGTTGTCCGGAGCTTCCATGAATTGCTTTATCGCATGCCGAGCGTTGTCATTGGCCTGTAAGAAGCGGGCTTCCAGGCGCATCTCCTGAGAGATGGTGTCGTCGATGACTCCGGCCAGGTAGAGCGTGTGCCGGGTCAGGTCCGGGTAGCGCCATGCTGGCAGCGCCTCATCATAGGCGCTGAAGTGAAGGTTGTAGTGCACGCCGTCCTCGGCCTGAAGCGTTTCGCCGAAGCGTGTGTGTTCGGCGTACCGGCGCATCAGCGGTCGTGAGAAGGTTTCCAGTACTCGATCATATGCGGCCTTGTTCTGTGCGCTATGGGTGATACTGGCCGAGACCGGCAGGATAAGAGGGGCGGCCAGTACACTGTCGCGGCGTAAGACATCGTTGATCAGGAACCTTGAGATGCGTCCATTACCATCCGCCATGGGATGGACATAGACAAACCCGAAGCAAGCGACGGCTGCCCTGACTATGGATGATTTGCCCCGGCTTTTCTGCAGGAAGCTACTCAGCCCTGCAAGCATTGGGCGAGTGTGATCCCAGTGGGGGGCGATGTAGTCGACGACGGGTTGGTAACGTGCTGTATGGCCGACATAGACGGGAGAGCGACGAATACCGTAACGCAAGGCTGACTTGCCGAGAATTTCGCGTTGCAGTACTTCAAGTGTGCCTGGGTCGAAAGGGTTGTCATGTACACCGCATTCATTCTCCATCACAGCGGCGAAACGTCGAATCCGGTCCTCTTGATCCTGTTCATGCTCTATCAGGAAGCTGGCTCGGCTTTCCTTGATCGGTTGGCCAAAAAAACGATTAATGCAATCATGGTTGAGCGTTTTTTGATCGGAGTTAAAATTTGGCAGGTGAGTGTAAAAACGATTATTCACGTTCAAAAACGATTAAAAATTAAGATTTTTTAAAAAAACGATTAAAAATCGCCTTAATAGTCATCGATATGGCGAATTGATCTCATGGCTGACGCTCGATCACGCTACGCGCTCATCGTGTAAGCAAATTTGTCTGGCTGACTTGCTGAATCGTTTCATCAGCGCTATAAAAGTCGGACAATTCCAATAAGGACAGCCCATGACTTCCCTCCGCTTGCTCTTCGGTGTCACCGCCCTGACCGCTGCTTCCCACGCCATGGCCTGGGACTACGTGCTGCTCGACAGCGACACGCCCGCGCAGAACCGGCAGGTCACCAGCCAACAACTGGGGATCAAGACCGCCAAGCCCTTCTCCATCACGATGCGCACCTTGCACGGCGGCCGTCAGGAAGGGGTCAGCATTGTCGATATCGACAACGGCACGATGAAACTCTCTGTGGTCCCGACGCGGGGCATGAACGTCCTGCACGCGTCCGTGGGCAATGTGCGTATGGGCTGGGATTCGCCGGTCAAGGAAGTGGTCAATCCGGCCTTTATCGAGCTCAACGGTCGCGGCGGCCTGGGTTGGCTGGAGGGTTTCAACGAGATGGTGGTGCGTTGCGGCTATGAGTGGGTCGGGCATCCGGGGCTCGATAACGGTGAGCTGCTGACCTTGCATGGTCGGGCGGCGAATATTCCGGCCAGCAAGGTCACCCTGCATATCGATGAGCAGCCGCCTTACGCCATTCGTTTGCAAGGCGAGTTGAAGGAGCAGGCGTTCAAGAAGGTCGACTTCTCGGTGGTTACCGAACTGTTGACGGTGCCTGGGAGTGTGAGCTTTGCGCTCAACGATACGCTGACCAACAACGGTGATTATCCGAAGGAATACCAGGCGCTGTATCACAGCAACTTCAGCACTCCATTTCTGGAGCAGGGCGCGCGTTTCGTGGCGCCGGTGAAGCAGGTCTCGCCATTCAACGACAAGGCCAAGGGCGATCTGCCGGACTGGCAGACCTATCGCGCGCCGACCAAGGACTATGACGAGACCGTCTACAACGTCGTGCCGTATGCGGATGCCAAGGGCGACACCTTGGCGGTGTTGCACAACAAGGCCGGCAGCCTCGGGGTTTCGCTCGGGTTCAACACCCAACAACTGCCGGTGTTCTCACTGTGGAAAAACACCGATACCCAGGGCCAGGGTTATGTCACTGGGCTGGAGCCGGGGACCAGCTTCTCCTATAACCGCCATTACCAGCGTCCGCTGGGGCTGGTGCCGACCATCGAGGCCGGGCAGAAACGCCAGTTCCAGATCAGTTACAGCCTGCTGGCGGACAAGGCGGCTGTGGATAAGGCGGTGCAACGGGTGACACAGATCCAGGACGGGCGCAAGACGGAGGTGCGGGGCACGCCGTTGGTGGATTTGAGCAAGGAATAACCCTTTGGGGGATGGGCTGGCCGATAACGCAATGTTTCGGTCAGACCTTGTTCAAGCGATGTCTTGCCTATTGGGACACTGGCCGATACTGAAGCGCTTCGGCCAGATGCTCCCTGCTTATATTTTCCACCTGTTCCAGATCCGCCAAGGTGCGCGCCACCTTGAGCAGTCGATGGGCTGCCCGTAGCGAAAGCGTCAGCCGTTCACAGGCCGTCTCCAGCCACTTTTCATCGCCTGTGGATAACTTGCAGTGCGTGCGCAGCGCCGGTAAGTCGAGAAACGCGTTGGCGCACCCCTGACGCTGTTGTTGACGTTGTCGGGCTTCGGCGACCCGGGCGGCGGCCTGGTCGGTGCTGTCGCCGTCCTGCTGGCTGGGGCTGAGCGCCGTGGCTTCGCGGGCGACGGTCAGGTGCAGGTCGATACGATCCAGCAATGGGCCGGAGAGTTTGTTGCTGTAGCGCTGGATCTGTTCCGGGGTGCAGCGGCAACGTCCACTGGGGTCGCCAAGATATCCACAGGGGCAGGGATTCATCGCCGCCACCAGTTGGAAGCGTGCGGGGAAGCGCACCCGGTCGCGGGCGCGGGAAATCACGATATGGCCGGACTCCAAGGGTGATATAATACTCACATATTTTATTCCCGAGTCGGCTCCATGCCAAACGCCTATGCTTATGTCCGTTATTCTTCAACCGTCCAATCCTCGGGCGATTCTGTAGATAGACAAATCAGTCCATTGAAAGCGTTCACCCTTGAGACTGGCGTTGAAGTTGTTGAAACGATCATCGATGAAGGTGTTTCATCATTTCGTGGGGATAACGCGAACAAAGGAAAGTTTAAAGAAGTATTGGCTCGCATAGATCGCGGAGTCATTCGGTCCGGCGATTACTTGGTAGTAGAGTCAATCGACAGGATTACCCGGCAACGAGTACTTGATGGCGTCGAGTTATTGCAAGGTATTTTGAAAAACGGAGTAAAAATCTATACAACCATCGATTTGCGATGCTACTCGTACGAAGACCCGGCCAAAGATTTTGAAAACCTGATTATGATCAGTTTGATTGCCAAGAGGGCAAACGAAGAGTCAGAAATAAAGTCTAAGCGACGGAGGTCTGCTTGGAATAAGGCGAAGTTGGCGGCAAGTGAAAGTAGTAAAAAGTTCAACGCACATAATCCGCCATATGGCTATTGCTATGATGTTGCAACTGATAAATTTGTTATTGTGGAAGAAGAAGCATCAGAAATACGAATGATATTTGAACTGTTGAAAACAATGGGTGTATCTAATGCAACGAGGCGGGTAAATACAAACTCAAAAAGAAAATGGACCGGGCGCCAAGTTTCTTTGATGATAGAGAGCAAGTACCCGTTGGGTATGTTAATGTCACAAAGACGTAATGAGAAAGGGAAGAAAATATTTATCGAGTATATAGAAGATTACTATCCAAAAATAATTACTCAGACAGCGTTCAATGAAGCTGTTGTTTCGATGCGGAAGCGTAAAGATAGAAAGCACTATGGCAACACTACCATAGGAAGTACGAATATTTTCAGGCATGTAATAAAGTGTGCTGATTGCGGCGAAACGATGGTGTTCGAGAAGCAAACTAACCAGAAAGGTATCCTGTACCCTTATTTTAACTGTTTTACTCGGAAGGAACTAAAAGGACAGTGTGACCAACGGTTCAGATTCGATTTGGCCTTCGGTATGCTTCTACACGCCATGCAGGCCATTACGTCGGAACCCACACCAGTCATTCGACGTTTCACGTATACCATGAATGAAGCAGAACGAAAAAGATGGGTGAAAGTAAGGGAGGCGCAATCGCCTACGCAAGGTATTACGTATAAAAAAATTCAGACTGATCCAAAAGAGCGTTCGGAACGCCGGGCGGGTATGGCTGTATTCGGTAATGATCTGAATTCGTTTTTGGCGGATGATAAAAGCTTACAGGAAATTTTGGGGAAAGAATTAGCTGCCGCATCGGAGATTCTGGCGGGGTTAAAAGGGACATATGAAAACTATGAAAAGTCGGTTGCCGGACTTGACGGGAACATTCCCAAAATCATAGTTAATAACATGAATAAATTGGAAGTGGATATTGATAATCAGTCCGAACTGGTGGATAAACTTAGTGGCGAGTACGGCGCGAGCGTTACCGAAATTAAGTTAACTACATATGAAGATGTCATCGAACGTTTCAGTACTGAAAAAGGACGTTTAGAACTGAACCAGTTTTTCAAATCTTCGGGGATTCAATTCAAATTCAGATACGATAAAGTTGCTAGAGGTCTTCACATGTGGGTAAGCCGGAAAGATCAAGAGATTTTAAGCGTGAGCGGAAAGTTTCCGCTTCATAAACCGCTTGCCCGTTTTGGTATCCCAAGACTGGCTGACCTTTATGAGCAAATATAACTTTAGGTGTTAATTCTGAACAGATGCGTCGAAGCATTTTATCCAAGGGAAATTTCTATGGGATTGTTTTTTTGTAACACTGATTTTTTATCTTTTGATATGACGGTACTAGGTACATGCTACCAACTAGCAGATACCGGTTATTGGATGGAACCATCGTTAACTTCACCCCGGTATGGGGTGTATACGCCAACTATAGGGTCAATGAGTCCCTGAGTTCGAACAGGATGGGTTTGGCGGTAGTCGGATCCGCAATAGGTGATCACTAACGGTCTGGATAAAACATAACCTTGTATCGGTTAAAGGTGCGTATATCTAACATGGGCTTCAGGAGTCCTAACGTTGTATCGGTAACATCCTTCAGTTTCTCCATTATCAGCGCATCTGCGGCATACAGAATAGATTGCTCTTTGATTTCATCTAACAGATCAACCAAAAAAACGACATAGCTATCTTCCGTGCGCATACGCTGAACTGATAATTTAGATAAGAATAGCTCTTGTAGGGTTTTGAAAGTCTTTGGTAGAACCCACTGTTTGTTTGAATTATGCAATCTGCGCACAGTAACCCTTAGCTGTTCAAGGTCTACTAGCCATGTTATCTCGCGTTTGATATAGACTGTGGTTTGTACTGGTGCCATCTTAAAGTAAGAGATTAGTTGATCAGCGATTATGCTGTCGTTAATATTGTCAGTTAACCTGATTTCAAATTTTTCTCCAGCATAAAATAATATGGAGTTCAGTACTTTTTCAATTCGCAGCGCACTTTCTGATATGCTGTATATGTTGATGCCTAAGTTTGTCTGTTGGAAGTAAATGTCACCGTCAGTTGCAGGTGCTACGTGTTCCATGAATAGTGACTTTTGCAGTTGCCACAGCAAGATTGCAATATTATATGCAGAGTTCTCGTCTTGTGGTTGTGCGTCGGATACTGTGCGAAGAGTAACGGTTATTGATATTAGGTCGTCTAGGTTGCCCCATGGACCTGTATCGACGTTGGTTAGTGTGTAATCGCAATGTGTCGGTTTGTTGAGGGGGAATATTTTTTGGTAGAATTCATCCTTGTTTCTAAAAGTCATTAACGGTTTTGTAGTTGCCTCCAAAGATGTGAGCCGATCAAGGAATACAGCTCGATGTTTGAAATATTGATCGAACGTCTGCGCTGCTAGTTGTTGTTGAATGATAATATCGTGTTCTTCCTGTGCTTTTGCATTGTTTAAGTCTTGTTTCGCTTGTCTGGTATCTGATTTTGCTTGTTGTGTATACAGAAATAGCAACGTGGCTAGGGTTGCAATAGAACTTAACAGTGTAAAAGCACCCGATAACACTGAACCGAAACTGCCCCAGTCTGTGGCTTGTCGTGATATAGGCCCAAGATAATACCAGTAAGCCGCGAGAACACCTACGGAGACGAGGACGCCCAATGTAAGTAGTATCACGATTGCGGTAATCAGATTTTTTGAATTCATGTCATTCCAAAAAATAGGTGCGTGATGAGAATACCTGATGACGGGTATGCCCTGCGGATGTAGTTAATTATTACCACGTTGTAGGCCTTGGTGTATGAGCATTCTAGCCGCACGTTACAGGCACAGGGTAGTACACAACCCAAGCATGACAAGGCCCGCCGTATAAGGGCCGTTGAGACACCTTGCAATCAGGCTTTCATAGCCCTTTGTACTGTGCTTAAACCAACGCCCAAATCCTTTGCAACCTTGCGAAACGATGCGCCTTCAACCTGCATTGCCGACCTGATAGCCGCGTCATCAACGGTTTTTGCCCTACCTTTGTACTTGCCTGCTTCTTTAGCCTTGGTAATGCCTTCACGCTGCCGTTCCTTGATCATTGCGCGTTCGAACTGAGCAACACTACCCAGTAACGACAGCATCAGTTCCTGCATGGCGTTTGCTTCGCCAGTGAACAGCAATTGCTCTTTGTGGAACTGGACGCCGATCTTTCGAGCGTTCAAATCTCTGACCAGCTTCAACAGGTCTTCCAATGACCGGGCCAATCTGTCGATGGAATGAACGTGAACGGTGTCGCCCTCACGGATGAATTTCAGCATTTCTTGTAGCTGGGGGCGATCTGTCGTGGCCCCCGACACCTTATCTTCAAACACTCGGTCCAGCGTTGTGCCGTCCAACTGCCGAGCTGTGTTCTGATCAATCGACGACACCCGGACGTAGCCTACATTTGCCATTTTCTTACCTGTGTGTATTCATTAGATTCTAGATGTTTGGATTGTGCGCGTGTTCATTTCTAAAATCAACCCTATTGAACACGATTAAATGGGGGTTTTGTATTCACCGGTTTGTTGTCACATGGGTGTACCCAATTGGCTACATAGAGCTTGTACCAGCCAACGATGCAATCCCGGTATTGATGGCGTCCGCGTTGAGGTCGAGAGTTTCCAGTGCGGTGACGATGTTCTCGTGGGTATCCACGGAGCCTCTCGCCTTGATCCATAGGGCTACTTCTTCAAGTCCAGCAGCGATAGCATTCTGATTGATCAGCAGCAGTTCCAGCACATCGGCAATGGTGGCGTTATCGTCTGACATGGGGGGAGTCGTCCTTGAAGTGTTGAAATAGAAATCCTAGTTCAGATCGGGACAGGATGGTCTGGATTGCTCGTTTCTTCTGGCCGAAAGGCCCGAGTGCAATGGAGTAAGGCGTGAACTCACACTAGGTGAGTTGTTTTTCTGTCTATGTCTGCACGTTTCAAGAAATTTCGGTATTTACTAGTTCTTCAGTGGCTGTAACCAGTTCGCTTGGTCGGCACCCTAGCGCAGCTGACAGTTTGAAAATCGTCGTGATTGTGGGTTGGTAGATGCCACGCTCTAAAAAGCTGATGTAATTTCGCTGAAGCTCGGCTTGATATGCTAATTCTTCTTGGGTTAACCCCAAGTCTTTACGTTTGTTTTTCAGTGCTTTCCCAAATGCAGCTTCGATTTCCACGACGTTCCCCCGGCAAAGGGAAACCTTCGGGCACGGGGCCTGAAAAATCCTCATAGTATGCTATGAATTTCTGCCGAGTGATGGCACTATGGCGTCAAAACCGTCGCGTCTGACGATCTGCACCTATAAGGAGTAGTGATGAAGCTTCGCCCTATCTCGATTTTACTGATTGCGACGGGTGCTATGTGTGCCGCAGTCAACGCATTTGCCGATGACAAAGGCGACATTGCAAAACTGAAATCTGAATGCCCCAAGCTGTCACGACCGGTTAATGATTCTGGGTACGATGAACTAATTGATAAGATGTTAAAGAAAAATTCCATTAGCCAAGACTATACGTCCCTCTCGAATGATGTTGAGTTGGTTACGCTCTTGCGAACGTTGAAGAAACCTGAAAATCTTGATTTTGCACAAGACACCGTAGAAAGGGATTTCGGTTACTTTTCAGACATGTTCTCTATAGGAAAGAATGTTGATGAAACCTATCTGAACAATGCGTATAGATGCCATTTCGTTGAGGCTTATGTTGATGTGGGCTCCAAGGCCAATAAGGAATTAAAAAGTTACTTTCAGTGGCTTCTCAATCGAACCACAGAACACGTCAATCTTCTAGCAGCAGAGAAAGCTGATAAAGAAGATTATGCCAAAAGTGTTCGTGATGAAGAGAAATCCTATAAGAAACGTCTGCTGACCCCCAAAGGTAATGCAGCAACTGTAGGTGGCTTTAAGGTTACTGCGAATTCCTGTGTAGCACGTGGGAAAGTCGGAACATTAAACCCATTCTTAGAACCGAAAATCTGGAATGGTTCTAAGTTTCTGATTGTCGATGCCAGTTTTAAAAACGTGTCGACATCTAGCAAGTATATGTTTCCAGGTAGTGTGGTGGTTAGTAAAAATGGGAAAGTGTATAAGTTCGATAAATTCGAGATGGTAAATGAGAGCGGTTTTGGATCCGACGCCGAACCTCTGAATCCGCTAATTACCTATCGAACGAAATTAATCTTTCGAATTCCCGCCGATTTGACGGGGAAAATTGTCTGGCACCCGGACGAGCGTACGGATGATGTGACAGTTTCATGTGGGTCGATCTGAATGTTTTGTCTGTAGGGGGAGCGTTATGAGCAAAATCACATTGATGTTCGTTGTAATTCTGACTGGGTATGTACGGTTCGCATTGGCTGGTACTAAAACTAACCAGGAACCGGGTATCCTATTCTGGGTTTTGGCCGCTATCGTAGCACCGATGGTGATTTATTCGGCCAATAAGTGGAGGTTGTGGGGGATGGGGTTCAAATTCGGCATGGCCAGTAAGTCCACCTTTCTGTCATCAGTCAAGTGGACTTTTGTATCGGTGATTGTGACTTTTACGTCGGCTATAATACTATATAAGTTTGGTTAAAAGTACCGATGATTGATCATCTTCTAAGCGGCAAAGAAGTATTCCAGTGAATCGTGGTGGCAGTCAGCGATTAAAAGCTGGTCTGCCACTTCTTTGGGTTTCAATCTAGACGGTGAAAATCGTTTGTGGTTTTCACCTGTGCCAAACTGTTTGTCTCTAACCTTGCAGATATAGCTTAAATGGTAAAAAGCATTATCAAGCTCTTTGTGGATTGATCGGTTGACGACATGGTATCTAGATTCGCTCAGGGAGCCGCCTGAGAGTTTATTCCAGCGACGTTCTAACAATTCCCATGCGCCCGTACTAGGTTGGGTGTAAAGCGTCCCTATTCGAACTGTGGAGCTTACACCGACCATACAGTGATAATGCCCGTTCTTGGATTCGCCAACCTCTCTTGACCAGCAATAGATGACGTGTTTCTGATTTTCCCAAGAGGAGCTTGCGAAGTCTTCTTTAATTTGTTTGAAAAATTTACTGATCATCTGGTTGCCCGATGCGGCGGACACTTTATCCGTAACGCTAACGTGCAGTTCAAACACCAACAATGAAACTCTAGAGTGATGTGTCAGCAGCGCATTGATCTGGCCGAGCATAGGCCGGAGCATCGACTTGTACACCCCAAACTGTTTGAATTTTCCGGTATTGATTCGTAGACCTTCAAATTTACGGTTGAAGGTGATGTCATTTTTTCTTTTTTGCATCTTTGGCTTGTTCAATTCGTTTTGTCCTTGATGGTGGTTATCTCTCCTGTTGCCATGACCCTATTGGATATTACTAAGGAAGCAATCGCCCACACTTCGGCATAGCGCAGTGCGTCTGGGCTTGAGTAGGTTTCTAGTGTCGAAGAAACAGTGCAGAGGTTGATGGAATCTTATCACCGTTTTCGGTCGTTCTAAACAGATTAACCAGCGTTCAATTTGATGCAATAAAAAAATTAATTTAAGCCAAGGAATAGGCAAAAAATTGTCCGATGAAGAGGGCGAGTACAGCGTGATGAGGACCATATCGTCATTACATCGTTCTGATTTCGTCGGCATCGGATAGCTGTCAAGAATACTGTATATATATTCAGTATTTTGGTGATTAATTAATATGTGAGATATAGACATCCTTTGTCCAACGGTTCGCGCAAGACCTCCAATACCCGGCGGTCGAATTCCGGCAGTT
>Ga0209913_1001475_pt1 | contig 12781 bp, 9 predicted proteins | sample PersoiDNA2013203_FD_185805 | JGI IMG/M metagenome (GOLD analysis project Ga0209913, IMG submission 185805) | Permafrost soil microbial communities from the Arctic, to analyse light accelerated degradation of dissolved organic matter (DOM) -... | ecosystem: Environmental > Terrestrial > Soil >... | reverse complement strand
TTGAAGCGCAGGAAGGGATTTTCCGGTGAAGGAATCTCGCTGAAGTCGGGCCAGATCTGCCAGTTGAAGATGTGCTTGCGGATGATGTCCTGCGTGGCGCGTGTGGCGTGCATGGTCAGCGGTGTGTTGCGCTGGTCGCCGACGCTGTCGAGGATGAAGGGCAGGCAGGCAATGTGATCCAGATGCGAATGCGTGATGAAGACGTGGTCAATGGCGGCCAGTGCTTGCAAAGGCAGATCGTTCACGCCGGTGCCGGCGTCGATCAGGATGTCGCTGTCCACCAGCAGGGATGTGGTGCGCAGCGTGTTGCCGCCTATGCCGCCACTGCATCCGAGAATTTCTACGCGCATCGTCTGATCTGGATTGAAATGATGATTATTGCGACCGGAACACGTGTGTTCGTACGGAAATTTTCCGCGGTCCCCCGTAATGCTAATCTTGTATTTTTATGTCAAAGATTGCTGCCCGGAAGCAGAATGTGGCAATCTAGGCAACATCGTTCGATGGTAAGTTATCCGCCGGTCTAAATCAATAAAAAGCACGGACGCATCCAGCGAAACAACAGCAAAAAATGACGCAGGTCAAAGAACCGCAAACGGCAAAACGGTGGGGGAAATGACATTTCAGCATCTCATCGGTTGCGTGCAATGCGCGCTTGTGTCTCGTTGCAGTAACAGGCAGGAAAAAACCGCGCTGCTTGACACTTTGTTGTCAGCATTGAAGCGTATCTTTGCAGAATCACAAAGTACCGCAAGCAAACGTTTTTACTGCATCGTAGAACGCGATGCAGGCCAGCTATCTTGATTGAGCCGATGAACAACATGAAAAACCAGCATCTCGATATCGCCCACCGCCTGGAAAAGCTGACCGAACTCAGCGTGGCGCTCAGCAGCAACCGCAACATCCCGTTGTTGCTCGAGCGCATCCTGCAGACCGCGCGCAGCATTACCCTGGCCGACGGCGGTACGCTCTACCGCACGGTGGAGGACGAGGACAGTCTGGCTTTCTATATCTCGATCAACGATACCCTGGGCATGCATCAGGGCGGCAGCAGCGAGCAGAAGATCACCATCCCCAACATCCAGCTGACCCTTCCCGACGGCACCAAGAACCTCGGTGCCGTCGCCGCTTATGCCGCCAACACGCGCAAATCGGTAAACATCCCCGATGTGTATCAGGCCAAGGAATTCAACTTCTCCGGCATGCGCATGTTCGACGAAAAGTTTGGTTACCACTCGCAGTCCTTCCTGACCGTGCCGATGCAGGATCATGAGGGCGAACTGGTCGGCGTGTTGCAACTGGTCAATGCGATCGATCCGGACACCGGCAAGCCGCATCCGTTTTCTCAGACCGATCAGTACTTCATCGAAGCGCTGGCATCGCAGGCAGCCATCGCCATCACCAACCAGCAACTGATTTATCGTCTGGAAAACCTGTTCGAACATTTCATCAAGCTCATCAACATGGGCATCGATGAAAAATCGCCGCACACCGGCCGTCACTGCGAACATGTGCCTGAGCTGGCGATGATGCTGGCCGAAGCCGCGCACGCAACCACCGAAGGTCCGGTCGCAGAATTCCAGATGACCGAGCGCGATCGCCGCGAGTTGTGGGTGGCCGGTCTGCTGCACGATTGCGGCAAGATCACCACGCCTGATCACGTGGTCGAAAAATCGACCAAGCTGCAAACCATTTATGACCGTATCGGCCTGATCGACACGCGCTTTGAAGTCCTCAAGCGTGACGCTGAAATCGCCGTCCTCAAAAAGAAGCTGGAGCTGGGCGCTGCGCTCGACGCCGCACAAAGCGAAGCGATGGATCGCGAGCTGGCGGAACAATGCGCTGCGCTCGACGCCGACCGCAACTTCCTGCGCAAGGCCAACATCGGCAGTGAAGGCATGAAGCCGGAAGATCAGGATCACGTCACCGCCATCGCCGCACGCCAATGGCGCGGCCCGGAAGGCGATGTTATCCCGGCGCTGACCGACGACGAAATCACCAATCTGCGCATCCGCATGGGCACGCTCAACGATGCCGAACGTCAGATCATCAACAACCACATCGTCGTTACCATCAAGATGCTGGAGTCGCTGCCGTGGCCGAAGCAATTGCGTAACGTCACCGAATACGCCGGCGGCCACCACGAGCGTATGGACGGCAAGGGTTATCCGAAAGGACTTACACGCGACCAGATGTCGCTGCCGGCACGCATGATGGCGATTGCCGACATCTTCGAAGCGCTGACCGCTGCGGATCGTCCTTACAAGCGCGGCAATACGCTCAGCGAAGCGCTGGAAATTCTCGGCGGCTTCCGCCAGCGCGATCACATCGATCCGGATCTGTTCGACGTTTTCGTGCGCAGCAAGGTGTACGAAAAATACGCAGAGAAATTCATGCCTGCCAGCCAGATCGATGTCGTTGATCACAGCAAGATTCCTGGCTTCGTTCCCTGAAGCCGGGGCCACCGGATGCCGGACGGTTGAAGCCGTTCGGCGATCGCACCTGAACTCAGTGACACCTCACATCGCGTGCTGCGAAAAACAGCGCAGGAATTTCACCTGATGGAAACATCAACAAGCCGCGGCAATCCTTTACCACCCTCCGAAACTCTGTCGCCGACAATCTCTCCTGCCTCTCCACCGCCGTCACCATCGCCGTTACTGAGGCCGACTATCCTGGCTACATCGAAGGGTTCTTTCTTCCGCCGCCACCTGCGTGGCGACTATTCGCTGGCACGCTCTTACTGGTTGCATACGGTGGTGCTCGCTGTGCTGCTGCCAAGGCTGCTTGGCGTCCTCGTGATTCCTCTTTTTACCGATGGGCCGGCACGATATGGTGCTGCAGCAACCGTCGTGCTGCTGTTTGCCGGGTGGCTCGCCTGGGGCTGGGGGGCTTGGGGAACGTGGATGTCCGCGGGCAAGCACACGCAGCGTGGCGGCAAGCGCCTCTGGGCCAATGTTGCCCGCATCATTCTGATCTTCGGACTGGTCGGTACCGTCGCCAACGCTGTCAACATTCAGTCGGCATTGGGTGAATACCTGCGCACGGCGTTGGGCAAGCAATGGGGGCCGGAGACCACGTTTGAAGTGCGTGCGGACGGCCGTTCCATCCTGCTCAAAGGCGGCATAAATGACGACACCGCCGAGCGCTTCGTGAAGGCGCTCGATGCGGCACCCGGTGTGCATACGGTGGTGTTGCATTCCAGTGGCGGCTGGGTGACGCAGGGCCGCCGGCTTGCGAAGATCATTGCCGGGCGTGGATTGGATACCTATGTCGAGCAGGACTGCGCCTCGGCCTGCACCATTGCCTTCCTGGCGGGCAAGAGCCGGGCGGCGGATCCTGCGGCGCGTATCGGCTTCCATGCTTTTCATTCCATGGGTGGCTTCGATGAAAAATTCGCGCAGTCCACTGACGAAAAGCTTGCCCGCGAGACCTATGGCGAGGCGGGATTGTCGCCGGCCTTCATCGACCGTATTGTCCGCACCAGCCACGACGACGTCTGGTATCCCACTCACGATGAACTGTTGCGTGCCGGCGTGTTCACCCGTACCAGTCTGGGCGGCGAGACTGCGACGTTGGCCACGGCCGCGTCCACGCGGGAGAAGCTCGAGGAAGAATTCAAGAAGTCCGAAGTGTTCGACGTCTTGTCCGTGAAGTATCCGGATGATTTCAATCGTATCGTTGACGGCGCCTGGAAGAAGGCGCAGGACAAGCGGCCGGACAGTGAGATTGTCGCGGCGGCACGGGTGGAGTTGGGGGGGATGACGGGCCGGCTGCTGCCAATGGCGTCAGACAAGTCGCTGATGGACTTCCAGCATCTGTTGCTGGAGCGCGCTGAAGCCTTGCGACTGCAAAACAGCGAAGCTTGCGCAGCCACCTTATTTCCCGCAACACAGTCTGAGTCCGCGCGCACACGGGTGTCGTTGCCGCAGGAACTCGTTGACCGGGAAGCGCGTTTCACCGCCGCCATGATCCGCGACAGCAGTCCCGACAATCGCCAGACCTTCAGCAAGGAAGAGACGCAACAGACCGTTAGTTATTTATTGGCGTCGCTGACATCCGGGCAACAGCAGCTATTGCGATCGCCGCAATTGCGGGCGGCATCGCCAGACGCAACCTGCGCCATGGTGATCACCTATCTCCAGGCGATCGATGCGCAGCCGGATGTGCTTCGGAAGCGCACGTTGCGGGTGCTGTATGCGCAGCGTTGATATTGCTTACATGTTGATCGTGCTGGGCGATATGGTGTAATTGCAGAAAATCGGGATAAAACAAGGACAGCAACGTGCATCTGATCTGGCTGGAAGACTTCATCGAACTGGCGCGCACGCGCAGTTTTTCGCGGGCGGCGGAGAACCGTTTCGTCACGCATCCGGCATTTGGCCGTCGCATCAAGGCCTTGGAACAATGGGTCGGCGCCGAGCTGGTGGTGCGTTCGCATCCAGTGTCGCTGACGGCCGCAGGGCAATTATTTCTCGACGCGGCAACGCATTCGACAGATGTCTTGTATGCGGCGCGGGCGCAGTTGCAGGATGGATCGAGTCCGGTGGAGCAGACCTTGCGCGTGGCGACCGGCCGCACGCTGGCGCGGACTTTTTTCCCAGACTGGTACGAGAGCATCAATCAGCGCTTTGGTCCTTTCCCTGTCTCGGTCAGTACTGGTGGCGCCCAGGAGGTGATCTTGCGGCTGGGGGCCGGCGATGCCGATCTGCTGGTGATTTATTCGAGCCCGACCACGCGTTTGCTGATCGATCCGATGCGCTATGAATCACTGACGCTGGCGCGCGAGATTCTGTTGCCGGTGGTTGCCGCCGATGCCAAGGGACGCCCGCGATTCAAGCTGGCGCCAGCCAGCGCGGCAACGCCGACACCGTGGCTGGGTTTTTCGCAATCGCTGACGCTGCGCGGTGTGCTGGCCAAACATCTGGCCGGTTTACCCAAGAAAATTTCCCTGCGCATGGTGTACGAAGCCGACTCCTACGAATCCATTCACGAGATGGCGCGACGCGGCGTCGGCGTGGCCTGGCTGCCGCAACGGCTGGTGCAGGAAGACGTCAATGAGCGCCGTCTGCTGGTCATCGGCGAGCCGGAGATGCGGGTCAATTTCGACATCTCGCTCTATCGCGTACGCGGCAATGACAATGCGCTGGTCAACGCGATCTGGGACGGCGTGGCGTCGGACGCCATCGACAAGCCATGATGCCTTGAACCGCTCGTTCAAGGCACGCAACAGCAAAAAGCACAAGCTTGTGCCGAAACGGCAATAAGCAAAAAATCGCGCTCACTATACTCCCTCAAAGTTCTCGAAACGCCTTCCGGTACGTCTGGAAAGATGCTCACAAATAGAGTGCAATGGACTACAACACGCACTATTTTCGGGCATCGTGTCAGACACACTGAAGCGTGCGAGCCAATAGAATAAGCGGCGCAGACATGACTGCCATCGCAGCAATGCGCCGCACAGAGAGAGAATGGGAGTCACCGCATGTCAGCCGAATTTGAATCTTCGTCAGCGTATGCCACCGCACCGCAGGTAGCCAAGCGCAAGAATCCCTGGAAAGAAATCTGCGCCGCCAGTATCGGCAATGCGCTGGAGTTTTATGACTTGCTGATCTACGGCTACTTCGCCGTGGTGATCGGAAAATTGTTCTTCCCCGCCCAGGATGAAACCACCTCGCTGCTGCTGAGCGTCGGCACCTTCGGCATCTCTTTCATCATCCGTCCGCTGGGCGCCATCGTGCTCGGTTCTTACGCCGACCGTGCCGGACGCAAGGCTTCACTGACCGCATCGATCCTGATCATGATGGTCGGTACCGCGATGATCGCGTTTGCACCGACCTATGCGCAGATCGGCATTGCGTCACCATTGATCATCATTGTGGCGCGCTTGCTGCAAGGTTTCTCCACCGGTGGAGAATTCGGCGCAGCAACGGCCTTCATGGTCGAGCATGCCGACGCCAAGCGCCGCGGTTTTTTCGCCAGCTGGCAATTGTCGACGCAAGGTCTGGCCACCGTGCTGGCGGCGGGCGTCAGCGCTTTGCTCAGCTATAACCTGACCGATGCACAGCTCAATGACTGGGGCTGGCGCGTAGCGTTCTGCTTCGGTTTGCTGGTGGGGCCGGTTGGTCTCTACATCCGCAGCCAGATTGATGAAACACCGGAGTTCAAGAAAATCGCCGCCGATGCGGCTGTCGCCAAGGCGGAGAAATCGCCGCTGATGATCGTGCTGGTGCGCGATCGCATCAAGCTGCTGCTGGCCATCGGCGTGGTGGCCGGCGCGACCGGTTTCAACTACGTGCACAAGCTCTACATGCCGACTTACGCGCTGAAGCAACTGCATATTCCCGCCACTTCGTCCTTCATCGGCGCGCTGATTACCGGGCTGGTGCTGATGTTGACCGCGCCGGTATTCGGCACCTTGTCGGATCGCTATGGTCGCTTCCGCGTGTTGACAATCGCCATGGTATCGATCGGCTTGACGTCGTATCCGTTGTTCATGCTGCTCAACATCTGGCCGACCGTGACCACGCTGATCGCCGTGCAAGGCATCGTGGGTGTGCTGATTGCGGCTTGCCTGGGACCGATCCCGGCCATGCTGTCTGATATTTTCCCGACGCAGACACGCGGCACGGGTCTTGCACTGAGCTATAACTTCTCGGTGACTTTGTTCGGCGGTTTCTCGCCGCTGATCGTGACCTGGATGATCGCTGCAACCGAGAACAAGATGGCGCCGAGTTTTTACGTCATGGCGACTGCGTTGATCAGCCTTGTGGCCGTGATCACGCTGGGCCGCCGTATGGGGCGCACCCAATAAATTTATCTGGATTAGCTGGAGTCTTTTGCATGAAAACCCTGGAACAAGTACGCGCACAATTGAAACACTATCCGGTCGAGGTGGAGTTTCCGAACATCGAGAAATGGCAGCATGGCAATACCGGTGTCGACTATGTCCACAGCATCGACAGCGGTATCGCCGGCCCGCATGTGATGATCCTTGCGCTGATGCACGGCAACGAAGTCAGCGGTGCAATCACCGTCGACCGTCTGCTGCAAGCCGGCCTGAAACCGCTTAAGGGACGCATCACGCTGGGCTTTGCCAACGTCGAGGCGTATCGCCGCTTCGATGCAAACAATCCGGATGCGACCCGTTATGTCGACGAAGACATGAACCGCGTCTGGTCGTCGTCGCGCCTCGACGGCGCGGAAGACAGCATCGAGCTGCGCCGTGCACGCCAGCTGCGCCCCATTATCGACACCGTCGATTACATGTTGGATCTGCATTCCATGCATGAAGAAGCACCGCCGCTGATCGTCAGCGGCCCGCTGGACAAGGGCATCCAGTTCGCGGCGGACGTGGGTGCGCCCGAGCACGTGATCATCGACGTGGGCCATCCCAACGGCAAGCGCATGCGCGACTACGCCGGTTTCGGCGATCCGGCCAGCGCCAAGAATGCCTTGCTGATCGAAACCGGCCAGCACTTCTCTGCACGCAGCAAGGAAGTGGCGATGAACTCGGCCTGCCGTTTCATGATCGCCACCGGCGTGATGGCCGAGAGCGCGTTGCGCGGGTTCATGCTGGCGGGTGACCCGGCGCCGCAACGTTTCTTCCGCGTGACCGAGCCGGTGGTGGCGACGTCCTATGATTTTGAATTTGCCGAAGATTATCGCGGCATGGAAATCATTGCCAAGGCGGGCACCGTCATCGCGCGCGAAGGCGAGCGCGAATTCGTCACGCCGTATGACAACTGCGTCATCGTCATGCCATCGCTGCGCCAGCTCGGACCCGGCGTGACCGTGGTGCGGCTGGGGCATATCGTCGCGCGCTAGCAAAATTAGCCAAAGCGCTCGACACAAAAAATCAGGGGAGTAAGCGCATCATGGGGAAAATGAAAATCGGCAAACGGCTGGCATTGGGATTTGCCGTGATCATGCTGCTGTCCATCGTCATTACGGCGATCGGCATCTGGCGCTTGCAGTAGAACTCATTTCACAAAGAGGCGTGAGTGCGAGCTTACCCTGTTTGGGATGAAGTGCAAGGCGCGACTCGGGGTCAAGACTGGGCGTCTTGACCCCGAGTCGTAACGCAGCAATTCGCCCAAACAGGCCGCTCCCTTCGGGTTCTTCCCGGAAAGGGCGCTGGCCGCGTTGCGCTCCTTGCGCGTGGCACCGCCACGCGACGCGTCGCACGCCTTGCCAGCACCCTTTCTGGGAAGAACGCATCTCACGCCTCTTTGTGAAATGAGTTCTAATGTCGGATGTCACGCGGGCGATGGTCGAGCAGTCGGCACGCAAGGAGCGGCTGATCTCCAGCTGGTACGGCAGCTTGCGGGCAGGGATCGTGCGCACCATCGCGATTTCGCGCAGCGCCGATCCGACGCTCAAGACTTACTTCATCGACGAAGCCAAGGCCTCGACCAACAACTCCACACGACTGCAAAAAGAGATCGGCGATTTGCTCAGTAGCGAAGAAGAGAAGGCCTTGTTCCAGAACATCGGCGAGCGTCGCAAGGTGTACCTGGCATCGCACTATCACATCCTCGATCTGAAATCGGCCGGCAACATCGAAGAAGGCAATCGCATCCTGGATCAGGAGTTCGTGCCGCTGGCGAAGAGCTATCAGGATTCCATGCTCAAGCTGCTGGAACTGGAGCAGCGCGATATCGACAAGACCACCCAGCAGATCGACGACATCGCTGCCGGCAGCCGTCGCCTGCTGCTGATCCTGGAGGGGGTGGCGCTGCTGCTCGGTTGCTTCTGCGCCTGGTATCTGACGGTGGGTATTACCCGTCCGATCAATATTGCGCTGGGCATCTCGCGCCGTGTTGCCGATGGCGACCTGACGACGCAGATCAGTGATGTCGACGGAAAAGGCGGCAAGCGTGGAGATGAAGTCGGTCAACTGCTGTCTTCGTTGAACGACATGAACGGCAGCCTGCGCAACATCGTCAGCAACGTGCGCACCGGCACGCAGACGATCGCCATCGCATCGAGCGAGATCAGTACCGGCAACCACGATCTGTCGGCACGCACCGAGCAGCAGGCCAGCGCATTGGAAGAAACCGCATCGGCGATGGAAGAATTGATTTCCACCGTGCGTCAGAATTCCGACAATGCCGACACCGCAAGCCAACTGGCTTCGGCGGCATCCGGCATTGCCGTCGAAGGCGGCGAAGTGGTTGGTCGCGTGGTGGCGACGATGACCGCCATCAACGGTTCCTCGCGCAAGATTGTCGACATCATCAGTGTGATCGACGGCATTGCCTTTCAGACCAATATCCTGGCCTTGAATGCGGCTGTCGAAGCGGCACGCGCCGGCGAGCAGGGGCGCGGATTCGCCGTGGTGGCGAGTGAAGTCCGCAGCCTGGCGCAACGCAGCGCCACCGCCGCCAAGGAAATCAAGCTGCTCATCGACGACTCCGTAAAGAAAGTCGGTGACGGCAGCGTGCTGGTGGAGCAGGCCGGCGCGACCATGGAACGCGTGGTCGACAGCGTCCGGAAGGTTGCCGAGATCGTCGGCGAAATCAGCCTCGCCAGCCGCGAGCAATCGTCCGGCATCGAGCAGGTCAACGACGCCATCAGCCAGATGGACGAGATGACTCAGCAAAATGCCGCGCTGGTGGAGCAAGCCGCAGCAGCGGCGTCCTCCATGCAGACCCAGGCTGCGGCGCTGGCGCAGTTGGTGAGTGTATTTTCGCTGGATCACGCCTCCCGCTCGCCGTCGGTATTGCCTCACTACGCTGCCGCCCGGCTGGCCTGAGCCGGGCCACCACCGAAGCCACCGCCGGAGCCCCACGGCGGATGCGGTAAAATACGGGATCGGCACAGCGCTTTGCTGGCGCCGATCCGGCTGTCGCATTGCCTCCTACGTAACAATCTGACATCTCCCTTTCTGAGCGCTTCTTGCCCCCGCTGCTGTCGGCGGCTCTGTGGAGCGCCTGTCCTGCAGGTCGTCATCGCTGTTTCGCCTTTGGCTGGTGTGCAGTGCATGCATCTGACTTGGTCAGACTATTCGCCGGCATCAGATTACGGATAACGACCAATGAATAAAACTTCTTTTCGGGATGAGTGGCTCTCGAATCCCAAAGCCAACGTCCTGGCCGGGCTGACCTCGTCCTTTGCGCTAGTGCCGGAGTGCATCGCTTTTGCACTGGTGGCGCAGCTCAATCCCCTGATGGGTTTGTATGGCGCTTTCATCATCTGCACTGTGACGGCGTTGTTCGGCGGCCGTCCAGGAATGATTTCCGGTGCGGCGGGTTCGATGGCGGTGGTGATTGTGGCGCTGGTGGTGCAGCATGGCGCGCAATACTTCCTCGCGACGGTACTGTTGAGCGGCGTGCTGATGCTGCTGTTCGGCGCCTTGCGCCTGGGCAAGCTGGTGCGCATGGTGCCGCATCCGGTGATGCTGGGCTTCGTCAATGGACTGGCCATTGTCATCGCCATGGCGCAGCTGGAACATTTCAAACAGACGACAGCGGACGGTGTGCACTGGCTGCAAGGCACGCCGCTGCTGGTGATGGTGGGGATGGTGATCGTCACCATGCTGATCGTCTATCTGTTGCCGCGCGTGACCAGGGCGATCCCTCCGGCGCTGGCGGCCATCGTCGGCATCGGCGTGCTGAGTCAGGTGCTGCATCTGCCTACGCGCACGCTGGGCGACATGGCGCACATCGCTGGCAATCTGCCGATTTTTCATTTCCCGGAAGTGCCCCTCACGATGGAGACGCTGCGCATCATTGCGCCGTATGCCGTGCTGATGGCAATTGTCGGTCTGCTGGAAACCTTGCTGACCTTCAACCTTACCGACGATATTACCGAGACGCGCGGCCAGGCTAATCGTGAATGTCTGGCGCTGGGCGCGGCCAATGTCCTCTCCGGCGTGTTCGGCGGCATGGGCGGTTGCGCCATGATCGGCCAGACCATGATCAACCTCGGTTCGGGCGGCCGTTCGCGCTTGTCCGGCGTGATCAGCGGCATGATGATCCTGCTGTTCATCCTGTTCCTGTCGCCGTGGATCGAGCGCATTCCGCTGGCAGCACTGGTGGGCGTGATGTTCGTGGTGGCGCAGGAGACCTTTGCCTGGGGATCGCTGCGCGTTTTGGGCAAGGTGCCTCGCCATGATGCGCTGGTCATCGTGGCCGTCACCGTCATCACTGTTTTCACCGATCTGGCGGTGGCAGTGTTGTGCGGCATCGTGATTGCTGCACTCAACTTCGCCTGGCAGCATGCGCGCGAAATCCGTGCCGACATCGTGCAAGCGGATGCGGATGAAAAGACCTACCAGTTGCACGGCACGCTGTTTTTCGCATCGACCACGCATTTCCAGGAGATGTTCGACGCGCAACGCGATCCGCATCGTGTGGTGCTCGATTGCCGTCATCTGCACCTGGCCGACCACTCGGCGATTGCCGCGCTGGAGGCGCTGTCTCAACGTTACGGCAAAGCCGGCAAGCAATTGCACATGATGCATTTGTCCAAACGCAATCAACAACTGCTGCAGCGCGCAGGCATGGATCTCGGCCAGTTGAACGTCGCTGCTGCTGGCGCCGCCAGCTGATGCTGCCGGATATTATTCCGGAGTCTGCTTTTCAAGACTGGTCCTGTGCGCACCGTCGTTGACCAGCACGCATGTCTTGCCGGTGCGCTTGCAATGATCCTGCACACGCCAGTACGCGCCGTGGCTCAGGCAGCCGGTCTGGCAGATCACCAGATCGGCGGCGACGATACTGGCTTCCAGTGCGGCGATTTCTTCCGGTTCAGCCGACGTTTTTTCTTCTGCAACAGTATTCTCTGACGGCATGTTCGCGCTCGCCGGAAGAGAGATGGTGGGCAGTAATTTCTCTCGCATCAATTCCTGCAGGCGTTTGCTTAATTCCTCCACGTGTCGCGCCAGCGTGGCGCGTTGCGGCAGATCGGGGATGGCCGCTTCCAGCGCCGCGCGGTCTTCATAAGCCCAGGCCAGCGCAGTGTCGCGCGCGATGATCGCGGCGCGCATGCGCATCGCCTGTGACTTGAGCTCTGCAATGTCGACAGCCTGTTCCTCAATCAAGGCGCTGCAGCGGGTTTGCACGCGCGCCAGATGCGACACCAGCGTGCGCTGTTCGCGTTCCAGCAGCGTGACGTCCTGATTCTGCATGTTCATGCGAAGCTCCTTGTTACTTGCCGTCGTCATTGCAGGGCGGTCTGATAACGCCGCGCGACTTCCTGCCAATTCACCACGTTGTAGAAGGCACCGATGTATTCCGGACGGCGGTTCTGGTAGCGCAGGTAATAGGCGTGTTCCCACACGTCGAGGCCGAGGATCGGCGTGTTGCCATTCATTAGCGGGCTGTCCTGGTTGCCGCTGCTTTCCACCACCAGCTTCTTTTGCGATGTCACGCTGAGCCACGCCCAGCCGCTACCGAAGCGCGAGATCGCGGCCTTGGTGAACGCCTCCTTGAAAGCGTCGAAGCCACCCAGCTCGGCATCCATGGCCGCCGCCAGTTTGCCGTCGGGTTTGCCACCGCCATCAGGCGACATGACCTGCCAGAACAGTGAGTGATTGGCGTGGCCGCCGCCCTGATTGATGACGGCGGCCTTGATGTTGTCCGGCACTTCCTTGACGCGCGACACCAGTTCTTCAACGCTCAGTTTTTCCCACTCGGTGTCGGCGATGGCGGCATTGAGGTTGTTGATGTAGGTCTGATGATGCTTGGTGTGATGGATCTCCATCGTCTGCGCATCGATGTGCGGTTCCAGCGCGTCGTAGGCGTAAGACAGGGCAGGCAGGCTATAGGGCATGGTT
>Ga0209913_1001474_pt1 | contig 12787 bp, 11 predicted proteins | sample PersoiDNA2013203_FD_185805 | JGI IMG/M metagenome (GOLD analysis project Ga0209913, IMG submission 185805) | Permafrost soil microbial communities from the Arctic, to analyse light accelerated degradation of dissolved organic matter (DOM) -... | ecosystem: Environmental > Terrestrial > Soil >... | reverse complement strand
AGATAGTATTTCCAAATTTCACGTGCTGTATCAATTGGACTATCCAACAAACTACGCCTGCGATTTTCGTCATATACCTTTCGTTTATTAATATCAGAAAGTATTTCATAAGCTTCCTGCACTTCCCTGAATCTTGCAGGCGCATCACTGGATGAGTTTTTATCAGGATGTAATTGGGATGCCTTCTTACGATAAGCACTTTTTATGTCACTCAATGCAACATTGGCCGCAATACCTAAAATAGCATAATAATCTTTCAATTTTTCCCACCCAACATAACGTGCAAGTAGTTTAATTAACGTTTAATATCAATATATTGCTAACTTTATCTAACAATAAGCTTTAGCTATAAGCTTGCGATTAATGCGTATTGGCTGATTTCATTAAGTTATTTTTAGATGAATTATATCGCCAGAAAATACTTCACATTTAATCAAAAATGCCATGATGGATATATGTCAGAAATATAACCATTAATATTACCCCTCGCATGATACACATGATTAATGATTCTTTCATTTTTAGCTGGCTAAAAAAACTCAATATTAGCGCTATCATGTAGCAATCTAGTACGATGAATACTTAACTTTTAATGTGGCATAATCTTAAACTGTAGGTAAAATTCATCGAACTTTAAGTTTGCGTTAACCCATTTTTAATTTAGGAATCTTTCACTATGAATAAATCACTCACAATCCTTTTAACCGCTGCACTTGGCTTTGGTTTATCCATGCCAGCTTTTGCTAACCATGACGGTATGGGCGAGCATTGCAAAATGCATACTAAAAAAACATTTGAAGAAGCCGACACTGACAAGGACGGCACGCTAGACAGGGAGGAAGTTAAAGCTGTTTGCAAGCGTGATTTTGATATGATGGATACTAACAAAGACGGTACCATCAGTAAGGATGAGATAAATATTTGTGGTCGTCATATACATAATAAGAAGTCTAGCGCGATGCATAAAAAACACTCAAAAGAGTTCGCCGCTGCTGATACTGACAACGATGGCACTCTCACGAAAGAGGAAGCTCAAAAATTGCCGCGTGTTTCTAAAAACTTTGACGCCATTGACACAGATAAAGATGGCACTTTAGATCGTGAAGAAATCCATCACTTTATGCAAGAACACAAAGACAAGTAAGTAAGGGGTAATCTCTATTAATTCGAGTTTCTAAGCCAGACAAGGCGCGATTAAAAAATTATAACGCGGCATATTTATGATATGTAAGGAGTAATTTTTTATGAGCAACGCAGTATGGCGACGAAAATTGAATTAATAGAGGTGCCCTAAGGTAAATGCGGCGATTATTCATCACGTAACCAGCGGCTTTTATTGGCTGAAAATGGATGAATAAATCCCTAACGCTTTAAAGTCCAAGTTTTTTATTGGTGTTTGCCATTAAACCGTTTCAATTTCAATATCCAACTAAATATTGAAATTGATAAAATTGCCACCACCTTATTAGTAAGGAGATGCTCTCATGAAATCAATACAGGTTTTTGACCCGGCAATGTGCTGCAACACAGGTGTATGTGGTATAGATGTAGACCAGCAATTAGTTAGCTTTTCTGCCGATGTAGATTGGGCCAAACAAAATGGCGCACGAATTGAACGATTTAATCTAGCCCAGCAGCCAATGGCTTTTGCGAACACTCTGGTCGTAAAAGAATTTCTTGAGCGTTCGGGGCAAGATGCACTACCGCTGATTTTGGTTGATGGGGAATTCGCTTTAGCGGGACGTTATCCGAATCGCATTGAACTATCACGCTGGGCTGGAATCACCCAGCCAGCAACAGAAATAAAACCAGTTGAAGGATGTTGCAGTGGTGGTAAATGCTGTTAAATTATAATCAGAATTTCTCAAGATGAAGTTTCTTGATAAACCACCGCGTTTTCTATTTTTCACTGGCAAAGGCGGTGTAGGTAAAACTTCAATTGCCTGCGCAACGGCAATCCAATTGGCAGAGGCTGGTAAGCGGGTACTGTTGGTTAGTACAGATCCTGCTTCAAACGTAGGACAAGTATTCGGCATCAATATCGGCAACAACATCACTGTAGTTCCTGCCGTTCCAAATTTATCGGCGCTAGAAATCGACCCACAGGCCGCGGCACAAATATATCGGGATCGAATCGTTGGGCCAGTAAGAGGTATCTTGCCAGAAGCTGTAGTTAAAGGCATTGAGGAGCAACTTTCAGGTGCCTGTACAACAGAAATAGCGGCATTCGATGAATTTACGGCATTACTTATCGATTCGCCTATAACGGCTAACTACGATCACATCGTATTCGACACCGCCCCCACTGGGCACACCATTCGCTTGCTGCAATTACCTGGTGCCTGGAGCGGCTTTCTGGAAGAAGGTAAAGGCGATGCATCGTGCCTTGGCCCCCTCGCTGGACTGGAAAAGCAACGCGAACAATATAAGGCTGCGGTGGATGCGCTCGCCGATAGCGAGCTAACTCGTTTAATCCTAGTCGCCCGAGCGCAGCAATCCACCTTACGCGAAGTCGCCCGTACACATGAGGAACTTGCTTCAATTGGTCTGAATCAGCAATATCTGGTCATTAACGCCTTTCTACCTAAGGACGAGGCAGAAAATGACCCGTTGGCCGCAGCTATCTATAAACGTGAGCAGGCCGCCCTTCTTGCTATTCCTGAAGTATTAAAAGGGCTACCACACGATTTGGTGGTTCTTAAAGCCTTCGATTTAGTCGGATTAGATGCTTTGCGTCAGTTATTGAAAGATACTCCTTGGCATGCACAGCTCATGACCGACAAGACTATTGAATTGAATAAACCGAGTTTATCTAAACTGGTTGATAGCATTGCAGAAGATGGCCATGGCTTGGTAATGTTGATGGGTAAAGGTGGCGTTGGTAAAACAACGATAGCGGCAGCCGTTGCTGTTGAATTAGCACATCGCGGATTACCTGTACATCTCACCACCTCTGACCCAGCGGCTCACTTGTCTGAAACCCTGAGTAGCGCGCTCGAAAACCTGACAGTAAGCCGCATTGATCCGCATGCTGAAACAGAACGCTATCGCCAGCATGTTCTAGAAACCAAGGGTGCAAAGCTTGACGCCCAAGGTCGCGCGCTACTGGAAGAAGACCTACGTTCGCCCTGTACCGAGGAAATCGCGGTATTTCAAGCATTCTCACGCATTATTCGTGAAGCGGGTAAAAAGTTTGTGGTCATGGACACCGCGCCAACTGGCCATACGTTGTTATTGTTAGATGCGACTGGCGCCTATCATAGAGAAGTAGCGCGGCAAATGGGCAACACCAACCTGCACTTCACTACACCGATGATGCAATTACAAGATACCAAACAAACCAAAGTGCTCATCGTAACACTTGCAGAAAAAACGCCTGTGCTAGAAGCCGCCAATTTGCAAGCTGATCTGCGTCGTGCCGGCATTGAGCCTTGGGCCTGGGTCATTAACAATAGTATTGCTGCAACCTTCACCAGCTCCCCATTACTGCATCAAAGAGCATTAAACGAGCGGACTGAGATTAATGCGGTTGCGGTGCAGCATGCTAAACGTTACGCGATTGTACCCATGCTAAAAGAAGAGCCTATAGGCGTTCAGCGCTTATTAGATTTATCTGCCGGATAACTTAAAAGTCACAAAAATTTGTTTGCCCTGCCAATGCCGCATACAGTCTTTATTGACGGTAACTAGCTTCAACACGTATCATCCAATCCTATGAAAACTCCCCAAAGACTTGAACCCCTACTTGAAGACGGCTTGATTGACGACGTTATTCGTCAGCTTATGAGCGGCAAGGAAGCCACCGTATACGTTGTGCGCTGCGGGGATGACGTGCGCTGTGCCAAAGTCTATAAAGAGGCTAATAAACGTAGTTTCCGCCAAAGTGTGGATTACACCGAAGGCCGCAAAGTTAAAAACAGCCGCCAATCACGCGCAATGGAAAAAGGCTCTAAATTCGGACGAAAAGCACAGGAAGAAGCTTGGCAAAGTGCCGAGGTTGACGCGCTATATCGCCTTGCTGACGCTGGTGTGCGCGTTCCAAAGCCATACAACTTCTACGAGGGCGTTTTGTTAATGGAATTGGTCACAGATGCAAACGGCAACGCCGCTCCTAGGCTGAATGATGTTGTATTTACTGCCGAAGAAGCACGCATCCACCATCGGACTTTGATTAAAGAAGTGGTACGCATGTTATGTGCAGGTATCGTACATGGCGACTTATCTGAATTCAACATCTTGATGAGTAGCGATGGCCCTGTGATTATCGATCTACCTCAAGCAGTGGATGCTGCGGGTAACAATCAGGCTAAGGATATGCTGGAGCGCGATGTAAGCAACTTATCCGCCTATTTCGGACGCTTTGCACCGGAGCTTCTCACTACGCAATATGGTAAAGAAATCTGGTCACTTTATGCACATGGTAATTTAAAGCTAGATGTCGAGTTGACCGGCCAATTCAGGCAAAGCAATAAACCAGTTGATCTAAAAAGTGTGATACGGGTCATTGACGACGTTCGTGCCGAAGAAAAAGCACGGCAGCTACGTAAGATCGAAGCACAAGAATCACCAGACTAAACGCGTAAAGTATAGCTATTGCATGCTATTTTTTATGGACTGGTCGCCAACGCTTAAGCAGCAATGCATTTGAGATTACGCTAAAGCTGCTTAAAGCCATAGCCGCACCGGCGATAACTGGGCTTAATAGCCCCATCGCCGCCAGCGGAACACCAACTACGTTATATACAAAAGCCCAAAATAGATTTTGCCTGATTTTGGTATAAGTACGTCTTGAAATATCAATCGCATCGGCTACCAATGCAGGGTCTCCACGCATTAGCGTGATGCCTGCGGCCTGCATTGCAACATCTGTACCGCTGGACATTGCAATGCCAATATCAGCAGCGGCCAAAGCTGGTGCATCATTAATGCCGTCACCTACCATGGCAACTAAGCCTTCAGTGAGTTTTAACTGTGCCACGATATTGGCTTTATCTTCAGGCAGCACTTGGGCATATATTTTAGCAATACCAAGCTGGTTGGCGACATTAGATGCGCTACCTTGGTTATCTCCAGATATTAAAACTGTCAATATCCCCTGATCCTGCAAACGAGTGATTGCGCTGGCAGCTGTTGGCTTTATCGTATCGCCGAATGCCAGCAGGCCAAGTAATTCTGGCTTGATCTCATTGACTGGCTTGCTAACATTCAATGGTGCAGATTTACAAAGCCAAGAAACGCTATGTCCTTCTGTCTCCAGCGCTGCTGAACGTGCTTTTAGTATTGAGAGGTCGACACCAAGCTCATCCATTAAACGGGTGTTGCCCAGATATAAAGTTTGGCCGTCAACTATGCCCGTCACACCCCTACCCGGTATTGCCTGCATCGCTTTGACCAGTTGCAGTAACACCCCCTTGGCTTGTGCAGCATTTACCACAGCTTTAGCCAGCGGATGCTCGCTACCGGCTTGCAAGCTTGCAGCTAGTGTTAATACATTATCGGCGGTACCTGTGGCTGATTCCAGCGCAACTAGTTTAGGGTGTCCTTCTGTGAGCGTGCCTGTTTTATCAAAAGCGACGGTTTTAACCGCATGTGCCAATTCAAGCGCTTCGGCATCTTTAATCAAAATTCCATGTTGCGCGGCAACGCCCGTGCCGACCATAATGGCGGTCGGCGTAGCCAGGCCTAGTGCACAAGGGCAAGCAATAACGAGAACAGCAACTGCATTTAGGATAGCCACTTGCCAATCGCCACCGATTAGTCCCCAAGCCAGCAATGTGATGAAAGCAATTACTATGACCACAGGTACAAATACTGCACTAACCTTATCCACCAGGCGTTGAATCGGCGCTTTTTTTGCCTGTGCTGACTCGACTAACCGAACGATACGCGCCAGCACTGATTCAGCGCCTACTGCCGTGGTATTAACATGTAGCAAGCCTTCGCCATTCACTGCGCCACCAGTGACCATATCACCTGCTTTCTTAGCGACAGGCAAGCTTTCGCCGGTAATCAGCGATTCATCGACTTGGCTCTCGCCTTGTTGAACACGTCCATCGACCGGAATTCTCTCGCCAGGACGCACAATGACAATATTGCCGATCACGACCTTAGCAATGGCAAGCTTTACTTCCTGCCCATTGTGCAATACGCTGGCATACTCTGGTCGCAAAGCATTCAGTGCACGAATAGCTTCAGTAGTTTGCCTTTTGGCGCGGCTTTCTAACCACTTGCCAAGCAAAATCAAAGTAATGACGATGGTAGAAGATTCAAAATAAAGATGATGATTCATGCCCAAATGTTGCTGGCTGAATAAAAGGGTTACGCTCAGACCATAAGCCGCCGAAGTGCCTAAGGCAACGAGTAAGTCCATATTGCCTGTACCAGCCCTCAGTGCACTCCAGCCTGCTTTATAAAAACGCCAGCCCAGCCAAAACTGTACAGGCGTTGCTAATACCCATTGCAACCAACCCGACAACTGGCCTTGCCAACCTAGCCAATTAGCGACCATCGCCAATACTAAAGGCAACGACAATATTGCAGAAAGTGCCACAGGCCACCAACTGTAATTTTTGGCATCTACTGGTTGTGCAGCAGCAAAGTCATCAGTAGTATTTTGACTGACTTCTTGAGCCTGATAACCGGCGGCAACAACCGCCGCTATCAAGTTGGATACAGTAACCTCTGAAGATAATCCAGAAACATTCGCTGTTTCAAGAGCAAGGTTAACCTCAGCGGATAATACTCCGGGCACTTTAGCTAACGCCTTCTCAACTCTATTCGAGCAAGATGCGCATGTCATACCTTTTATATCCAATGTCCATTGGCTGCTTTGTTTGTTCGTCAATGCACCGCTCTCCTTAAAACTAAGCACAATACTTTTTGCCTAATGATTATGTATATGATAATCGCATTATCAATGCAACAGTGATATAAATACCAGCATAAACAAGGCATTTTATAATGTATATTTAATGAAAATATACATTATAAAACATATAATTATGCAATCTATCTAATAGATTACATTACCTATTAACCGGCTAAACTCTACCCACAATTGGCGCCAACACGGCCATGCCGATAATTTTCAGCAGGTAATTCACATGCACTTTAGATTGGTCTATACAGGGATGGTTGGTGTCAATGACGCACAGGCAACGGGAATAAGATCTCTGTTATGACCGAATGCGAAATCAGCTAGCTACAACGATTTTTATATAAGCTAGATTATATCTGGAGATAAATAATGCAATTTAAATCGCAATATAAACGATATTAAATGACACATTGATTGAAGTTTGCAATACAAGGCGAACTATAGTGAAAATTTAAGGAGAAGTTACTTGGCTCACTGCCAAAGATTGCGATGAGCCTTAGAAAAATTAAGCGTTAATAAGTACGTTTTCTTGGCGTATAAGTAGCGCCACTAGATTCAATATGCCTGAAAGTAATGCGACCATTATTGATATCGTAAGGTGATAATTCCAATGTTACTTTGTCACCCGCAAGAATGCGGATGTGATTTTTTTTCATTTTACCGCCAGTGTAAGCGATTAATTTATGACCATTATCCAACGTTACACGATATCGTGAATCTGGCAATATTTCCATCACCACGCCATTCATTTCAATCAGTTCTTCTTTTGCCAATGCGGTATCTCCAGTAATAATTTGATGCAAGTATTAAGCAACAACCTCATGGAGCTTGAAGCACAAGTAAATTTGAATAAACTCAAAGTATTTAACTCAAAATCACTACACATCTTTCGCGCGCATTATAACCTCGACGTAATGATTAATCAATAAAAATAATTTAACAAACGCAACAGTCCTTAAGCAGCAAGCAAAATAACGTTTGTGTACTTTTTGGTCTATTTTACAAAGATTATCAAAATAACTCTTGACACGACAAATGTTTCCCCGTAAAAAGTAATTTAGGCGTTTGGATGTTTAATTTAGTTTAGTTCTCAAGACTGATTATTTGTAAAAACCCATTCATTTAGGGTGCCTCCCTTTTTTAAAGTATGGAATAAGATATGGCTACAGGTTTAGTTAAATGGTTTAATGACTCTAAAGGTTTTGGTTTCATTACACCTGATGCGGGCGGCGACGATTTATTCGCTCATTTCTCAGCAATCGTTGATAGCGGCTACAAAAGCTTGAAAGAAAATGATCGCGTAACTTTTGATGTAACAGACGGACCAAAAGGTAAACAAGCTTCTAACATCCAGAAAGCTTAGTAACTAAGAATCCAAAAAAATGGCCCTTAATAGGGCCATTTTTTTGCTTTAATTTTGACCGATCCACTCAACAGCTGTTTTCAGCTCCATTTACCTTGCCCGTATTTAAACGCTAAGTCATTTTAAATTTCTATATTTAGAATTCACTGCTAATAATCTGAACACAAAATTACCTAATCAGGACGCTTCTATATGGCAGGTGCGAGTCTTTTAACGCTTCTCGATGATATTGCAACCATTTTGGATGACGTTTCCGTCATGACCAAAGTCGCCGCAAAGAAGACTGCAGGGGTTCTGGGCGATGATTTAGCCCTTAATGCACAACAAGTCACTGGCGTGAATGCAGATAGAGAATTACCCGTTGTATTTGCTGTCGCCAAAGGCTCAGCCCTTAATAAATTAATTTTGGTGCCCACAGCCCTTGCCGTTAGCGCTCTAGCGCCATGGATGGTTATACCACTATTAATGCTAGGTGGTTTATTTTTATGTTATGAAGGCGTTGAGAAGCTATTCCATCAATTTTTTCAACATGATAAAATCAACCATCACGCACCTAAAAATCCAATCGGCCTAGATGAAAGCATCACTGTAGAAACCTCAGAAAAAGAGAAGATTGCTGGTGCCGTTCGCACCGACTTTGTATTATCAGCCGAAATTATTGTCATTACCTTAGGTACGGTTGCCACTGCCAGTTTTAGCCAGCAAGTCATTGTACTTACTGGCATTGCTATCATCATGACTATTGGTGTTTATGGCATGGTTGCTGGTATTGTTAAATTAGACGACGGTGGTCTTTATTTAGCAAAATGTAAGGGCAATAGCATAGGGCCTGCACTAAAGCGAAAACTTGGTTTTGCTGTTTTAGGTTTTGCGCCTTACATGATGAAAACATTGTCCGTCGTGGGCACTGCTGCGGTGTTTTTAGTAGGTGGCGCAATTCTCACACATGGCATTACTAATGTGCATCACTGGATTGAGCACTTTTCCAGTACGTTAAATAATGATTTTTTGTACGCCATTGTTCCTTCATTGCTAAATAGCGCATTCGGTATTATTGCGGGTGCTACTGGGCTGATTATCATCAGCATCATTAAACGATTGCTTCCATGCAAAAGAACAACTTAACTAATAATTCAATTTATAAAAATAAAATGAAACAAAAATCTAAAATAAATTTTTTTGAACGAAATCTTACTTGGTGGGTTTTGGGCTGCATTGTGGTCGGAATATTACTTGGTAAATTGATTCCAAGTTTTTTTCAGGCGATAGGCAATATGAAACTGGCACAAGTGAATCTGCCAGTAGCTTTGTTAATTTGGCTTATGATTATTCCGATGCTGCTGAAAATTGATTTAAGCAAAATGATGGAAGTAGCGCAGCATGGTAAAGGCTTCGCCGTCACATTAGCCATCAATTGGCTAGTCAAGCCTTTTTCAATGGCTATTCTAGCTTGGCTGTTTATACGCCACTGGTTTGCGCCCTATTTACCCGCCGATCAAATTGATAGCTATATTGCTGGACTCATATTGCTAGCAGCGGCGCCATGTACTGCTATGGTGTTTGTTTGGAGCAACTTATGTGATGGTGATGCTAAATTCACCTTATCGCAAGTTGCGGTGAACGATGTGATTATGCTGTTTGCTTTTGCCCCGCTTGTGGCCTTGCTACTGGGCGTATCGAGCATTAGTGTGCCCTGGGATACTTTGGCTATATCCGTGTTATTGTTTATCGTGGTACCCATTCTAATCAGCCAGATTTGGCGTACATTATTAAAAGCCGACCCAACAACATTAGAAAGCACTTTAGCCAAATTGCAACCATTCTCGCTGGCAGCGTTATTGCTTACCTTGGTCTTGTTGTTTGCTTTTCAAGGACCGCAAATATTGGCGCAGCCTGTGGTGATTTTATTGCTCGCGATACCGATTTTGATTCAAGTATATTTCAATGCTGGCTTAGCTTATTGGCTCAATAAAAAATTCAAAGTAGCACATTGCGTTGCAGGTCCATCGGCCTTAATTGGCGCATCAAATTTCTTTGAACTAGCCGTAGCCACCGCAATAGCGATATTCGGATTTAATTCTGGCGCTGCGTTAGCTACAGTTGTTGGCGTACTGATTGAAGTGCCGGTCATGCTATCTGTTGTGGCCATCGTTAACAACAGTACGCATTGGTATGAAAAACATTGATTTGAAGCCTATAAATATGAAAATACAGGTTAAGCACGCATGAACGCAACAGAATTAATTGGCTATTTTTCCGCATTCTTAACCACACTGGCATTTGTACCGCAGGCGCATCATTCTTGGAAAACGCGTGATCTCTCAGGTGTTTCACTGCCTATGTACAGTTTATTTAGCCTTGGGGTAGCTGGTTGGTTGATTTATGGCCTATTGATTGTAAGCTGGCCTATCATTGCGGCAAATAGCATCACTTTGGTGTTAGCTTGCGCGGTGCTTTGCTTAAAGCTAAAGCACCGCTGATTTAACTATTTCTTTCCAAGCGCATACACGACGATATTATCGCCAGCCGTATAGCCAAAAATAGAATTACCACCTGCGGCAACCGCTACATACTGCACACCGTCAATTTCATAACTGATAGGTGGCGCATTTACCCCAGCATCTACTTTTGTTTGCCATAATAAATTACCGGTATGGCTATTGTAAGCGTTGAAATTACCACTACCCTCACCCATAAAAATCAAGCCTCCGCTCGTAGCTAACAGCCCGCCCATTAAAGGTTGTTCGGTTTTAACTTGCCATTGCATTTTACCAGTACTTAAGTCGATGGCTGATAAAACTCCCCAACGAGGATCTTTTGTCGGCTCAGATGAGGCATAGCGTATCGCTGGAGCGCCATTTTTAGCGGCCTCTTCTACCAAGGTATATTTAATTGGTGAATGTATGCCCGCCACAAAACTGGTTTGGCTATGCTCATCTAAGGCACTTGGGCTCCAATTAGAACCGCCTAAAATACCTGGATAAAGCACAGTGCCTTCTTTAGTGGCTTTGGCAAATAGGTTTTTTTGCGGTACAAAAGCATCTGACTTCATTAGCAACTTTCCTGTCGCTCTATCATTCACGTAATACCAACCTGTTTTACTGGCCTGACCGACTGCAGCAATCGATTTTCCACCTATTTTATAATCAAACAACACAGGCGGACTAGCCACGTCGTAACCCCAAACATCATGAGGTACTTGCTGATAATGCCATTTTAACTTTCCAGTTTCAGTATCTAATGCAACTAATGAAACCGTATAAAGATTGTCACCCGGACGTGAAATATCGTTCATTTGTGGCGATGGATTTCCAGTGCCAAAATACAATGTATTAGTTTTCATATCAATTGCAGGCGTGCTCCAAGCAGAACCGCCGCCATAACGCCACGCTTCTTTATTGTTTTTTACATTGGCTTTTTCAGCGGCAATATCGCGATTCAATGAAATGCCATCTGAAGTAGTTTCTGCAAAGGCACCCTCCCAGCCTTGCGCTGGAATCGTATCGAACTGCCAAACACGTTTGCCGCTATTAATATCATAAGCAGCTAGAAAGCCTGGTCGGCCATAGCGGCCATCAACACCCACTACTGCACCTAATGGTGCATCTAAGGTAGGCGTATCCAGATGCAGGCCATAACCTACACCAGTAATTCCAACAATCACCTTGCCGTGATAAACCACTGGCGCCATAGAAATCCCTACGCCTGTACCGCCATACGCATCTTTTTGACTTTTACTATCGGCTTTACTCAGTGAGCTTCTATTCTCAGTTAACGCAGTATCGTCTGCAACATCAATATCCCATAGCTTTGCGCCATTCTTTGCGTCAAGCGCAATCAATCGAGCATCTACTGTACCAATAAATACCTTGCCATCACTCACTGCCACACCTCTATTGGCAGGGCCGCAACACATCTTCCAGTTGGCTCTACGTTCATGCTTATAACGCCAAAGTTCCTTACCAGTTTTTGCATCCAAAGCAACGACATGATTGTAAGGTAAAGCCACGTACATCACGCCGTTGGTCACAATCGGCGTTGCCTGAAAACTAGCTGCTACGCCACTTTTAAAGTGCCAAGCCAGATGTAAATCTTTAACGTTCTGTTGATTGATTTGCGTCAGCGGTGATAATCGTTGGTTGGTGTAATCGCGTCCATAGCTCGGCCAGTCTTTATCTGCTGAGCTAGACGGTTTGTTCGCTATGCCAGTACAGGCTGAAATGACGAGGCAGCTAAGCAACGCAATGCTGTTTAAACCTGCATTATTTATTCGAGATTTCTTTAATTGAATTTGCATAACAATCCTCTTTATGACTCAACAATAAATTTTATTATTTAAGTATACAGATGTGTATAGTTTTTGCAATTTTAAAGATAGTTAATGATTAATTTTTAGGTGTGTGTTGCGGATTTTTATACATGCAGACTTACGAAACCGGACCTAACCTGTTAGCCAATGGAGTAAATTGCAGGCAGATTTCGCCACCAGCCATAAGCATCCATGCCATAACCGAACACATAACAATCAGGAACTTCCAAGCCTACAA
>Ga0209913_1001473_pt1 | contig 12793 bp, 14 predicted proteins | sample PersoiDNA2013203_FD_185805 | JGI IMG/M metagenome (GOLD analysis project Ga0209913, IMG submission 185805) | Permafrost soil microbial communities from the Arctic, to analyse light accelerated degradation of dissolved organic matter (DOM) -... | ecosystem: Environmental > Terrestrial > Soil >... | reverse complement strand
ACCAGCGGGTCGTTCGACACCACGTCTTCCAGGATGCCAAGGAACATCCAGGCCCCACCCAGCAGCAGCAAGGCCGCCATGAGGAGCCCGAGCGACTCTGCCCGCGCCGGGTCGAGCAGCGACAGGATGACGCGCGGCAACACGCCGGGCCTTGCGCGTGCCCAGGCCACCGCATGATCGCGTTGGCGGCTGACCAGCGGCCAGACACTTCGGCGGGCCAGGCGCAACAGCACGGTGCACAGCCACACGGTCGCCACCAACCCGATCAACAGGATCAACAGACGTGAACTCACCGCGCCGACAAGCTGCAGTGAAGCGCCGAACAGCACACCGGGCAGCAGGTGCGCGCCGGCCCAGGCGATGGCGGACAGGACGTTCACCACCATGAACCTGAGTACCGGCATGTCGGACATTCCCGCGACCACGGGCACGATGGCTCGCACCGGCCCGAGGAATCGGCCCAGGAACACGCTCTTGCCGCCGTTTCTCGCGAAGTACGCCTGCCCACGCTCAAACAGCGCGGGATACTTTTTCAGCGGCCACAGGTTCAGAAGCCGCTCGTGATAATGACGACCGAGCCAGTAGCTCATGCCGTCGCCCAGCGTGGCGCCAGTGACCGCCGCCAGCGCTGCCCACCACGGATCGAGGACCTGAAGGCCGATCAGCACACCGCCAACCACCACCACCGAACTGCCCGGGATGACGGTGCCGATCACGGCCACCGCCTCCAGCAGGGCGGCGGCAAACACCGCAGCGAGCGCCAGCGCGGGGTGCTGCGAAAGGGCGTCGATCAGAGATTGCATAGGGAATTCAAGACCCACCGTTGATCATGATGACGCGAGCCGACTACGCCCGCAGGCGGTCCACGCTCATTCAGGCAGGGTCTTGAGAAAGGCGAACAGATCGGCCAGATCGGCTTCGCTCATTTTCCAGCGCGGCATGTCCGCCTTGACTTCTTCACCATCGGGGTGCCGGCCTTGCTCGACCTGCTGACGGAAATCGTCCAGGTCGTACGGACGCTGGCGCCCTTTCAATTCCGAAATGGTACGCAGCGCGGCATAGCGGATGTCGGCCGCCTCCATGACGCGCATGTGCATCAGGTGCTTACCGCCGCGGCCCTCCGGTCCGTGACAGGAGGCACAGGTCAGCCACTGGCCATAGCCACCCATCATGGCGCCGCCCAGATCCGGTCCACCCGTGTGGCTGAGCGGGGTGCCGCGCTCGCTCACGCCGGTGAAGTAGATGCGCGCGCCATTTCTGGCGGGGGCCTCAAGCCCCTGCGTCGATGCGGGCATCGAATTTGGCTGGCCGGCCGGTTGACAGGCCGCCAATGTGGTCAGCAGCAGCGCGAACGACGCGCCAAACAGGAATCGGGTGAGGGACATGGCAAGCTCCTGATCAATTGACAACATAGCTAAAACCCCTGCCTCGTCGCGACGAACACAGGGCATGGCGGCAGCGAAGCGATAGCTTAAGTTTTTTTCGCTGCCAAGTCTGTGCGCCGGCGAACGCTGGATTTGGCCAGCCCAACCAAAGAGATCATGCCATGTTCGCTGGCGCACAGACTGCGCCAGCCTCATGGCGCAAATTGACACTGGCTGTACCTGTGCCACCTTGCGCTGCTTCTGCGCTGAAGCGGCCGGGGGGGATGGGTACGTTGGAGACCCAAATGAACGAACACGAACACGCCGCCAACGATGAAACGGCACCGAAGCCGACCCAGGATGAAGTGGCCAAAAAGGCTTACGCCTTTATGAGAAGGAAGGCCGTCCGCAAGGACATGCCGAGCAGAATTGGTCGGATGCGCAAGTCCAATTGCAGCATGGCAGCGCCGCCCGCCCTGAGCAGCCGGAGCACCAGGCCAAGCACCAGGATGCGCATCAGGGCCATCAGAATCACCATGCCCACATGGCGGCGGATTTCCGCAAGCGGTTCTGGATCTCGCTGGTCCTGACGCTGCTGATTCTGGCCCTCTCGCCGCCGCTGCAAACGCTGGTGGGTCTGCGCGAGGCCATCGGCTTCACCGGCGACCTTTACATCTGTTTGCTTTTTCCTCAGCGGTCTTCTGGTATGGCGGGTGGCCGTTCCTCAAGGGCATGTTCACCGAACTCAAATTCCTCCAGCCCGGCATGATGACGCTGGTTGCGGTCGCTATCGGCACGGCCTATCTGTACAGCAGTGCCGTGGTGTTCGGCCTGACCGGCAAGATGTTCTTCTGGGAGCTCGCCACCCTGGTCGACATCATGCTGCTGGGGCACTGGATCGAGATGAGGTCGGTGATGGGCGCTTCCAGAGCCCTGGAGGCGCTGGCCAAGCTCATGCCGTCCGACGCCCACAAGCTGATGCCCGACGGCAGCGTACAGGACGTGCCGCTGAGTGAATTGGCCCTGGACGACAAGGTGCTGATCAAGCCGGGCGAGAAAGTCCCCGCGGACGGTGTCGTGGTCGATGGCGAGAGTTCGGTCAATGAGGCGATCCTCACCGAGGAGTCCACGCCGGTCAGCAAAAAGAGCGGTGGCAAGGTCATCGGCGGCGCCATCAATGGCGAGGGCGCGCTGACCATCGAGGTCAAGGGCAACGGCAAGGATTCGTTTCTGTCGCAGGTGATCGACCTGGTCAAACAGGCGCAGGAAAGCAAATCGAAGACTCAAAAGCTTGCCGACACCGCCGCGATGTGGCTGACCGTTATTGCCCTGGGCGGCGGCGCCGTCACCTTCCTGATCTGGCTGCTGTTCATGGACCAGGCGCTCGCCTTCGCGATCGAGCGCGCAGTGACCGTGATGGTGATCGCGTGCCCGCATGCGCTCGGCCTGGCCGTGCCGCTGGTGGTCGCTGTCTCGACGGCCCTGGCCGCGGGCAACGGCCTGCTGATCCGCAATCGCGTGGCCTTTGAAGGCGCCCGAAAGCTGCAGGCTGTTATTTTCGACAAGACCGGCACACTCACCGAGGGCCGCTTCGGCGTCACCGACACCTTGCTGCTGTCGCCGGACATCGACGAAGCAACGCTGCGCAAATACGCCGCCTCCGTGGACGCGAATTCTGAGCATCCGATCGCCAAGGCGATCGCCGAATCTTCGGAGCAAAAGTCGCCGGTGGAGAATTTCAAGAGCAGCCCCGGCAAGGGGGGCCGAAGGCAACGTCGAGGGCAAAGGCATCAAGGTGGTCAGCCCGGGCTACTTGCGCGAACAGAACATCGAGCTCGCCGACAAGCGTGTCGAGCCGCTGCAAGCCCAGGGCAAGACGGTCGTGTTTGTGCTCGTGGACGGGCAATTGAAAGGCGCGATGGCGCTGGCCGACATCGTGCGACCCGAGGCGAAGCAGGCCATCGCCGCCCTCAAGGCGTTGAACATCCGTTGCATGATGCTCACCGGCGACAACCAGGCCACGGCCAAGTGGGTTTCCGACCAGGTCGGACTGGATGAATACTTTGCCGAGGTCCTGCCGCAGGACAAGGCCGCCAAAGTGAAAGAAGTGCAGGCGCGCGGCGTGTTGGTGGCCATGATTGGTGATGGCGTGAACGATGCACCGGCGCTGGCGCAGGCCGATGTGGGCATCGCCATCGGCGCCGGTTCCGACGTGGCGGTGGAAACCGCCGACATCGTTCTGGTGCGCAGCAACCCGATGGATGTCGTGGCCATCGTGCAGTTGTCCTGCGCCACCTATCGGAAGATGATTCAGAACCTGGTATGGGCGACGGGCTACAACGTGTTTGCCATTCCGCTGGCGGCTGGCGCGCTTTACGCGTGGGGCGTGTTGCTTACTCCCGCCCTGGGTGCGGCACTGATGGCCGCCAGCACGGTGATTGTGGCCATCAACGCGCGCCTGCTGAGACTGAAAAAAGCAAAATAATGAAGCGACAAAAATCTTTGTTCGGTGTCGCACAGACGGTGAAAACGTTTGCGCCTATAAAGAACATTGTGGCGTTTGCCCAAGCGCGCCGTCCAACCCAAGCTATGGTTTCACCACTTTCAAGGAGTCGATTTATGTACGGATTCAGCATTCAATTAAAGGTCCCGTTCGATACCGCTGTGGCGCAGGTCACCGAGGCACTGAAAAAGGAAGGGTTCGGCGTGCTCACCGATATTGATGTCAAGGCGACGTTGAAAACCAAGCTCAACATAGAACACCTGCCGTATCGCATTCTCGGCGCGTGCAATCCTCCACTGGCCCACCGCGCGATCGAGGCCGATCCTGATATTGGTCTGCTACTGCCGTGCAACGTGGTGGTGCGCGAAGAGACTAATGGCGCCATCACGGTCGCCTTCATGGATCCGGAGGCCGTGCTGGGCCTGGTTGACAAACCGCAAGTGCATGCAATTGGCAAGGAGGTACTGGCACTTTTGCACCGGGTCAGCGCGAGCCTCAAGACATGAAGGGCGAGCCACTGCCCGCTGCGTCGGCCACGACCCCGGCGTTGGAGGTCAACATCAGCGCCGATCTGGCGTCGGTGGACGTCATGCACCATGGCCGCATGGTGACGATCATGCGCAATCAGAATCAGGACAATTCCATCAATCCGGAATATGCCAAGACTGCGCGCAAATGCCCGCCATTCTGCATCCAGCCCAGTGCGCTCGCACCTGGCGTGAAAACCATCGCGGAACTCGAAGTGTTGCACTTTCTCAAGAAGATAAGCGACGGCGACGCGTCCATGCTGGTCATCGACTCGCGCACAAAGGCCTGGGTGGAAAAAGGCATCATTCCCGGGACGGTGAACATCCCATGGGATTCGCTTGATATTGGCAAGTCGGACCCGGTCGCCGTGCAGGACATTCTGGAAAACCAACTGGGTGTCAAACGGCGGGAGGGCTTCTGGGATTTCGACAAGGTCAAGACGCTGGTTCTGTTCTGCAACGGCTCTTGGTGCGGCCAGTCGCCGACCACGATCAAGGGCCTACTGAAAATTGGCTATCCGGCGCACAAAATCCTCTGGTATCGCGGCGGTATGCAGGATTGGGAAAGCCTCGGACTGACCACGCTCAAGCCAGCGGACAATTGATACAGGGTCTTCGCGCAAGCGTGTGGGCACTTCAGTCGGGCCGCTTTGGGCATGCGCCGTCGATGGAGAATCTTGTGGCGCCTGGCGCGACTAGCCCGCGACAAAACTGCCCGACTTGCCGCCGTGTTTCTCCAGCAGTTTGATGCCGGTCATCACCATGCCGCGGTCCACCGCTTTGCACATGTCGTAAATGGTCAGCAGCGCCACCTGCACGGCGGTGAGCGCCTCCATCTCGACGCCGGTGGCGCCCACAGTCTCGACAGTTGCGGTGCAGAAGATGCTGCTAGCCCTCGTGCCCTCTGCTTGACTTGCTTCAAAATCAATAGCAACCCGGGTCAGTGCCAGCGGGTGGCACAAGGGGATCAGCTCGCTGGTTTTCTTGGCTGCCATGATGCCGGCAATGCGCGCAATGCCCAACACGTCGCCTTTCTTCGCCGTGCCGGCCTCAATGATGGCCAGCGTGCTGGGCAGCATCTCAATGCGGCCACCGGCGATGCCGATGCGGTGGGTCGCGGCCTTGGCGGCCACGTCCACCATGTGGGCCTGGCCCTGGGCGTCAAAATGGGTGAGTGCGTTCATGGAAGAAATTCGTTACAGTTAAAAATTAACAGTGGGCGCCAAATTGACAGAACCTTCATATCCGCCGCGCATCATACGATGCACGCGCTGGCATCAGGGGTCTGGCCAGACCCGCCCCACGTTGAGCATCCGAACCATCCTATCCTGTCACCGCGCTGCTGCCCACTGAAACTCACACCGACGGTATTTATTTTGACCAAAAATATTACATCAAACAAGGCTCTAGCCCCCGTCAACAAGGCGTTATTAGCTATTGTTTTAGCAGCATTTGGCATGACCGGCATGAGCCCGGCGCGCGCCCAGTCCGCTGCCGCCAAAATGCCCACGCTGGGCGACACCAGCGACATGAGCAGCAGCGCCGAGCGCCGCCTGGGGGATCGCATCGCGCGTGAAATCTACCGCGACCCGGACTACCTGGACGACCCGGTACTGGCCGAGTACGTGCAGGGCGTCTGGCAACCGCTGCTGGCGGCGGCACGCGCGCGCGGTGATTTGTCGCCGGAACTGGCCGAGCGTTTTGCCTGGGAGGTCATGCTCGGGCGCGACCGCACGGTCAACGCCTTTGCCTTGCCCGGCGGCTATCTGGGCGTGCACCTGGGGCTGATTGCCGTGGTCAGCAACCGCGACGAGCTGGCCTCGGTCCTGGGGCACGAACTCAGCCACGTCACGCAGCGCCATATTTCGCGCCTGATGTCCAAGCAGGGGCAAATGGCACCCTGGATGATTGGCGCCATGGTTTTGGGTGCACTGGCGGCCAGCAAGAGTGCCGACGCCGGCAATGCGCTGATCGTGGGCGGCCAGGCGGTGGCGGCGCAAAACCAGCTCAATTTTTCGCGCGACATGGAGCGCGAGGCCGACCGCGTGGGCTTTGGCATCATGACCGAGGCCGGTTTTGAAGGGCAGGGGTTTGTCACGATGTTTGACAAGCTGCAACAGGCCTCGCGCCTCACCGACAACGGCGCCTACCCTTACTTGCGCAGCCACCCGCTCACGACCGAGCGCATCGCCGACATGCAGGCGCGTCAGGGCCTGGCCGCGCCAGGGTCGGCCAAAGCCACGCTGACGCTGGAACACGCCCTGGTGGCGGCGCGCGCCCGGGTGCTGTCCAACACCGACGTCGACGCGCTGCGGACCTGGCAGGCCGAGGCCGGCAGTGCCAGTCTGAGTACCCAGGCAGCGCCCCGGCAGGCGGGCATCTGGTATGGCGCCGCGCTGGCCGCCAGCCAGTTGCGCGATTTTGCCCAGGCACGCATTAACCTGGAGCGCTTGCATGGCTTGGTGGCAGGCGACGCCAGCGCGACGCGTCTGGCGCGGCTGCTGCAAGCCGAAATCGCCTTGCGCTCGGGCGATGCCACCGGCGCGCAAGCGGCCTTGAACACGGGTCCGAGCACCACCAACGCACCAAGTCAGGCGAGCACGCAGGGTCAAACGCCAGCCACGCAACGCCCCGAACTGATACTGGCAGCGCAGATCGTCTTGCAGCCGGGCCAAGGTGCCTTGGCCAGCGGCAGCGCTGCGATCGCGGCCGTCGCGGTGCGCCTGCAAGCCTGGGTCGCGGCGCATCCGCGCGATGCGCAGGCCTGGCAGCTGCTGTCAAGCGTGCAGGGCGCGCAGCACCAGACCCTGCGCGCCCTGCGCTCTGACGCCGAAGCCCAGGTAGCACGGCTGGATTACGCGGCAGCGCTGGACCGCTTCAAGGCGGCGCAGGCGTTTTCACGCCAGCAGCCCAGCGGCCAGGTGCAAGCGAACGGGGGCGCCAGCGCGAGCCAGGCAGCAGCCGACCACATCGACGAGTCCATCATCGACACGCGCCAACGGCAGGTGCAATTACTGCTTAAAGAACAGACGCTCGATCGCTGAGTCGATCACGACGCCGAACGCCGAGTAGATCAGCGAGCCCAGCAGCGCCGCGCCAAAGCCGCGCACATGAAACCCGCTCAGCACACCCGCGGCGGACCAGAACATCAGCGCGTTGATGACAAACAAAAAAAGCCCGAGCGTGATCACCGTCACCGGCAGCGTCAGCAGCACCAGCACCGGGCGCAACAGCATGTTGAACAGGCCAATCACAAACGCGGCAATCAGCGCAGCCCCGAAGCTGTCGACGACAACCCCGCCGTAAAGATAAGCCACGGCGAGCAGAGCGGCGGCACTGAGCAGCCATTTGGTGATGAGTTTCATAAGTGAAGAATAGCACCCGACAGCGGGCAAGCGATGACGATCGTCAACAGTCAACGTCCGGCCATGCTTTGAATTGGAGCCTGACGCTTTTTTTATTTCTTTTATGGCTTCTGGAAACCGCCCTCCGCCCAAGCCGTCGCGCTGGCCCGGCTGAGCTTGAAGCCCGGCGACACGCGCACCTGGGCCAACTCGTCACCGGCCCCGTCTTGCGCCGTCAAGGTGGCGGACGGGTTGTCGTCATCGGGCATGATGTCGAGCGACACGGTGACGCGGTAATTTTTGGCCGTCACGGTGATGCTTTGGTGCAGCGTGGCATGCAACTGCTGCTCGTGGCGGCGCACAAATTCCGTGGCGGTTTTGACCAGCGTATTGAAGGCATTGCCGTCCAGCGGTTTCGGGTTTTTCTTGTCGCGCCCCATGGTCCACGGCCCAATCAAGGCGGGCTCGGGTTCACCGTCCTTGATCATGGCCACGGCCCAGCCATCGTCGTCTTCGTTCTTGATCACGCGGGCGGTCCAGCCGTTGTCGCGCCACAGTCGGGCTTGCTCGATTTTGCTGTCAGGGTCGGGGAGTAGGTCAGTCACGGCTGGATTTTAACGGCCGGCCCCCGCCCCCGCTATGATCGCCTCCCCATGGCCAGCATCCACATCACCGACATCGAATCCGCCATCAACTACTGGCGCGCCCTGCGGCCCGCCAGCGCCGATTTCGCGCTGACCACACCAACCCGCGCGCTGGCCGAGGTCTATGCCGCGATGGTGTTCCAGCATGTGGTCGAAGTCGATGAGTTCGCCCTGCCGCAGGCCGCCCTGCAGGCCTGGCTGGCCTGGTATGACAGCACGCCCGACACACCGTGCATTGCCATCTGCTCGACCAGCCAGGGCGATGAAGAATGCAAGGGCTGCGGCCGCACTTTTGCCGAGGTGCAGCACTGGACGGCGCTAGGCCCGACCGAGAAGCGCCAGGTCTGGCGCCGCATCACGCTGGTGGGCACGTCCTGGCGTTTCAACAAGTATGCCGAGCGAGCCGTTAAAAAAACGCCTTGTTGATAAGCGCCAGGGTCTGGCGCCTCTTCACTGGCTGCCAGGGTCTTGCTTCATCAGTTGCTGGCGGATCAAGCGCAATTCCTGCTGGCGCTTGGCGTCGGTTTCGGGGTAGCTCATGTTGAGCGAATTGAAAGTATCGAGAACAATCCGGGAAATAATCAGCCGCGCATTCTCCTTGTCGTCGGCGGGCACCACGTACCAGGGTGCAATTTTGGAACTCGTGGCGCTCAGGCACGCCTCATAGGCCTGCATGTACTGGGGCCAGAATTTGCGCTCTTCTATGTCGGCAATAGTGAATTTCCAGTTTTTTTCTGGCTCGTCAATGCGGGCCAGAAAGCGCTTTCGCTGCTCCTCTTCTGACAGGTGAAGAAAGAACTTGATGATCCGTGTTCCATTGTTGTAGAGATGGTTTTCCAGGCCCATGATGGAGCGGTAGCGCTGCTGCCAGATGGTTTTCCCGTCCTGCAAGTCGTCCGGTAGCCGCTGCGCCCGCAGGATCTCCGGATGCACCCGCACGATCAACACTTCTTCATAATAGGAGCGGTTAAAGATGCCGATTCGACCGCGTTCCGGCAGGGCCTGCGTGGTGCGCCACAGAAAATCATGGTCCAGTTCTTCGGCGCTGGGATGCTGGAAACTGAACACTTGGCATCCCTGGGGATTGATGCCGGACATCACATGCTTGATGGCGCCATCTTTTCCAGCTGCGTCCATGGCCTGAAATATCAACAACACCGCATAACGGTTGGAGGCGTATTGCAGTTGCTGCAGTTCGCTGAGCTCTGCCACATGATCGGCGAGGAGTTTTTCATATTCATGCTTTGACTTGTAGGCTGGTTTCACCAGCGTCGGCCACTTCTTGAGATTGACCTTTTCGCCTTCCTTGACCTGGAAATCTTCGGACTTGATCTTCATGGCGGCCTTTTCCTTTCAGTGGGCGGCGTGACAGGAGAATCAGAGCGACATGCCACCCGAGACTTCAATCACCGCGCCGTTGATATAACTGGCCTCGTCGCTGGCCAAAAAGGCGTAGACGTTGGCAATTTCCTCGGGCTTGCCCAAGCGTTTGAGCGGCACTTTGGCCTGCAAGTCCTGCAGCACTTTCTCGGGCATGGCCGCCACCATGGGCGTGGTGATGAAACCGGGCGCCACTGCGTTCACGCGGATGCCCTTGGGGCCCAGCTCGCGGCTCCAGGTCTTGGTGAAGCCGATCACGCCAAATTTGGTGGCGGCGTAATTGGTCTGGCCAAAATTGCCATAAATACCCACCACCGAGCTGGCGTTCAGAATCACGCCGCTGCCCTGCGCCACCATGAGGTCGGTCACGGCCTGCGCGCAGTGAAAGACACCACGCAGGTTGACGTCGATGACGCGGTCAAACTGTTCCAGCGTCATTTTTTGCAGGCGCGCGTCCTGCGTGATGCCGGCGTTGTTCACCAGCACGTCGATGCGGCCAAACTGCGCCTGCACGCTCGCCACCAGGGCGTCAATGGTGGCGCGCTGGGTCACATCCGCCACAAAACCCGCTGCCGTGGCGCCCAGGGCGCGGCACTGTGCCACGGCCTCGTCCACGCCCGCTTGTTTGATGTCGCAGACGATGACGATGGCGCCCTCGGCGGCAAACTTGAGGGCGGTGGCCAGGCCGATGCCTTGGGCGGCACCGGTGATGAGGGAGACTTTGTTGAGCAGGCGGGCAGTGGTCATGTTGAGCTTGGAAAGGTTGGCTTGTGAAGCCCATCATCTTAGCGGCCCGCCAGCGCCGCCCCGAAACCGGTGAGCCCCTGGAGGGACGCATCAGTCGTGCAATGCAATTGATAGCACCTCACGTCCTAGTCACGGGGGCTAGAGCCCGATTTGGCACTTATTTCCAGCGGATGGGCTCAATGTCCACATTGAGCTTGCCGTCGCCCAGCATCAGCACGCCTTCCTGAATCGTGGCCTGCAGTTGCATATTGCGCTGCGCCATCGGAATCAGCGCTTGCGCGGCGCTGGTGGGGATGCGCCAGACGCTCAAGTTTTGCCGTCGCCCAGCATCAGCACGCCTTCCTGAATCGTGGCCTGCAGTTGCATATTGCGCTGCGCCATCGGAATCAGCGCTTGCGCGGCGCTGGTGGGGATGCGCCAGACGCTCAGGTTTTGCGGTCGCGCCAGCTTGGCCTCCATGCTGCGCCACCAGATCTCGGCGGCGTGGCTGAAGCAATACAGCACCACCGCGTCGGCCTTGTTGCAGGCCTTGAGCAGCGGCTTGTCTTCGGGCTGGCCGACTTCGATCCAGAGCCGGGTCAGGCCGGTGTAGTCGCGCAGCCAGGCGTCGGGCTCGTTCGGGTCCGAGAGCCCCGCGCCAAACGCCAGCGTGCCGTCGCCGCCGCACACGGTTTGCAGCTGGTGCGCCTGCAGCGCCAACGCGCACAGCCGAATCATCATGCGCTCGTCGGTTTCGCTCGGATGCCGCGCCAGCGTGAGCAAGTGGTCAGCGTAATAGGCGTGGTCAATGTCGGCGATTTGCAGACTGGCTTTGAAGATGGTGGATTTGATGGCCATCAAATCAGGCGCCGGGCCGTCCCAAGACGGATCAGCCCACTCGGGGGGCAGGGAGGGCACGAAGTGCCGAGCGTGGGGGTCATACCCGCCGCGCCAGCTCGGCCGCCTTGCCCGTGTAGCTGCCGGGGGTCATGGCCAGCAGACGTTGCTTCTCGGCTTGCGGGATCTCCAGCTTGGCAATAAAGCCCTGCATCAGCTCGCGCGTCATCGGCTCGCCGCGGGTGAACTTCTTGAGCTGCTCGTAGGGTTGCGGCAGGCCAAAGCGGCGCATCACGGTCTGAATCGGCTCCGCCAGCACCTCCCACGAGGCGTCCAGGTCGGCGGCAATGGCGGCCTCGTTGATCTCCAGCTTGCCCAGACCGGTATTGAGCGACTGGTAGGCCAGCACCGCGTAGCCCATCGCCACACCCATGTTGCGCAGCACGGTGCTGTCCGTCAGGTCGCGCTGCCAGCGGGAAATCGGCAGCTTTTCACTCAGATGGCGCAGCAGCGCATTGGCCAGGCCCAGGTTGCCCTCGGCGTTCTCGAAATCGATCGGATTGACCTTGTGCGGCATGGTGCTGGAGCCGACCTCGCCCTCGCGCAGGCGCTGCTTGAAGTAACCCAGGCTCACATAGCCCCAGACGTCGCGGGCCCAGTCGATCAGGATGGTGTTGGCACGCGCCACCGCGTCGAACAGCTCGGCCATGTAGTCGTGCGGCTCGATCTGGATGCTGTAGGGCTGAAACGTCAGGCCCAGGCCGAGTGGCGTCGGGGTTTCAATCACGCGGCGAGAAAAGGCTTCCCAGTCAAAGTCAGGCCAGGCCGACAGATGCGCGTTGAAGTTGCCGACCGCGCCATTCATCTTGCCCATCAACTTGATATTGGCGATTTTTTCGCGCGCGGCCACCAGGCGCACCACCACGTTGGCAATTTCCTTGCCCACGGTGGTGGGACTGGCGGTCTGGCCGTGGGTGCGGCTGAGCATGGACACGTCGGCAAAGGCGTGCGCCATCTCGCGCAGCTTGGCGATGATGGCGTCCAGCGCGGGCAGCAGCACCAAATCGCGCCCGGCTTTAAGTTGCAGTGCGTGGCTGGTGTTGTTGATGTCTTCACTGGTGCAGGCAAAGTGCACAAACTCCTGGGCCGCGAGCAGCTCGGGACGGGCTTCAAACTTGGACTTGATCCAGTATTCCACCGCCTTGACATCATGGTTGGTCGTTTTCTCGATCTCCTTGATGGCGTCACCATCAGCTTCAGAGAAATTTTTGACCAGGCCTAGCAAGTAGGTGCGTGCGCCGGGGGTCAAGGGCTTGAATTCGGCGAAACCGCAATCGCTCAAGGCAATGAACCAGGCCACCTCGACTTGTACGCGGCGCTGCATATAGCCCATTTCGCTCATGATGGGGCGCAATTTGGCTAGTTTGGCGCAGTAGCGGCCATCCAGTGGCGAGAGGGCTGAGATTGA
>Ga0209913_1001469_pt1 | contig 12826 bp, 9 predicted proteins | sample PersoiDNA2013203_FD_185805 | JGI IMG/M metagenome (GOLD analysis project Ga0209913, IMG submission 185805) | Permafrost soil microbial communities from the Arctic, to analyse light accelerated degradation of dissolved organic matter (DOM) -... | ecosystem: Environmental > Terrestrial > Soil >... | reverse complement strand
ATGTCTGTTAGACCTGACCCTCGCTCCTTTGATTTATTGCCTTGTTTGGCGCCGCCACTATTGCCAGCGCCGAGTCGGCTGACAAGGCGCTGCACTGGTCGACGTCCTGGTATGCCGCGCCCCAGCCAGTGTGGGATGCCAGCTTTGTGCTGCCGACCCAGCTGCCCGCAAGCTTCGACCGGCAAACCCTGCGCGAGAAGGTGCGCCTCAGCACGGGCGGCCAACGCATCCGTCTCGTGTTTTCAAACCGTTATGGCAGCCACCCGGTCCAGCTGGGCGCCGCGCGGGTCGGCCGCGCAGGCGACGCCGGACCCGGCCAGCCCGTCTGGTTCGACGGCCAGGCCGGCGTGTCGATCTTGCCCGGCGCGACGGTGAGCAGCGACGCCCTGCCCATGCCCGTTCAAACCCTTAGCGAATTGACCGTGACGACCTGGCTGCCGGCGCCAACGCCTGTTGAAAGCTTTCACTGGGGCAGCCAGCAAACGGTACGGGTGACGGCGGCTGCCCTGGCCGAACAACGCTTTGCGGGGCGGCTGTTCTTGAACGCCGTTCTAGTGGAGGCTTCAAAGCCCCAGCCCACTGTGGTCACCCTGGGCGATTCCATCACCGATGGCAACGGTTCTTCTCCCGACGCCAACCGCCGCTGGCCCGACGTGCTCGCGGAACGTCTTGCACCGTACCGCGTCGGCGTGGCGAACGCGGGCATTTCGGGCGGCCGCCTCGTCAGCGACGGCATGGGCCGCAGCGCCCTGGCCCGCCTCGACCAGGACGTGCTGAGCCAGCCCGGCATATCCGATGTCATCGTGCTGTTGGGGATTAACGATATCGGCTGGCCCGGCAGTCCCTTCGCCGCCGACGAAGCGCCCATGACCCTCGACCGCCTGGTGTCCGCTTACCGGCAACTGGTGACCACGGCGCACGTCCGCAACATCCGCGTGACCGCCGGCACGCTGCCACCATTCGAGGGCGCCCTCGAAGGCACTCCATTCGCCGGGCACTACAGCCCCGGCAAGGAAGCGCTGCGCCAGCAGTTCAACGACTGGATCCGCAGCGCGGGCATGTTCGATGCCGTCGTCGACTTCGACGCCCTGCTGCGCGATCCCGCCCATCCCGGCAAGTTGCGGCCGGACTACGATTCGGGGGATCACTTGCACCCGGGCGACAAGGGCTATCGCGCGATGGGGGAGGCGGTCGACATCAAGGGGTTGACGAGCGCCGCTATCCGCCATGCTCGAAGTGCAGGCGGATAGCGGCCATGAATCGCTGCAATCGCGCGGTCCCTTGGCTGGACGGCGCGCGATTGCAGGTGCATATCACGCCTTGTTGTCCGGCTCAGGAATGCCGCTGCTGCGGTCCGCATACGCCGCCTGGAAGCTGGGACGCTGCTGCCAGCGCTGCCAGTAGGCGTCGAGGAATTCGAAGCGCTCGTCGAGCGGGGTCGCATTCACCGGAAACTTCGAGAACGCAATCGCCGTCGCCAGGGTGATGTCGGCGAAGGTCGGTTCGTCGCCGCCCAGCAGCCACTTTCTCCCGTCCGACAAGTGCTGGTTGACCAGGGCGGCGTGGCTCAGCGCTTCCTTGCGGCAGTGTTCGCCCCAGGCTTCATTCTTGGTCAGCTCGAGCTTGAAGCCCAGGCCCGTGTGCAAGACGTGGAAGGCGGTGACGATGCGATACAGGATGTGCACCCAGATGCGGTTGTCCCACATATTGTCCAGGCCCTGTTCCAGCGGCGTCTCGCCCATGATCTTGCGGCCGGGATAGGACTGGTCCAGATAACGCACCACCGCCGCCGTTTCGGAAATGAAGCTGCCGTCGGCGAGTTCGAGCGTCGGCGTTTCGCCCCAAGGATTCATTTTGAGGTGGCGCCAGCCGCGCTGCTCGCCCACGGGCGCCATGTTGTAAATCGTTTCATTGAAGTGAGCGGCGATGCCCTTCTCATGCATGAACAGGCGCAGGCGCTGGGGATTGGGAAAAGCCGATGGCGAGGTGAACAGATTCAGTTTGCTGGTCATGGTGTTGCTCCTAAAAGTGGGTCAGTTGTTGGCTCAGCGCGGGGCTCTTTGCTTTCGCGCTCAGCCAATGAACCCACTTTAATCCCTTGTATTGCGTAGATAAACGGGGTCATAATCACTTTATCTATTACACTCGGTAACAAATACGCCATGGTGAACTCGCTTCAACTGGGCAGCATCGAACAATTTTGCAAAGCGGCGGAGACAGGCAACTTCACCAGTGCAGCAGAAAGTCTGGGCCTGACGCCAGCCGCCGTCAGCCGGTCGATCAGCCGGCTCGAGCAGCACCTGGGTGTGCGTCTTTTTTTACGGACGACGCGTGCCGTCAAGCTTACGCCGGAAGGCGAGCTGTATTGGAAGGAATGCCGGGTCGCGCTTGAGCAGATCGCCGAGGTCGAGCGTGCGATCACGGGTGCACAGACGGTCCCCAGCGGCCCCCTGCGGATCAGCGTCAGCGCAGCTTACGGCACCTTTCGCTTATTGCCGTTGATGCCCAGGTTCACCGCCCTGCATCCGCAGATCGACATTGAAATCAGTATCTCCGACAAGATCATCGACTTCGTCGAAGAAGGCTTTGATGTTGCCATTCGATTGGGCACCCCACTGGATTCGCGCCTAGTCGCCTTCAAGCTCGAGGACGCGATGCTGGGCGTGTTCGGCACGCCAGGCTATCTGGCGAAAAAAGGGAAGCCGGGCAACATCGACGAGCTCGATGAGCACGATTGCATTCAATACATCTCACCCAACACCGGGCGCCCTTTGCAATGGCTGTTCACTGACGAACAAGGTGCCCCAATGGAAAAGCCGATCACCAGCCGCATGCGCGTGCTGAACGACGCCCTGGGCGCCGTCGCCTGGGTCAACGCGGGCGGCGGGCTGTATCAAACCTACCAATTTGCGGTGGGCGATGCGGTGCGCCGGGGCGACCTCATCGAAGTCCTGCAGTCATACGGCGGCCGCTCCCGCCCATTTTCGATTTTGTATCCACAAAATCGGCATCTGTCGGCGCGGGTACGGGCTTTCGTCGAGTTCTTGCGTGCAGCGGTGAGGTCTTGACTCGCAAGCACGGAACGGTGCTGGTCAGGAACATCGTTCGTCAAGTGCTTGGCGTGCGCTAACGTTAAATGACAAAGATAGTGGATAGTTCCAGCAATCTGCCATGGTATTGCGGAGAGTTTTATTGCTATGCCTAGGGAAGCGCTCGATATAGTTGAGCACTCAGAACAACCTATCTAGATGTCATACTTGGCGGTCACGCCGCAACGGCAAACAGTTCCAGCTTGAGTTCCTTGATGCCCGACGGGACATAGATCGAGATCGATTGCGCCTGCAGCATGCGTTCGTACATCTGTCCCTTTCCTTCCAGCATGAAGTAGCAGGTGTCTGGCCGCACCGGCACCGCGACCGGCAGTTGAGGCGCGTACTGCAGGCGCACGCCGGGCAGGGCAGCCATAACGCATCTCTCGACGTCGTCCGGCGCGCCGATTTTAAAACGCAGCGGCACCGCGTCGACCAGTTCAAGTGCGGAAAGTTCGGCCGAGATCGCGATATAGAAGGTTGTCTTCTCGTCGATTTTGCCGGAGTCGAGCATGCCGTGATAATAGGACGGCCGCATTTCGCTCAGTGCGATGGCGAAGTATTTAGAAGAGATCACGGTATCCAGCAGTTCGCGGATGATGGCGTGCAACTTGGCGAAGCCGGGACCGGGATCGACGTGCTGGTAGGGCGGCAAATCAGCCAGGGTCCAGCTTTTAGCGAATGTCATCAGGCCGCCCGTCACGCCGAGCAATTGCTCGTACAAGCGCTCGGGATGAGCACCCGGATGTTGGGCGTAGTGGTTGAGCGTGGCGCAGGCGCTGCTGGCCGTATGCAGCAGCCACACGGAGGACATGTCACCGCCACGGAATTCGATCACGTTGCGGCTCGGCTCGCGTTGGTTTCCGACCAGGACGCTGACCTTGGCGTGCAAGGCATCGAGCAAGCGGCGGAGTTGCAGGGCCAGGACCGACGTTGTCCCGACGGATAGGCTGGGCGGCACAAAGCTACCGTCCAGTTCGAAACCGCCCGCCCCCGTGCGACGCAAACGCAGCAACGGAAAGTTCAAATAGGCATCGCGCGGTTCGAATTCGGAGATCAGGCGTACTGACGTGTTCAAGCAAGCCATCTGCACATTGGCGGCACGGGTGTAGATATCTGCCGTGTCCTGGTTGGCTTGTATAAAGCGCATCGCATTGCCAGCCTGGCCTTGCTGGCCGACATTGCTGCCGAAGGGTTTCAGCGCAGGCAGTGCGGCGTAATATGTCACCTGTTGTTGTCCCTGCGGTAACTGGCCAAGGTCTACACTGGCCGGCAATTCATCGCTTCCGGGCGCATCGACCCATTCTCCGTCTTGGAAACGCAGCGACAATGTCAGGATGCGTAGAACATTGCTGGACAATGCGTCGCGGTCGACGTCCAGCGTTTCGACGCCCCAGGCATAGGGCTGCAGCGCATGGATAGTCTTGTGCAAGCGCTGTTCATGGTACTGGTCCTGGCGCTGGAAGTGCTGCGGACGCAATAGCAGCCCTTCGCCCCAAAGTATCTTGCCGCTCATGCCACTTTTCTCCTCATTCCGAATTATTTCCTTGGCCTCAGCAGCAAACCTTAGTCCTCTTGACGTACTTTTGTACCGTAACAATGCGGACAATTGCGGTCGCTCAATAAGTGCGCTTATCAGTCCCCAATGCGCTATGTTTTCAAAGTTAGCTATGTAAGTATTTCAGTTCGGTACGGTTTGCAGCTGACGACGTAGGGAGGGAACTATGCAGGGTTTTACACCTGGACTGTTTGATCGCTTGTTGGGTGTGCCAATACGCGACGCTAGCGGCGGTGCTGCGCTCTCGCGCGTGTCGCTTGAGGAGCTCAAGGATATGATCGGGCGCGACCTCGAGGCTTTGCTCAATACCCGCTTGGTGTTGCCCGACGACTTATTGAAAGCGTATCCGGAATGTAGCCGCTCGGTGGTCAGCTACGGCCTCAACGATTTCGCCGCCCACTCGCTGACCAGCCCGACTGACCGCGCCTACATCTGCGCCTGCCTGGAAAAGACAATTGAGCGCCATGAACCGCGTCTGCGCAATGTCAAAGCCTCGCTCGCAGCCCGCGACGCGATGGTCAACCGCTTAAACTTTTCAATCACTGCAATGCTCGTGGCCAACACCTCGCAGGAAGCCGTGAACTTTGATGCGGTGTTGCAGCCTTCATCATTGCACTACAGTATCAGCAAAACGGGCCGGACCGTTTCGATGCCCATGGCTGCGGGAGCCTGAGCTTGGAAAAACTACTCCCATACTATGAACAGGAATTGGGCTACCTGCGCCGCCACCTGCGCGATTTCGCCGAGCGTTATCCAAAAATCGCCGGCCGCCTCTTGATCAGTGGTGAAGTGTGCGAGGATCCGCATATCGAGCGCATGATCGAATCCTTCGCCCTGCTCAATGCACGCATCGCCAAGCGCCTCGACGACGACTACCCGGAATTCACCGAAGCGCTGTTCGAAGTGCTTTATCCGCACTACGTACGTCCCTTTCCCTCGTGCTCGATCGCACACATAGAAGCCGGGGACTCTCAGCAACAAACTACAACCAGCGTGATCTCACGCGGCACCCAGCTCAACACCCGTACCGTGCGCGGCGCGGCCTGCACCTTTCGTACCATCTACCCGGTCACCATTGCGCCGCTGGCGATTGCGCAAGCCCGCTTCGAGGCCGTTGTCCAGACGCCGGATGCTATGCACCTGCCCACCGGCGCCAGTGCCGGAATCGACATCACGATCAACTCGACCTCGGAACAGTTCGCGCTGCGCGATTTTTCGCCGCCGAAGCTGCGTGTCTTCATCGACGGCGAACCTTCATTCTGTGCGGCATTGCGCGATACGCTGTTCATGCGCTGCATCGGTGCCTACGTCGAAGGCGAACACGATGGACACTGGGTGACGCTTGACGCCATTCCGCTCAGCCCGACCGGCTTTGACGAAGATGAGGCACTGATTGATTTTCCAGCACGCTCGCACGCCGCCTATCGTTTGCTAACTGAATATTTTTGTTTTTCTGAGAAGTTCAATTTTTTCGACATCGACCTGAGCGCACTGACCGCTGTTCTGCCCCCAGCCACACGCACAATCACGCTACATCTCGTACTGTCCGGCATCCGCTCAAACTCGAACTTGGCCCGCATGCTAGGCACTCTCAGCCCTAACAATGTCCTGCTCGGCTGTACCCCTGTCGTAAATCTGTTCCGCCAGCGTGGCGAGCCGATTCGTCTGACGCATGCCAATACCAGCTACCCAGTGCTGGCCGATGCGCGCCGCGCCTTCGCTTACAAGGTTTATGCGATCGAATCAGTCAACTTGGTGCGTCAGACTCCGCAAGGCGAATCGATCGTTGAATTCCGCCCTTTTTATTCGCTCAAGCACGCACAGGAGCCGGAACACAACGGTCATTACTGGACATTGCGTCACATTGACACAATCGCCGACAAAAGTCCCGGCTTCGAGACGCAGATTTCTATCGTCGACATCGACTTCGATCCAGCCGAGGTCGAGAACAGCACGCTGAACATCGAACTGACTTGCACCAACCGCGACTTGCCCTCTCTGCTTCCGTATGGTCAGCGCGGCGGTGATCTGTTCCTCGAAGGCGACTCAAGCGTGCGTTCGATCAATTTTTTGCGCAGGCCGACGGTGTCTTACCACTTCGAGCGTGGCTATAACGTCCAATGGCGCCTGATCTCGCAATTGGCACTGAATCACTTGTCGCTGAGCGTTGGTGGCGCAGAGGCCTTGCGCGAGACGCTGACGCTGTACGACCTGCCGCGTTCGCCGTCCTCACAACGCCAAATCGGCGGTATCACCGGACTCAGCCAGCAAGCAGTCACCGCTTGGTTGCCTGGCAATCCATTTCCCTGTCTGGTGCGTGGCATCGAAGTTCGGCTGGCGGTCGATGAGGAAGCCTTCGTCGGCAGCGGTATCCACGCCTTCGGGCAAATCATTGAACGCTTTCTAGCGCTTTATGTGCACGCTAACAGTTTTACCCAGTTAGTGATCCTTTCCAACAAGAATGGGGAAGCCTTATTCACATGCACACCAAGAAGCGGCGAATTGAGCCTCCTGTAATCGAACGCCTGTTCCGCGAACCTTATCGCTTCGATTACTTCCAGGCGGTACGCATTCTCGAACTCTGGCTTCGGCGGCGTGGCGTCGCCCAGCCGGACGCTGTCAACCACTTCCTTCGCTTCGAGAATTCGACCTCGCTCAATTTCCCGGCCAGCCAGCTGGAGGCGATCGGCACGGAACCGCGGGAGCTGGCGCACGACGCGCCTGCGCTGGACACCGCAGTGCAGAATTCGACGCTGCAATACATCTGCGTGCGACCCGCGTTCATGGGCCTACTGAGCGGCAACGGAGTGCTACCTGTGCACTACACTGAGCGCATCGCAGAACATGAGCTGCGTCACAAGGACGATGGCCCGCGCGCCTTCCTTGATACTTTATCAAATCGCTCGCTGGCCCTATTTTATGGCGCCTGGAAAAAATACCGGCTTGCACTACGCTGTCAGAGCCGCGATGAGGATGGATTTCTCCCATTACTGCTTGACTTGGCCGGTCTCGGCAATAGAGCCTTGCGCGCTCGTCTCGATACGCATGAGGCCGGGGGGGTGCAGGCCGCATCGATCGGCTATTTCGCGGCCTCGATCCGGCATCGGCCTGTCTCCTCAGTGCAAATTGCGCGGGTGCTGTCCGAGCATTTCGACCAGCGCGTTCACGTCGAGCAATTTATTGGAGCCTGGTACGCGATCCAACCAGCCCAGCAAAGCAGGCTCGGCAACCGGAATGCGACCCTCGGCGAGACGGCGATAAGCGGTGCGCGCGTTTGGCAGCGCGACCTTCGCCTGCGCTTGATTGTCGGTCCGCTCGATGCCATCGACTTCTCCTCCTTCTTGCCAAGCGGCGCGGCGGCAAACGCCATGCGCACCCTGCTCGCGCTGTTCACCGGCCCCACGCTCGACTACGAAGTCGAACTGGTGCTGCGTGCCGCTGACGTGTGCAGCGTCACCCTCGCTGACCATCATTCCGGCCGCCTCGGTTGGAATGCTTACCTGGTCGACGGTCCGCAAGACCAGGACCGTAGAGATGTCTGCTATGAAATCGTGTTGGCCTGAAACATCTGGGCATCGTCAACGCCTCGGAAATAGCAGAGCTGTGCCCAACTCCTATACAGCCAGACAGCAAAATTACTCCGCGACTGTCGACTCTAGCGCCGTTTGAACAACGGGCAGACGCTGCGCCAGGGTTCGTCTGGGTGGCCAAGCATTAGTTTGCGCAACCGCATGATACTTCCCGGCAAATCTCGCGATCATGTTCTCAGGAAACAGCCAATCTTGCCCGCCCGGCCGACGATTTAGCTTTCATTCGCCCAAACCATAGGGACTTTTGAAATTCGGGCATGCAATCACCGATGTGTAAACATGGCGAAGAGGCGAAATGGGAACGCAAGACTTACATCGTGCAATAACAAGCAATCTATTGCAGAGTGACCGGTTAATAAAACTGGACACGAATCTGGGTCCAAATACATTAGTGCCGCAGCGGGTGGTGGGCCGCTCGCGACTGGGTCGCCACTTCGACTTCACTGTGGATGTGGTGTCCCTCTCGGGCAACATCGAGCTCAAAACGATGATTGCGCAACCGGTGACCCTGTGGATACAGCAATCCGACAAGTGCTACCAACCCCATAATGGTTATGTATATACGGCGAGAAGGCTAGGATCGGACGGCGGGCTCACGACATATCAACTTGGCTTCGCGTCCTGGATGCACTTCCTCAAGTTCCGACGCGACCAACGCATATGGCAGGACAAAACTGCTGACGACATCATTACCGACGTCCTCAACGCACATCCCCAGGCTCAAGGCTTCTTCCGGTTTGCGCTCTCAAAAGCGCTACCCTCCCGTTCATACTGCCGACAGGACGAGGATGACTGGAATTTTGTTCATCGTTTACTCGAGTCCGAAGGGCTCTTCGGCTTTTGGCGCCAAGCCCCGGATGGCAAGTCACATATGTTGGTGATCACCGACCAGCTCGACAACCTGGACCCACTGTTATCCGACACGATTTCATTCTATCGAGGTGACACACGCAGCGAAACGGATGCGCTGGTGCAATGGTCGGGCACGCGCACTCTGCAAAGCACGGCGTTGACAACCCGCACTTTCGACTACAAGAGTCCGTCGGCATCGTACAGCCCGAAAGGCACCAGTACGCCAACGATGGCCAATCAGGGCGCGTTGCCGAATCAAACAGAGGTGTATGAGTACACCGGGGCATACTCATACGCAAAGCAGGATCGGGGCGATCAGCTGTCCAGGATTCGGATTGAGGAATGGGAATCTCGGGCTAAACGGTTCTTCGGCGTGGGCAGCGTGCGCAGAATCGACGCGGGACGACGTTTTGTCCTGGCCGGGCACCCCGACCATGATCAGGATCGGACGAGCGAGAACGAATTCGCCGTGATCGAAACGGTCTGGGTGATCGCGAACAACCTGCCCATGGTCGGCGATCGATCAGCGTTCCGCCATACCTTGCAAGACACCATCGACGAAATGCGTGCGCGACATGAAAGCGATGCGGCCTCCACCGTTTCTCCAGCAATTGGCACGGAAGGCTTCTACCTTGCGGAGATCGAAGCGCAACGTACCACCGTTCCATTTCACAGCCCATTCGAACACCGAAAGCCGGAAACTCACCTGGAATCCGCGATCGTCGTCGGTCCGGAAGGCGCGGAGGTCTATACGGATGAGCTGAACCGAATCAAGGTGCGGCACATCTGGGACTGTCTTAATGGCGATGACGAAAAAGCCTCATGCTGGGTGCGGGTAGCGCAGGCGGATACAGGAAGTGGCTACGGCGCGGTGCATATCCCGCGGGTAGGGGAAGAGGTTCTCATCGATTACATCGGAGGGGACTGCGACCGCCCGGTGGTGACTTCGCGCCTGTACAACAATGCAGCGACGCCGCATTGGCATTCAAACGGACTGCTATCGGGGTACCGATCGAAGGAGTACAGCGGTAGCGGTTATAACCAACTCGTGATGGACGACTCGACTGCGCAAAACCGAGTCCATTTGTATTCCAGCAGTTTCCAGTCGCATTTACATATGGGATACCTGGTCGAGCAGTCCGGTAACTCGCGCGGGGCATTTTCTGGCAATGGTTTCGATCTCAAATCGGAAGCTTACGGCGCCATCCGGGCCGGGCACGGCTTGTTGATCTCGACCCATTCGCCGGCAGTCAACCAGCCGCTAAACGTCAGCACCGCGACCGAGCAGTTGACGAGCGCAGAAAGCGTGTTCGAACTGGCTTCGCAATCAAGTGCATCAAATCAGGCGGAAAGCTTGACCGAGGGGCAAAAAGCGCTGAAAAAATTCACGGATGCAATGCAGTTCAACGTGACGGGGAGCGCAGCAACTGGCGGGCAAACGGGCGGCGGCGGTTGCGGCAATGCGAACGGCTTCTCAACGCCCATCATGTTGATCGCGAGTCCCGCTGGCGTTGGCTTATCGACACACGATTCAGCCCAGCTCACTGCGAACCAGCAGATCAATATCATAAGCGGCAAGAACACGCACATAGCCGCCGGCAAATCACTTATCGCCAGCGTCATGGAAAAGATCAGCCTATTCGCACAAAACGCCGGTGTGAAGCTGTTTGCCGCAAAAGGAAAGGTTGAAATCCAGGCACAGGGAGATGCATTGGCCGTGTCCGCATTGAAGGACGTGACGATCACAAGTTCGGCCGGAAAACTTGTGCTCTCCGCCGACAAGGAAATTTGGATCGGTGCCGGTGGCTCGTATATCCGTATCACCGCCGAAAAGATCGAGAACGGCACGTCCGGGCAAATTCTGGAGAAGTGCGCCTCTTGGGACAAGCAGAGCGCATCGTCGATGTGCCTGCCAACTCAGGTCAGCAGCATTACAAAAGGATGTTCGTGGAAAACCGCGGCAGCGTCCGCCGATAGCGCGTCAAGCGTCGAACTGGAGTGATGCATGCAATATCCCCAAACCGGCGCGTCCTCGCATCCCGAAGACCTTACCACATCCCCCGCGACGGACGACGACGCACAAATTAAATCGTTGAACGCCACCCTGACGGAGTGGTTCAGCCGGCATAAGTACACGCGATGTTTCCTCGCCGTTGACCCGAGCCAGAGAGATTTGACCAGTGACGATGTCGAGGCCAGGGCGTCATTTGCCAATCTGGCTCGCAGTGACGTGCTCATCCATCACGATGCATTTCCCGAGGCACACCGTCCCTATCTTCTGGAACTGGATCTGTCGAACCCGGAAGGCGTTGAAGCGCTGGCGCAGAGTGCCCGTATTGCATTTGAAGACCGGCTGCCGGCTTCCCTGGCTGAGGGTTTGGGCCAGCGGGTCGGTGGCTGGTTAGCGAGCACTGCATCGCTCGACCAAGTCACCGCGCACTGGTCGCGTCTTGTTCTTCAACGCAATGACAGCGGACGGGCCTGCGTGCTGCGCTTCTACGACTCTCGTGCCCTGGCATTGCTCTGGACCGTCCTGTCGCCCGTGCAGCAGCAAGCCATGCTTGGGCCAGTGAGGGCATGGCACGTCCTCGATGCGGGTGCCAGACCGATCGTCCATTTGGCTTCCTCGGAGCCGCGTGCGGACTTCATGTTGTCTGGCGAACAGTGGCAGGAAATTCAGCGGCATGGTCACGTCAACCGAGCTCTTGCGCTGCATACACAGGCGTGTGGCCGACAGCCAGCGCCCAACGAAGTCGAGGTGGCAGTCGCTGCGGCCGCACGGGCCGAGCGATACGGGCTGATCGACCGGAACGACAAGGAGACGTTTATCGGCCATGCGCTCGCGTGGCACCCGCAATTCGATTTGCATCCGACAGTGCTGCAGTTGCTGACTCATAGGGCACGGGACGATTTTTATACCAGTGAAATCGAGCAGCTATCGGCAAACGAGATCGACGAAATCCGCCAGGGATCCTGGCATCAGCGTCCGGGCGCTTCGGCTTCCCGGTAAGACAAACGTGCGAACTGACTTTAATACGGCGGCAGCGTATGACAACGAATGACCAGAAATGCACGAACTGCGAAAAAACCGGCCTGCCGATCCTGCCGGTGCGCTATTCGGTCCTACCGAAGAACGTAAAAGCAGGGATGCCCGAGGGGGTCAGCGGCGCGCGCGTGACGGACGTCGCACTGAATGCACATCACTACGGACTGCGCACGCTGCGGGAAGGCTGGCTCTATCTATTCTATGAAGTGGGCCCGCGCGGCAGTCGATACTGGGAAACGTACAAGGTAACGTCAGACGGACGCCTCTGGAAGCAGTCATTGCCCCTACCCCGAATGCCGATCACCCATCCGGCATGTGCACAGCGCGCGATTGCAGTTCCGATGGATGTGATTGCGATCGAACGTCCGGAAAAGTGCACCGGCCGTGTTTTTGTCGCGTTTTCTGAGCACGCTTGGCACAAGGAGGTCTTCGATCGATATGCCTCAGAAACCATCTTGATGGAGACACGGATGCAGTTCGTCGAGCCATCGAAGTGGATCGCTAGCGGCAAGGATGCCAACGGACACGCAATTGTCGCCACGGCGCAGGCGATTGACAAGGTCATCGAGTACATGCCTGGTTTCGACCCGAAACTGCTGGCCCTTCCCGATGACAAGCAGTCCTTCAGCGACGAAAAGGGGGGCCACAAGGATGAATGGCTCAAGCGCGAGGTGACGCGCTACCCCACCTA
>Ga0209913_1001467_pt1 | contig 12865 bp, 10 predicted proteins | sample PersoiDNA2013203_FD_185805 | JGI IMG/M metagenome (GOLD analysis project Ga0209913, IMG submission 185805) | Permafrost soil microbial communities from the Arctic, to analyse light accelerated degradation of dissolved organic matter (DOM) -... | ecosystem: Environmental > Terrestrial > Soil >... | reverse complement strand
TGATCGGGCCGAGGCCAACCTGATGCGCCACCTCAAGTCCATGCAGCACTTGCGCGACGCTGACGTCGACATCGTTCATACGCTTGAAATTGGCGTCGTCGAGCGCATCGAGCGACACCGTGACGCGTTTGAGACCGGCATCCTTGAGCGCCTGGGCCTTTTGCGCCAGCAGGGTGCCGTTGGTGGTCAGGGTCAGGTCAATCTCGCGGCCATCGGGTGTTCTGAGTGCGCTGAGCATGGTGACCAGACGTTCGAGATGCTTGCGCAACAAGGGTTCGCCCCCGGTCAAACGGATTTTCTCGACGCCGTGGGCGACGAACAGTGTGGCCAGACGGGTGATTTCTTCAAACGACAGCAAGGCAGCATGCGGCAGGAAGGCGTAGTCCTTGTCGAAGACATCTTTTGGCATGCAATAAACACAGCGAAAATTGCAGCGGTCCGTGACGGAAATGCGTAAATCGTGCAGCGGCCGCGCCAAGGCATCGCTGAGCAAGCCGGTGGGCGCTTCCAACTGCGCTGGCACGGCTGGCGCACTAGCGTTGGGGCGGAAATCGATGATGGGGATAATGCGCTTGTTCATACTCGCTACGATAGCACGAGGCTAGCCAAGAGACAGAGCACAGAGTAGCTGGCCGCATTGAGGTACAGCTGCACGGTGTTAACCTCGCGCAGTGGACAAACACAGGCAGAGCCATTCTGCAGACGATAAAAAAGGGAGCTTTCACTCCCTTTTTTATTTCCTTACGGCAAACATTGCACTGATCAGTGACGCGTTTCGACCTGTACCAGTGGTTCGCTCGATGACGCTGGTTGCGGCTTGCGTTCGCGTGGCACATGTGGTGTCACGTGGATTTGGGCAGCAGCTTCCTGAGCGGCGCGCAGCTTGGCCGGATCAGTATTAGCCAAGGTCAGCCCAGCTGCCGACAACATCGTCTGCAGATCGGCTGTCTGTGGGGCCGCTGCTGGCGCAGGAGCTTGCACAGGAGCTTGCACTTGTGCCACTGCTGGTGTTGCAGGCGGCGTCGGCTCTGTCACGTTTGCCACAACTTCAGTGACCTCTGCTGCAGCGACTGCCACAGTTGGTTCCGGCAACAAGCTGATTTGCTGCGGCGGTTGCGGTGCTGCCGGGGCAACCTCCACAGCTACTGGCGCCGGCACTGGTGCTGCAACGACTATTGGTGCAGCAACGGCCACTGGCACAGGTTCGGCCACTGGTGCAGCAGCAACGGCTTCCACTGCGACTGGCTGCGGCGCTTGCACAACAGGTGCGGCGACAACTTCTACGACCGGTGCAACGACAGCGGGGGCTGCTGCTGCAACGGTTTCAGTTACGACCGGTGCTGCTGGCTCGATGTGCTGGCTGGCCGACGCTGTGTGGTTGACTGTGGCGCTCTCGCCGTTCAGTTCACCTTCACCAGCTTCAGCTTGTTCGCTACCGTTTTCGCCTTGTTCGCGATCACGACGGTTACGATTGCGGCCACCGCGACGACGACGACGACGTGGTTCTGCACCATCTTCGACTGCGCCTTCGACCTGATTACCGATGACTTGCTCGTTCTCACCTGTATCGCCATTGACGGCCGCAGGGGTAACCACGGCGACTTCCACGGGCAGAGCTTCATCAACCTTGGGCTGATCCTTGCGTTCTTCACGTGGAGGACGTGGCTGGCGTGGTTCACGTGGTGGACGTGGCTCACGTTGTTCACGTGCTTCCTTGTTTTCACGTGGCTCACGATTTTCGCGCGGTTCACGATTTTCACGTGGCTCGCGTGCTTCACGCGGTTCACGTTGTTCGCGGTTTTCGTTGTTGCGATCTTCACGCGGTTCACGGCCTTCACGCGGTTCGCGTGGCGGACGTGGCGTACGTGCCGGCTTGCCTTCGACCTCAGGTTTGCCAGCTTCTTCGCGGCCACCTTGAGACTGCGGTGCTGCGCCATCGCGCTCTTCGTTGCGGCCACGGCCGTTACGGTTGCGGCCGTTACGATTGCGGTTGCCACGCTCGGAATGGTCGCGTTTTTGCGGACCCTTGGCTTCGACCGGTGCTGCCACCGGAGTTGCCTCAACCGGTTTCTTGCGGAAGAAGCTCCAGATTTTGCCCAGCAGACCTGCTTCGGGCGCCAGGGTTGGCGGTGCTTCAACAGGCGCTGTCTTGCGTTCGACGATCGGTGCTGGCTGGTCAGGGGTGATGCCCTTGACGACCGCTTCCTGGCGTGGCTTGACGTCTTCTTTCTGACGCTTGCTGTAGCCGATGTCGGTTTCGGCTTGTTCGGCCATGGCGTAGCTGGCCTGGGTATCATCCAGACGCGGATCGTCGTGCTTGATGCGCTCAAGCTTGTAGTGCGGTGTTTCCAGATGCTTGTTGGGGATCATGATGACCGTCACGCGGTGGCGTGTTTCGATCTTCAGGATTTCGCCACGCTTTTCATTGAGCAGGAAAGCGGCCACATCGACCGGCGCCTGCACATGGATGGCAGCTGAATTTTCCTTCATTGCCTCTTCCTGGATGATGCGCAGGACTTGCAATGCGGACGATTCGGTATCGCGGATATGGCCGGTGCCGTTGCAACGCGGGCAGGTCACATGGCTGCCTTCGGACAACGACGGACGCAGACGCTGGCGCGACAATTCCATCAGGCCGAAGCGCGAGATCTTGCCCATTTGGACGCGAGCACGGTCGTGGTGCAGCGCATCTTTGAGGCGCGACTCAACTTCGCGCTGGTTCTTGGCGTTCTCCATGTCAATGAAGTCGATCACGATCAGACCGCCGAGGTCGCGCAAGCGCAATTGGCGGGCCACTTCGTCGGCGGCTTCAAGGTTGGTGTAGAACGCGGTGGTTTCGATATCGCTGCCGCGGGTGGCACGCGCCGAGTTGACGTCGACCGAAACCAGGGCTTCGGTGTGGTCGATCACGATGGCGCCGCCGGAAGGCAGAGGCACGGTACGCGAGTAGGCGGTTTCGATCTGGTGTTCGATCTGGAAACGCGAGAACAGAGGTACGTCGTCGCGATAGCGTTTGACGCGATGGACCATGTCCGGCATCACGTGCGCCATGAACTGCTGGGCTTGCTCGTGGATGTCGTCGGTATCGATCAGGATTTCGCCGATATCGGGCTGGAAGTAATCGCGGATGGCGCGAATCACCAGTGAGGATTCCTGATAAATCAGGAATGCGCCCGAGCCGGTTTGGCCTGCGCCGTCAATGGCGCGCCACAATTGCATCAGGTAATTCAGATCCCACTGCAGTTCATCGACGTTGCGGCCGATGCCGGCGGTGCGGGCGATGACGGACATGCCGTTGGGCAGGTCCAGCTTATCCATGGTTTCGCGCAATTCCTGGCGATCTTCACCTTCGACGCGGCGCGATACGCCACCGCCGCGCGGGTTGTTGGGCATGAGCACCAGATAGCGACCGGCCAGCGAGATGAACGAGGTCAGGGCTGCGCCCTTGTTGCCGCGTTCTTCCTTTTCGACCTGTACGATGATTTCCTGGCCTTCGCGCAACGCTTCCTTGATGGAGGCATTGCGGACATCGACGCCTTCCTTGAAGTAGGTGCGGGCGACTTCCTTGAATGGCAGGAAGCCATGGCGTTCTTCGCCGTAATTGACGAAGCAGGCTTCCAGCGAAGGCTCGATGCGGGTGATGACGCCTTTGTAAATGTTGGATTTACGCTGTTCGCGTCCGGTGGCTTCGATATCGATGTCGATCAGTTTTTGACCGTCAACGATGGCAACGCGCAATTCTTCTTGCTGCGTCGCATTGAACAACATACGTTTCATGTTTCACTCCGTGGCACAGAGGCCGCTTTAGTGATGCCGCAATGCAGGCATCAAAAGTACAAGGATGTACGCCAGAATGAAATGATTGGGGGAGGGAATTGCCTTAATGTGTGGAGCGCGTAGCGCTCAAGCACAACGGGGCGCGGATGCAGTGCACCGGAAAGCCGAGCAGCTCCGTATCCACGCCTGACACGCCGAAAGAGGCGGTCACGGTCACTGTGGACGGTAAGCTATCAGTGTTAGCCAAGCGAAGTATTTTTCTCAAGGTTGGCAAATCGGCAACTCGGGTTCAACGCATCAACCGGCAAGCACTGCACATTACGTTTTGCAACGACAGGTCTTGCCAGACTTTATCCTGATAATCCAAACAATTCGATTCAACACCCAAGTGCGTTATCCGATGGCAACTGCGGTGCAAACTGGACTCGCGCAGGGATGCTGCGTACACGTTTCAGGGTACCGTCAAATCCCGCGCGCGGCGTGTCGTGCCGGCTATACTTTCGTAGGGTGTACGAGGCTTACCGGCAGGACCCTGTCGCCGCATGCTGCGATTTTTCGTGGTTCCCTCTGTCATATTTGCAAATTAGCGAGGCTGACTAGTGCACCTCTGTGTAGAATGGTCTTTTTTATTCTTACACTGACACCGGTTTTCTGACCAGCGTCGAGCGATTATATATTCAAAATGAAGGACTTAGCGAGATTTTCTGGGAAGGCGCCTCAAAAGCCCGAAACGCCAGTTGCAACACTCACGGCATCGGCCTCCCCCCAAGTCCAGTTGCTCACGATTTCGGAAGAAGAGGCCGGTCAGCGTATCGACAATTTTCTCCTGCGGGTGTGCAAAGGGGTTCCCAAGAGCCATATTTATCGGGTTTTACGCTCGGGGGAAGTGCGCGTCAACAAGGGCCGTATCGACCAGACCTACCGGCTCGAAGACGGCGACGTGGTGCGCGTGCCGCCAATTCGCATCGCCGAAAAGACGGCGCCTACTGCGCCCGGTGCCGAATTCAAGATATTGCTGGAAGACAATCATTTGCTGGTGATCGATAAACCAGCCGGAGTGGCCGTGCATGGCGGTTCCGGTGTCAGCTACGGCGTGATTGAGCAATTGCGCGCGTCGCGTCCGGATGCCAAATTTCTTGAGTTGGTACATCGTCTCGATCGCGATACCTCGGGCATTTTGTTGTTGGCCAAGAAACGTTCAGCTTTGACCAATCTGCATGAACAGATGCGCGATGGCGATACTGACAAACGTTATCTGACGCTGGTGCATGGTGATTGGCAAAATGCCCGTCAGCACATCAAGCTGCCGCTGCATAAATACAGCACCGCTGACGGCGAACGCCGCGTACGGGTACAGGAAGATGGCCAGACTGCGCATACGGTGTTTTCGCTGATACGTCGTTACGGCGAGTTTGCCTTGCTCGAAGCAGAGCTGAAAACCGGACGTACCCATCAAATCCGGGTGCATCTGTCGGCCAGCGGCTTCGCCATTGTCGGTGACGACAAATATGGCGACTTCCCGCTCAACAAGGCTTTGCAAAAAGCAGTCGGTGAGCGCATTGCCTTCAAACGGATGTTTTTGCACGCCTACCAGATTACGTTTGCGCATCCCGATAGCGGCAAACCGGTAACCCTCAAGGCTGCCTTGCCGCTGGAATGCCAGCGTTTTCTCGATAGTCTGGATAAGAGCGGTGCCGCCGCCTGAGCGCGCTCACCCTAACCATTTTGTTGAATAGTTTGAAAAGTGAAATATGGCAAGAAAACAGTTTGATCTGATCGTGTTCGACTGGGACGGTACCTTGATGGACAGCACGTCCACGATCGTTCGTTGCATACAGGCTGCCGCGCGCGACCTCGGCTTGCCCATTCCCGACAAGAGTGCTGCCTCCTACGTGATCGGGCTCGGCCTGCAAGACGCCATGCAGGCGGCCATTCCCGATGTCGACCCTAAATACTACCCACGCATCGTCGAGCGTTATCGTCATCATTATCTGGGCCAGGATCAAGATCTGACCTTGTTTGATGGTGTGCGCGAAATGCTGGATGACTTGGCGCAGCAGGGCTATTTCCTCGCCGTTGCCACCGGCAAAAGCCGGGTTGGCCTGAACCGTGCGCTCAACACCACCAAGTTGCTGACCAGGTTTGATGCCACCCGTTGCGCTGATGAAACCTTCTCCAAGCCCCATCCTGCCATGTTGCAGGAATTGACGCGTGAGCTGGGGCAGGAAATGCAACGTACCCTGATGATTGGCGATACCACTCACGACTTGCAGATGGCAATTAATGCCGGTGCCGGCGGCGTTGCGGTAGAATTCGGCGCGCATCCGGTGGATCAATTGCAAAGCCTTAACCCCTTGTTTTCTGCCAGCTCGATTGCGCTCTTGCATCAATGGCTCAATGAAAACGCATAGAAAGTCAGGCAATGGACGATCTGGTCATTCCCGTATGCGCCTCGGCTGAGCTTGTTGATGGCGGCAAAGGCCGACGCTTCCCGGTTTCTGTGCATGGCGATGATGCCACCGGCTTTGTGGTGCGTTACCACGGGACCGTGTATGGCTATCTAAATCGCTGCGCCCATGTACCGATTGCGCTCGATTGGGAGGAAGGGCAGTTTTTTGAGTCCAGCGGTCTGTACCTGATGTGCGCCACGCATGGCGCTGTCTATGCGCCGACCACAGGGAAATGCGAGGGTGGTCCATGTAGAGGGGCGCGCTTGCGTAAGATTACGGTGTTTGAAGAGGCGGAGCAGATTTTTTGGACGCCCGACGATTATGTAAGGCCTGTGCTGGCATAAGCCATGCGGGAACCCGGCAGCAGCAGTTGCTGTGCGAACTGTGCGTGCTGTAGATCAGAGTGACAATATGAGTAACAACGAATTCGAAAATCCTGAATCACCATCAGATTCGCAACCAGCCAATCCGGCAAATTCCACCACGCCGGCCGCCACCACGCCAAGCACAGCCGCCGGAGATGCCGACCACAAGCCAGGTTGGGAACGTGATGTGCTGGAAAAACTGGCCTTGTTCGCCGTCAAAGAGCAGCGCGCGCGGCGTCGCTGGAGCAATTTTTTCAAGATTGCCGGCCTGGTGGTGTTCATTTTTGTGATCTGGAGCGCCTTCAATTACACCAAGTCTGATTCCGAACCGGTCGGAACGCATACTGCGTTGGTAGAAATCAACGGTAGCATCGAAGCAGAAGGCCGGGGCTCGGCGGCGGCGGTGATACCGGCGCTGGACAAGGCCTTTGCGGCCGATGATTCGCTCGGTGTCATCCTCAAGATCAACAGCCCCGGCGGCAGCCCCGTACAGGCCGGCATGATCAACGATGAAATCGTCCGCTTGCGCAAGCAATATCCGAAGAAGCCCATCTATGTGGTGGTCGAGGAAATGTGTGCCTCCGGCGGTTACTATATTGCCGCTGCAGCCGACAAGATCTACGTCAATAAGGCCAGTATCGTCGGTTCCATTGGCGTGTTGATGGACGGTTTTGGTTTCTCCGGTCTGATGGAGAAGGTTGGTGTTGAACGACGCCTGCTCACGGCCGGCGAAAACAAAGGCTTTCTTGACCCCTTCAGTGCGCAAAATCCCAAGCAAAAGGAATATGCCCAGGAAATGCTCAATGAAATCCATCAGCAATTCATTGATGTGGTGCGCAAAGGCCGTGGCCAGCGTCTGAAAGAAACGCCGGAAACCTTCTCTGGCCTGTTTTGGACTGGTTCCAAGGCAATTGAAATGGGACTGGCCGATGATTACGGTACGGTCGACAGCGTCGCGCGCGATGTCATCAAGGCCGAAGATCTGGTTGATTACACCCAGACCGAAGGTTTGCCGGAACGCGTTTTGAAGAAATTCGGAGTCGCCGTTGGCAGCGGCGCTGCCAAATTTTTGCTAACGACCAGCGGTATTTCACTGCACTGATTGTTGCGTTCGCGCAGATAAAAGCCGCAGCAATCTGATTGTTGCGGCTTTTTTTGTGAGCGCAGCTTATTCGGCCAGCAGCAAAAACACACTCGGCTTTTTATGAAAATCGGGCATCTTGCCGGCGGCCAGCTGCGCCCTCCATTTGCTGGCGTTCTGCGTGTGGATTGTTTCGGAGGGCAAGGTCAGGTCGGTGGCCACGCAAATGAGCGTGTTGCCGTTGCAGCTCGTGGCGAGAGCTTCCAGCATGGCGCTGTTGCGATAGGGCGTTTCAATGAGTAATTGCGTCTGCTTTTCCTGGCGCGAGCGCTCTTCCAATTGTTTGATACGTTTACTGCGCTGTGCCGCATCGGTGGGCAGGTAGCCGTTGAATGCAAAACTCTGACCGTTCAGGCCGCTGCTCATGACTGCCAGTAATAGCGATGACGGACCGACCAATGGCCGTACCTGAATACCGCGCTCATGCGCCAGACGCACCAGATTGGCGCCGGGATCGGCAACGGCAGGTACGCCAGCTTCGGAGATCAGGCCGGCATCGTGGCCGGCCAGCAGCGGTTCCAATAGTGCCGGCAAGGCTGCTGCCGGAGTGTTGACGTTGAGCTCGGAAATTTTTATTTGCTGCAAGGGCGTGGTCAATGCATGTGTAACGTTGACCAGTTTGAGAAAGGCGCGCGTGGTTTTGGCATTCTCTGCAATGAAATAATCGAGTCGCGCTGCCAAGGCTTGTACTTGCGCGGGCAGGATGGCAGACAAGATGTCGATGGCAGCTAAGTCAGCCGGCCCAAGCGTATTGGGGACAAGATAAAGGATACCAGGCATGTTGAAGTCGTTAAAATAGAGGTTGGCGCTATTAGAACTCATTTCAAGTCCGCCTGCGAGCCTGTTCATTTCCCTGACTGTGCGCTGATGGCGGTATTTAATGTTAACAGGCCCTAGTGTCATCAAATTGTCATGCTAGAGAACTATTGTGTCGTAGCATCAACAGTTCAAATTGATAAATAATTTCCGCCAATCTCCCCCGCTCGAAAGGGAATGCATGTTTGCTGCAGTAGATTTAGGTTCCAACAGTTTTCGTCTGCACATCGGTAAGCACGATGGCGAGGCCATTCGCGTCGTCAAGAGCGCGCGCGACCCGATTCGTCTGGCAGCCGGTCTGGACAGTAATGGGAATCTGACGCCGCAAGCCATTGCCGGAGCGGTGGAGTCACTGGCGCGGTTTCGCACCATCTTGCGCGATTACCAGCTTGATGCCGTGCGTGTGGTAGCAACCAATACCCTGCGGGTGGCCAAGAATGCCCATGAATTCCTGCCGGATGCCGAGCGCGCCATTGGATGTCCGGTGGAAATCATTTCTGGCGAAGAAGAAGGCCGTCTGATCTATATGGGCGTGACCGGCGCTCTGGGCTTGCCGGATGAAGAGCGTCTGGTGATCGATATCGGTGGCGGCTCCACTGAAGTGATCTTGGGGCGCGGCAGCGACATCAAATGCGTCGAATCCTTTGGTATCGGCAATGTGAATCAGAGTCTGGCATTTTTCCCTGACGGCAAGATCAGTGCAGATGCTTTCGAGCGCGCGATTCTGTCAGCGCGCTCTCATGTGGAAGATGCCGTGGCGCAGTATGGCGTTGCACCGCACACCAAGGTGTATGGCTCCTCCGGCACTCTGCGTGCGATTGCCGACACCATCGCCAGAAACGGCTTGGGTGACGGTCGCGTCAGCGCAATCAGCGTGGAGGCGCTCAAACAGCGTCTGATCGCCTTCGGCCATGTCGACAAGATTGCCCTGCCAGGTTTGAAGCCCGAACGCACCGCCGTCATCATGGGTGGTTTGGCAGTACTGATCGGTTTGATGCAAGAGTTTGAACTGGCTGTCATTACGCCGGTTGAAGCTGGCTTGCGCATGGGTGTGATGTGGGATTTGCAATTGCGGGCAACGCAGCGCGACCGGCGTGAACAATCGGTGGATGAATTCAGCCGCCGTTTTCACATCGATGAACAGCGCGCACGTCAAGTGGCCGAGACTGCATTAGGTTTTTTTCAGATGCTCAAGCCCGGCAACGAGGTCTATGTCAAATATCTGAATTGGAGCGCCTTGCTGCACGAAGCCGGTCTGGTGGTGTCGCACAGCAGCTATCACAAGCATTCGGCGTATCTGATCGCCAATGCCGATTTGCCCGGTTTTACCACACGCGAACAACGCGTCATGAGCACCTTGATCCTGGGACAGAAGGGCAATTTGCGCAAGATCGGCGAAGTCTTGTCGGATGTCGATTTTGCCAAGGCTGTACTGGCGCTGCGGCTGGCCGTGATGTTCATGCACTCGCACCTGACATTGGACTTCGAAGGCATCCGCCTGAAAATGAAAAATCGTATCGAACTGGAAATCAGACGCGATTGGGTGCGCAACCATCCTACGGTTTCCTATTGGATGCAAAAGGAACAGGAATGGTGGAGTGGGGTCGGTGTTGACTTTTCAATACGCATCAATGCATGAAAAAAGGCGGGCCAGGATCATTATCCTCGCCCGCCTTTTTTATTACCCTTACATCAAGGGCCGGTCAGTTTAGTCGCTCATGTATTTCGGTGAGCGCGGACCATACAACATGCCATTCTTGCGTCCCGCCATCAACAGTCGGGAACTGGCCGTGCCGGCTATCTTGTAGCTGGAGTCAGTGGTGGTGGCAACGATCTGTTTGATGACTGCAGCCACCAGTATTCCAGCCAATCCACCGCCGGAGTTGTTTTGCTGTTCATTGCTCGATGCGGTAGCCGCGCCTTGCCATAACAACACACCGGTTCTCAAGTCGATCAGTTTGGCCGAAGCGGTCACGGTCGTCACACTGTTGACCACGACATAGCTCGAGCCGTAGCTCTTGACGTCGATATAGAGTCCGGCATCGGCGCCAAAGATCTCGCGCAGTTTGGCCGGAGCAACATGGTGAATATCGGACGGCGTCGTCAAACCGTTTTGCTTGAACGTTTCATCCACCAGTGTGACCGGCAAGACGTAGTAGCCCGATTCGGCCAGCGGATAAGTCACCTGTGAGAGCATGCCGTAAGTGGCTGCCACATCAGGAGAGCTGTTCAAGGGCGGCAAGACCAGGATGGATTTTGGCTTGCTTTGCTTGAAAGCGGCGTAGTCAAAAGGCTTTTGCTGAGTGGCACAGCCCGAAGCGAGCAGTACGAACAGCAGGGCCAGGGCAGATGCCCTGAAGTTTGAAAATGTCATGTCGTGGTCTTTATTTTTTATATTTCCGCATCAGGAAGTCCATGTAGGAAGCCGACTCGGGAAACTGGGTTTTCTCGGTTTCCAGTTGTGCAATCGCCAGGTCTTCCTTGCCTGTACTGGCGTAGAGCAAGCCCAGGTGTGCGTGATAGCCGGGCGGCAGTTTCTCGCCCCGTGCACTGGCTTTTTGTGCGGCTTCCTGCATTGCCAGGATTTGTTCTTCGGCACTCTTGCTGCCGTCAGCCTTGAAGTATTGATAGACTTCTTGCTGGTAGTCGCCCCAGCCGTACATCGATGGTTGATGCGTTACGCAGGCACTCAGGGCCAGCAGCGGCAGGCCGCCCAACAGTACGGTGCGGGTTGTGGAGAGGATGCTCATATCTGTGTCCGCTCTCTTTATTTCGTCGCACGCCATGCGCCGGAGTCAATCCCGATGGCGAGATTGTTGACTGCTTCGCGAATGGCCAGGTCAAGCACCTTGCCATTGAGCGTGGAGTCGTAGCTGGCGGTGCTGCCAAAGCCGATGACTTCACGATTCGACAAACTGTATTCGCCGGCACCCTGGACCGAATACACCACCTGCGAGGTGGCTACGTTGACGATGTTCAGATTGACCTTGGCATAGGCCACTTGCGATTTACCACGTCCCAGAATGCCAAATAATTGGCGGTCGCCGACTTCCTTGCGGCCGAATTCGGTGACATCACCGGTGACCACAAAGGTGGCTCCCTTGAGGGTTTGTGCCTGATTGTTGATTTTGGCTTCCTGGCTGATTTCGGCCATGTTGTCGCGATCGAGCACATCAAAGCGGCCCGTCTGCTGCAAATGCGTCAGCAAAATCGTCTTGGCCTGGCTGCCGAGTTGGTCGGCGCCGTCGCTGAACAGGCCGCGCATGAAGCTGGAGCGGTTATCGAATTTGCCCACGGCAATCGCACTGCGCGGACCTTGGTAGGGCAGCGTGCTGGCAACGGTTTGCGTTACCGGAATGACACGTGACTGCTCTTCTGTCACGCATGCGGAAAGGAGTGTGATCGTTGCAAGAAGCGTTACAGCCGATGCTGTTTTTTTGAACATAAAGACCCTTGATGTTTTGTTTGCAAAGCATGTTGCCAAGCCAAGTGTTGTCTAAAAGCATTTTAATTTCGGGGCAAATTGTAACGCAAATTTACGAATGTAAATATCATTGCGGATCGTTTTTTACATACTTATAGGTAGGTTTTATCCTTGATGGGTATGACTTCCCGCCTTTTTTGTTTTGCATGGATCGGTCAGGTGATCGTGCTTCAGATGTAAAGACAAAAACGCTACAACGAAGCTTGGCTCGGTCCTGTAGAGGTATTGACGTTTCACCTTTGGCAGAATGCATTACCATCAGAAGCGCCTGCTCAAAGCAGGTATGTAAATGGCCGTATTGATACGCGTATCGAACAAATAAAAAACAGGGACAATCAACATGGAAAAAAGCCGTCGGGATGCACTCAAGGTCGGTGCCAGTGCCGTCATGGGCGCTGTCATGGTCAATTTGCAAGCCAGCGAAAATGCCGTAGCCGGTGAGACAGGAGCGGGGAGTGGAGTGAAATCGATTCCTCCGCTGAGCAGTCTGGCAGGGGTGCGTCTGGTGAGTTGTCTGTTCAAGGGCGCGACAACGCCAAGTGTGGGTCTGGTGCTCGATGACGGCAGGGTCATTGATCTGGCAGCACAAGCAAAGCGTCAGAACACGCCCTTGTCCTTTGCTGCCGATTCGATGATCGCCCTCATTGCCGGTGGGGATGCCGCGCTGGCGCAAGCGATTACCGTCGGCGAACGTGCGCGCCGCAGCGGCATCGTCTTTCCTGCGCTCGATAGCGTACGGCTGTTGTCACCAATCCCCACGCCAGCGCGCAATATTTACTGCGTCGGCTGGAATTACCTCGATCATTTCGAAGAAGGCAAACACGCGCGCATC
>Ga0209913_1001466_pt1 | contig 12873 bp, 12 predicted proteins | sample PersoiDNA2013203_FD_185805 | JGI IMG/M metagenome (GOLD analysis project Ga0209913, IMG submission 185805) | Permafrost soil microbial communities from the Arctic, to analyse light accelerated degradation of dissolved organic matter (DOM) -... | ecosystem: Environmental > Terrestrial > Soil >... | reverse complement strand
GCAAGCGCTGGCCCACCCGTGTGTGGATGCGCGTGCGTTTGCGCGGGACGTGCGGCGGCGGGCATGGGACAGTGCCAGCGTGGACTGGGTGTCCGATGATACTGGGTTTATATCCAGCTTTGTATTTACCGCGCCACGGTGGGCAGCGTGCCGCCAACCGAGTGGCTCCAGAGCGCTTGGCTGCTCTCCCAATTTGGCAGTCAACCGGCCACGGCCACCGCCGCGTACATTGACCATGTGCGCGCTGGCATCGGCCTGCCCAGCATCTGGGACGACCTGAAAAGTCAGCTTTACCTGGGCGATGATGACTTTGCCCAATCGCTGCCACAACAGACCCAAGGCAAAACCGTCGACACGGAAATCCCCCGCGCACAGCGTCGGGCTGCTGCGCCAGCGTTGACCCATTTCGTCAAACAGCCCGAACGCAACCGCGCCATGGCGCAGGCCTACGCCACCGGCTGCTACAGCCTCAAAGAAATCGGGCAAGCCTTCGGTCTGCACTACGCAACGGTGAGTCGGTTGGTGCGGGCGGTGGAAATTGAATCGGAGTAAGGGTGAAATGGAAATTGCTATGAATAAACGAGCTTCCTACGCACTGTTGGCGGGGGATACATGGGTTTTTAATACTCATACATTCGCTGGAGGGGAGTGTGGAGATGTTGCAATGCAAGACCTGACCCTAAAGTCCGCTAAAGTCACGAGCCCGCAACCAGTAGGTTGATCGCCGAACTGGTCAATCCCTAAAAACGGGGATCGACCAGTTCGGTAGGATCACGGCAAGAGGAGTCCGAACGAAATGAAGAGGGGAAAATCAGTGGAAAATTTTCAGCAGAATGGTGGCGAGAACGACCATGCCGGCGCCGCCAAGACGGGTGGCGGTCTGGGCAAAAGGCATCAGTTCCATGCGATTCGCTGCGGTGAGGATCGCGACGTCGCCAGTGCCGCCCAAACCACTATGACAGGCGGTAACGATCGCTGATTCGACAGGGTACATTTTCATCACGAAACCAATGAAGAAACCACTGGCCACCATGGCGAGAACAACGGCCATGCAGACGACGAAATACCCTACCGAGAGTGCGGCTACCATCTGGTTCCAGGGAACATACAAGGCGCCCAACCCGACCATGATGACGAAAGTCAGATTTTTCGCCATGAATTTGTACATTTGGTAAGCGCCTAGCTCCATCGCCGCTGGCATGACATGGGCAACCTTGAAGATGGCGGCGCAGATGATCATCAGGATCGGGCCGGGAATGCCCGTAATTGGCGCGAGCACATGACCCAGAATGAAGAGAGAGCAGGCAATCGTGAGTCCAGCGCCCATTAGACCGAGGTTAAGAGGGACTTCGTGTTGCTTGTCGAGGAGGGTCTGATCCTCATTCGTGCGCACGAGGTTGCCATTCCCGCTCAGTTCAGGGCGGCGTTCGCCCAGCCACTTGAGATAACCGCTGCTCAGAATCGCGACCACGTTGCCGATCAGCGCGGCCGGGATCAAGCTGGCGATGAGTTCAGGTTGTGGGGTGGCAAGAATCTCCGAGTAGGCCATCGACAGCGGCAGGATGCCTTCTCCGATACCACCGCTTACGATAGGAATAACGATGTAGAAAAAAGTGTGTTTGGGGTCAAAACCGAAAAGCAGACCCGCCCCGACTCCCGCCACCACCGCCGCGATCGTGCCGACCACAATCGGCACAAACATCCTCATGAAACCTTCCACCAGCACCTTCTGGCTCATGCCGAGGATACTTCCACAAACCAGACAGGCGATGTAGAGGTACAGGAGGTTGGCCTTCTTCATCGTGGTGGTGAGCACGTTCAGCGTATCCGCATCAAGAAGCTTGTATCCGACCAGGATCGACGGAACGAAAATGGCCAGGATGGCCGATCCGCCGATGTGTTTCAAGACCGGGATGTTGGCGCCGATGTCGCCGAGCAGGAAGCCAGCCAGCAACATGAGAGCAAAACCGCCGATCAGATCATTGGGCAGATGGTGACCCACTATGGCAAAAATGATTATCGCGGCAAGCCCTACGTACACGGGTAGTGGGAGTGGGCCGACATGGATGTTCATCAATTTCATCCATAATCCATCACCTTCCATTTTCACTGGGGCATCGTCAGAATGCATGATTGTGTTCTCCTGATTGATTGTGGCACTAGGCCGAGGTTAACTCTGTCCGAGAAAAGCTATTAGGGTTTTTCCTGCCTTGCTGGCGGCTTTTGCAGAGCAGGTGCTCTAATTTGTTCTTTTGTTGGCCAGCAGGCGGCATCAAGGACATCTCGACGCCGCCTGCGGCCTCATGTCATAACGCGGGTTTGTCCGTTGGATTCTTGATGAGCGCCTTCATTTCTGCACTCATCGGAACATTCAACTCAATGCGTTTCCACGACTTCCTCCCAAACGAACCTGACGAAGTATCAGATTCTTCGGAAACCGAAGTGTCCAGGTTGAAGCCTTTGGGTGGAATTGGGGACAGGAACCATTTGTTATAGAGCTTTTCGAATTCGCCCGATTTCATTGTCTGGACAAGCGTTTCATCCACCACCTTCTTGAATTCTGGGTCGTTCTTGCGAAGCATCACCGCAAAGGGTTCTTCTTGTAAGGGCACCCCTACTACCTCCCATTCACCCGGATTTTTAGTATTGGCGAGCAAGCCGGCCAACATGATGTCGCCCGTGGCAAAGGCTGTGGCACGGCCACTTTCAACCAGCATGACACCTTCGGCGTGATCTCTGGTGAGCGTAATGGAGGCATCGATATTGTTAACGAGCAAATAGTCTTTGATTGCGCCCAGATTGGTCGTGTCGGCCGAAATGGCAATTTTCTTGTTTTTAAGGTCGGCATAACTCTTGATGTTGCTGGATTTTTTTACCAAAACCCGGGTGCCGGTATAGTAATGGTTAATGCCGAAAGCAACTTGCTTGGCGCGTTCTGAATTGTTGGTCGTTGATCCGCATTCGATATCCACCGCACCGCTCAAGAGCAGAGGAATCCGGTTTTCCGGGGTGACTGAAGCATATTGCACAACAATATCCGAGCGATGGATTTTTGCTTTGACCGAAGTGGCAATCCTGTTGCACAGGTCTATGGCAAATCCCCGGGGCTGCATGGAGGCGTCGAGGTAGCTGAACGGAACAGAAGCTTGCCGGTTGCCAATGACAATAACTCCACTATCGGCGACCTTTTTCAGCGTTCCGGTCAGGCTGTCTGCTTGTGCTCCCATGGCAAACAGGCTCACCAGCACGACAAACAGGGATTGGGCAGTTTTTGGTTTCACGGATAACTCCATAATAATTGTGTTGGGCAAACCAGAGAGAACGAATAGGAAATTCAACCGCATGCGCCCAAGTATGGCACGGGTTTGGTTGCCAAAACACCCCTCGCACCCTGAAGTTTGAGCCGCAGAGCCACATGATTGGCGACGCCCTTGCTCGCCAAACGGCCTGCTGTCGGCCACGCACGCAGCCACTCTCCGCAGCGCATCTAATCGCCGTCTTGCCTCGTTACCAGTTGATGCGCTGGTCAACCTCGTAGTCTGGAGCGGGTTGCGCCGTCATATCCCAGCCCGGTTCGACTTCGACACTCTCGCCCATCTGCGCATCACCACAGTCATCCCACAGCGGTGGCCCGCGTGCCGGGGAGATGTGTGGCAGCTCCGAGTCGACCCCGATGTGGTCCAGTATTTGCCGGATGTCGGCGCTGTGCGTGATGAACGCGATGATGCACATCTGGCCACCACACATCGGACACAGCAGAGGGAACACCTCGTAGATGCGGGCGATCAACACCGCCCACAGGTAGTCCGATGGTGCGCGTTTGGGTGGTACGGGCTCGAGCTGGGCCGGTTGTGGCAGCACCCCATGCGCGCCATCGCCCGTGTCGGTTTGCCCGGCCTGCACCGTGACCTGTTGCGCTGGTGCTGCCATGGCCGTCACGCTTGCCCTCAGTGGCGAGTTCGGTGCCAGCACACCAAAGTAGCGGTGCCGATGGGTGCGTGGCGGCGGCACCAGGGCGGCAATGCGGGCTATCAGTTCCAGCGGCGTGAGGGTTAGGTCATCCACCTTGGCGCCGCGCTTGTCACTGGTTGGTTCACTGCGCTGTCTGGCGCAGCGGTACACCAAGGCATCACCCTCTTTGCGAAGACGGTCCATGGCAAAGGGTGGCCGCGCGCAATACCGCAGCAGCCGCTCCAGCGCGGCGCGGTCGTGCGCCTCAATGCAAACGCCGGCGTCCACCGAGAAGCCGCTGTGCTGGTAGGCCAGCATGTCTTTGGCGTCACAACTCTCCAGCAGGCCCCGGCCCACGAAGGCGCGCAGGATGCGCCGGCGCAGAGTAGCCTGCACCTGGGCCACGGCGGTTTCGTCGAGCCCACTGGCCGGGTGGAAGATGACGCCCGGCGGTGAGACTTGAACATCGCCATCGCCTGGCACTTCCTCAAACACCCCGTCAACCACACACACATGGAAGTGCACATGCTCGTTCAGGCTGGAGCCGAATCGATGGATGAAAGCGATTGCACCGATATGCAGGGCGGCCCCTTGTCCACCTGGGCCGCACCGGGGCTGTGGGCCTGCAGGCTTTGCGCGATGACCCGCAAAAAGATGCGCAGCACCAGGTTGAGGGTCGCACCATCACGCTGCATGAAGTAGCGCAAGCGCTTGGGGACTGACAGCACCCACTGGCGCACGGGCAGACGGGGGAAAACACGATCGGTCAGGTGTGCCGCCGTCTCCACCATGCGCCGGGTGTTGCACGAGGGGCACACGCCACGGCCCTTGCAGGAGAAGGCCACAAAGTAGTCGTGTCCACAATCGTCACAGCGGGCGCGCGCAAAACCGTGGGCAAAGATGCCGCATTCGAGGTATTTGCGAAACGCCTGACGCACGTAGGTGCGCGGTGTGTGGTGGTCGCCCTGGCCGTCGAACTGGCCAGCGCTGGCCAGCGCATGCCAGGTCTCGAAGTGTTCGGCTACTGTGCGGTACAGCAGGGTCCGCTCGGGGTGGCGCGGGTTGTAGAGCTTGGGCTTGGCAAGCGCTGGCCCACCCGTGTGTGGATGCGCGTGCGTTTGCGCGGGACGTGCGGCGGCGGGCATGGGACAGTGCCAGCGTGGACTGGGTGTCCGATGATACTGGGTTTATATCCAGCTTTGTATTTTTGATGAAAGCCAAGTCACTCCTAAATTGATAGCTGTATGCGCATATTTCACGGTGGCTATCGGCCTATTTGATCCACAGCTACCCCTCGAACGGACAGAGCTAAAGGTCTGTCCCGCAAGGATCAGGCATAGTTTTTTGCCAGCAGTCGTGCCCGCGCACTGGCGTACTCGCGCTTGAGCTGGGCCACAAAATCGGCGGCACTCTGAACCTTGGTGACGGCGCCAATGCCCTGGCCGCAGCCCCATATGTCTTTCCAGGCCCTGGACTTGTCGCCGCCAAAATTCATCTTGCTGGGGTCGCTCTCCGGCAGGTGCTCGGGGTCCAGGCCGGCGCTGCGGATGCTGGGCGCCAGGTAGTTGCCGTGGACACCGGTGAACAGGTTGCTGTAGACGATGTCGTCCGAATTGCTGTCGACAATCGCCTGCTTGTAGGCCTCTGATGCCCGCGCCTCGTCGGTGGCGATGAAGGCCGAACCAATGTAGGCAAAGTCCGCGCCCATGGCTTGCGCGGCCAACACGGCGTCGCCGGTAGAGATGGCACCGCTCAAGACCAGCGGGCCGTCAAACCACTGGCGAATTTCCTGAATCAACGCAAACGGGCTCTTCAAACCGGCATGGCCCCCTGCCCCTGCCGCCACCGCGATGAGACCGTCCGCACCCTTCTCGATCGCCTTGTGGGCATGCTTGTTGTTGATGACGTCATGCAGCACCACGCCGCCATAGGAATGGGCAGCAGCATTGATGTCTTCGCGCGCGCCCAAGGACGTGATGATGATCGGCACCTGGTACTTGACGCACAGGGCCATGTCGTGTTCCAGGCGGTCGTTGCTCTTGTGCACGATCTGGTTGATGGCAAAGGGCGCAGCGGGCTGGTCCGGGTGGGCCAGGTTGTAGCTTGCGAGCGCTTCGGTGATTTCTATCAGCCATTCTTCGAGCTGCTCGGCCGGGCGCGCGTTGAGGGCCGGCATGGCACCGACCACGCCGGCGATGCACTGGGCAATGACCAGCTTCGGGTTGCTGATGATGAACAATGGCGAACCGATGACAGGAAAAGGCAAACGGTTCAGGGGCGCGGGCAAGTGGGACATCGAATCTCCGTCAACATCGAAATATTATTGATAAAAATAGCCGTCAGCCCTTTTCCACTAGGTGCTAACAGCTATTAAATAAATAGCAATCTTGAATCAAATTTGAATCAAATCAGAACGCGTCCAAAGCGAGCGCCGTGACGCTCTCGCAGCCGTCCACAATGGCGTCGCGCATGCCAGGGGCCTTGGTCAGCAAATGGTCGGCATAAAAGCGCGCCGTGATGATCTTGGCTTGCATGAAGGACACATCCACCCCTTGGGCGATCTCGTCCTGCGCCAGCAGCAGCGCGCGCGCCAATTGCCAACCGGCCATCAGGTTACCGGCCAGCATCAGGTAGGGCACGCTGCCGGCAAACACATCATTGGGCCGGGTCTTGGTGTTGGTCGCCACAAAGTTCACCACGTCAACAAAGGCCACACGCGCCGCCTTGAGACGTTTGGCGACCGCGACCGCATCGGCAGTGCCGCTCTTGACCAGCAAGCCTTCCGTCGTTTCAATCTGCGCGGCCAGCGCCTTGGCGGTTTGCCCGCCATCACGCGCGGTCTTGCGCCCGACCAGGTCATTGGCCTGAATGGCGGTGGTGCCTTCGTAGATGGTCAGGATCTTGGCATCACGGTAGTACTGCGCCGCTCCGGTTTCTTCGATATAACCCATGCCGCCATGCACCTGCACGCCGAGCGAGGTGACTTCGAGGCTCATCTCGGTGCTGTAACCCTTGATCAAAGGCACCATGAATTCATAGAACGCCTGGTTCTGTTTGCGCACCTCAGCGTCCGCATGATGATGCGCCGCGTCATAGGCCGCCGCCGCCACCGTCGCCATCGCGCGGCAGCCCTCGGTGTAGGCGCGCATGGTCATCAGCATGCGCTTCACATCGGGGTGATAGATGATGGTCGCGTTGGCAGGTGCCAGAGCATCGACCGGACGGCTTTGGACCCGCTCTTTGGCAAAGGTCACCGCTTGTTGATAAGAGCGCTCGGCAATCGCGATGCCCTGCACGCCGACGCCAAAACGGGCAGCGTTCATCATGATGAACATGTATTCCAGGCCCCGGTTTTCCTGGCCTACCAGGTAACCCAAAGCACCACCATGGTCACCAAATTGCAGCACTGCCGTCGGACTGGCCTTGATGCCCATCTTGTGCTCGATGCTGACGCACTGCACATCGTTGCGCGCGCCCAGGGAGCCGTCTTTGTTCACCAAGAATTTGGGCACCACAAACAGGCTGATGCCCTTGACCCCTTCCGGTGCGCCAGTGACGCGGGCCAGCACCAGATGAACGATGTTTTCGGCCATATCGTGCTCGCCCCAGGTGATGAAAACCTTGGTGCCAAACACCTTGTAGCTGCCGTCTGCCAGCGGCTCAGCGCGGCTGCGCACGGCGGCCAGGTCGCTGCCAGCCTGCGGCTCGGTCAGGTTCATGGTGCCGGTCCACTTGCCGCTGACCAGGTTTTCAAGGTAGGTGGCTTTCAGTTCGTCGGAACCGGCCGTCAGCAGCGCTTCAATCGCGCCGTCAGTCAAGAGCGGGCACAGGGCAAAACTCATGTTGGCTGAGTTTTGCATTTCTCCGCAGGCCGCGCCGATGGTCTTGGGCAACCCCTGGCCACCAAAATCGACTGGGTGTTGCAAGCCCTGCCAGCCACCGTCAGCAAACTGGCGAAACGCTTGCTTGAAACCGGGCGTTGCCGTCACCACGCCGTCTTTCCAGCTGGAGGGGTTTTTGTCACCCTCCCAGTTCAGCGGCGCGAGCACCCCCTCATTGAACTTGGCCGCTTCTTCCAGCACGGCTTGCGCCGTCTCAAAACCAGCATCTTCAAAACCTGGCAGCTGGGCAATCTGCTCAATATCGGCGAGATACTTGAGATTGAAAAGCATGTCTTTGAGGGGGGCAACGTAGCTCATGGTGAGTCTCCAATTGGAAAAGAGAAAGCGCGCACGTTCAATCGTTCAAACAGGGCGCGAAAAAAAAGGGCACCGCGAACGATGCCCTGTTTGTGCCTGGCCTACAGCGCGGCAACCAGTTCGGGCACCGCCACGAACAGGTCCGCTTCAAGCCCATAGTCGGCCACCGAGAAGATCGGCGCTTCGGGGTCTTTGTTGATGGCCACGATCACCTTGGAATCTTTCATGCCGGCCAGATGCTGGATCGCGCCGCTGATGCCGATCGCCACATACAGCTGGGGCGCCACGATCTTGCCGGTCTGGCCCACTTGCCAGTCATTGGGCGCGTAGCCGGCGTCCACCGCTGCGCGCGAGGCGCCGACGGCAGCGCCGAGCTTGTCGGCCAGCGGCATCAGGATCTCCATGAACTTCTCGCCGGAGCCCAGCGCCCGGCCACCGGCCACGATGACCTTGGCAGCGGTCAGCTCAGGGCGATCATTTTTGGCGATTTCACTGCCCATGTAAGTTGACTTGTCACTGGCCGCGACCGCCGCCACGCTTTCAACGGCTGCCGTGCCACCCGTCGCTGCAGCAGGGTCAAAGCCGGTGGTGCGCACGGTGATGACCTTGATGGCGTCTGTGCTTTGCACAATCGCAATGGCGTTGCCGGCGTAGATCGGGCGCTCGAAGGTGTCGGGGCTGTCGACTTTGGTGACGTCAGATATCTGTCCCACATCGAGCTTGGCGGCCAGGCGCGGGGCGACGTTCTTGCCCGAGGCGGTAGCGGCAAACAGGATATGGCTGTAGCTCGAGGCCACGGCCAGAATTTGCGCGGCCATGTTTTCAGCCAGGCCGTGGGCCAGGGCGGCGCTGTCAGCGTGCAGCACCTTGGACACGCCGGCAATCTGCGCCGCAGCAGCGGCTGCAGCGGCGGCGTTGGCACCGGCCACCAGCACGTGCACCTCGCCGCCACATTGGACGGCAGCGGTCACGGTGTTGAGGGTTGCGCCCTTGAGGGTCGCGTTGTCATGTTCGGCAATAACTAAAGATGTCATGAATGGGCTCCTGTAAGGCTCGTCATCGCTTAGATGACTTTGGCTTCATTTTTGAGTTTGGCCACCAGCGTCGCCACATCGGGCACTTTGATGCCGGCACTGCGTTTGGGTGGCTCGCTAACTTTGAGGGTCTTGATGCGCGGTGTGACGTCGACCCCGAGGTCTTCGGGCTTGAAGATGTCGAGTTGCTTCTTCTTGGCCTTCATGATGTTGGGCAGCGTCACATAGCGTGGCTCGTTCAGGCGCAAGTCGGCGGTAATGACGGCGGGTAGGCTGATGGAGAGGGTCTCTGAGCCGCCGTCGACTTCACGCGTGACAGATGCTTTGCCGTCAGCGATTTCAATCTTGCTGGCGAATGTGGCTTGCGGCAGATCAACCAGCGCAGCGAGCATCTGACCGGTCTGGTTGCAGTCATCGTCAATGGCCTGCTTGCCCAGGATGATGAGGCCGGGTTGTTCTTTGTCCACCAGCGCTTTGAGCAGTTTCGCCACGGCCAGGGGCTGCAGTTCGACCGTGGTCTCAACCAGAATGGCGCGGTCCGCGCCAATGGCCATGGCGGTACGCAGGGTTTCCTGGCACTGGGTCACGCCGCAGGAGACGGCGATGACCTCTGACACCACGCCTTTTTCTTTCAAGCGCACGGCTTCTTCAATGGCGATCTCATCAAAAGGGTTCATGCTCATTTTGACGTTGGCGACATCAACACCCGTGTTGTCCGATTTGACGCGGACCTTCACGTTGTAATCGACCACGCGTTTCACTGCGACCAGGACTTTCATTGCTTCGACTCCAGATAGTTACGAATTCGGCGATTGACTTGAAAATGCACGTCACCCGAGTTGACGTGCACGTCAACTCGGGCATTCTATGCTGTGCCATCAGTCAACCGGGTCATGCAGATGACATTCGGCGAATTCGACACAAAATAGTACGATCGTGCTTTTTTGATTATACCGGCATAAGAATCTGCCCTCGCCCAGGCCAAGTGCGCCAATTGCAGGCAGGCACCAGGAACTCAAAATGGCTGGCGCAACGCGAGCCCCAAAATGCGGACAGCACCTTGCAGACATCAGGCATGATGCGCAGCTGCAGCAATTTCCAGGTAGATGACCGCAGTGACTCCCGCTCCAAGCTCCCAGCCAACAACATCCCGACTGTTGCGCGGCTATTTCTATCTGACCCTCAGCATGTCCCTGGTGGGCAGCTACGTGGCCTTGTCCAAGCCGCTGGCGGCCGCACTGCCGGTGTTGTTGCTGGCCTGGTTACGCTTTGGCATCGGCGCTCTGGCGATGCCGCATTGGCTGGCCAAACCAGCGACCGAAGTGCCGATGACCTGGCACACAAAACGGCTGCTTTTTCTGGAATCTTTTTTGGGCAATTTTCTGTTTACCCTGTGCATGCTGTACGGCGTGAGCCTGACCAGCGCGGTCTCGGCGGGCATCATCATGGCCACCATTCCGGCCATGGTGGCACTGCTGAGCTGGGTCTTTTTACGCGAGCGTATTGGGCTGCGGGTGTGGACGGCCATTGGCTGCGCCGCCTTCGGCATTGTCCTTTTTGCACTATCAAAATCAGAACAACTTACGCAGACAGGACACGGGCTAGAGCCATATTCAATATATAAAGACGCATGGCTGGGCAATCTCCTTGTTTTTGCTGCAGTCGTGTGCGAGGCTTCTTACGCCGTCATCGGCAAGCAGCTCACTGGTGTGTTGACACCCAAACGCATCACCGCACTCATCAACCTGTGGGGCTTCATCTTGATGACGCCATTCGGTCTTTACGCCGCCATGAAATTTGATTTTTTGACGGTGCGGCCCGCCACCTGGCTGCTGCTCGTGTTCTATGCGCTGGCGGCCAGTGTCTGGACGGTCTGGTTATGGATGACTGGACTCAAGACCGTGCCAGCGGCCAGGGCCGGCGTCTTCACCGTGATGCTGCCGATCTCGGCGGCGCTGGTGGGGGTTCTGGCTTTGGGCGAAACGCTCAGTGGCATGCAGGTACTGGCATTCGCCATCGCCTTGGCTGGTGTGGTGTTGGCCACCCTGCCAGCACAGCGCTAGAGACGCTACACGAGTCGACCGGCAGCCAGCACCATGCCATCTTCGTCCGCATAGAGCCAGTCGCCAGGTCGCACCCAGACGCCCTGGATTTGCAGCGCAAGGTCTCTTTGCCCTTCGCCGCGCTTTTCCGTTGGCAGCGGCATGGACGCCAGAGCGCGAATGCCCAGATCCAACGCAGCCAGCTCGCTCACGTCACGCACGCAACCATCTACCACCACACCGGCCCAACCATTTCTGGCAGCAGCCGCGCCCAGGTTGCCACCGAGCAGGGCGCGCCGCAAGGAGCCACCGCCATCGACCACCAGCACCTTGCCGACGCGCCCCGCAGGCGTCTCTTGGTAGCCAACTGACTCGACGGCCGCTTTGACGCTTGAGTTGTCCTCAAAACATTTGACGGTCACCACCGGTCCGCAAAATTGGCGCACGCCGCCAAAGTCATGAAACACCGGGGGCAACACCCTAAAGGCGCCCGACACATCGTTTTTGTGCGCATCGCACAGGTCACAGGTGGCAAATGAAGAGGTCATGTTCTTGTCCTTTAAGCAACAAAATTGTAGAGGTGATGATCGCAAACCAAAAAAAACAACATTTACCAATGAAATAAAGGCTTTCCCCCTTGGAAACATGCTCATTCTCCAGTAGCATCCACCGCACCAGTGAGGAAGCCGTTTTTTGCTGGTGATTCATCAACTTCCAGAAGGACAATAAATCATGGCAACTGCAAAGAAAGCACCGGCAAAAAAAGCTGCACCCGCTAAAAAAGTAGCGCCGGCCAAGAAAGTCGCTCCGGCTAAGAAAGTAGCCGTCAAGGCAACAGCCAAAGCGGCAGCACCGGCCAAGAAAGCCGCCCCAGCCAAAAAGGCCGCTCCGGCCAAGAAAGTCGCTGCCAAAAAAGCACCCGCTAAAAAACGCACCGCCAACGCGGCTTTCATGAAGGCCCTGACGCCCAGCGCCGCGCTGGCAGCCGTTGTGGGCGTCGGCCCGCTGCCACGCACCGAGGTGGTCAAGCAACTGTGGACTTACATCAAGAAGAACAAGCTGCAAGACGCCGTCAACAAACGCATGATCAATGCCGACGCCAAGCTGAAAGAAGTCTTTGGCAAGGTGCAGGTCTCCATGTTTGAGATGGCGGGCCTGATCGGCAAGCACCTGAAATAAGCAGCGTTAGCTGCCTGACGCAAAGGCCGACGCAAGTCGGCTTTTTTGTTCTGGCATGATCCACGCTTCGCCCCGATCATCCAGACACTGAACCATGCTGCGTTTTCTTTTAACCCGCTTCAGCTTGATCGTCCCGACCTTCATCGGCATGACGCTGTTGGCGTTCTTTCTTATTCGCCTGGTGCCGGGGGACCCGATTGAAACCCTGGCGGGCGAGCGCGGCATTGATGCCGTGCGCCACGCCACCCTGCTCAAGGAGTACGGACTGGACCGCCCAGTGCTGGTGCAATACGGCATTTACATCGGCCGCGTGTTGCAGGGTGATTTAGGTAAATCGATCATCACCCACGAACCCGTGCTGAGTGAGTTCATGACACTGTTCCCCGCCACCATTGAACTCGCGCTATGCGCGATTTTTTTCGCCTTGTTGCTGGGCATTCCGGCGGGTATTCTGGCGGCGGTGCGGCG
>Ga0209913_1001465_pt1 | contig 12882 bp, 16 predicted proteins | sample PersoiDNA2013203_FD_185805 | JGI IMG/M metagenome (GOLD analysis project Ga0209913, IMG submission 185805) | Permafrost soil microbial communities from the Arctic, to analyse light accelerated degradation of dissolved organic matter (DOM) -... | ecosystem: Environmental > Terrestrial > Soil >... | reverse complement strand
GAAGGCGCGCAACTGGTGTTCGACGCCAAGCAGACGATCCCGATGAAGATGGTCGGCCACGTCACCTCCAGCTATGCACATAACTCCCTCGGTTATTCGTTTGCGATGGCGGTGGTCAAGGGCGGCTTGAAGCGCATCGGCGAGCGGGTATTTTCGCCCCAGGCCGATGGCAGCGTGATCGAGGCGGAGATTGTGTCTTCGGTGTTCTTTGACCCGAAAGGCGAACGCCAAAACATCTGACGGACCGAGTCGCCTGCATCGGGGGCAAGCCCCCTCCCACAGGGGAATGCATTCCAAATGTGGGAGGGGGCTTGCCCCCGATGAGGCCAGAACAGTCACCACAGAATTCAAACAGGTGCTCTATGACAGCAGCCAACGTTTACCCACAACGCCCCACCACCAGCGCCAAGGCCGAGTCGTCGCTGCACCATGCCGACCTCGCCAGCCTGATCGGCAAGGGCCGCAAGAATGCCGGCGTGACCGTGCGTGAAAAGAAACTCCTCGGCCACCTGACTATCCGTGGCGACGGCCATGACGCCGCCTTCGCCGCCGGCGTCCACAAAGCCCTGGGCATCGAACTGCCCGGCGCCCTGAGCGTGATCGTCAACGGCGAAACCAGCCTGCAATGGCTTGGCCCGGATGAGTGGTTGCTGGTGGTGCCGAGCGGTGAAGAATTCGCCGCCGAACAAAACCTGCGCGCCGCCCTGGGCGATCTGCACATCCAGATCGTCAACGTCAGCGGCGGTCAACAGATCCTCGAACTGCGCGGCCCGAACGTGCGCGACGTGTTGATGAAGTCCACCAGTTATGACGTACACCCCGACAACTTCCCGGTGGGCAAGGCGGTGGGCACGGTGTTCGCCAAGTCGCAATTGGTGATCCGCCATACCGCTGAAGACACCTGGGAGCTGGTGATTCGTCGCAGCTTCTCGGATTACTGGTGGTTGTGGTTGCAGGATGCCTCGGCCGAATTCGGCCTGAGCGTTCAAGCCTGAGGAGTGACCCATGAGCCGCGCACCCGATACATGGATTTTGACCGCCGACTGCCCCAGCGTGCTCGGCACGGTGGACGCGGTCACCCGCTACCTGTTCGAGCAGGGTTGCTACGTCACTGAGCACCACTCGTTCGATGACCGGTTGTCAGGGCGCTTTTTTATCCGCGTGGAGTTTCGCCAGCCGGACGGTTTCGATGAACAAGCGTTCCGTGATGGCCTGGCCGCGCGCGGGCAAGCGTTTGGGATGATCTTCGAGCTGACGGCGCCGAACTACCGGCCAAAAGTGGTGATCATGGTGTCGAAGGCCGATCACTGCCTGAACGACCTGCTGTATCGCCAGCGTATCGGCCAGTTGTCGATGGACGTGGTCGCGGTGGTGTCCAACCACGCCGATCTGAAACCGTTGGCCGACTGGCACCAGATTCCCTACCACCACTTCGCCCTCGACCCCAACGACAAACCGTCCCAGGAGCGTCAGGTGTGGCAAGTGATTGAACAGACCGGCGCCGAACTGGTGATTCTTGCGCGCTACATGCAAGTGCTGTCGCCGGAGCTGTGCCGCAAGCTCGATGGCAAGGCGATCAATATCCACCACTCATTGTTGCCGGGGTTCAAGGGCGCCAAGCCGTATCACCAGGCGTACAACAAGGGCGTGAAGCTGGTCGGCGCGACGGCGCATTACATCAACAACGACCTGGATGAAGGCCCGATCATCGCCCAGGGCGTGGAAGTGGTGGATCACAGTCATTACCCCGAGGATCTGATTGCCAAGGGGCGCGATATCGAAGGACTGACCCTGGCCCGGGCGGTGGGGTATCACATTGAGCGGCGGGTGTTTTTGAATGCCAATCGGACGGTGGTGCTCTGACTGACGCCATCGGGGGCAAGCCCCCTCCCACATTCGACCGCATTTCAAAGGCAGAACTCGGTCAACTGTGGGAGGGGGCTTGCCCCCGATAGGGCCCTAACAAACAACACAAGAAACAGCATCTGTACCCGAGCACTCAACGCGCTGCCCACCCACGGGCAACGCGCTTCCATAAAAACAACAGCGAGGTGAAAGCATGTCTGGTAATCGTGGTGTCGTGTATCTCGGCAACGGCAAGGTCGAAGTACAGAAAATCGACTATCCCAAAATGCAGGACCCGCGTGGCAGGAAGATTGAACACGGCGTCATCCTGCGCGTGGTCTCCACCAACATCTGCGGCTCCGACCAACACATGGTGCGCGGCCGCACCACCGCCCAGACCGGCCTGGTGCTCGGTCACGAGATCACCGGTGAAGTGATCGAGAAGGGCAGCGACGTCGAGAACCTGAAAATCGGCGATCTGGTTTCCGTGCCCTTCAACGTCGCCTGCGGCCGCTGCCGCTCCTGCAAAGAGCAACACACCGGCGTGTGCCTCACCGTCAACCCGGCCCGTGCCGGTGGCGCTTACGGCTATGTCGACATGGGCGACTGGACCGGCGGCCAGGCCGAATACGTGCTGGTGCCCTACGCCGACTTCAACCTGCTGAAACTGCCGGACCGCGACAAGGCCATGGAGAAAATCCGCGACCTGACCTGCCTCTCCGACATCCTGCCCACCGGCTACCACGGCGCCGTCACTGCCGGCGTTGGCCCAGGCAGCACCGTGTACATCGCCGGTGCCGGCCCGGTCGGCCTGGCCGCTGCCGCCTCCGCGCGCCTGCTGGGCGCGGCGGTGGTGATCATCGGCGACGTCAATTCCATCCGCCTGGCCCACGCCAAGGCGCAAGGGTTTGAAGTGGTCGACCTGTCCACCGACACCCCGCTGCACGAACAAATCGCCGCCCTGCTCGGTGAGCCGGAAGTGGACTGCGCGGTCGACTGCGTGGGCTTCGAAGCACGCGGCCACGGGCATGACGGTGCCAAGGCGGAGGCCCCGGCCACCGTGCTCAACTCACTGATGGGCGTGGTGCGCGTGGCGGGCAAGATCGGCATCCCCGGCCTGTACGTTACCGAAGATCCAGGCGCCGTCGACGCCGCCGCGAAAATGGGCAGCCTGAGCATCCGCTTTGGTTTGGGCTGGGCCAAATCCCACAGCTTCCACACCGGGCAGACGCCGGTGATGAAGTACAACCGCCAACTGATGCAGGCGATCATGTGGGACCGTATTCACATTGCCGACATCGTTGGGGTTGAAGTCATCAGCCTGGATGACGCGCCGCGTGGGTATGGCGAGTTTGACGCAGGTGTGCCGAAGAAGTTTGTGATTGATCCGCATAAGTTGTTCAGCGCGGCGTAGTGGATAGATAAGGGCGACCTAGGGGTCGCCCTTGTTCTATGCGCATTAGTTTTTTATAAGAAGCCAGCTGATGGCCATGCCAGCAATGGAGAGGCAGGTAACGAGCGTCGGTATCACCATCCAGTACTTGAGATGCCGAGGTATTTTTTCAACGTCCTCAACGAGTACCAAGCGCCTCCATTGGAGTACTTTTGGGATAAGAATGATGGTCGCCATGGCGAATAGGCGTTGGGGTCTTCCTTCAAAATGTGCTCTACGAAAGATGTCTTTGTTCACGACTAGATAGGGGCTGTGTTGCACATAGCGTTCTGCTGCATCGAGTTTTTTGTACATGGCACAAAAGATGAGCGGGAAGCTAAGTAACATGAGGGCGCATGAACTCAACATAATAAATTCCAGGTACATTCAGTCCCTCGCAGCCTCATAGAGAAATTTACCCGCAATTTCCCCACCTTCGGCTCCGAGCTTGCCTAAGGCGAGTCCACCCGCGGCACCGCCGACGATGGCACATGCTAAGGCTCCGGCGCCTGCCGTAGGTATACCGAATACAATCATGCAGGCCCCGATACCGATAGAGGCCCCAATTGTCCCGCCCAGGGATGCACTGCCAACGCCAAACACTAACTTGCCTCCTTCAACATACTTTGCCTGCGTACACTCTTGCTCGCGCCCTGTGGAACACGCCTCCGCTATCTCCATCGCGGTCGCCCCACTATCCAGCGCTATACCAATGTAAGTCCCCTTCTTCAACATTTCCGAGGCTTTGGCGACGCGCTTGACGGTGTCCTCATACCTGCGAATCTGTCCATGATGCCAATAGCTCTTACTGGAAATCCCCAGCATCTTCTTAATTGACCCTTCGTTTTTCAAGCCAGTGCCAAAGCGCGCGAACCCGGAAATTTGGCCATCCAGTGTCGCAAACAATGCCCTGCGTTTGGCCAGGAACTCATTCCTTGCCGCCGTGGTGCCCTTGCTCAAGTACTGCTTATGCAAGTCGTCGATTTCCTTGAGGGTCTTCTCGATTTGCGCCAAGTGCTTGCTCCATGCACTGCTGGCGGCCCCGATGCCGATAGAGGAATAAGTCATGATTGCCTGTAACTGATCGTAGTTTTTGATCAAGAACTGATCGGCGGCAGAGTGTGCCAGCAGCGCATGTTTGATGTTCGCCGCCGACTGCATCAAGCGTGCTTCTTCGGCCGTGCAAGCCGCTGTTCGACTGTCGCCGATAATGACCAATTGCCCAGGCAATACCACGGTGTTGCGCATGTGTTGATTGAGCGTGTCGAACTTTGTCTGCGTATGCGGATTAAGCGAAAGGCTTTGCTTGAGTACCGGATACGGCTGCGCTCGATCATTGATAAATACGTAGGGTCCCTGCATCGCGTACACCTCCATGACTGTGGCGCACGACTATAAGAAGGCGCCACAAGCGGTGTAAGGCGTGTACAGGGAGGTTTTTAACGTTTCGGAAATGGACTACTTAAGTTCAGGCTGATGCCTACGATTGCAGGCGTCGGCTGATCACATCCAGCAAATCGCACCCATCGCGCAACGGAATGGCGCAGAGCAGGGCGAAGTCCTGGAGGACGATGGTGTCGGTTTGCAGGCCCTCGCGAAACGCCAGGTTTTCCATGACTTGGGTCACTGCGCGGATGCGGTAGACAGCGGCGTCGTGGAGGACGTCTAGGGGGACTTGGGTGTCGATGAGCAGGGAAGGGGTGGTGCTGTCGTGGCCGGTGAGCGGCATGTATCGGTTCATGTTTTAACCTTTATTCCAGAGAGTGAGGCTGCTACTCACACGTCGCCAAACGAATGGGTGGCAGCTATACGCAGGTTGGCGAACCGGGGAATAAAGCAAAACCGGCAGACCCGTAGGTCTCCCGCGTACAGCCGCCATAGAGCAGCTTTGCGCGTGCAAAAAAACCTACAAAGGAGCAGGTGCTTTTGCATGCTTTATATCCATCGAGTCGCCAAACCCGTGTCGCCATGTGGACGACCGCCGAACTATAAGCGCCATCCTTCGCCGGGAGCAAGTCGCCTGGGCGCCGACGATCAAATGTGGGAGCGGGCTTGCCCGCGATAGCGGTGTGACAGTCCCTGCAACATTGACTGAAACTCCGCTATCGCGGGCAAGCCCACTCCCACAGGGGTTTGTGGTGCATGTGGCTTAGCGAGTCGCCAGCGCGCCTTGATACACCGTCGGCCCGGTCGGTTGCTTGCTCACCGACCCACCCTTGGTTTCCGAACTCACCATCAAGTCCACCGGTTTGCTGATGGATTCCTGCTGGCGTGGGTTCAAGCCGATGATGCCTTTGCCATCTTCGGGCAACAGGCCGAGGGACACCGGTGCGCCGTCTTCGGGAATCGCCCACAGTTCCAGGCTCTGATCAGGGGCGGGCGCCGTCGAGGCGATCGGCTGCACTTCCAGGTAGTCCTTGTGGGCCATGATCTGCGCCGCCGGCTGCTGGGTGGTGGTCACCAGCGTGGCGGCGGATTTGATGGTGTCCTGGGTGTAGAGCGCGGCGCCGATGCCTGCAGCCACGACTGCGCAGGCGCCGATGAACAGGCGCGGGCGGCTCCAGAATGAAGGCTTGTGATCAATCACTTGGGGTTGGATCGCAGTCATAAGTCTCTTCCTGACAAATTATGTAGTCAGTTCATGGACCGGCGTATCACAGTTGGGTTCCTGAGCGGGTTTGGAACAAGTGACGCAAAGGCCAGTCAAACGCCTGCTTTTACCCCTACATCCTGAGGTTGTTTCGATGAAGATTTCACGCGGTTTCGCCTTTTCCTGCCTGATGACCCTGGCAGCCGGCCCGGTGTTCGCCGCCGGATTCAGCCTTGGCGACGCGGCCAATGCGATTTCCGGCATGCAGGGCGGTAACAACAAAGCCGCTGCCGCCGCACCGTCGTCCGAGACGGCCGGCTTGCTGAGCGCCCTGACCTCACAATTGAATGTAACCCCCGAGCAAGCCGTCGGCGGCACTGGCGCCATGCTCGGCCTGGCCAAGAACCAACTGAGTGGCTCCGACTATTCGCAACTGGGCAAAAGCGTGCCGGGCCTCGATCAACTGTCGGGCAGCAATGCGTTGGGCAGCCTCGGCGCCTTGAGTGGGATGCTTGGCCAGAGCGGTGGCAGCAAGACCAGCGGCTTGGACGGCCTGCTGGGTAACGTGAAGAACACCAACGACCTGAACACCGCGTTCAGCGCGCTGGGCATGGACAGCGGCATGATCGGCCAATTTGCCCCGGTGATCCTGCAATACCTGGGCGGCCAGGGTGCCAACAGTTCGCTGCTGGGCAAACTGGGCCAGGCTTGGGGCACCGGTAGCTAAGGACGTTGACGGCATTTGGTCAGCACCTTTTTGGCAATACGGCGCAACAGCTCTCGAGGAACCGTGTGGGACGTTTCACCACCTACGCAGACCGCTCTAGGAAAATTAACCATCCTGGAGTGGACTCTTCAATCCAGTTAGGTAGGAATCGTCCATGAACATCGCTAACACCTTCAGTGCTCTCGCTAACGCTGCGTATCTCCAAGCAACTACCCATAAGCCCGCTGCTGCAGAGCAAGAAAAAGCGCCTGTCCACGCGAGCCAGGAGCAGGCTGATGCGGTGAACAATCACGACACCATCGAAAGACAGCACCAATGGCGTACCGGCGATAATTCGGCCACGTGGCCTAAGCGTTCGTAACGGTTACGTTGCCCATCAGGCTCCAGCGGTTGCGCCTCGCAGTTGCTGAATCCGCTGATCCTTCTCCCTCCAGAGCTGGTTGACCCAGTTCTGCACGGCCTGGCGAAACGCCGGGTCGTTTTCGTAATCCCCCTGCCACAACGCCGGGTCCAGTTCACGGGTGCGGATGTCGATGATCACCTTCGGCACCGCGCCGCTGATCAAGTCCCAGAACCCCGGAATTTTCGCTTGCGGATAGACCACGGTCACGTCGAGCACCGCGTCCAATTGTTCGCCCAGCGCCGCCAATACGAACGCCACGCCACCGGCCTTGGGCTTGAGCAGGCGGGTAAACGGTGAGTTTTGCTGGGCACGCTTGGTCGCGCTGAACCGTGTGCCTTCCAGATAGTTGACCACCGTCACCGGCTGACGTTTGAACAGCTCGCAGGCCTGCCGGGTGATCTTCAGGTCCTGGCCCGCCAGTTCCGGGTGCTTGGCCAGGAACGCCTTGCAGTAGCGCTTCATGAACGGATAATCCAGCGCCCACCAGGCCAGGCCCAGGAAGGGCACCCAGATCAGTTCTTTCTTCAGGAAGAACTTGAAGAACGGCGTGCGGCGGTTGAGGGCCTGGATCAGCGCGGGGATATCGACCCAGGATTGGTGGTTGCTGATCACCAGGTAGGAAGTATCACCGCGCAGGTCGTCTGCGCCGCGAATGTCCCATTGGGTCGGGATGCACCGCGCGAAGATCAGTTTGTCGATCTCGGCCCAGGTCTCGGCGATCCACATCACGCCCCATGACGCGTAATCGCGATAGCGCCCGGGGGCGACCAGTTTGAGCAGGGCCAACACCGTCAGCGGCCCGATCAGGACCAGGGTGTTGAGCAGGAGCAGCAGTGAGACGAAACAGCCGGTGAGCAGGCGGCGCATAAGTAACTCTTGGAATCCGGTGGGCGGGCCATGATAAGAGAGCGGCGTCTAGAGGCCAAATCGCAAATCGCCCCACGAATGTTTCACAATGTGCCGGGTATGGTTGCAGAACTAACTAAGTGCGGCCTTTGCGGTCTAGAATTCGCCTACTTCTTTCCGAGGAAATCACTTCGTGAAACTGCTCCTTGCCTCGCTCGCCCTGGCTGCCTTGCCCGTCATGGCCGCCGAACCGACCCTTTACGGTCGCTACGAATACATCCAGTTGCCGGAGATCGGCGAAACCTTCAAGGCCAAGATGGACACCGGCGCGTTGACCGCCTCGCTGTCGGCCCGTGACATCGAGACCTTCACCCGTGACGGCGACGACTGGGTGCGCTTTCGCGTTGGTGGCAAGGATGCTGGCAACAAAGTCTACGAACACAAGGTAGCGCGCATCAGCAAGATCAAGAGCCGCGCCGACGAAGACGAGGACAAGGAAGACGCCACCGTGGCCACGCGCCCGGTGATCGACCTGGAAATGTGCCTGGGCAACGTCAAGCGCACCGTCGAGGTCAACCTCACCGACCGCAGCAGCTTCAACTACCCGCTGCTGATCGGCGCCAAGGCCCTGCGTGAGTTCGGCGCAGCGGTGAACCCGGCGCGTCGCTACACCGCTGACAAACCGGACTGCTGACGGACCGCCATGCCGCACATCCTGATTGTCGAAGACGAAGCGGCGATAGCCGACACGCTGGTCTTCGCCCTGCAAGGCGAAGGCTTCACCACCACCTGGCTGAGCCTTGGCCAGGAGGCGCTGGCCCACCAGCGCCAGACGCCGGCCGACCTGATCATCCTCGACATCGGCCTGCCCGACATCAGCGGCTTTGAAACCTGCAAGCAACTGCGGCGTTTCAGTGAAGTGCCGGTGATGTTTCTCAGTGCCCGCGATAGCGAGATTGACCGCGTGGTCGGGCTGGAAATCGGTGCCGACGATTATGTGGTCAAGCCGTTCAGCCCGCGCGAAGTGGCGGCGCGGGTCAGGGCGATCCTCAAGCGTGTCGGCCAAGGCGTCGCACCGGCGTTGTTCCAGGTCGATCTGGAGCGCATGCAGATCAGCTACCGGGGCCTGGCACTGAGCCTGACCCGTCATGAGTTCCGCCTGCTGCAAAGCCTGCTGGAACAGCCCGAGCGCGTGTTCAGTCGCGAACAGCTGTTGGACGCGGTCGGCGTGCCGGCCGATGCCGGCTACGAGCGCAATATCGACAGCCATATCAAAAGCCTGCGCAGCAAGTTACGCAGTGTGGCGGCGCAGGCCGAACCGATCCAGACCCATCGCGGCCTGGGCTATAGCTACAGCCCGAGCCACAGCTGATGCGCCTGGGGCTGCGGATTTTCCTGGTCTACGCGCTGTTTATCGGCCTCACCGGTTACTTCGTGCTGAGCACCGTGATGAAGGAAATCCGCCCCGGCGTGCGCCAGTCCACCGAGGAAACCCTAGTGGACACCGCCAACCTGCTGGCGGAAATCCTGCGCAATGACGTCAAGCACGGCACCCTCGGCCAAAGCCACTGGCCGGAGCTGCTCAAGGCCTACGGCACCCGCCAGCCGGGCGCGACCATCTGGGGCCTGCCGAAAAACCAGGTCAACCATCGCATCTACGTGACCGACGCCAACGGCACGGTGTTGCTCGACTCCAGCGGCGAAGCCGTGGGCCAGGACTATTCCAAATGGAATGACGTGTACCTGACCCTGCGCGGCGAATACGGCGCACGTTCCACCCGCAGCGCGCCGGATGACCCGGCCTCGTCGGTGATGCACGTGGGCGCGCCGATTCGCGACAACGGGCAGATCATCGGCGTGGTCACGGTGGCCAAGCCGAATAGCTCGTTGCAGCCCTATGTCGACCGCACTGAGCGACGTTTGCTGTGGTACGGCGCCGGGCTGGTGATCCTCGGCCTGCTGCTCGGCGCGCTGTTGTCGTGGTGGTTGAGCGTGGCACTGCGGCGGCTCACCGCGTATGCCGAGGCGGTCAGCGAGGGCCGGCGTGCCGAATTGCCCCATTACCGTGGCGGCGAGCTGAAGCAGTTGTCCACCGCCGTGGAGCACATGCGCACGCAACTGGAGGGCAAGGCTTACGTCGAGCATTACGTACACACCCTGACCCACGAATTGAAGAGCCCGCTGGCGGCGATTCGCGGCGCGGCGGAGCTGTTGCAGGGCGATATGAGCCGCGAGCAACAGCAGCGATTCGTCGGCAATATCGACAGTGAAAGTACGCGCCTGCAGCAGTTGATCGAGCGCTTGCTGAACCTGGCGCAAGTCGAGCAACGCCAGGGCTTGGAGGCGCAGGCGAGTCTGTCGCTGGCCGCGTTGGTCGACGATGTGCTCAAGGCCCAATGCGCGCGCATCGAAGGCGCCGGCTTACACGTCGAACACATGATCGGCGCTGAGGTGGAGGTCTTTGGCGAACCCTTCCTGCTGCGCCAGGCCCTGGGCAATCTGCTCGACAACGCCCTGGACTTCACACCTGCGGGCGGGGTGTTGCGGTTCAGCGCACAGACCCTCCATAACGCTGTGCAGGTCACGCTGTTCAACCAGGCCGCGCCGATTCCCGACTACGCCTTGCCGCGCCTGAGCGAGCGCTTCTACTCGCTGCCCCGCCCGGCCAGCGGGCGCAAAAGCACCGGGCTGGGCCTCAACTTTGTCGAGGAAGTGATGAAGCTGCACGGCGGCACCTTGCAGATCGGCAATGTGCAAGGTGGCGTGCAAGTGGTGCTGCATCTCCACACAGTCTCCACAGTGCCCACATAAATCTCCCACACGCGCGGCTCACGCTCTGCCCATCCAAACAGGGAGAGTCCCATGAACCGCAGCCTGCTTTTCAAACTGGGCGCGATTGCGCTATTGATCCTGCTATTGCTGATTCCATTGCTGATGATCAACGGCATCATCGCCGACCGCCAATACACGCGCGACAGCGTCCTGATGGACATCGCCCGCAGCTCCAGCTACAGCCAGCGCCTCACGGGCCCGGTGATGGTGGTGCCGTACCGCAAGACCGTCCGCGAGTGGAAGCTCAATGAAAAACTCAACAAGCGCTACGAGGAAACCCGTGAAGTGCGCGGTCGTCTGTATTTCCTGCCGGAGCATTTTGAGCTCGACGGCCGGGTGCAAACCGAACTGCGCGCGCGCGGGATTTACCAGGCACGGCTGTTCCACGCCGACACCCGCATCAGCGGACGCTTTGTGTTGCCCGAGCAATGGGGGATCAAGGAGGATTTCGCCGATTATCGCTTTGAGCCGGCGTTTCTGGCGGTGGGTATCAGCGATATTCGCGGTATCGAAAACGCGCTGAAACTGGAGCTGGGCAGCCAGCGCCTGGAGTTCTCGCCAGGCACCCAGGTGGAGTGGCTGGGCGAGGGCGTGCATGTGGCGCTCCCCGCGCAGGACAGCAAAAAACCGGCCGCGCTGGACTTCGCCTTCGACCTGCGCCTGCAAGGCACCGAGCAACTGCAAGTGGTGCCGGTGGGCAAGACCAGCCAGGTTGCACTCGCTTCCAATTGGCCGCACCCGAGCTTTATCGGCAACTTCCTGCCGGCGCAGCGGGAAGTCACCGACAAGGGCTTCAGTGCCAACTGGCAGACCTCATTTTTCTCCACCAACCTCGAAGAAGCCCTGCGCAGTTGCCTGACCGAACGCGGCTGTGACGACTTCAACAACCGCAGCTTCGGGGTGAACTTCATCGACCCGGTGGACCAGTACCTCAAGAGCGACCGCGCGATCAAATACGCGCTGCTGTTCATCGCCCTGACCTTTGCCGGTTTCTTCCTGTTCGAAGTACTCAAGGGCTTGGCGGTGCATCCGATCCAGTACGCCCTGGTGGGTGTTGCCCTGGCGCTTTTCTACCTGCTGTTGCTGTCGTTGTCCGAGCACCTGGGCTTTGCCTTGGCGTACCTGATCTCTGCCAGTGCCTGTGTGTTGTTGATTGGTTTCTACGTGTGCCATGTGCTGCGCAGCGTCGCCCATGGCCTGGGGTTTTCGGCAGGGTTGGCGGCGTTGTATGGCTTGTTGTACGGGCTGTTGAGTGCCGAGGACTACGCGCTGCTGATGGGCTCGCTGCTGCTGTTCGGCCTGCTGGGCACGGTGATGGTGCTGACACGCAAACTGGATTGGTACGGCGTGGGCAAGCGCAAGGCGGCCGAGCCGTTGGCATTTGATCTGGAGGCGGTGCAATGATCGGGTTGCGTGAGGATCAGCGGGCGCGAGCAGAACTGGTCGTGCGGATTAACCAGTTGTTTTGTGTGGCGAGGGCGCTTGCTCCCGTTGGACTGCAGGGGCGCTTCGCGCCCAAGCGGGAGCAAGCTCCCTCGCCACACTAGACTCGCGCAATCACACGGGCGGCTGTGTCTCAAGCATCGAGGGGCGCTGGCTGACTTCGGCGTACCAGGCGGCAAGCCGGGGGTTGGCGTCGCGCCATTGCAGGTCCGGGTGGCGGAAATCCAGGTAACCCAAGGCGCAGGCCACGCTGATCGCGGCGATATCGAAGTGGCTGGCCAGTTCGGCAATCGCATCCGCTTCCAGCTCCGCCAGGCTGCGGCGGATCTTGTTGCGCTGTTCGTCGAGCCACGGGGCCCAGTGCTTTTCCGCAGGGCGCAGGGCGGTCTCGTAACGCACCAGCACGGCGGCGTCCATGATGCCGTCGGCCATCGAGGCCAGGGTCAGGCGGCGCCAGCGGGCCGAACCGTCCCGGGGGATCAGCGGGTTGCCGACATGCTGGTGGTCGAGGTAATCGAGGATCACCCGGCTATCGTGCAGCACCGTGCCATCGGGCAGGCGCAGGGCCGGGATCTTGCCCACCGGGTTTTCGTTGACCAGTTGTACGTCCGGGTTGACGGGTGTCGGCATGCAGAGCTGCAGGGCCACACGGTCCTGCTGGCCGGTTTCGGCCAGCAACACGCGGACTTTGCGCACGAACGGCGAAGCGGGGTTGTGGAACAGGGTCATGCTGGGAGCGGACATAGGCATTCCTCTGGATGGGC